>ERZ1106919.1811-NODE-1811-length-13072-cov-3.430668_pt1 | contig 13072 bp, 13 predicted proteins | sample MGYA00403654_ERZ1106919 | MGnify/ENA primary metagenome ERZ1106919 (study PRJEB35170, sample SAMEA104062450) | human gut metagenome | biome: human gut; feature: human-associated habitat; material: faeces | place: Denmark | collected 2012-10-08 ... | reverse complement strand
CCATGGTCGGCATCAACGAGGACGAAATCCAGACCATCATGGCCGCCCGCGGCGAGTGATCATAGCCCGCTAGCGGCGGGACGATCGAGCCGCCCCTCCCGCTGGCGAAGGCGGTCAACTTGGCGGGGGTGATTCCGCATGAATCCGCTTCCGCTGGCTGGGGCTGTCGCGAGGTGACTGGGGGTGGTAGAGGCGCATCCTCAGCCACCCCACCCCTCCCCGCCGCATTCGACGGCTCCCCTCATCGGGAGCCAAGGAGTAATCATGGTTGTAGCTGTTGAATATATTTCGAAGGAAGCGTCGGCCGATGCCGAGACGGCAAAGCACGGCGTGACCGGCATCCTGGCCGTACAGGGCGCGTTCGCAGAGCACGCTGCGATGCTCGACAAGCTCGGCGCCCAGTGGAAGCTGCTGCGTGCCGCCGAGGATTTCGACGATTCCATCGACCGCGTGATTCTGCCCGGCGGCGAGTCGACCACACAGGGCAAGCTGCTGCGCTCCACCGGTTTGTTCGAGCCGATCGCCGCGCACATCGCCGCCGGCAAGCCGGTGTTCGGCACGTGCGCCGGAATGATTCTGCTCGCGAAGCGACTGGAAAACGACGACAATGTGTACTTCGGCGCCCTCGACGCCACGGTTCGCCGCAATGCTTACGGTCGGCAGCTCGGTTCGTTCGTCTCCACGGCCGATTTCGGTGACATCAAGGACTTTCCGCTCGTGTTCATCCGTGGGCCGTTCGTCTCCGATGTCGGGGCGGACGCCACGATCGAGACCGAGGTTGATGGGCGTGTGGTCGGTCTGCGACAGGGCAACATTCTCGCCACGGCCTTCCACCCCGAACTCACCGACGACACCCGCATTCACGAGTTATTTTTGAGCCTGTAGGCTCCCGCTAGCGGATCGGGCTGCTTGTCGGCGGGGAACGGCAGTGAGACCAGCGGGCTGGTCATGCATGGCATGTCCGTAACTGCAGGGTCGAGGGCTGTTCGCGAAGGTGACTGGGGTGGCCGAGGACTTTCGGGGTATCATCCGCAGCTCGGCGTCTCGATTTTTGGCCGAGGCAGCAGGTCGCCGCGTCCCTTCGTTTCGTAGTTGTGCCACACCAGCGTGATTTTGCCCGATTTGGCCGTGGTGTGGCCACACCGATGGCCACACCAGCTCGTGCAAACGTTTACATGACCTGGTGTGGTACATGATGTCATTCGTTTTCCTTGAAATATCAAGGAAAACGGGATTCGACTCCAAACCGGTATCGGGCGCGTGTACCACAGAAGGCCGAAAAGAGGCAAAAAGCCCTGGTGTGGTACAGACTTTGCGATGTCGTGTGCGTCGTATGACCCACAAATCGCCGGATGGTGCCATCTGTCGACACGATAAGCTTATATCAACGTTGTCATGCCATATCGTTCGTCGCTTCCGAATGGGTCTTTAGCGGGGTGAAAGATGCGGACGGTGGATCGGGGGTTCGACTTCTACTTCAACCGCGCGAAGAACGAGGCTGTCGTGCGCGAGCCGGCAGGCGAGACCCTGCTCGTCTACCGCGGATGCGGCAATACCGATGATGGCAGGGCCGTCACGCTGAAACGCAACGGTGTGCTCATCACGGTGTCGCAACGTTGACGGATCGCCGGCTCCAGACATGGGGCCGGCGATTCGAGGAGAGTCGGGCCGCGGCGAAGTCCGCGACGACGTCGACGTGGACTTCGTCGCAATGCTGCTGCGCGGGGAGACGCGGGTTCATGACGGTGACCGGGCTTCCGGCGCGGAAGCAACGCCGGCCGCAGGGCCACGGGCCGATTACCGGCTACGGCTGACGCTGGACCAATGGACGCCGGACGGTGCGGTCAGCGGCGAAATCACTGACATCACTCGGCTGCGACTGCGGTTCCGCAGCGATTACGGAACCGTGACGGCCCTCGACGGATCCGCCGTACCGCAGACCCAGGATCTGTTCCGTCCGCTCCTGCTCGCGGTGCACCGCGATGACGGGTCGGGCATTGCCGGCTCGACTGCCGGTACCTCGCGCGTGGTCATCTCCGTCGTCGCGGAACGACTCGACACCCCCGTGCGCATCCCCGACACGCCTGACGCGACCGGCAGGCGGGGCATGCGTTTCTTCGCCGACCCTGAACTCGCATACGAACGCGGGACGTTCTACCTGTTCGCCACCACCGACGGACACGGCGAGTGGAGCGGCTGGCAGATCCGCTGCCTCGCCTCCGAAGACCTGACACATTGGCAGGACCGCGGCGTCGTCATCGACCTGCATGACCAGCATCTCGACGGCAGCGGCCGAACCAACATCCTGCCCGGCCGGACCACCCACGCCTGGGTGCCGGCGCTCGCCGTTCGCGACGGCCGCTATTACCTGTATTTCTGCGGCGACGGGCAGACCAACGTGGCGGTATCCGACCATATCGATGGAGGATACGCTCTGCAGGGCGACTTGGCACGAACCGGCTCGCGCGCCGCGCGGCACGGCTTCGGAACCGGCATCGTCGCGCCCGGCATCGATCCCGCGGCGTTCCGCGACCCGCAGGCCGGCCGATGGTACCTAGCCTGGGGCAGAACCGGGCGCGCTACTCCCGCCTGTCCGACGACATGCTGCACATCATCCCCGAAGCACGCCCGACATCCGGGAGGCCGCATATCTGAACGTGAGAGAGCATGCCGGAACGTGGACGTACTATCTCACGTACTCGATCGGCGACACCGACGATCCCGACTATCGAGTCGCCTATGCGACCGCGTCGACCATGGAAGGCGACGGTTCGCAGTGGACCTATCGCGGCGAAATCCTGGTCGCCAACGAACGCCTCGGCATACTCGGCACCGGGCATCACTGCATACTTCAGGTCCCCGGCATCGACGAACGGGTCATCGCCTACCACTGCTTTCTGCCGGACGCCATGCGCCCGCGCGGCGTGGATCGGTACACGGGCGAGCGCATCCGCACCGGCAACAAGCGCGAAATCCGGTTCGCCAGACTCGAATTCGACGAACGGGACGGATGGCGTGCCGCTCATCAGACCGGTGACGGTATCGATGAGCAGCCTGGCGTGGTCATGAACAGCGGCGACATGCGTGGTGGCGAACACGTCATCGGATGGCAACGATGTCGCGAAGACGACAAAACCGTAGCAGACATGCGGTAAGGAGGCCCGTATGACAACTTCGGCGAAGACGATTACCATAGGGGGAGTTTCCTCTACGAGTAAGGTTGACGCGATGGGCAAGACCGAAAACGGCAAGACCGGCAAGAGCGAGATCGCGCAGAACCTGCCAGGCTCGCCGACGACGGCCGCACGTCGGCGCGTTACGTTGCGCGACGTCGCCACCGCGGCCGGCGTGTCGCTGAAAACGGCATCCAATGTCATCAACGGCACCGGACGCATGACCGACGCCACCCGCGCCAAAGTCGAAGCCGTCATCGAGCAGACCGGATACCGGGTCAACGTCGCCGCGCGCAACCTCAACCGGGACCGCACCGGCTTCATCACGCTCGCTGTGCCGACGCTGACCGCGCCGTACCTGTCCGAGCTCGCGAACCGCGTGATCGACGCCGCCCGGCAGCGCGGGTACCTCGTGTACGTCACCACATACGCGGAAGGGTCGGCGACGGGCGCCCGCGAGCTGTTGCGCAACTTCAACACCACGGTGTCGGACGGCATGATTCTGTCGATGAGCGAAGTCGAGGACATCAACCCGGAGGACCTGGAGGTCGATTTCCCGCTGGTGGTGGTCGGCGCGCGAACCACGTGGGGCAAGGCCGATCATGCGACGCCCAACGACGTGCAGGCGGCGGCATCGGCCGCCGGATACATGTTCGACTGCGGCGTGAAGTCGCTGGCGGTGGTCGGCGGACGTGGCGCATATGACGAGGCGAAGCTGCTCGGCGCGGTGGAAGGCAACGCGCAGCTGCGTTTGCGCGGCATCATCGAAGAATGCCGGCGACGCGGCGTGACGCTGGACGCGCGGCTGGTCGGCAATGTCGAGCAGGAATGGACGATTGGCGCGGGCGCCCATGCCACGCAGGAGCTCATCGACAAGGGCGTGCCGTTCGACGGCGTCATCGGCCTGAACGACCAGCTGGCCATCGGCGCGTTGACCGTGATGCGCGCGAACGGCATCGAGATTCCCCGGCAGGTTCAGGTGATCGGGTTCGACAACATCGAGGAGTCGCAATACCTGCAGATTCCGCTCACCACCATGGATTCGCGTCTGGAGTGGACCGCGCCTACCGCCGTCGAGCGGATTCTCGGGCGCATCCGCGGTGAGATCGCTAAGCCCGAGTTGTTGATGACCGATTGCAACGTGATTGTGCGCGACAGCACGCGGTGAATCTCGGGGATTACGGGAACCACGCTCTCAAAACTCGCAGATACGGCCATTTTTAGTGAATTTGGCCCTGTGAGTTTTGAGAGCGCGATTGTAGATATAACGCCGCGTTTCCCTATTTGAGGTCGGTGGCGGCATGTGCTCCGTCCCGCGAAAGTCCCGTTTCACTGGCCTTGGATGGGACTTTTGCCGGATGGGGGGCTGACAATCGACATGATGGCGGCTTGGTGGGCGCTGGCGGGGGTTGTCGGTCGGAGGCCGGCTGGGGTGGTCGAGGGATGCTTCGGCCATGGGTCTTGCGTAGAACCGTGGTGTGCGTCGGGTCTGATTTGTCGCGACACGCCCGGAGTGGTGGCACAATTGCGAGGCTGGTTATTGCGGATCGGAGGAATTGCGCGGTTTGTCACGACTGCATATGGCGGTTGTGCTGCGCACTCCGGGCGTGTCGCAGCTGATGGCGGCGGCGTTCCCTGGCGACGTCGTTCCTTGATAGGTGGCGTTCCTCTGTCTTGCGCGTTGACATGTTCTGGTATAGCGGTATATCATTGCTCTTCTTGATACTCCGTTGTATCAAAAGAAGCCGGTTCCGCCCGCCGACACGATCGCGCTGGTGCTCTCCGGCGTGGATGACGTGACGGTGGAACAGGATTCCGAATTCGAGCCGTTGGCCGGCGTGTCGGCCACGGACGATGTGGATGGTGACGTGACCGATGCCGTCAAGGTGTCCGGTTCGGTGGACGCGGCGAAGCCGGGAGAGTACGTGCTGACGTAGACAAGGCCGGCAACACGGCCACCGCCGAGCGCACGGTCACCGTGAAGGCCAAGGAAGGGCCGACGGAGCCGACCGAGCCGATGGAGCCGGGTAAGCCGACCGAGCCGACTGAGCCCAGCGAGTCGGATGACGACAAGACGGAAGTGCCGCACGGCCAGCATGGTGGCCGGCAGAACCAGCATGGCCTGTCCGCCACGGGCGCGTCGCGGTCAGCGGGCTGGTCGTGCTGCTGGCCATCGCTGGCGGCATGGTACTCATCGGCCGGCGGCGTTGTCTGCCGGCCCTGCACCGATGCCGCCAATCGCGAATCGTATGCCGGTCATCCGATATGATGGCATACTGGTGTAGGGAGGCTCGGCATATCGCCATGGCATATGCTCCGAACCGGATGTAGTGTGAAGACAAGGAGACGACCATGCTGGGAACCAGCGATCTCGCCGTTGCGGCGGCTGCTGCGAGCGTGCCGGGAATCAAACTCAATGACGGCAACGTGATTCCGCAAATCGGGTTGGGGCTGCTGCGAATCGAGAACGATGATGTCGCTCCCGTGGTCAAATCGGCGTTGGCGGCGGGGTACCGGCATATCGACGGAGCCGCGGGCTACAACAACGAGGGCGGCGTCGGCCGCGCCCTCGCCGAAACCGGCTTCAACAAGGGGCGCAAGCGCAGTCATCTGTGGGTCACGACCAAGCTGCGCGACTCCGAGCAGGGGTACGACATGGCACTTGCAGCCTTCGACCGACAGCTGGGACTGTTGCAGCTGGAATACGTCGACATGTACATGATTCATTGGCCGACTCCGTTCAATTGGCGTTCCGGAGCGACCTGGAAGGCGTTCACCAAGCTGCGCGACGAAGGCCGTGTGAAGACGCTGGGCGTGTGCAACTTCCTGCCGGAGCATCTGACCCGTCTGTACGAGGAGACCGGCGAATGGCCGGCGGTCAACCAGATCGAGCTGCACCCGACCTGGCAGCAGCGCGAAGTCGTCGCATTCTGCAAGGAGCACGGCATCGCGGTCGAAGCATACTCCCCGATGGCTCGCGGCGCCGATCTGAAGGCCGGCAACGGCACGATCGCGCGAATCGCCGAGGCGCACGAGGTGTCGCCTGCCCAGGTGATCCTGCGCTGGCACATCGAAAACGGCACGATCATCATCCCCAAGTCGGTGCACTCCGAACGTCAGCGGCAGAACCTCGACCTGTTCGGCTTCGCGCTCACGCTCGATGAACATGCCGCCATCGACGCGCTCGACGGTCCGGAACGCGCGGGGCACGACCCTCGCACGTTCTCCTACGCCTGATCCGGCGGGGAGAAAGGTACGCGGCGTGAGTCCGGGCTTATGCCGCGCGCCTGAGCCGACGACGATACCGCCGCGCAGCCCACGAGACTGACCGCAGAACCAACGACAGGCCGATTGACCGTGCGCACGCATTTTCGCAAACGCCGATTCCGCGGATCATCCCCGCTGGAACGTCTTATGATACTGGTGGTGATCGCCGCCCTGCTCGGCGTCGTCATCGGTCTGGCGTTGCCCAAAATCAGCCCCTCCATCGGCGAGATCACCGGCGAATACATTGCCTCCGGCCCGGCGGCGGACGCGCTGAACGGGCTGCAGGTCGACGACCGGCCCGACTCCACCGGCTACGACCGCGACTCATTCGGATTCCGCGCCACCGACGATGATGGCGACGGCTGCGACGTGCGCGACGATGTGCTCGCCCGCGACCTGACTGATGTCATATTCAGCGCAGCCAAGCGCTGCCAAGTCTCCTCGGGTACGCTCGCCGACCCCTACACCGGGAAGACCATCCTGTTCGTGCGCGGCCGAAACACCAGCGCCGCCGTGCAGATCGACCACGTCGTGGCGCTCGCAAACGCCTGGCAATCCGGTGCCAGGGACTGGACCACCGCCCAGCGCTACCGCTTCGGCAATGACCCTTACAATCTGCTCGCCGTGGATGGCCCCGCCAACCAGGACAAGGGATCCGCCTCCGCCGCTTACTGGCTTCCCACCAACGGCGAGTATCGTTGCGAATACGTCGCGCGGCAGATCGGCGTCAAACGGCATTACGGTCTGACCGTCACCACCAGCGAGAAACGTTCGATGCTCGCCGTGCTGCGCGCATGCCCCGCGCAACAGATCCCCAGTCAGTGAGGGGCGGAATAGAGCCCATCGCTCGAAAATGCCGCAGTCCGCCCAGCGGGGGAGTCGTGTGGCGGGAAATTCGACGGTCTGTTACAAACGCGGTGTATACCATTAGGCGGATCGAGTAGCGCCCAGGGGTCGGGCGCATGAGAGGAATGAGGGAATGAAAGAGCATCGTCAGATGATCGATGACAAAACCGATTCAGAGATCGACATCGAACGCAGCCATGCCGAGGAAGCGTCCGGGCGCCAGCATCACGAGCATGCGCTCGCCAGCATCTTGGGGCCGGCGTTCGTGGCTGCGGTCGCCTATGTCGATCCGGGCAATGTGGCGGCGAACATCACGTCCGGCGCACGATACGGCTACCTGCTGGTATGGGTGCTGGTGCTGGCGAACGCGATGAGCGTGCTGATTCAATACCAGTCGGCGAAGCTCGGCATCGTCACCGGCAAGAGCCTGCCGGAACTGCTGGGGGAGCGTATGGGCAACGCGGGACGGTTCATGTTTTTCATGCAGGCGGAGGTCATCGCCATCGCCACGGATCTGGCCGAGGTGATCGGCGGCGCTATCGCCCTTAATCTGCTGTTTGGGCTGCCGTTGTTCGTCGGCGGCCTGGTGATCGGCGCGGCCTCCACGGTGATGCTGTGGTTCCAGGGCGGCAGGACGCAGACCACGTTCGAACGGATCATCATCGTGATGCTGCTGGTCATCACCTTCGGGTTCATCGCGGGCCTGTTCGTGGCCCCGCCGGATCCCGCAGCGGTGGTGCGGGGCCTGATCCCACGCTTCCAAGGCACCGATTCGGTGCTGATGGCCGCCTCGATTCTGGGCGCCACCGTGATGCCGCATGCCATCTACCTGCATTCCACGTTGGTCAACGACCATTACTACACGCACGGCGATAAGCCGTCGATCGCCATGCAGCTCAAAGGTTCGAAGATCGATGTGACGTGGGCGCTGCTGCTGGCCGGCACGGTGAATCTGGCGATGCTGGTGCTTGCCGCGAACTCGTTGCACGGCATGTCCGGCACGGATTCCATAGACGGCGCGCAACGGGCGATCACGCAGGTGCTCGGCCCGGTGATCGGCACGATATTCTCCATCGGCCTGCTGGCCTCGTCGTTGAGTTCCACGTCGGTCGGCACGTATGCCGGTTCCGAGATCATGCGTGGTCTTCTGCATGTCAACGTCCCGATGTGGGCGTGCCGCGTGGTCACGCTGGTGCCCGCGCTGATCGTGCTGTGGTTCGCCAAAGACCCTACCCAGGCGCTGGTCATCGGCCAGGTGGTGCTGTCCATCGGCATTCCGTTCGCCGTGATTCCGCTGATGCGTTATACGCACACCAAGGAGCTTATGGGCGAATGGGTCGACGGGACGGTCAAACACGTGATCTTCATGATCGTGGTGGCGTTGATCGTGGCGCTGAACGTGTTGCTGATCGTGCTTACGATTTTCGGGCGTGCGTGACGTGGACGACTGACGCCGAGACTCGCCGATTTCCCGCGGATTCCGCTCCGAGATGCGGGATTAGGGATGGCATATGACGAAAGCGTTCCTAAGTGCGCGCCGAAACGACGACCGTGCGCACTTAGCGACGCAAACCGGGCCATTTGCGTCCCTAAGTGCGCGGACTTGTCATTTCGGCGCGCACTTAGAGACGCTTTCGCGCTCTGATGGCTCTGGATCGTTCGGAGCCGTGATGTCTGGCAATTGGATTCCGGTTACCGGTGACGTTCCTACGCAAATTGGCGACTATTGTCATCGTCCGGTGACAATAGTCGCCAATTTGCTGCGATTACCGGTGCGAGACCGTGCGGATTCTCGCGATGGCCCGCTGCGCCACGTCCCGCGAGGATCCGGCACCGGCTCCTTTGACGCCGAACAGCACGATGAGCACCTGTATGAACACGATGAACGCGCTGACTCGCAGCGTCCACTGCGTGCCGAAGATGCTCGCGGCGATTGCGTCGCCTCCATGCAGTTGAATCAGCGTCTCCATCAGGATGACCAGCACGGGGGCTCCGATCGCACCCGCGATCTGCCGGACCGTGTTGGTGACCGCCGACCCGGCTGACACCTCCGTCGGGTCGAGGCAGTTGAGCGACCAAGTGGTGATGGGCATGATGATGAAACCCATGCCGATCTGGCGCACGAACTGCCATATCGATACCCACCAGATCCACGTGTTGCTGTCGATCAGACTCATCATGATGGTGCCGAACAGCAGCACCAGCGTGCCACTGAGCGCCACCGGCCTCGCCCCGAGCCGGTCGAGCAGCTTGCCGCCGAAGAACTGCGAGATGCACATGCCGAATGCGCCGGGCATCATGACCAGTCCGCTGATAGTCGCCGAATAGCCGCGGTCGTTCTGGATATACAGCGGCATGATCACCATGATCGAACTGAATGCGAAGAAGCTGAGCGCGGCGCAGATCGTCCCGACGGTGAAACTGCGGTTGCGCAGCACGCCGAGGTCGAGCAGCGGCGGTTCGGGAGTGGTGCGTTGCGCGGTGTCCGACTCGTCCACGGATTGCCGGACGGCCACCGTATACGCCTTCGCGCGGCGCACCTGCCGCACCACGAACCACACGATGCCGCACAGTCCGACAAGCATCGCGCCCCACACCATCGGATTCGACGGCGCGTACGATTCGATGTTTGTGAACCCGAACATCAGGCCGCCGAAGCCGAGCACCGACATGGCCACGGAGAAGAAATCGGCCTTGGCATGGTCGTCGGTCGTCCCGAAGTTACGCAGCCCGAAGATGGCCAGCAGCAGGCAGAACACACCGATCATCGTGAGCGTGAAGAAAATCGAACGCCAGCCGAAACTGTCGGTCTGGAAGCCGCCGAAAGTCGGCCCCAGCGCGGGGGCCACGCTCATGGCCATGCCGACCGCGCCCATGGCCATGCCACGGCGGGATAACGGGTAGATCGAGAAGACGGTGATCTGCAGCACCGGCCACATCACGCCCGTGCCGACGGCCTCAAGCAGTCGGCCGGCCAGCACCACCAGAAACGTCGGGCCGACCCATGCCAGCAGCGATCCCACAGCGAACACGGTCATCGAGACGATGACGATTTGCCGGGTGGTGAAGCGGCGCGTCAGGAACGCGGTGAGCGGCACCATCACGCCCATGACCAGCTGGAAAATCGACGTGAGCCATTGCCCGGTGGTCACGGAGATGCCGAATTCCGATACGATGGTCGGCAGCGCGGCGGACAGCTGCAGCTGCGTGAAGTTGCCGACGAACGTGATGAACGTCAAGATGGCAAGCGAAGCGAGGGCCACGCGCGAAAGATGGCCGTTCACGTAGCTTTCGTTGCTGGAGAGCGGCGTGGACAGCGTGGATACGCGTTTACCGCCGGCTGTGCCGCCGCGCTTTGCGAGGGTTTTCTTCGGGTTCTTGCCGTTCGTGCTGGTTTCCGTGCTGCTGTCGTTATTGTCGCTGTGATTGGTCATTGTGCCGTATTCTCCTCCGTTCCGCCTCATGCGCCTGTGTATGCGTCATCCCTGTTTCGCTGCGTAGGGATTGTTGTATATGCATCATTTCTGCCGACCAATACACACTACTCCTACAGATGGGCAACCCGGGTGGAGGCGTGGGGAGAAGGTTGGGGGAGAAGGGCGCGGAGGAAAAATGTAGGGAAGGCCACGGAGGGGTGGGATGGAAGAACTTGGCCTGTTCGCAGTCATCTGCTCTCCCATCTAGGCCCTCGCCGCGCAAGCCTGCGCCCGCGGCGGAACACGTTTGTTCCAACTCGCGGGAAGACTGAATACCATCCCCCGCGAATCTCCTCTACCATTATAAACTTACGCAATGATTGGACAGTTTATGCAGGTCGCGCGGCTCTCGCCAGCGACCGTGCGTTTTGTGGCCCTTGCATGGCGACAACGCGGTTGTGATGGTGACGCGGTGACGATGCTCATGGCCTGCGGAGGCGATGACATGCTACCTTGGGCGTATCGGCGCATGACATGGTCAGGACGGTACCGTATATAATGGCGTGAACGTTGAATATGCCGGTGAAACGGCCATAATAGGGAACAGAAGGCCGGGCGAATCCCGGAAAGCGGACATGAATCGGGGGCGGATGATGAACGAGCATGAAGCGCATGAGCGTGATATGCAATGGGACGATGCCGGCGACGGCGCGGGACTGCCCGAAACAGGGGAGCGTGACGCTGTGCAGGGCATTGAACCGGGCGCCGAGCGGCATGCGGCCGAATATAAGGCCGTAGCGCTGGGCGATGCCGTGGCTGCTGATGCCGCCGGCGCCGCCACGAGTGTCATCGGAAATGTCCCGGTTCCGACTGCGGCAGAAGGCAAGACGGAACCCGCGGTACAGGAGGGGGCCGGTGCTGCCGGACAGCAGTCCGCAGATGATGAGGGCATGCAGTTCCTCGACAATCCCGCGTGGGACATCCCCGACGTGATGTTCCCCTCGATGGGCGGCGTCAAGGACGCTTCATCGGGGAGGGGCCCATCGTATGGTGCTTCCAGTCCCCACGTTCCCCTGCCTGAACCGGAGGACACCATGCGGCCGGTGCATGTCTCTGCCTCCGATCCGCTGGGGCTGGAGGACGTGTCCGATATCCCCGCCGTGCCGGAGGAGGAAGAGCCGCAAGGCAACAACGACGTCACTATGGTGATACAGCCGTTGAGTGCTTTCCCTACGCCCACGCAGAGCGTGCCACCTACAGCCGGAATGACGCCGCAGACCGTGCCACTGCCGCCTGAGGCGGGCGCGGCGGTGCCTCCTCATGGGAGCGGAGAGCCGGGCGGCAAGGCGGACGGCAGTTCTCGAAAGCAACATGGCCACCGCCGCGCTATCATCATCGCCGTCGTCGCGGTCGTTGTCGTGGCGCTCGCCGCTACGGGCGGATTCCTGTGGTGGCGCCACGTGCAGAACCAGAACGAGCTCGATCAGGCGGCTAGCCTGTGCAAGACCTCGAAGACCAAGGCCGACAAGGCGTTTTCCGAATTGCAGTCCGCGCTCAGCGAAGCCAAGCCTGCGCAGCAGATTCCGCAAGGCGATGTGTCCGATCCGACTGTCCTGGAGACGCTGAACAGCGCGGTCACAAAGGCGTCCTCGGCCAGCGAGCCGGTCTCGTGCGACGTGGCGTTGGGCACCGAGACGCTGAACGCCAATGCCAGCAAGAACAAGCAGATCGCGCGCGCCAGCACCAAGGCGAAGACGAACGTCGCCAAGGCCACCAAGGCTGTGAACGACGGAAAGGCGGAGAAGGTCGAGTTTATCAAGCATGAACTGCAGACGGCCGTCACCGGCGCGCAGAAGATTTACGACGACAGCAAGGGCGTTGTGCTGGACGACTCGACCAGGACCACGCTGCAGTCCGCCATCGATCAGGCGAACGCGTTGCTGCAGCAGGATGACGCCGATCTGAACGAGATACAGCAGTCTATCACCGATGTGAAGGACGCCGGAGACGCGGTGACCGTGTCGATGAACGAGTACACCGCCCAGCAGAAGTATCTGGAGCAGCAGCGCCAGCAACAGCAGCAGCGCCAGCAACAGCAGGACGACCAGAACGACAATGGCAACGACCTGAACGGCAGCACGAATTCGCAGATCGGTGATTCGCGGGGTCATGAGACCCAGCCGACCCACCCGCAAGGTAGCGACGACTGATAGATGGTGATTGGCGGTCGGCCATCCTGTTTGACCACCCCCAGTCGCTTCGCGACAGCCCCCCGCTGGCGGGGACATTACTCTCGCCCCCGCTGGCGGGGGCTGTCGCGAAGCGACTGGGGGTGGTTCATATAGACTGCCCACTCTTGTCGGCTCTGCC
>ERZ1106919.1810-NODE-1810-length-13076-cov-4.425697_pt1 | contig 13076 bp, 10 predicted proteins | sample MGYA00403654_ERZ1106919 | MGnify/ENA primary metagenome ERZ1106919 (study PRJEB35170, sample SAMEA104062450) | human gut metagenome | biome: human gut; feature: human-associated habitat; material: faeces | place: Denmark | collected 2012-10-08 ... | reverse complement strand
ATACCGCGAGGCGCTGGCAGAGAATGATCGGGCGCGTCTGCAGGCGCTTTTAAAAGACGGCAGACTGGCGAAAGAAAGGATTGATGGATTTGAAAACGATTGAGGTTAAAGCTTCGAAAGACTATCAAGTGCTTATCGGCGAAAAACTGCTTGAAAAAAGCGGCGAATATATCTTGACGCGCATGGGCAAGCCGTGCACTGCGATTTTGGTGAGCGACGATCAGGTGCATAAAATTTATGCCGAGAAAGTGAAAGCTTCCCTCGCGAAGGCGGGCTTTAAAGTCGAAGAATTTGTCTTTCCCCACGGCGAGGCATCCAAGTGCAGCAGGACGCTGAACCAGATCTATGACTTTCTCTGCGAGAACAACATCACCCGGACGGACTGCCTGGTAGCCCTGGGCGGCGGCGTGGTGGGAGACATCACCGGTTTTGCGGCGGCGACCTATCTCCGTGGACTGGACTATCTCCAGATTCCCACCAGCCTGCTGGCGCAGGTGGATTCTTCTGTGGGCGGAAAGACAGCCATCGACCTGCCCGGCGGCAAGAACCTGGTGGGCGCATTCAAGCAGCCGGTGGCGGTGCTGTGTGACCTGGATACCCTGGACACCCTGCCGAAAATGTTCCTGGCAGACGGCATGGGCGAAGTCATCAAGTACGGCATGATCCGGGACGAAAAGCTGTTCGAACTGCTGGAACAGCACAACCTGGAAAATGTCAGCAGCGCTATGGACGAGATCGTCCCCACCTGCATTGACATCAAGCGTGACGTGGTGGAGCAGGACGAGTTCGACACCGGCGAGCGGATGATTCTGAACTTCGGGCATACCCTGGGACACGCCGTGGAAAGCTATTATCACTACGAGACCTATACCCACGGCAGCGCAGTGGCAGCCGGAATGTGCATGATGACCGAAAAGACCTGCACTCCGGAACTGTACGTGCGGCTGTGTGACTGCGTGAAGGCATACGACCTGCCTACCGAAGTGCCGGCATCGCTTTCGGAATTGGTTCCGCTCTGCGGCAACGACAAAAAGCGTGCCAGCGCAGCCCTGCGGTTCATCGTCTGCGAGACCATCGGCAAGGCAGAGATCCGCAGTATGCCCTTTGACGAGTTTGCCGTTTGGATGGGAGGAGACGCATGAACATACTGATCTCACCGGAGAAGCTCCACGGCACTGTGCGTATCCCGGCATCCAAAAGCATGGCGCACCGTCTCCTGATCTGTGCAGCTCTGGCAGAGGGAACTTCCGTGGTTTCCGGGGTGGATATGTCACGGGACATCACCGCCACCATGGACGTGCTTTCCGCATTCGGCGCATCGTTCCGGCAGGACGGCAGCACCATCACAGTCACCGGCGTAGGGAAGACCAGACCCCAGGCGGCTGTGGCGGACTGCTGTGAAAGCGGCTCGACCCTGCGGTTTCTCATTCCGGTGGCGGCGGCACTGGGTGTCCACACCACCTTTTTCGGACAGGGCAGACTGCCCCATCGTCCCATCACCGCCTATCTCCGGGAACTGACCAAAAAGGGCATTGCGTTTGAGTATCACAACACCATGCCGTTTTCCATTGACGGCGCACTGCAATCCGGTGTCTATGAGCTGGAAGGCGATGTGTCCTCCCAGTATGTGACCGGACTGCTGTTTGCGCTGCCGCTGCTGGAGGGCGATTCGGAGATACGGATGCTGTCCCGGCTGGAGTCCAAGCCGTACGTTGACCTTACCATCGCCTGCCTGCGTCACTTCGGCGTGACCGTTTACGAGACGGAACAGGGCTACACCGTTCCCGGCGGTCAGCAGTACCATGCCTGTGACATGGAAGTGGAGGGCGATTATTCCCAGGCGGCGTTCTTCTATGTGGCGAACGCCCTGGGCAGCGACATCACCCTCACCAATCTGAATCCGGAAAGTGTGCAGGGCGATAAAAAAATTGTGGAAATCACACAGCAGATGTGTTATAATAGAGAAAAGGGACTGCCTGCCTGCTTTGATGTGGATGCGGCAGATATCCCCGATCTGGTACCGATTTTGGCGGTGCTTGCCACATTCGGCACAGCGCCGTCCCGGATCACCGGGGCGCATCGTCTCGCCATCAAAGAGAGCGACCGTCTGGCATCCACTGCCGACCTGCTGAACCGGCTGGGCGGCAAGGTGACCGCCACCGCAGACGGTCTGGAGATCGAGCCGGTGGAACAGCTCCACGGCGGCACGGTGGACAGCTGCGGCGATCACCGCATCGCCATGTGCGCCGCTGTGGCAGCCACACGCTGCACCGGAGAAGTGACCATTCTGCACGGAGAGTGCGTTGAAAAATCATATCCTCGGTTCTATGAGGATTATCGTCAATTAGGAGGAATCGCCAATGTCATCGTTCTGGAGTCGTAATATTTCCCTTTCCATTTTCGGAGAGTCACATGGTCCGGCGATCGGCATCGTCATCGACAATCTGCCGCCGGGAGAATACATTGATGTGGAAAAACTGCGGCAGTTCATGGCACGCCGTGCGCCGAAAAAGGACGGCACGACCACGCCACGTGGTGAAAAAGACCTGCCCCAGATCATGTCCGGACTGCTGAACGACCGCACCACCGGCGTTCCCCTCTGTGCGTTTATCCAGAACACGGATACCCGCTCGAAGGATTACAGCAATCTGGCACGCCTGCCCCGTCCGGGACACGCCGACTATACCGGCGCAATGCGCTATCGTGGGTTCAACGATGTCCGTGGCGGCGGCCATTTTTCCGGCAGACTCACCGCACCGCTGTGCTTTGCCGGCGCAGTCTGCGGTCAGATTCTGGAGCGCCGGGGTATTTATACCGGTGCGCACATCGCCAGCGTCCACGGCATCAGCGATGACGCTTTCAGCCGCACCAAGGTGACCAAGGAGGATATCCTGGAAGTGCGTGGAAAGGATTTCCCGGTGCGCAACGATGCACAGGGCGAAAAGATGAAAGAGGACATCCGGAATGCCAGCCAGGGCGGGGAGTCTCTGGGCGGCATCATCGAGTGCGTCACCATCAATATGCCGGCAGGCGTGGGGTCTCCCATTTTTGAGGGACTGGAAAACACCATCGCCCAGCTGATCTTCGGCATCCCGGCAGTCAAGGGACTGGAATTCGGCGCAGGCTTCCAGGTGGCAGAGATGGTCGGCAGCCAGAACAATGACCCGTTCTATATTGATGAAAACGGTCACGTCAAGACCAAGACCAACAACCACGGCGGCATTCTGGGCGGCATCTCTTCGGGAATGCCCATCACGCTGAATGTAGCCATCAAGCCCACCGCCTCCATCGCAAAGCCCCAGGAGACCGTGGACTTCCGGGCAAAGAAGAACGAGACGCTCCAGATTCACGGCAGACATGACCCGTGCATCGTGCCACGTGCTGTGCCGTGCGTTGAGGCGGCAGTGAACATTGCGCTGCTGTCCCATATGATGGATTATCCGAATTTTTGAGAAAAAGCTTTTTTCTGTGATTTGAGGTGACAGGTTGTGCAGGAAGAAAATATGCTGAAAATGTCCAAAATGGCGACACCGCCCATTATGGATCCCCACACGGCGAACATTTTGATTTGTTATCTGCTGTATAAGATCGACAAGCCGGTGCGTGTGAATCATTTGTATGACATTGCAGTCGGGAGTGACATTATCAATTATTTTGCCTACCAGGATTCCATCGCTTATCTGACGGAACACGACTCGGTAGAGCTGCGCCGCAAGGATGACGAGATGGAGTACTATGTGCTGACGGAAAACGGCATCCGCACGGCAAAGGAACTGCGCAACTATGTGGGAAAGGCGTACCGGGACAAGCTGGTCTCGGCGGCGTTCCACTATTTTGCACGCATCAAACGGGAGAGCGAAGTCAAGATCAATTACATTCCGCTGAAAAAGGGCTATTACGTCCACGTCCGCTGTCTGGACATCGGGGACGACCTGCTGGATATGAAACTCTACGCCCCGGATTATTCCCAGGCGAAGTATCTGGGCGAACAGATCATGCTGAACCCGGCAGGCTTTTACGGCAAGATCCTGGATGCGGCGTTTTCCAACCGGGAAGAGCCGTTTGAGCTGGAAGAGGATTGAACAGCGTTTTGCAAATAGAAAAGGCGTGGGACTGTGAAAAGTTCCACGCCTTTTTGTGTATACAGATTGTGTTGTGTCTGCGAATTAGCCTCCTCTGAAAGAGGCGGTGGAGGAGTCATCGAAAACAAAAACAGCCTGCCTCCAGGACAAACCCCGGAGACAGGCTGCTTTTTATAAGATTGAGAGAATTACCAAATTATATCAACCGAAAGCTTTCGATCAATATGCAACGCCCTGCCACTTCATAGCGTCAGCAACCTTCAGGAAGCCTGCGATGTTTGCGCCGACAACCAGATTGCCTTCTACGTCGTACTCCTTGGAACGATCGTATGCGTTGTGGAAGATGTTGATCATGATCTGCTTCAGCTTAGCATCAACTTCTTCGAATGTCCAGGACAGACGCTCGCTGTTCTGAGACATTTCCAGACCAGAGGTAGCTACGCCGCCTGCATTTGCTGCCTTTGCCGGTCCAAACAGGATGCCTGCAGCCAGGAACTTGTCGATTGCTTCCGGAGTAGAAGGCATATTTGCACCTTCTGCTACGACCTGAACGCCGTTCTTCAGCAGGATGTCAGCAGACTCGCCGTCGATCTCGTTCTGGGTTGCGCACGGCAGAGCAACATCGCACTTGATGGTCCAGATGCCCTTGCAGCCTTCGGTATAGGTAGCGCCGTCTACACGGTTTACATATTCCTTGATGCGTCCACGTTCTACTTCCTTGATCTGCTTTACAACATCCAGCTTGATGCCGTTCGGATCGTAGATGTAGCCGTTGGAGTCGGACATGGTAACGACCTTGGCACCCAGCTGGGTAGCCTTCTCGCAGGCGTAGATCGCCACGTTGCCGGAACCGGAGATGACCACGGTCTTGCCCTCAAAGCTGTCGTTGCGCATGCACTTCAGTGCCTCAGCAGTGAAGTAGCACAGGCCGTAGCCGGTAGCCTCGGTGCGGGCCAGAGAGCCGCCGAAGGTCAGGCCCTTGCCGGTGAGCATGCCGCCCTGGAAGCTGTTGGTCAGGCGCTTGTACTGGCCGAACAGATAGCCGACCTCACGGCCGCCGACACCGATATCACCGGCGGGGCAGTCCACGAACTGGCCGATGTGGCGGTACAGCTCGGTCATGAAGCTCTGGCAGAAGCGCATCACTTCCATGTCGCTCTTGCCGTGGGGGTCGAAGTCAGAGCCGCCCTTGCCGCCGCCCATGGGCAGGGTGGTCAGGCTGTTCTTGAAGGTCTGCTCAAAGCCCAGGAACTTCAGGATGCCCTGGTTGACAGAGGGATGGAAGCGCAGGCCGCCCTTGTAGGGGCCGATGGCGCTGTTGAACTGCACACGGTAGCCGCGGTTCACCTGAACCTTGCCCTGATCGTCAACCCAAGGCACACGGAAGGTGATGATGCGCTCCGGCTCGACCAGACGCTCGATCAGAGCGGCCTTCTCGTACTCAGGGTGCTTCTCCACAACGGGCTGGATGCTCTCCAGAACCTCGCGCACAGCCTGCAGGAACTCAGGTTCGTTGGCATTGCGCTTTTCCAGACCTTCGTAAACGCGCTTCAGGTATTCATTTGTCAGCATAGTAGAATACTCCTTTTCCCAATTACTCTATAAAATTTGAAAAAGACGAAACCGCCCGGCCCGCCGCACAGCGGACGCGCTGCTAAAACGCTTTGGGACGATCCCGGATTTCCGTTCTTACACACCGGCCTGCTTATGGCTGCAGACCGCTTTATTATTATAAAGCATTTCTGTGGGTTTGACAATAGCGAGAAAGCAGAAAATGCTTCAAAAAAACAGATGAAAAGTTGAGACCGCTTCACAAAACGAAAAATAAAAGAAAAAAACGGCACAGAACCTTGTTTTTTAAAGCGCTGGCAGAACAAAAGAAATACGGAAAAGAACGTCTTTTCTCCATTTTGCTGCATTCTGCAGGCGCAGAAAGCTATATTTTCTGCAACCAAAAAGCCCTGCACCACGCAAACGGCACAGGGCAGAGAAACGATTTTTACTTCTTTAGCAGCTTTTCGCAGGCATCTGCGGCACCTTCCAGATATTCGCCGCCGTAGGTCTCGATCATACCGGCATCGGAAAGCGCAGCCAGCTGGGGATCGATGGGGCACTTTGCCAGCACGGGCAGGCCGTGCTTTGCAGCCACCTCATCCACATGGCTGTTGCCGAACACATTGATGTGCTTGCCGCAGTCGGGACAGACGATGTAGCTCATGTTCTCCACAATGCCCAGCATGGGCACCTTCATCATCTCAGCCATGTTCACGGCCTTGGCCACGATCATGCTTACCAGCTCCTGCGGGCTTGCCACCACCACGATGCCGTCCACCGGCAGGCTCTGGAACACGGTCAGGGGCACATCACCGGTCCCCGGGGGCATGTCCACGAACAGGAAGTCCACGTCCTTCCAGACCACATCGGTCCAGAACTGCTTGACAGCACCGGCGATTACCGGGCCGCGCCACACAACGGGGTCTTCCTCATTTTCCACCAGCAGGTTGATGCTCATGACATCGATGCCCATGCGGCTCTGGATGGGCCAGCAGCCCTTGTCGTCGGCCATGGCACGGCCATGGATGCCGAACAGCTTGGGAATGGACGGGCCGGTGATGTCGGCATCCAGAATGCCGCAGTGGTAGCCGCGGCGTGCCATGGCGCAGGCCAGCAGAGCGCTGGTCATGCTCTTGCCAACGCCGCCCTTGCCGGACACAACGCCAATGACTTTTTTGACGCTGCTGTTGGGGTTGGGGGCATCGTGCTTGGGCGCTGCATCGCGGGAAGAACATGCTGCTCCACAGCTGGAGCAGTCATGGGTACATTCTTCGCTCATTCTCTTTTTGCGCACGGCTGGCTCAGAGGCATTGGCCGTGTGCTTCCTCCTTGATCAGAATACGGCTGCAAAGGCCGCCCCTTTACTATACCATAAAAGCGCTCAGGAAACAACCCGCCGCGCCGCTCTGCTTTTGCATATCCTGTTCCGCCGCTTCATATGCTGGAACCGGAACATTCCGGCAGGAGGTGCGCCATGCGGCAGAGCTATTTGAAAAATGCGGCGCTGCTCACCGGTTCAGACGTGGTGCTGCGGCTGGCCGGCATGGGCCTGCGCATCTGGCTGGCAAACGAGCTGGGCGGCGAGGGGATGGGCCTTTACCAACTGGTGCTGGCGGTGTATTCGCTGTTCGTCACGCTGGCAACGGCGGGCGTTTCGGTGGCGGCTACCCGGCTCATGGCCGAGGAACTCAGCGGCCCGGCTTCCGCCCGTGGTGCAGCCCGCGGCATGCTGCGCCGTCTGCTGGCGGCAGGACTTGTGCTGGGGCTGTTTGCCGCCGCGCTGCAGCTGACGACAGCGGATCTTGCGGCCCGGTTGTGGCTTGGCGATGTCCGTGCCGCCGGAGCTTTGCGCGTTTCAGCGCTGGGAATGCCATGGATGGCGGTCTCGGCGGTGCTGCGGGGCTTTTTCATCGCCCGACGGCATGTGGCTCCCAATGTGTTCAGCCAGCTTACGGAGCAGACGGTGCGCATCGCGCTGGTGGCACTGGCGCTTACCCGCACCGAGGGCCTTGCGGTGGGCGTGCGCTGTATGCTGGTGCTGGGAGCTACCGCCGTCAGCGAAGCGGTGTCGGCGCTGTGCATGCTGGCCTTTTACCGGCGGGATGCCCGCAGTGCCTTTGCGGGGCAAAAAGCCGTCCGCCCGGCAGACCCGGCCCGCCGTCTGTGGGAGATCCTGTGGCCGGTGGAGGGCGGGCGGGTGTTGGCAAGCGCCCTGCACACGGCGGAGAATATGCTGGTGCCCGCCTGCCTTGCGGTCTATCTGATCAACGCGGGCGGGCGCACCGCCGCGCTGGAGCAGTACGGAGAACTGAAAGGCATGGCTCTGCCGCTGCTTACGTTCCCATTTGGCCTGCTGGGCAGTCTTTCGGTGCTGCTGATGCCGGAGATCACGCAGGCTCATATTCTGGGCCAAACCGAACGGCTCAACGCACTTTTGAACCGGATGCTGCGGCTCACCGGCTATTTTTCCGCGCTGGCAGGGGTGCTGTTCTGGGTGTGGGGACGGCCGCTGGCACAGCTTTTGTACCAAAGTGCGGATGCCGGGTTTTATCTGGAAACGCTGGCTCCTGCCATGCCGCTGATGTATCTGGAAAGCATGGTGGACGGTGCCATGAAAGGGGTAGGAGAGCAGAAGGCGGCCTTCCGCTACAGCGTGTGGGATTCCATCCTGCGCATTGGCGGGGTGGTGGCGCTGCTGCCGCGCTTTGGCATGAAGGGCTTTTTGGCAGTGATCCTGCTTTCCAGCCTGTACACCTGTGCGGCCAACACCGGGCATCTGCTGTTTTCCAGCGGCACGCAGCATGCATTCCGCCGCTGGCTGGGTGCACCGGCACTGGCAGCTGTGCTGGCCGCGGCGGCTGGCATGGCGTTGCGGAAGCTGCTTGCGGATGGGTTTGCGGCTCGGCTGCCTTTGCAGCTGGCCGCGTTGGGCATAGGCGGCTGCGCTACCACAGGAGTGTTCCTGCTGGCGGCATGGCCGCTGGGCCTTGGAGAGGAAGCAGCCGCGCTCTGGGCTGCGCACCGGCCCGGCAGACCGAAAAAATAGAGAGAGTTTGGCAGCGGATTCAAATTTTCTGGACATTCTGCAGTGTTCTGAGTATAATATAAAGATAGGGCTGTCCGGTGTGCCGGATACTCTGTGAAACCGGAAGCTTTTCCGGCCAAAACTGCGGCTCTTGTGCCGTATGTAAAAGAGGACTTTTTTGTGAAAGATAAAAAGAACACGCCGCAGGTGCTTGCGCGCCGGGCGCTGCTTGTGCTGCTGGATGCAGCCATTGTTGCATTCAGCTTTTATTTTGCGCTTCTGCTGCGGGCAGACGGAGCAGTGGAAGCTGCCTGGTGGCCGCATAACCGTGAGCTTCTGTACGAAAATCTGCCATGGATCGTGGCGGTGTACATTGCCAGCTTTCTGTTCAGCGGGCTGTACTCCGTACTGTGGAAGTATGCCGGTGAACGCGACCTGATGCGTCTGGCGGGAACGGTGGCTGTGCCTACCGTTGTCGTCTACTGTGTCAACCGTCTGTGCATCCACGGCGTGCTGTTCAACTCCGCCAACTGTATGGCGGCGGTGCTCATCTTCCTGCTGGTGGGCGGCAGCCGTCTGGCATGGCGGCTGTTCCTGAACCACCCGCTGGGCGAAAAGCTGCGCGGCGCTGCCAGCAAGGACCCCAACCGCCCGGTGATGATCGTAGGTGCAGGCGAAGCCGGTGCATGGGCCATCAACGTGTGCAAATCCAATAAGGAATATGGTCACGCGGTGGTGGCGGTGGACGATGATCCCACAAAACTCAACCAGACCATCCACGGGGTGCCGGTGAAGGGCACGCTGGAGGATATCCCGGACCTGTGCAAGCGCTACGGCATCCACAGCATCATCATCGCCATTCCTACCCTGAAGGGCAGCAAGCTGAACCATGTCATCGATCTGTGCGTCAGCACCCATTGTGCGGTGCAGCTGCTCAGTGACCCGCAGCTGGTGGGCAGCGGTACACCGCAGCAGGGAGCCTTCCGCGAGTTGAACCCGGCGGATTTCCTTTCCCGTGAGGAAGTGACGCTGGATACCGATCAGATCTCCGGCTACCTCACCGGCAAGACCGTTCTGGTCACGGGCGGCGGCGGCTCCATCGGCAGCGAACTGTGCCGTCAGGTGATGCGCTTCAAGCCCGGCAAGCTGCTTATTTTTGATATCTACGAGAACTGCGCCTATGAGCTTTTGATGGAGCTGCAGCAGAAGTACGGCCGGGATATCCCGGTAACGGTGCTCATTGGCTCCATCCGCGATAAAAAGCGTCTGGATGAGGTTTTTGAAACATATCATCCCACTGTGGTGTTCCATGCGGCAGCACACAAGCATGTGCCGCTGATGGAGGTCAGCCCTGCAGAAGCGGTCAAGAACAATGTTCTGGGCACCAAAAATCTGCTGGTGAGCGCCAGCGAACACGACGTGGAGCGGTTCGTGCAGCTTTCCACCGATAAGGCTGTGAACCCCACCAGTGTGATGGGCTGTACCAAGCGCATCTGCGAAATGCTCATCCAGACCTTTGCGGGCAACACGGATATGAAGTGTGTGGCTGTGCGTTTTGGCAATGTGCTGGGCAGCCACGGCAGCGTCATTCCGCTGTTTGAGGCCCAGATCAAAAAAGGCGGGCCTGTCACCCTGACAGACCCCAACATTGAGCGCTACTTTATGACCATTCCGGAAGCGGCCCAGCTGGTGCTGCAGGCCGGTGCGCTGGCCGAAAGCGGCAATATCTATGTGCTGGACATGGGCGAGCCGGTCAAGATCATGGATCTTGCCAAGCAGCTCATCCGCTTTTACGGCTATGAGCCGGGCGTGAATATGGAGATCAAGATCGTGGGTCTGCGCCCGGGCGAAAAGCTCTACGAAGAGCTGATGATGGACGAGGAGCAGGATAAGATGCGCCGCACCCAGCACAATAAAATTTTTGTGGCTTCGCCGCGCAGCATCGATCTGGCCGAGTTCTACGGGCAGCTGCAGGAGCTTGCCGCTGCGGCAGAGCACAACGACGAGGGTGTGGTGCAGCAGCTGGCAAAGATGATCCCGACCTTCACCCCCACCCGCCAGAATCTGAAGCTGTAAACTCCCCCAGTCTGCTGCGCAGACAGCCCCCTCAAAGAGGGAGCCTGTCCGTGCGGCAAAGCCTCCCTCTTTGAGAAAGACTTCCCCCGGCCGGGACAGATTCTCCCTGCGCCGGGGAAAAATGTCACCACAGGTAACAAAGAGAAAAACAGATGTCGCGCCAGCGACAAAAAGGGGAATGGGTGGCATCGCATCAGCGATGACGAAAGGAGTTTCTACTGATGTCACTGCGGCGATCGGCCGCGTGCATATAAAATGAGAGGGATGTTACTATGGAAAAGAAACCGTTTCTGACCGAGGCGATGGCACAGGAGATCATTCAGGATGTGCCCACGCCGTTCCATGTCTACGATGAGAAGGGCATCCGTGAAAATGCCCGCCGCATCAACAAGGCATTCAGCTGGAACAAAGGCTTCAAGGAGTATTTTGCCGTCAAGGCTCTGCCGAACCCTGTCATCCTGCAGATCCTCAAGGAGGAGGGCTGCGGCGTGGACTGCTCGTCCCTGACTGAGCTGATGCTCAGCGAGGTGTGTGGCTTCTCCGGCAGCGATATCATGTTCTCCTCCAACCAGACTCCCGTGGAAGATATGAAGAAGGCCTACGAGCTGGGCGCTTATATCAATCTGGACGATGCCACCATGGTGGAATTTCTGGAGCGTGTCGCCGGTGTGCCGGAGAACATCTTCTGCCGCTATAACCCGGGCGGCACCTTCAGTCTGGGCGAGAGCGAAGAGGGCTTTCAGGTCATGGACAAGCCCGGCGATGCCAAGTACGGCATGACCGAGGAGCAGATGATCGAAAGCTACAAGAAGCTGGCTGCCAAGGGTGCCAAGAACTTCGGCATCCACGCTTTCCTTGCTTCCAATACCATTTCCGATGAGTATTACCCGGAGCTGGCAGGTATCCTGTTCCAGCTGGCTGTCCGGGTGCAGAAGGCCACCGGTGTGCACATCGGTTATATCAACCTGTCCGGCGGTGTGGGCATCCCGTACCGCCCGGAGCAGACCGAGAACGATATCATGGCCATCGGCGAGGGTGTGCGCAAGAAGTTTGAGGAAATTCTGGTGCCCGCAGGCATGGGCGATGTGGCCATCTTTACTGAGATGGGCCGCTTTACCACCGGCCCCTACGGCGCACTGGTGGCAACTGCCATCCATGAAAAGCACATCTATAAGGAATACATCGGTCTGGATGCCTGCGCAGCCAACCTGATGCGCCCGGCCATGTACGGCGCTTACCACCACATCACTGTGCTGGGTAAGGAAAATGAGCCTTGCAACCATATGTACGATGTGGTGGGCGGTCTGTGCGAGAACAACGACAAGTTTGCCATTGACCGGATGCTGCCCAAGATCGACATCGGAGATATCATCTACATCCACGATACCGGCGCACACGGCTCTGCCATGGGCTATAATTACAACGGCAAGCTGCGCAGTGCCGAGGTCCTGCTCTGCGAGGACGGCTCTCACCGCCTCATCCGCCGCGCCGAGACCCCGCGTGACTACTTTGCAACGCTGGATTTCCTGCCCGCCATGAAGTCTCTGTTTGAGGACTAAAATCACACAAAACAGCGAGGTACAACATGTTCTTTGGTTTTCAGCTCACCTGCGGCCTGATGCTGGTCTTTTACGGCTACTCGGTCATGAAAAATCCCCGTGTCTGGGGCGACCAGGGCCGTCAGGCCGTCAAGGCCGAAAACTTCCCGGAATACTGCCGCCAGAACGGTCTGTTTTTCCTCAAGGCGGGCTTCCTCATGGCCCTGATCGGGGCGCTGGACGCACTGTTCTCCCTGAGTGCACTGCTGTACCTGCTGCTGTACGTTTTTGGGCTGGCGTTCGCGTTCTATCCGCTTACCCGCTGGTGCAAGGCCAACGAGGGCTTCTCCTGGCCCTGGCCCCGGGTGGAAAGCGAGAAAAAGCGGATCAAGAAGCTGCGCGAACAACAGAAATCACAAGAGAACAAATAAAACGGAAGCTATGAAAAAGGCACTCCTCACGGAGTGCCTTTTTCGCTATGCGTGTTTGGAGTGTGCTTTGTCAACGACTTCGTAAATGTTCCGTCCACCGCAGAGCTTTCGCCTCTTCACGGGGAGGGAACATGACAGGCTCCTTTCGCTTACAGTGCATCCATGCTGTTCTGCAAACGCGGATAAAAACACCTCAGGTGAAATCATACCGCGGCAGGGTCTCCGGGTCACGGTACTCGTGCTTCTCGTAGTAGCCGATGAGCGTTCCGTCCTCGTCCCGCAGGGCGACCATGTAGACGTCCTTGTTCTGTTTCTCGTTGTGGTAGGTATAGATGAGATTGTGCTCCGGGCTGGCGGCAAACCAGTCCAC
>ERZ1106919.1804-NODE-1804-length-13102-cov-2.707826_pt1 | contig 13102 bp, 5 predicted proteins | sample MGYA00403654_ERZ1106919 | MGnify/ENA primary metagenome ERZ1106919 (study PRJEB35170, sample SAMEA104062450) | human gut metagenome | biome: human gut; feature: human-associated habitat; material: faeces | place: Denmark | collected 2012-10-08 ... | reverse complement strand
AATCAATTTGTCGTACTAAGTATTCCCTTTCTACAAAAATTGCAGAAAGCCTACGAAGCGGAGCATGCATTCTTGCGTATGGGCCATCTGAAATTGCAGCAATTGATTATTTGAGACGTTATCGTGCTGCATACATACTCGAAAAAGCAGAAGAACTTCCTAATGCAATACGGCATTTATGCGAAGAAGCCAATGAGTACAGTCATTATACACTATGCGCACAATCATTGGCCGAACAGTTTCATAGCGCTGAAGTTAATGAAGAATGTCTAAGAGATATTTTCGTGGAAGCAATTAGTAATTATAAAACTGCGGAGGTCAAGGAATGCAAGACGACAAAGTGACAAGCAAACAAAACAAAATCCGAATACGCCAAAGGAATGCAGGGATGACATATCGAAAATGGATATCAGTATTTTTGTGCGTCATATTCGTGTGTGGCCTGTTGGCCGGGTGCGGCAATGACAAAGTGCAAGAAGAACAGAATGATAATGTTTCTGCAAATACGATTCCAGAAGATGTAGTCGTTCATACGGACTACGGTGATCTGCATTATCCGGATCGTTGGCAGGAGTATGTTACCATTCGCCAGGAGCAGAACGGCAACACGATTGCGGTTACCTTTGAAACCAAGAGCGGAGAAGAAACCTATGAATTGTTCAAGGTTTTAATTGGTGATGACAGCAGTGAGGTTGTCGGCAGCCTGACGGACGACACGGGAACCCAGCGAAATGTTTATCTACATGTTGAGGAACTGCCTGCCGATTCTGGCTTGGAAGAGACAGAGCAGACCCGCTTCTACGCAATGCAAGAGGACTTAAATTATCTGATCGATCATTTAAGCTGAATGTAATTACAATAGGAGGAGAACTGTTATGACAAGTAGACTGGTGAAACGACATTTGTCTTTGTGCCTTGTTCTTGTGATGCTGCTGACAGCTATGCTGCCGGTCAGCGTCTTCGCGGCGGGCTCAAACGATGAAGGCTCTGCTGCTTCCGGGGGGAACGCAGCTGCAACTACGATGATTTCAGACTATGCAACATTCCTTTCCTGTTTCAAGGTTCTGGAAGGCTATGCCCAGACCTATGCGGAAGAAAATGCCGGTGAGGATGCCAATGCGCTGATCATCAACTATATCCGTACAGGCGTGGAGCGGTACACCTCCGGCACTTGGGAAATGGTCTGCGGCAAGGAGAATACTGCCTTTACCGCCTATGTTTCCGAGCAGGATACCGCGAACAATACCTCGGCTTCTGCACTGAAGAACTTGGGCAACTTCACATTGCCCAATGGCAATAAAGTTGACCTTGGCCATGTGTTTGGCGCAATGGATGTGGCCAACTATGCCAAGGCGCAGGGGATGACTGCGGCTGTTGTGCAGGCACGTGCCGATATGGGCAGCTGGGCCGGTGACATCGCGGACCTGATGTTCTGCGCCGAAAATGTGGACATCCCCGATAAGGTGGATACCACGGAGACGGACGTTGACATTCTGGCTGCCAACATTCGTACAAAATACCTTGGTGTAGATTACGGCACACTCAACAGTGTGGGTCACTCCTTCACTGATACGGACCTCTATGGCGACATGGATGCGTTCTATCTCACAACGGAGATGAACCGCGGCGGTGTGGCGTTGAGCACGATCATTGAGAACTACTTTACCGCAGGGCTTACAGACGCAAGCCGCGCTTCCTACTTCCTGACCAACCGTCTGGGCGGCATGGTCACCAAAGACGGTATCCGGAGCAAGGTTCTGAGCACCTATACCGGGAATACCCTGATCGGTGCGCTGGAGAGCTCGTACTCGCTGACAGATCTGCCCAATTGCGAGACGCTGCGCAAGGCCTGCTGCTATGCATTTGCGGATTATCTGTTTGATCTGGCTGGCGATCCCAACGGCACGGATCCCGTTGATCCCGACCCGGTCGATCCGGATCCTAAGCCCGAGCCGAAGCCGGATAATGCCTACTATTCTGTGTTTTCTTCGGACACGACGACGGTCGCGCCCGGTGTGACGCAGACGATCAACTATGCACTGACCAAGGACGACAAGCAGATCGTCTACTACATTGCCACGGCGGATATCGCCCGGGAGGATGTGAGCATCCACGCCAATTATCACGACAACGATCCGAGCCAGGGCTGGGCAATGTCCCGCGTGTCCGATCAGATGGCGGCGGCTCAGAAGCGGCATTCCGATCCGTCCGATGCGGCAAACTACGTCGAGCACTACAATGCAGTGGTCGGTGTCAACGCTGACTTCTACAACATGACCACCGGTGCCCCCAGCGGCGCTCTGGTTATGGATGGTGTCGAGTATCATGGCGGCACCTCCAAAAACTTCTTTGCGATCCTGAAAGACGGGACTGCCATGATCGGCGGGCCCAGCGATTACGCAGCTTATCAGGATCAGATCCAGGAGGCTGTCGGTGGCAGCGTTTATCTGGTCAAGGATGGGAAGCCTGTCGTGACTAGTGCGGCGGACTATTATAACAGCCGTCATTCCCGCACTTGTGTGGGTATCACTGCTGAGGGCAAGGTCGTCATGATGGTGCTGGACGGCCGTCAGGAACCCTTCTCCGCTGGCGGCACTGCTGAAGAACTGGCACAGATCATGCTGGACGCAGGCTGTGTGACCGCAATCAATCTGGATGGCGGCGGTTCCACTACCTTCGTAGCGAAGCAGGAAGGCAGCAATACGCTCACGGTTGTGAACCGTCCTTCGGATGGTTATGAGCGTTCCGTTAGTTCCTCTCTGATGGTGGTCTCCACGGCCCCTGTCTCTACGGAGTTTGATCATGCCCTGATCACCTCTGCTTACGATTACTTGACGAGCGGCGCCGCGGTTCGTCTGGTTGCTTCCGGTGTCAGTGTGTCCGGCAGCGCTGCGGAACTCCCTGCCAATCTTACATGGAAGTCCGCAGATGAAACCATCGGTACCGTCTCTGAAGATGGTGTTTTCACCGCCGTCAAGAAAGGCAGCGTGGAAATTCAGCTCCTGTCCGGTGACACGGTGATCGGCAGCAAGACGCTTACCGTGGTCGAGCCGAATGGACTGAAATTTTCCAAGACAAGCATCAACGCCATCTACGGGGATTCGGTTCGCCTTCCCCTGATCGCAACCTATAATGAGAATCCCGTCGCTGTATGCGCGGGCGATATCACATTTGAACTGAGCAACAGCGCAGCAGGTACTGTGGAAGCTGCGAACAATGGCTTTGCCTTTACTGGCAGCGAGGGATCCGGCCTGCGCAACGTTACCATTACGGCTATGATCACGCGGGACTATTCCATCAGTGCCACGATCAAGGTCGCCATGTACAGTGCCAATCAGGCGATTTTCGACTTTGACAACGCCACAGGCGGCGACAGAACCTTCGCATGGACAAGAGAAGTCTCCAACGCGGAATATCTCCCCGGCGGCGACGGCGAGACAGACCGCTATCATGTGATCGATCCCAGCCAGCCCATGAACGTCACCTATGTCTTTGGACTGGATATGATGACGATCAAGATGCCTGAAAAGCTGGAGCCGCTTCTGTCCATGGTTGCTGGCGGCGATATTTCCGGCATCACGGCCTGGGATCTGCTGCTCCAGCTGGCAGAGCGTGTCAGCCCGAAGACTGAGGTGACGGTGAAGTTCCAGTTCGACCAGAATGTCGATGTGGACATTTCCAACCTGACGGTGTCGAATGATTATTTCCGTCTGACGTCCGCATCCATGGACGAGAATAATCTGCTCACGGTGAAGTGCAATTTCATCAAGCAGAGCCAGGCCATTGATCCTGAAACGGCCAACCCCATCTGCATTCTCAGTGGTGTAAAGATGACCGCTAAGAACGGCGCGAATCAGACGCTGACAATTACGAACGCTGGTTCGATCGGCTATGATATCTATCTTGGCGCAAACGCACTCTACAACATGGCCAAGCAGACCTCCTTCCAGGAGCAGTATGGGATCTATCCCTATGAGGAGCCGGAAAATGTCACACATCCCAAGGGCGGCCATTTTTACTGCGAATCGTATCAGGAGTTCACGGATCGTTTCATCCTGGACAACGGCTCCTGGTCCGGCTGGAAAACGGTCAACGGTATATCCTACTACTTCGTCGAAAACAATGCCTTGAAGGGTATCCACAAGGTCCCTGGCCTCAACGATGAAAGCAACGAGTATTTCTACCAGTTCAATGAGACGACCGGTGCTTGCGAGGGCAAGGTCACAGGTCTGTTCGAACTTGACGGCGCACGGTACTACGCCATCAACGGTGTGGCCAAGTCTGGCTGGTGGAACCTGACGGATGCAGATGGTGAGAACAGCTATTATTACTTTGATAAAGAGACATTCAAAGGACTGAATGGCCCGAGTAGAGCATTCTTCGAGAATGTGACGTACACGTTTGATAACGGAAAGCTGTTGAAGGGAGAATGGCTGACAACCGATCAAGGAACCAAGTATTATTATGGGCCGACATTCGTACAGGGAAAATGGTATACGGTTGAAGGCGAAAAGTACTATTTCGACCCGCAGGGCTATCGTTATACAGGGCTTAGATATGTGAAAGAAAGCTACAATCACGATGATCATATCTACTGGTATGACTTTGGCGAAGATGGGATTTGCCACGGCGTATATCAGCACACAGGCCTCTTCTATCTTAACGGAAATACGTACTACACCATCGACGGAATGGTCTGCTTTGGCCTGTATTTAGCGGAAGATGGATACTACTACTATTTTGGAAGTGGCAATTATACCGCTGTTAAGAACACCCGTCACTGGGTATCCTTCCCGAATGACACTGGTCTTGCACAGGCGTTCTACGATTTTGACGAAAACGGCAGGATGATTATTGATAATCCGGATCCGAGCAAAAACGGCATTGTCAACGAAGACGGTACGCTCTATTACTACGTGAATGGTGTCAGGAACTATGCCGGTCTGATTCAAATTGACGGTGACTACTATTACGTGAACAGTTCCTGCAAAGTAGTCACGAGTCAGCGTTACTGGGTATCTAAGACCAATGATCTGCTTCCTGCCACCTTCTATAACTTCGATGCAGACGGTAAGATGACGGATGCACCGATTCCGACGCCGGATCCTGACCCGAATCCCAATCCTGATCCCGGGGTGAAGAACGGCATCGTCAACGAGGATGGCGAGCTGTATTACTATGTCAATGGCGTCAAGACCTACGCGGGCCTGATCCAGATCGACGGCGATTACTACTATGTGAACAGCTCCTGCAAGGTCGTAACAAATTGCCGTTACTGGATTAGCAAGACCAATGATCTGCTGCCCGCAACCTTCTATAACTTCGATGCAGACGGCAAGATGACTGATGCACCCATTCCGACGCCTGACCCCGATCCTAATCCCAATCCTGATCCCGAGGTGAAGAACGGCATCGTCAGCGAGGACGGCGAGCTGTATTACTATGTCAATGGTGTCAAGACCTACGCTGGTCTGATTCAGATTGACGGCGATTATTACTATGTGAACAGCTCTTGCAAGGTTGTTACCAACCAGCGCTATTGGATCAGCAAAACCAACGATTTGCTGCCCGCCACCTTCTATACCTTTGGTGCAGACGGCAAGATGACCGATGCACCCATTCCGACGCCGGATCCCGATCCAGTCGATCCTGCAAAGAACGGTATCGTCAGCGAGGACGGCGAGTTGTATTACTATGTGGACGGCGTCAAGACCTATGCTGGCCTGATCCAGATCGACGGCGATTACTACTATGTGAACAGCTCCTGCAAGGTCATCACGAACCAGCGCTATTGGATCAGCAAAACCAACGACCTGCTGCCCGCCACCTTCTATACCTTTGGTGCAGACGGCAAGATGGTCAAATAACCAAAAGACCCATGGGGTATGGTGATTTTAGCGCCATACCCCATGGAAGATACGAATACGAAAAGGAGTACGTATTGCTTGATCTTGTATTTATCTGGCTGAAGGAGCATTCACTGATCGTGCTCCTGCTTCTGGGAACTATCTTCAATGTGTTCTGGCTGTACAGGATGCGGCGGCAACTCCAAATGAAATGGTACGCCGTGATAGCATTCTCGGTGCTGCATACGGTATGTGGTGTTTTGAGTGTAAAAGCATTTGCGTTTCTGGAAACCGGAGATGCTGGCAACATGAGCTTATTCGGCGGAGTGTTCTTTATGCCAGTGCTTTATTTCATCAGCGCAAAGGTTTCAAAACGCAATATCAAAGCCGTTTTTGATATTTTTACGATTTGCATGATCTTCACGGTGATGTGCGCTCGGGTCAACTGCATCGTCTCTGGATGCTGCGCTGGCTTAGTCATACCGGGAACGCACGTTCACTTCCCCACAAGGGAACTCGAGATCCTCTATTATATTGTGATGCTGATTCTGCTCATCCCCAGAGTGAAAAAGAGCAAGAACCCCGGCAGTATTTACCCACTTTATATGGCATCCTATGGAGCGTTCCGCTTCATTGATGAATTCTTCCGGACGTCCTCTACGGGGATGCTATTCCACCTTTCTCATGTCTGGGCAGCCATCGCATTTGCGGCGGGACTCAGCATTTACATAGAAATAAACGCCAGAAATCATCAAAGAAAGAAGGTAATAAAGAAATGAAAAGCACATTGAAGCGATTCCTTTCGCTTGTGCTCTGCATGTTCATGGTCATGGTACTGCTTCCAAATGTGACCATGACAGCGTTTGCAGCAACCAGTGGCACTGTGACAGGTTTAACCGACGAAAATATCGGGCTGAGTTTTGAAGGTGATGCAGATGATGCTTGGTCGGCCAATGGTACGAGCATTATCGGCGCAGCTACCAGTACAGGCGGAACATGCAGTGATACACAGCATAGTTCCACACTGACAATTACAAATAAGAAGTCGACAACAGCAACCCTTTCTTTTGACTATACCATTGAACAGAATAGTGGAACGATTCAGGTAGATGGTACTGTAGTTTCTTCGGGTGCCAGTTTTACCAAGGAACTGGCGGCAAACGAGAGCGTTAAAGTATACATCAAGTCTGCCACGAAGATCACCCTTACCAACGTGGTTCTGGTAAGCGATGTCAATGCAACTGCGACTTTCGTGCCTGCTGAAAACGGTACTTATACAGTAGACGGAAAACTCATTACCGAGGAATATAGCAACACGCAAAGCTCCATGACTGCTTATCAGGTAGTGGCGACTCCGGCGGATGGTTATCAGTTCATGGGCTGGTATGATGTTTCTAACGAGAAATATATCAGCACGTCTGCAAAGGCTGCGTTGAACATTGAAAATGACTGCACTATCACAGCGCGGTTCGCAAGTAAAACGGCGGCCCTGTTTGAAACCGGCGGCCAGCGGTTTGCAGACCTGAATGAAGCGGTTGTTTATGCGCAGGCAAACGGTCAGTCCAAGATCACCTTGGCTACAAACGGTTCGATCAGCGGTACTTATACCATCCCGACGGGTATTACCCTGCTGATTCCGTTTGATGAGGCGGGAACGCTGTATACGGATGCTCCTGCGGCGATTCGGACGACTCCCGAGTCTAAGCCTTTCCGAACGCTGACGATGAGCGAAGGCACTTCTATTACCGTCAATGGTGCCATCAGTTTGGGCGGCAGATATTTTGCAGCTGGCGGCGGTCAGCAGGGACGTCCCGTTGGTGATTATGGATACATCAAAATGGCGGATAACAGCTCCATTACGGTCAAGAACGGCGGCAAGCTCTATGCATGGGGCTTTATCTCCGGCAGCGGTTCTGTTCTGGCGGAATCTGGCGCAACCGTGTATGAGTTCTATCAAATCGCGGACTTCCGTGGCGGCAGCGCATCTTCCGGCATGGGCCATGGGGTGTTCCCATTTTCGCAGTACTTCGTACAAAATATCGAAGTTCCCTTGACGTTGAATGCCGGCGCCAATGAACAGGTTTACAGCGGCGTTTTTGCAATGAGCACCACATATACTACTGCTATTAATTTCATTGGTGACAACGGTATGTTCAAAGTGGAATCCGGTAGCTTTACTAAGGATTACGATGAAAAGACAGACCGTCTTGTATTCACAGTAAACGGCGAGGCGGCATTGAACACGTTGTCGCTGACGCTTGCAAGCATGGATGTCGACTCTGCAAGCTATGTGCTGCCTATCACCAACAACATTACCATCAATATTCAGTCCGGCAATGTGACCATCAATCAGGATGCAGCTCTGCTGGCGGGCGTTGAGGTCAATATTGCCGAGGGCGCTGGCCTGACGGTTGCAAACGGGAAGAATATCTATTTCTATGACAGCGATGAGTGGAACTCCGACAACTTCGTCTGGGGCCCCTGCAAGTTTAAGTCCGTGGCCTATGCGCCTGGTAAGGCATATAACCGTTCTAACAACGATTTGGTCGATGCCAAGATGAATGTGAACGGCAGTGTAACGGCGATTGGCGCCATCTACACCACCAAGGGCGGTGCAAATATCTGCTCCAGCAACGGCACCGGTAAGTACATTCAGCAAGGCACACCCGGTACGGAAACCGAAACCTATCAATATAATGCGGGCAGCAATGCAGTGACTATCCCCATCACCGCTGCCAAGCTACACAACGCAGACGGCTCTTACACCGAAACTGCGACCGCAAACGCTGGCGATGTTATCAACTATGTCAATGGCGTCTGGGGCGGCGAAGAGCCTGCGGAGCTGACGGTTACCTTTGAAGCCAACGGAAGTGCGGAATACCCGGTCGAAGGCACGATGGCCCCGCAGACCGTAACTGCAAAGAAGGATACGGCGCTGAATGCAAACACCTTCACCCGTGAAGGCTACAACTTCCTGAACTGGAATACGGCGGCTGACGGTACTGGCGACTCCTATGCGGATGGTGCGACTGTTAATCTGACCGAGAACACCACTCTTTATGCTCAGTGGGAGGACAATCATTCTCTCACCAAGGTGATCAACAAGAAGGATGCCACCTGCACCGAGTGCGGCTACACCGGTGATACAGTCTGCGCCATCTGCGGCAAGGAAATCACCAAGGGTGAAACCATTCAGATCAAGGGTCATACTGAGGTCATTGACCCCGCAGTCGCGCCGACCTGCACCGAGCCCGGCAAGACCGAGGGCAAGCACTGTGATGTTTGCAAGGAAGTGCTTGTTAAACAGGAGGTAGTCCCTGCGACCGGCCACAAGCCGGAGATTCGCAATGCGGTCGAAGCGACGCTTACGACGCCCGGTTACACCGGCGACACCTACTGCTCTGTCTGCAATGAACGGCTGAAACAAGGCGAGGAAATTCCTAAGACCGGCGCACATATCACTTGGGTAATTGATGGCCAGGTCGTAGCTGAGGAAGATTATCTGAAGGGCACCATGCCTTCCTTCAAGGGCAGCACAGATAAGGCTCCTGACGAGAACTACCGCTACACCTTCACCGGCTGGAGCCCGGAGGTTGTGGTTGCTGAAGAGGATGCCACTTATACGGCACAGTACTCTGCAACTGCACGTGTGTTCTACACCATCACCTTCAACGCCAATGGTGGCGAAGGCAGTATGGAGCCTCAGCGCTTTGAGGTCGGTGTGGACACTGCCTTGAATATCAACGCCTTTACCCGTGAGAACTACAAGTTCAACGGCTGGAACACTGCCGCAGATGGCAGCGGAGCCACCTATGCCGATGCGGGCGCAATTCTTGAACTGACCGGAGATATGACGCTGTATGCACAGTGGCAGATCTGGAACGGCTGGTTTACGGATGTGAACGGCAAGCAGTACTACCAGAACGGCGTACTGCAGAAGACCGGTTGGACCGTCATTGACGGCAATACCTATTATCTGGACACCGAAACCGGATACGCGGCTACCGGAATCACGACACTGGTCCCCAATGGAGCAACGGAAGAAGCCCGCTGCGTCTTCGACGCAAACGGCGTATTCCAGAGCAACGTTACCGGTGTTTACAGCGTCGGAGCGGACACCTATTGGCTCAACAGCGGCATCATCGAAGAAGAAGCCGGCCTGAAGCGCGTTGTCAAGGAGAACGGCGAGGTCAACTATTATTACTTCGCGGTTCAGAAGAATCTGGAGGAGCGTGAGGGCCTGACCCTCTCGGCGGCGGTGAAGAGCACTGTGCTGAACGGCAAGGATTGCTGGCTCCACAAGACCAATGGCCTTGCGCTTCCTGAATGGGGCTACTACTTCGATGAGAACGGTGTCATTCTGCACGACGAGGACACCGGCAAGAACGGAATCCTGATGGCTGGCGAAGATCTCTTCTACTATGTCGACGGCATCAAGGCTCCTGCAGGTATGATCAAGATCGGTGACGATTACTACTATGCCAACAGCAAGGGCCAGCTGATCGTGAACCAGACCTACTACTGCTCCAGAATGAACGGTCTGATGGAGGAAGGAACCTATGCCTTTGACGCAAAGGGAAAGCTCATTCCGGGTGCTACGGACAAGAATGGCATCGTGAAGGACGATGACGGCGTGCTTCGTTACTATGTCAACGGCAAGGTAACCTATGTTGGCCTGATTGAAATTGACGGTGATTTCTACTATGTCCGCAGCAGCGGTGAGGTCGTGAACGATTGTGTGTACTACATTTCCTGGACGCATGGCCTGAAGGAAGCCGGCTACTACACGTTCGATGAGAACGGAAAGCTGACCGGCACTCCGAAGAATGGCATCGTCGAGGAAGATGGTGTTCTGCATTACTATGTCAACGGAACACTGACCTATGCGGGCCTCATCAAAATTGGCGATGATTATTACTATGTGAATTCCAAGTGTGAAGTGGTACGCGATTGTGATTACTACATTTCCTGGACGCATGACCTGATGCCCCAGGGCAGATATCACTTCGACGCAGATGGCAAGCTGACAGGCAGCGTCGCACCTCTGAAAAACGGGATCTACGAGGAAGATGGAAGCCTGTACTTCTATCGGAACGGCGAACGTGCTTATGCCGGTCTGATCCAGATCGACGGCTACTACTACTATGTGCGTTCCACCTGTGAGGTCGTCCATGACCGCAGCTACTATGTGTACTGGACGCACGGCCTGATGCCGGAGGGATATTACAACTTTGACAGTGCTGGCCGGATGATTCTGGACAGCGAAACCGAGTAAATACACTGGAACCGCCGGGGCGCACCTTGGCGCCTCGGCGGTTCTCTTTTATCACACAACATCGGAGATGAGAAGAATGAAAGTGCTGTTTGTCAATTTGGTATATGGGACTGGAAGCACTGGAAAAATCATCGCTGATATCATGAACCTGCTGAAAAAGTATGGCAATGATGTAAAGACTTTATACGGTACGGGAGCATGCTCCGACAATGCGGACACAGTGAAGGTGTCTGGAAAGCTGGAGTATTACTTTCACAACGCAGTATCACGATTCACAGACCATGCGGGACTATATTCCTGGGCGGCGACCAGAAAGATGATCCGAGAAATCAGAGCGTTTCAGCCTGATCTGATCCATCTGCACACGCTGCACGGCTTCTATGTGAATTACGAGATGCTGTTCCGCTTTTTGAAGGAAGCGAATATTCCCGTCGTTTGGACTTTGCATGATTGCTGGACTTTTACCGGCCATTGCACACATTTCTCGCAAGTCAAGTGTATGCAATGGCAGACCGAGTGCCGGGACTGCAAATTGCTGTACCGGTATCCGCAATGCTATTGGAAGGGCGATGTAAGGCGCAACTTCCTTCGCAAAAAGAATGCCTTTACCGGTGTAAAAAGTCTGACCATCACAACGCCCTCGCAATGGCTTGCGGATCAGGGTTCACAGTCGTTCCTACAGAACTATCCGAGAACCGTTATTCCCAACGGGATTGACCGCACGATTTTCCGCCCACAGTCCAGCAGCTTGCGTGAAAAGTATCATCTGGAAGATAAGAAAATCGTCCTCGGGGTAGCCAATGCATGGAATGCACGCAAGGGATTGCCAGACTTGTTGACGCTTGCTGGCCGCCTCGGCTCTGACTATCAGGTGGTTTTGATTGGCCTGATCGAAAAGCAACTGCCGGATATTCCTTCCGAGGTGCTTGGACTTTTACGCACGGAAAATCAAGCAGAACTGGCGCAGTGGTACTCTACCGCAGATGTGTTTGTGAACCCTACCTATGAGGAAACCTTTGGCCTGACTACGGTAGAGGCCCAGGCGTGCGGAACGCCAGTGGTGGTATATGAGACGGACGGTTGTCCTGAAACGGTAGCACCGGGAAATGGACGCTTGATTCCGCAGGGCGATATGCAGGCATTGGAGAATGCCGTGAGAGACGTGGCGGACAGCAACTGGCGTGCGGACCCTAAAAAAATGGTGCGTTTTGACAAGGACACGGTGTATCAAGGCTATGTCAAACTCTATGAAAATGTTTTGTCTACTTTGAAAAAGGGCGTGTGATGGCTACATGAGAATTCTTTTTTGCAGTAACTACTTTACGCATCATCAAGTTTCCCTATCCGATGCCCTCTATGAATTGACAAATCACAACTATTGCTTCGTGGCGCATAAAGAGATGGATGCAGAGCGAAAGAACCTCGGATGGGGAAATGATTTGGTGCGTCCATATACCTGTTCGGCATCAGACCAGGAGGTTCAGAAGCAATTAAATGATCTGGATGTTTTGATAGCAGGTTCCTTTCCAGAGCGTCAGACAAAGGAATACGGCAAAAAGGCCAAATTGTTTTTCCGATATTCCGAGCGACCGCTGAAAGCTGGAAATCCTGTTTTGAAATATATACCGCGATTTCTCAAGTGGCATTATTACAATCCACCTTGGCGGAAGACATATATGCTCTGCGCCAGTGCCTATACCGCGGGGGATTATGCAAAATTCGGCCTTTTCCATAATCGGTGCTACAAATGGGGTTACTTTCCGGAGACGATCCGGTATCCCAGCATTGATGACTTGATTGACCGCAAAGCAAAAGCAACCATTTTGTGGTGTGGACGCTTTCTGGACTGGAAGCATCCGGACGATGTGATTGAGGTTGCAAAGAGACTCCATGAGGCAGGATGCTGCTTCAAAATCGAGATGATCGGTACCGGTGAGATGGAGCGGCAGCTCAAGCAACAGGCTTCGGAAGCTGGACTTCT
>ERZ1106919.1799-NODE-1799-length-13118-cov-5.650080_pt1 | contig 13118 bp, 8 predicted proteins | sample MGYA00403654_ERZ1106919 | MGnify/ENA primary metagenome ERZ1106919 (study PRJEB35170, sample SAMEA104062450) | human gut metagenome | biome: human gut; feature: human-associated habitat; material: faeces | place: Denmark | collected 2012-10-08 ... | reverse complement strand
TAGCGATGAAAGCATTCTTCAGCTGGTTGGATTCTTCGGCAACCTCATTGATGCGCTGCAACGTCTTCAACCTTTTGCTCTTGCTGATGGAAATGATTATCATGATGACCAAAAGCAGAATGACAATTATCCCAAAACTATATACCAATGCTTCATTATTCTGATAGAAGTCATTCGTCCAAACATCGTATGCTGCCGTAATTGTCAATATCATCGTTTTTTGCTTGCTTATTGGAAACTATAAAATTATGGGAAGCAAATATACTAAAGAAAATACAAATAAATTAATAGAAACTACAGTTTTTTCCAACAAAATAGGCCGCATGCCATTACCAAGTAAAGCATGCAGCCCATAAATGTCATTATTCAGTATTATTGAAATCAGCCTTCAATGGCAGCCTGCGCCGCAGCCAGACGTGCAATAGGCACACGGAACGGAGAACAGCTGACATAATTCAAGCCAACTTTGTGGCAGAACTTCACAGAAGAAGGTTCACCTCCATGCTCGCCGCAAATACCGCACTTCAAGTCCGGACGGATAGCACGTCCCTTTTCAGTAGCCATGCGCACCAACTGTCCTACACCATTCTGGTCGAGTACCTGGAACGGGTCTACTTTCAGAATCTTCTTCTCCAGATAAATCGGGAGGAAGGAAGCGATATCGTCGCGTGAATAACCAAATGTCATCTGAGTCAAGTCGTTCGTACCGAATGAGAAGAACTCGGCAGAGGAAGCAATGCGGTCGGCAGTCAAGGCGGCACGCGGAATCTCAATCATTGTACCTACCTTGAAGTCGATGCTGTCACCCACTTCTTCAAACAACTGGGCAGCCTCAGCACGAATCACTTCTTCCTGCTGCTTGAACTCATACAAGATACCGGTCAGAGGCACCATGATTTCAGGATGGGTTTCAACACCTTCCTTCTTCAATTCCAAAGCAGCACCCAGGATGGCACGCGTCTGCATCTGTGTAATTTCAGGATATGTATTTCCCAAACGGCAACCACGATGACCCAACATCGGATTATGCTCACAAAGTGCCTCAACACGTTGCTGGATATACTGGAGGCTCACGCCCATCGTATCTGCCATTTGTCCCTTCAGGTCATGGGGAACAAACTCATGCAAAGGAGGATCAAGCAGACGCACCGTCACCGGACAGCCTTCCATTGCCTTGAAAATTCCCTTGAAGTCAGCTTGCTGGTAGGGAAGAATCTTAGCCAAAGCCTTGCGGCGCCCTTCTGCATTTTCTGCCAGAATCATCTCGCGCATGGCTTTAATCTTCTCGCCTTCAAAGAACATGTGTTCCGTACGGCAAAGACCGATACCCACAGCGCCAAAATTACGTGCTACTGCGGCATCATGAGGAGTATCCGCATTGGTACGAACCTGCAGCTTCGTATATTTGTCTGCCAAATCCATCAGTTCCGCAAAGTCACCGGACAGCTCAGCCGCTTTTGTCTCCACCTTGTCTTTATATACTTCACCGGTGCTTCCGTTCAAGGAGATATAGTCACCTTCTTTCAACAGTACACCATCCACTTCCACTGTACGCGCCTTGTAGTCGATGTTCAAGGCACCTGCACCAGACACACAGCACTTACCCATACCACGAGCAACCACTGCCGCATGCGAAGTCATACCACCGCGGGCAGTCAGGATACCTTCGGCAACTGCCATACCTGCCAAATCTTCCGGAGAAGTCTCGATACGTACCATCACCACACGCTTGCCGGCAGCATGCCATTCGGCAGCATCATCGGCAAAGAATACGATTTGTCCCGTAGCGGCACCCGGAGAAGCGGGAAGACCACGAGTCAACACCTTAGCTTGTTTCAGAGCTGTCTTATCAAATACCGGGTGGAGCAGTTCGTCCAACTTATTGGGCTCACAACGCATCAATGCAGTCTTTTCGTCAATCATACCTTGATGGAGCAAGTCCATGGCAATCTTCACCATAGCGGCTCCGGTACGCTTACCGTTACGGGTCTGGAGGAACCAGAGTTTACCCTCTTGTACTGTAAACTCCATATCCTGCATATCACGGTAGTGATTTTCGAGTTTTGTCTGCAAAGCATCCAGTTCCTTATAGATTTCCGGCATAGCCTCCTCCATGGAAGGATATTTGCTGACACGTTCTTCTTCGCTTACACCGGCTAATTCAGCCCAACGTTGAGAACCGATTTTTGTAATCTGTTGCGGAGTACGGATACCGGCAACCACGTCTTCACCTTGTGCATTAATCAAATACTCGCCATTGAAAAGGTCCTCACCGGTAGCAGCATCGCGGCTGAAGCAAACACCCGTAGCAGAGCTCTCGCCCATATTACCGAATACCATAGCCTGAACGCTTACGGCAGTACCCCATTCGTCAGGAATTCCCTCCATCTTACGATACAAAATAGCACGTTCGTTCATCCAGGAGTTGAATACGGCACAAACGGCACCCCACAACTGCTCGTAGGCACAAGTCGGGAAGTCTTTTCCGGTTTGTTCTTTCACCGCAGCCTTGAACTTCTTCACGAGTTCCTTAAGGTCTTCCACCTCAAGCTCGTTATCCAGCTTCACGCCTTTAGCATGTTTCACCTCTTCTATAATAGCCTCGAACGGGTCTACATCTTCCTTGTTCACCGGTTTCATGCCCAGCACCACGTCGCCATACATCTGCACGAAACGACGGTAAGAGTCCCATGCAAAGCGTGCATTGCCCGTCTTGCGCGTCAGGCCTTCCACCACTTCGTCATTCAAGCCAAGATTCAGGATAGTGTCCATCATGCCCGGCATGGAAGCGCGCGCACCCGAACGTACGGAAACCAGCAACGGATTCTCCACATCACCGAATTTGGAACGCATCAGTGTTTCCACATGGGCAATGGCTTGTTCAACTTCATTCTTCAACAGAGCAACGACTTTATCCTGCCCCATTTCATAATATTCCGTACAAACTTCTGTCGTTATTGTAAAGCCCGGAGGAACCGGAACCCCTATAAGGTTCATTTCTGCAAGGTTAGCACCCTTACCGCCGAGAAGCTCACGCATGTTAGCATTACCTTCTGAGAAAAGGTATACCCATTTGTTTGCCATTTTGGTAATCCTCCTAAAAATAATAAATTATACGGCTGTGGCGAAAATTGTGTCAAAATTCGCCCGCTTGTATAAGCCTACACATAATTATAACAAAGTTTGTTCAAAATAGCTATAGATTTTTTAAAATTTTTTCCTATAAAATTCAATTTTATACTTCATCAATATTGTATAAATCGTTTAAATTTACCCCTAATGTTGTTTTTTTGTAAAATACTCTTGAAATTTGTATTTTTTATGCGATAATATTAATATGTCTTGTTGTGTGTACATATTAAAGTAAACACACAAATTACAGAATACCAAGGAGATTACATATGAGTAATTGTGCGATTATTCTTGCGGGCGGCGAAGGCAAGCGTATGAAAAGCGACAAGCCGAAAACACTTTCGCTCGTACTCGGCAAGCCTATGCTTGAGTGGGTTATTTCTTCACTTAAAAAGGCAGGCGTTAATGACATCTGCATTGTAAAGGGCTTTAAAAAAGAATGTATAGATGAATTTGTGTCAACACTTGATTTTAAGGTTGAAACGGTTTATCAGGCAGAGCGACTCGGTACAGGCCACGCAGTAATGATGGCTAAAGACTTTCTTGAAAGTCACAAAGGCGACAGCGTGGTGATTTTAAACGGCGACGCACCTTTTATGGACAGCAAAACCATTGAAAAGTCACTTGAACAGCACATAAACACTCAATCAAGTGCAACTGTAATTTCCGCAATGGTTGACGACCCTACAGGCTACGGCAGAATTGTCCGTGACGAAAACGGCGATGTAAAGTCAATCGTAGAACAGAAAGACGGCAGTGAAGAAATCCTTAAGATTAAGGAAGTAAATTCGGGCGGTTTCTGGTTTGACGCAGAAAAGCTTTTGTCTGTGCTCGGCAGAATTTCATCCGATAATAATGCAAAGGAATATTATTTGCCCGACGCATTAAAACTTTTGCTTTCGGACGGCTGTAAGGTAGGCGCTTATACCGCAGAGTGCAGCGACACAGTGCTTGGCGCTAACGATCCGGCTCAGCTTGAGGAGCTTAACAATATTGCAAAAGACAGGGGATATACCTGTTAAGATAATAGTAGAATACAAACTATAGAGTAAAAAGGAGCGATTACAATGAATTTTCACGGAAAAGACATTAAAATCTTTACCGGAAGCTCAAATGTAAATGTAGCCAAAGGAATTGCAGGCAGCCTTGGAGTTCCGCTTGGTAAGAGCGAATGTACTCAGTTTTCTGACGGTGAAATTGCTGTTTCTCTTCAGGAATCTGTAAGAGGCAGCGACTGCTTTATCGTTCAGTCAACCTGCACTCCGGTAAATGACAATTTAATGGAAATGCTCATTATGATTGATGCTATGAAGCGTGCGTCTGCTGCAAGAATTACAGCAGTTATGCCTTACTTCGGTTATGCAAGACAGGACAGAAAAGCTAAGGCAAGAGATCCGATTTCGGCTAAACTTTGTGCTGACATCATCACATCAGCAGGTGCCGATCGTGTGCTTACAATGGATCTTCACGCAAACCAGATTCAGGGCTTCTTTAATATCCCTGTTGACCACCTCTATGGTTCTCCTATCCTTGCTAACTATATGAGAGAGAAAATCGGCGGAAACTTTGATGAATACATCGTTGTTTCTCCTGACCTCGGCTCAGTTACCCGTTCAAGAAACTTTGCGTCTAAGATTGGCACAGGTCTTGCTATTATTGATAAGAGAAGACCAAAGGCTAATGTTTGTGAAGTTATGAACATCATCGGTGACGCAAGAGGCAAAAAGGTTATCCTTGTTGATGATATGATTGACACAGCAGGCACACTTTGCAACGCAGCAAACGCTATAGTTGAAAAGGGCGGTGCTACTGAAGTTTATGCTTGTGCTACACACGCAGTTCTTTCAGGTCCTGCTATCGAGAGAATTAAGAACAGCGCAATCAAAGAGGTTGTTCTTCTTGATACAATCCCTGTACCACAGGAGAAGATGATTGACAAGTTCACAGTTCTTCCTGTTGCTCCTACATTTGCAGAGGCTATCGCAAGAATTTACAATGACAAGCCGTTTACACCTGCATTTGGTTAATGAACCGAAAATTAAATAGCGATTATACAGGCGGGTTTCAAATAACCCGCCATTTCGCCGTTAAAAAGGTTTTGGGTTGTAACGACAAACAAACTAAATTTATATATAAACACAAACCATAGTTTATTAGCAGTTATTCAGACTGCACGAGGTATAATAAGAAAATGAGTTTTTTTAATTTAACATTTAACAATAACGAAAATACAGAAATCGTTGATAAATTTATTGACGAATACGCTCAATGGCACAATACGGGAAAAACTCCCGATATGGGCTCTCTTGATGTAAACTACACTCTTGAACTTCAGAAAAAAAGACTTGATGAAAATAATGTCAGAAAAGAAGTTGTGTTTGATACAAAAGAAAGCTCGTTTAAGCAGGCGCTCAAGTGCTTTACCGTCACCGACAGAGGCGACTACAAAAGTGATGTTGCCTGTAAAGACTATAAGGTGACAGAAACCTTTTTTGTAAATAATAAAAAGAAAAAGAAAAGAAAGAATAAACGCAACTTTTATGCTACCATCACAAGACTTTTAAATCAAAATGCAGGCGGTGCGGTTGCGTGCCCAAACTGCGGCGCTATCAGTGATGTGCAGGACTTACTTACAGGCTGTAAAAGCTGCGGAACAAGATTTATTATTGACGACTTATTTCCTAAGGTTACAAACTTTTATCACATTAAAGACGAGGTAGACCCAATCAGAAAAATACTAAAGCCGTCAATGCTTATATGCGTTCTTGGTATGATAGCCACCGTTATGAGCTATTCTTTGATTTCTAATATTAATAACGGAAACATAGTGCAGGGCAGCGATGACTTTGTATTTCAGATTGTGCAGTGCGTAATTGTAGGATTGATTTATGGCGCTGTTTCGGGTTATATTTTGTGGGCGGCTTTTATACTCATATGGATGATGATTGGCGCAATAAAAAGCCTGTTTTTGCTCGGCCCTCATGTAAGGGCAAAAACTCAGCTACCAAAGGTTATGCGACAGATTGACCCTAACTTTTCGTATGAGTTTTTCATAGGTAAGGTTATAAATCTTATGAAACTTATGATATTCAGCGATGACTACACCAACCTTGCGGCTTATGACGGCAAGCCTATGCAAAACACCTTTAAAGACATTGTGGACATTAGCTATGACGGTACGGTAAGGTATAATACGCTGAAAACAGACGGTAACTACTGCTATGTAGATATTACCGTATATACAACAGTAACAAAGGTTGACGGCGGTGCTCTCAAAAGTTCAAAAGAAAAATTCAGGGTTGTTGTTTGCAAAAATATACACGCAATAGCAAATGCAGGTTTTTCTATAAAGAATGTAAACTGTCGCAGTTGTGGCGGCAGTTTTGACGCTACAAGAGAACATAATTGCCCTTATTGCGGTAATCCTTACCACCTCGGCAATGACGATTGGGTTGTAATTGAATTTAATAAAGAATAATTTATATAAAGGAAGGTATTTATGTTTGGTAATAAAAAGAGCTTTGGCGGCGGTGTCGAGCTTTTGGTAGTAGGACTCGGAAACCCCGATAAAAAGTACGAAAACACCCGTCATAACGCAGGTTGGCTTGCGATTGACGCAATAGCCGAGAGTCTTGACTGCAAGGTAGACAGAGTAAAATTTAAAAGCTATGTCGGCGAATGTAATATAGCAGGCAGAAAGGCAATGCTTATGAAACCTACCACATATATGAACAACAGCGGTCAGGCGGTGGTAGAGGCGATGAATTTCTACAAAATTTCACCTGAAAATGTGATAGTATTATTTGACGATATATCCCTCGATGTCGGTAAAATGCGTATTCGCTCAAAGGGCAGTGACGGCGGACAGAGAGGAATGAAGAGTATTATATATTTAAGCGGCAGTGATAAGTTCCCACGAGTTAAAATAGGAATCGGCGCAAAGCCTACACCCGAGTGGGATTTAGCGGATTGGGTGCTTTCAAGATTTTCCGACGATGAACAGAAGAAACTTGCGCAGGTATTTGAAAATGCCGCAAAAGCCGTTGAACTTATGGCAGACGGAAAAATCGACAGAGCAATGAATTTGTTTAATTAACATTTTTATAAAACAATGTTGAAAAAATCGGTAATCATCCCAATTTTTGATAAATAAAAAGTGAACAAAAAATTAAAGCAAGATGAATTATGAAATTTTTAGTTGATGTTTTTAAAAACAGTGAGGTTTTTAACTCACTCGAAAAAGCTGTTGTGCGTGGCGGCAGTGTTTGCGCTACGGGACTTTCCGCCGTTCACAAGGCACATATTATCTATTCGCTGTGTTGCCGCAAGAGCACTACAGCCTTTTGTGTTGCATCCGACGAGCGAGAGGCGCAGACAATCTGCAATGACCTTGCAAGTATGGGTATGCGTGCTTATTTTTACCCCGAGCGTGATTTTAATTTCAGAGATATTCAGAGCGCCTCAAGAGAGTACGAACACGCAAGGCTTAAGGTACTGCTCAAACTCATTGACGGCGAATGTGATGTAGTTGTCAGCTGTATTGATGCAGCGTCGCAGTTCACAGTGCCAAAGGAATTTTTGAGGGACTGTGTTCTGACTTTAAAAGAAGGTCTTGAAATCAGTATAGAAAAAGCCGTACGAACACTTACCCTGCTCGGATACGAGCGTTTTGATGCGGTAGAGGGTAGCGGTCAGTTTTCTGTAAGAGGCGGTATTCTCGATTTCTTTATGCCTGATGCCGAAAATCCTGTTCGTGCGGAATTTTGGGGTGATGAAATCACCGACCTTTCTTTCTTTGATATTGATACACAGCGAAGAGGGGAAAAGGCAGGCGAAATCCGTCTTTCGCCGTCTGCGGAGGTAATTATTGAGGACAGAACGGTGCTTGCCGACAAAATAGAAACTCTTGCAAAAGGCGTGCGAGGCAAAAAAGCTCCGCAGGTTAAGGAAACACTGCTTTCGGAGGCGGACAGCATCAGGTCGGGTGCAATGCTTTCAAATACCGACAAGTTTATTCCGCTTTTATATGATAAAGCCGAAACCTTATTTGATTATCTCGACAGAGATACTTTGATTTTCACTTCGGAGTTTAACAATATTTCAGAGCGTGGCAGAGCAATGGACTTCAGAAATGAAGAAACCGTAAAATCCGCCTTTGAGGACGGCATTCTTTGCAGAGGTCTTGACAAGTATTCACTCACTTTTGCGGAATGTGTTGATATTTTTACTTCTCACGGCATTGTTATGCTTGAGGGCTTTGTGCACGGTTCAACAACAATTCCGCTTAGAAAAATAGTATCGTTTTCTGCAAAACAGCTTTCTGTATGGAACGGCTCATACAAACAGCTTGAGGAGGACTTAAACGGTATGCTCACTGCAGAAAGCTGCGGTGTTGTGCTTGCGGGAACGGACAAGGCGGCAAAAAACCTTTGTGATTCGCTTAGAAATGACGGTATTCCCGCACAGTATGCCGATAAGTTGTCGGAAATAAAGAAAAACGCATTATTTGTATTGCCCGGTACTTTGAGCGCAGGCTTTGAATATCCGCTCGAAAAATTCTTTATTATCACACAGGGGCATATTTCGTATGTGCCGAAAAAGAAAGCAAGAAAGAAAATATCAAAGGACAGCCGGGAGGTTTACAGCCTTTCGGAGCTTTCGCAAGGCGATTATGTGGTACACAGCGTTCACGGTATAGGTATTTTCGGCGGTATCCGTAAAATTGATACCCACGGAATTGTAAAAGACTACATCAAGATTGAGTATGCAAAGGGCGATGTTCTTTATGTGCCCGTAACTCAACTTGATATGGTTGCAAAATATATCGGCCCGTCCGAAAACAGTCGTGTAAGGCTTAATAAGCTCGGCTCGCAGGATTGGCAGAAAGCAAAGTCAAGAGTAAAAGCATCTGTAAAGGACATTGCAAAGGAGCTTATTGCACTTTATTCCGCAAGAATGAAAGCAAAGGGCTATGCTTTTTCACAAGATAACGAATGGCAGCACGATTTTGAGGCTAAGTTTGAATACGAAGAAACTCCCGACCAGCTTAGGTGCTGTGAAGAAATCAAGACGGATATGCAGAAAACCTCACCGATGGACAGACTTTTGTGCGGTGATGTAGGTTTTGGCAAAACAGAGGTTGCGCTCAGAGCGGCTTTTAAATGCGTTGCGGATTCAAAACAATGCGCATTGCTTTGCCCGACAACAATTCTTGCGTGGCAGCATTACCAGACTGTGTGCAAGCGCTTTGAGGGCTATCCGATAAGAATTGAATTGCTGTCACGATTCAGAACGGCAAAACAACAGAAAGAAACTATAGAAAAGCTAAAGCGTGGAGAGGTAGATTTGGTGGTCGGCACGCACAGACTTGTGCAAAAAGATGTGGAGTTCCGTGACCTCGGACTTGCAATCATTGACGAGGAACAGCGCTTTGGCGTGGCACAAAAGGAACGCTTTAAGGAACTTTGCAAAAATGTTGATGTTCTTACTCTTTCGGCTACACCTATTCCAAGAACTCTCAATATGGCAATGAGCGGTTTAAGAGATATGAGTGTAATCGAGGAAGCGCCACGAAACCGTCAGCCTGTACAGACTTATGTTCTTGAACATGACGATGCGGTAATTAACGAGGCTATCCGCAAGGAACTGAGAAGAGGCGGACAGGTTTTCTACCTGCATAACGATGTTGCGACTATTGAATCCTGTGCCTCAAGAATTCTTGAGGCTGTGCCCGAGGCAAAAATAGCCATAGGTCACGGCAAAATGAAAGAGCACGAACTTAGCGAAGTATGGCGAATGATGATTGAACAGGAAGTAAATGTATTAGTATGCACCACTATAATAGAAACGGGTGTTGACCTGCCGAACGCAAATACGCTAATTATAGAAAATGCGGACAGAATGGGACTTTCACAGCTGCATCAGCTAAGAGGACGAGTAGGCAGAAGCAACCGCAGAGCCTATGCTTATCTTACATTCCGCAAAAACAAAGTGCTTACAGAAATTCAGCAAAAGCGCCTTGCCGCTATCAGAGAATTTACCGAATTTGGCAGCGGATTTAAAATCGCAATGCGAGATCTTGAATTAAGAGGCGCAGGAAACATTATGGGTGCTCAACAGCACGGACATATGGAATCTGTCGGATACGATATGTATCTTAAGCTGTTGGGCGAGGCAGTAAGCGAAGAAAAGGGCGAAGCCGCACAGTCTGCCGACCTTGATTGTCTTATTGATATTTCGGTAAATGCGCACATTCCGGAGAGCTATGTAGAAAGCCTTACTCTCCGACTTGATGTATATCGCAGAATCGCCGATATACGCAACAAAGAGGACAGCCTTGATGTTAAGGACGAACTCAAAGACCGTTTCGGCGAAATTCCCGAATCTGTGCTCGGACTTATTGATATTGCGCTTATAAGAAACTGTGCAAACGCAATGGGTATTTACGAAATCAGGCAGACGGATACCAATGTTTTACTGTTTGTCAAAGAGATAAAATCGCCGAAGGTTATAGAACTTCTTTCAAGGCTCAACGGCAGAGCAATGCTGTCTGCGGGCAACAAACCGTACATTACAATAAGATGTGGCGGCGGTTCTTCGCTTGATATGCTCAAAAAAGTATTTAAAATCTGATAGTTGTCTGAAAATTTTGCCGAAAAAGCAATAAATTTTAGAAAATATATAGACAATACAAATTTTTTTGTGTATAATCATAAAGTACGCACCCTGTCATTTTACGGGTGAAATAGAATTTTTTAAGGACGGTAAATATTATGAAACCATATGCAAAGATCGGTTCATTGTTGCTTGCACTGATTATTGCTGTTGCAGCGGTTGGCTGCACTCCAATCAGCCTTAATGCAGAATGGGCTTACAGGACAGATAAAGTAGAATTGCCAATCGGCGTTTACAGCTACTCGCTTAAAACAGCTTACTCACAAGCTCAAAATTATGCGTCGAAACTTGCTTCATATGATGAGGCCTCCGATTCATGGCTTGACTTTGAGATTACAGACGATGACGGCGACAAGGCGATTGCAAGAGATTGGATCAAAAACGAGGCAGAAACAATGTGTCTTAATTACATTGTGACTGATAACCTCGTTGAGGAGCTCGGCATTGATATGAGCGGCGCTACCGCAGATTCGGCTAAAAAAACAGCCGAGGAATATTGGACAGTAGGCCCTTACGCTTCATACGGCTACTATATGCCTTATAAAGACCAGTACGAGCCTTACGGTGTTTCTTTTGAAAGCTTTGAATATTGCACAACACTTTATAACACAAAATACACAGCAGTATTTGAAAAGCTTTACGGTGAGGGCGGTTCAAAAGAGGTAAAGGATGACGAATTTATTTCATACTTTACAGAAAACTATACAGACTATAAGTATATAAAAGCAAATCTTTATGAGTCAACAACCGACGAGTCAAACAACAGCAAAGATGCAGCGCTTTCCGACGAAGACGCAAAGAAGATTACAGACGAGTTTGACGGTTACGCAAAGGAACTTAATAACGGTACTTCTTTTGACGATGTTGTAAATAAGTACAAGACAGCTAACTCACTTACAGACGATCCGTCAACATCAGCTGTAGAAAACCTTAAAAGCAGTTCACTCGGCGATGAGCTTAAGACAGCTCTCGGCGAAATGAAAGCAAACGAGGCAAAGACCGTTAAGGTAGGTTCAGGCAATACAGCAGTTTACTACCTTATCTATAAGGGTGACATCAACTCAGACATTGACAGCTATGTTTACGATTCAACACAGCGCAACAAATTGCTTGCAGATATGAAAAAAGACGAGTTTGCAAAGTATGTTGATGACCTTGCTCAAAAGACAGATTGTGAAAAGAATCAGTCTGTACTTGATCAGTATAAGCCTGAGCTTTACTTTGTAAAACCTGAAAGCTCATCAGCAAGCTCAAGTTCTTCAAGCTCAAGTTCTTCAAGTTCATCTTCTTCAAAGTAAAAGTTTAAAAATCAAAATGCCACACAGCCTTTGTGTGGCATTTAGTGCAGATATTTTCAACCGATTAATAACCTTTTAAATATATGAAAGGAGTCAACAGTATGAAAAGAAAAATAATTGCTTTAATTTCCGTACTTGCACTCAGTTTTTCTGTATTTGCTTTTTCGGTAAGTGCGGTTGAAGGCGAAGAAAGCGGCGGAGAAATTATTGAAACCGAGCCTGCTCCCGAGCCGGAACCGACATATGAGCCGGAACCCGAGCCGGAGCCGACATACGAACCGGAACCCGAACCGACATATGCTCCCGAGCCCGAACCGACATATGCTCCCGAGCCGGAAACGGAGCCTACAGAACCTTATTATGAAGAGCCTACTTACAGTTATGATGATAAGCCATACTACAGCGACGGCGACGATGTATATGTAGGCGGCGGTCAGTCAACATATACTGTACCCGAAACCACTGCGCCTCCTGCACAGATGTATTCTGTAAGCAAAGATACTATTGACGATAAAACGCTTTCACAGAGCGATTGGAACGATATTTCCGCAAATCTCAAAAACGCATCTCTTACCGACAGCGACGGCGATGATTTCAACTTTATCAAGAAAAACACAAGTAAATCCGATAACGGACATTGGATGCTTTATGCAGGTATTGTGTGCTTGATTTTAAGTGTTGCAGGTATTGTTTACTTTATTATTGCTACAGTAAAGAGCCGTGGCAGATACAAATTTGCTCCAGCAACAGGTAAAGCAGGCAAAACCAAAAAGAGAAAATTTGACACCGCAGATGTAGAACTTCCAAAGCAGGATGTATCAAAAGGCGGTACAAAATTTAAGCATTAATTAAAATTTTATCCCGATAAAGTGCGACTTTATCGGGATTTTTGCTTTAATTTGGGTAAAATAACAGTTGAGAGATAGACTTAAAAATTTAGGCCAAGCCTTTTTAAAGGCTTGCGGGTTTGGGCAGCGCCCATAAAAATCTTCCGATATAACAATTTATCAGGCG
>ERZ1106919.1794-NODE-1794-length-13151-cov-58.284056_pt1 | contig 13151 bp, 8 predicted proteins | sample MGYA00403654_ERZ1106919 | MGnify/ENA primary metagenome ERZ1106919 (study PRJEB35170, sample SAMEA104062450) | human gut metagenome | biome: human gut; feature: human-associated habitat; material: faeces | place: Denmark | collected 2012-10-08 ... | reverse complement strand
CCATGGCATAACTTGAGCAAGCTCAGTTCTGCTCATGGCTTACCGAAAGAGTTGTAACTTGTTGTAAAAGTTGTTCAAGTTGTTTTCCTACTCAGCAGCGCGTATGGGAACAGCACAAACAATCTTTTCGGATGAACTTGATGATGGCAATTTGGAGCCCCTATCGTCGAGGTCTCTATAGTCTGACCTTTAGTCCAAACACTGGTCGATCAACTTTTCTATCTCCCTGCGATCCATGTTTTGTCCGATGAAGACCAATTTCTGCATGCGGTCTCCATATTCCTCGTCCCAGTCTTTCAGGACCGACGGGTTCTGCTGCTTGAAAGCGTCGAGTTCGGCGGGCGGCATGGTCGCGTACCATTTTCCTGCGTTGCGGATGCTCACCTGCTTGCCAGCCTGCTCAAAGACGTAGCACGTGTCGGGCTCGTCCTGGAAGTAGCACAAGCCCTTGCAGCGGATCACGCTTTTCGGCCAGGCCGAGGCCACCAGTTCGTCGAAACGCGTGAGGTCGAGCGGACGGTGGCGATAATAGACAAAGGTGCTGATGCCATACTCCAAAGCCTCGCCCGACTCCTCGTTCTCCAAACCGTGGGAATGGTGGTGGTGATGGTGGTGGTGGCCTTGGCCCTCCTCATGACCGTGATCGTGGTCCTCCTCGTGATCATGCTCATGGTCCTTCCCGTGGCCTTCCTCGCTTTCGTCCCCGTCGATGGCTGCCATCCACGCCGCCGAAGTCATTACCTTCTGAAAGTCAAAGGCTTCGGTGTGGAGCAGCAGGTTGAGATCCACGTCGCAATAGTCGCAGGGGATGATGGCGGCCTGCGGCTGGATGTGGCGCAGGATCGACTGGATGCGGCCCAGTTCCTCTTTGGAGACTTCGCTGGCCTTGTTGAGCAGGATCGTATTGCAAAATTCCACCTGCTGGATTACGAGGCTTTCGAGGTCGTCCTCCTCGATGTGCTCCTTCTCCAGGTCGCTTCCCCCGGCAAACTCGTCGCGCAGGCGGAGCGCATCCACTACCGTCACCACACTATCGAGTTTGGCCACGCCTTCCTTCGCCAGGTTGGGGTAGATCTGAGGATAGGCGCAGATGGTCTGTGCAATAGGAGCCGGCTCGCAGATGCCGCTGGCCTCGATGACGATATAGTCGAAACTGTGCGTCTTGACCAGGTCGCTCAACTGCTGGACCAAGTCCATCTTGAGCGTGCAGCAGATGCAGCCGTTCTGCAGCGGCACCAGGCTATCGTCGCTCTGACCGACGATGCCTTCGCGCGCGATAAGGCTCGCGTCGATGTTCACTTCTCCTATGTCGTTGACAATGACGGCAAAACGAATGCCACGCTGATTGCCCAAAATGCGGTTGAGCAGGGTGGTCTTGCCGCTGCCCAAATAGCCTGTGAGCAGCAATACGGGGGTTGTGTTCTGTTCCATTTTCCTTCGTTCTTTGATTTTTCCTTCGTACTTTGAATTTCCTTCGTGCTTTGAATTTTTATTCTCGCCTTGAATTTAATCCTTGTTAGAATTTCATCCTTGCTTGAATTTCCTTCGTGCTTTTTTCGGAAATACGATAATAATAGTGCAAAGGTACAAAAACTATGCCAATCGGCGCCAGCGACGAAGAAAAAAGTGAATGGTCGTATTTTTGTCGCTCTCAGGCCCATTTCTTTCCCATTTTCACCCCTCCAACACCAAAAAAAATGGGTGTTTACGTTGTTTTTTATTCCTTTTTTCGCCATTTCTGTCTTGTTTTCCGTTTTTTTTAGTATCTTTGTAACCGAATAAGGAAGCCGCAACGGACGAAGCCAAAACCAATATCTTCAACGTACACGCAAACGCCCGACCATGGAGGGGGAATCAAACCCATCTTCAAACAAAAGGTTCCTTGTCAGGATAAGAAGAAAAAAAGTATAGCAAAATGAAAATTACACTGTTACAGACGGACATCATTTGGGGACAACCCGAAGCGAACCTCGCACACTTGGACCATTTGCTGGAGGGCGTTGGCGAATGCGACCTCATCGTGCTGCCCGAGATGTTTACCACGGGGTTTGACACCAACCCCGAGACCGTGGCCGACGACGAAGGATTGGTCCTCAAATGGATGCGCAACACCGTGCGCCAGCGCAACTGTGCCTTGGCGGGCAGCGTGGCCACGAAGGTGGGCGAGAACTACTACAACCGCATGTATTTCGTCAGTCCCGACCTCCTGTTGGCTTCTTACGACAAGCATCATCTCTTCACCTACGGCCATGAGCAGGAGGCCTTTACGCCGGGCCACCGTCGCGTCGTGATTCCTTACCGTGGCGCGCGCATCCTGCTGCAGGTCTGCTACGACCTTCGTTTCCCCGTCTTCAGCCGCAACCGTGGCGACTACGACCTGGCGATCTATGTCGCCAACTGGCCGCAGGGCAGACAGAAGGTATGGGACACGCTGCTCAGCGCCCGCGCCATCGAGAACCAAGCCTATGTCGTGGGCGTCAACCGCGTGGGCTCGGATGCCAATGGCCAGTATGCTGGCGGATCCAAGCTGGTGGACCTCTTCGGAGAGACCATCGTCAAGGCCGAAGAGGGCGTGGAGAGTATCGTGACGGGCGAGATCGACCTCGATCGCCTGAAGGCTTTCCGCAAGGAGTTCCCCGTCCTCGACGATGCAGACCAGTTTAAGTTGCTCGTTCCTTAATATATACGGAGGATATAGTCAGGAGAATAGATTTAGGTGGAAGAACAAGGTTTGGGGATCGGATATTTTAATAAGAAGATCGAATATATAATAAGGAGATTGAATATAAAAATAGGAAGATCGTTCCCCAGACTCCTTCCGTAGCACATTCACAAACAGACAACTCAATATAGCGAAACCCGCATGGTAGAAGAATATCAGCTCCGCCTGCTCCCTGAGGAGGCTTACTCGGAGGACACCATCAGACAATACCTGTCTCAGGAGAAAGGATTTGACGTAGCGGCCATTCGCGCCGTGCGGGTCGTGAAGCGATCCATCGACGCGCGCCACCGCCGCGTGCTGGTCAATCTCAAGGTTCGGGCCTACATCAACGAGCTCCCGACCGAGGAGCCGTTTACGCCCACGGACTATCCTGACGTCAGCGACCAGCCCTCGGCGATCGTTGTCGGCGCAGGCCCCGGCGGTCTTTTCGCTGCGCTGCGCCTGATAGAGATGGGTGTGCGCCCGATCGTCCTGGAGCGTGGCAAGTGCGTCGAGAAGCGCAAGCGCGACCTCGCAGCCATCCCCCATACGCAGACCATCGACCCCGAGTCCAACTACTGTTTTGGAGAGGGTGGGGCAGGCGCGTTCTCCGACGGTAAACTCTACACGCGGTCGAAGAAGCGCGGCAGCGTGGAGAAGATCCTCAACGTCTTCTGCCAGCATGGTGCTTCGGCTGCCATCCTGGCCGACGCCCATCCCCATATCGGCACAGACCGTCTGCCGCTCGTCATCTCCAACATGCGCAAGCGCATCATCGGCTGTGGCGGCGAGGTCCATTTTCAGACCCGCATGACGCGTCTCATCGTCCAAGACCAGTCGGTCGTGGGCGTGGAGGCGGTCAGCCGCGACGACGAAGGACAGCAGACGGAGCACGAGTTTCGCGGCCCTGTGGTGCTCGCCACGGGCCATTCCGCCCGCGACGTCTATCACTACCTGTCCTCCGCCCGCATCGAGATGGAGGCCAAGGGCATCGCCGTGGGCGTCCGACTGGAGCATCCCTCTGCCCTCATCGACCAGATACAGTATCATAACCCTGCGGGCCGTGGCAAGTATCTTCCTGCTGCTGAGTATTCCTTCGTGACGCAGGTCGATGGCCGCGGCGTCTATAGTTTCTGTATGTGCCCCGGTGGTTTCGTCATCCCCGCTGCCTCCGGTCCCGAACAGTTGGTGACCAATGGTATGAGTCCGGCCAACCGCGGTTCGAAGTGGAGCAACTCGGGCATGGTGGTGCAGCTGGAGCCGGAAGATATCGACGCCTCCGTACTGGAAACGGAGAACGGCCCCTTGGACGACGCGCTCCGCGTGATGGCCTATCAGGAGCAACTGGAGCGCCTCTGCTGGCAGCAGGGCAACTACAAGCAGACGGCTCCGGCCCAGCGCATGGCCGACTTCGTCAAGCGCCGCTTGTCCTTCGACCTGCCCAAGAGTTCCTATACCCCGGGACTGATCTCCTCGCCCCTCCACTTCTGGATGCCCAGCCCGGTCAGCGATCGCCTGCGCAAAGCCTTCGAAGTGTTTGGCCGCCAGGCTCATGGCTTCCTCACCAACGAGGCCGTGATGATTGCCGTCGAGACCCGCACGTCGTCCCCCGTCCGCATCCTCCGCGACAACAAGACCTTACAGCACGTCTCCCTCCGCGGCTTGTACCCCTGTGGAGAAGGAGCAGGCTATGCGGGTGGCATCGTCTCGGCAGCCATCGACGGCGAGCGCTGCGCGGAATGCTTGGCCGCGGAATTGTTTCCAACACGACCTGCTGGGTAGGGAAAACAACTAGAACAACTTTTACAACTTGTAACAACCTACACGCTTCGCGTGTTAACATCCTGCTGCAAGGTAAACAACAAAATACAACGCTTTCGACAAGCCATGTGCAGAACCGAGCTTGCCCGAGTTTTGCCATGGCGAGAAAGGGTACCATGAAATGGAACGCTTCGCCTTGGGCTTATCCTGCTGATTGTCCTGGCGAAGCGTTGTTCATAGTTGTTTACATGCAGCAACCCTTGGTCTGCATTGGCCTCGAAGAGGCGATGTCCTGGCGAAGCGTTGTAACTTGTTGTAAAAGTTGTATTTGTTGTTTTTAAATTTTAGCAGGATTTGGGACTGTAAAGTTGTAGTTGTTCTTGAGAAACAACGCAAGATAGACCCAAGGCTACAATAAAACTTCTATAGCAGGCCCGTTGATTCTATAGCAGGGCCCGTTGATTCTATAGCAAGCCCGTTGACTGGAGGGCTTTCTGCGCCAGCGACTCATAGATTTCTCCTAAGTCGCAGAATCGCATCAAACTATTGTAGGCCGCATGGCGGACAGCCAAATCCTTGCCCGTCAGAGCCGTCTCCACTTGGTCGAGATATTCGTTGATGCCACGCTCGTCAGGAATCTGAACCGAGGCGAAGCGGCGCGAGAGAATATGGTAGCCACAGATCTGATAGAGCGGCTGGTCCTTGGCGATCCACGCAAAGGCCATGCGCGGCGCGTAATCGACATATTGGAAGACATGGAGCGCCAGCAGCTCCGCCATCTCCTGCGTTTCGGTCTGCTCCATCCATATCTCGGCCACTTCCGGCAGCAGCTTCTCCGTAGGCATGAGCAGCGTAGCCAGTATCTTGCACTCGCGGATCGGCTCCTTCCAAAGCGCAATGGCCAAATCGTAGTCTTTCTCATATTCTGCCGCCATCTCGCGCAGGTGGAGCAGCGAGGCGCCCCAGTTGAGCTTATACTGCACCCCCTTGTCGCGCATCGACTGCGCCGTCACACCATTCATCAGCAGGCGGAAGGACTGCTTGATTGTCCTCACCGTCGCTTCTACTTTTTCTTTTTCCATTGTTTTGTTTCTGTTTGGAGAGAGATCTTTCTGTCAGAGAGCATTCTATCAGAGTGTTGTCTGTCAGATAACTTCCTATCAAAATATTGCCTGTAAAAGAACTCAACTTTCGCATGTAAGCTCCACACGCCCTGAACCAACGGTCACCGGCCGAAGGGAAAGGTAAAGGGCAGTAGGATCTTTTGGGCCTTCAGCCCGTTCTTGAACCACTTGCGAAACTTCAGTAAGAGAACTTTCTGTCAGAGAACGCCATAGTCGCGTCCGTAGCGCAACATCTGTTCCGTATAGCTTTCCGTGTAGTCCAGGGCTACGTCGGTGGGTTGGCCCTCCTCATTTCTTACGACCGTCATGCGGGGGTTGATAAATCCCTTGTACGGAGCCAGGTGAAGGCCTGCGTAGCGATCGAGCACTTCCTGATGGAGCGACTCCTCCACCTTGACGCCATACTGCTCCACCAGGCGGCGTGCCGCCTCATAGTCGCCCTCACTCTTGATGCGCTGGATCTCTGCCAGTTCGTCAGCGAAGATGTGGCGCAACGCCTCATAGTCGTTGACTTTCACGACGGTCTTTCCTGCCTCCTTCGTCAGTTCCACGGCGGGCCTGGCGTCTGAGGTTTGCCGTTCCTGCGCCAACTGGAGGGCCCAGCGGGCGATCAGCGCCTGGTTTCTCATGTGCGCCTCCTCCAACTGCAGTCCGGGTTTGATGCGCACCAACTGCGTCAGCAGACCATTGAGCATATAGGAATAATACTGTGCGTGATGCGCCTCCTGGTTGGGCAGAAGTCCCAGCTCCACGAGCTTCGGATCGGCCAGGAAATAGAGTCCGAACAGGTCGGCGCGCGCCTCCTCGATGGTGCTGCCATAGTTGCGCAGGGCCTCGGCGCTCACCCCCGGGAGCAAGCGCCCGCTTCCATGTCCGAGACACTCGTGGAGGTCGGTGTGCAGATCGTCGCAGCGGTCGCCGTAGGCGTTCACCATCTCGCGAATCTCGTCGTCAGGGATAAACTCCTCGCGGAACCCATTGCCCCGCGCCGCCTCGTCGTAGGCGTGCGTCAGATTGGTGATTGTCACCGACTTACTGCCATGTTGGGCCCTGATCCAGTCGGCGTTGGGCAGGTTGATGCCGATGGCCGAAGCAGGATATTCGTCGCCGCCGAGCATGGCCGCACAGACCGCATTGGCCGATACCCCCTTTACTTTTGGCTTGCGGAAGCGCGGATCCACGGGCGAGTGGTCCTCAAACCATTGTGCGCGGTCCGCAATGGCACGCGTGCGGCGTGTGGCCTCCTCGTCGCGATATTCGACGATTCCCTCCCACGATCCTTTCAGTCCCAGCGGGTCGCCATAGACCTCGATGAAACCGTTGATGAAGTCGATGCTCCCCTCGTGGTTATCGACCCACGCGATGCTATATCGGTCGAAGTCGCGCAGGTCGCCCGTCTGATAGTAGTGGACGAGCAGGTCGATGACGTGGCGCTGTCCCTCGCCCTCGGCATACTCCCGGGCTTTCTCCAGCCAATAGACGATCTTTTCTATGGCTGCGGAATATTTCCCGCCGATTTTCCAAACCTCCTCCTGGAGTTGTCCGTCCCGTTTGACGAGCGTGGTGTTGAGTCCCCATGAGGGCGGCTCTGCCTCGTCGCCGCGCAACTGGGCATAATAGTCCTCCGCCTCCTGTTGCGTCACCCCCTGATAGTAGTTGCACGCCGATGTCTGCACCAAGTCCTCGCCGTCGGCGATGTTGACGCGCTTCGGCAGCACCTGCGGGTCGAAGAGTACGGGGCAGATTGCGTCGAGCAGTTCGCCGGCCGTCTGTCCTGGTGCCAGGGGAAGTGCCTCGGGGTCGATTGCAAGGACCTCGTGGCGGAGGAAGTCCTCGGAGAACGTGGGCACAAACTTCTCGCAGCCATAGTGGTGATGGATGCCGCTGGCGAACCACACCTGCTTCAGATAGGTCTCGAAACCGAGGAAGTCCTTCGTCGTGCGGTCTCCTTCGTAGTGGCGCAGCACCGCCTCCAGCGTCTTGCGGATGAGGAGGTTGTAGCGTCCGAACTGGTCAAAGGTGATGTCGCGTCCGTAGAGCGTGGCCTCGGAGAGAGAGTAGATATAGAGTTTTTGCTGGAGCGTGAGTGTCTCAAAACTCAGGAGCGGGTAGCGGAGCATCTCGATGTCAGCAAATCGCTCGTCGTTATAGATGAACTTTTCTGTCATGATTATCTGTTTTTATGGGTGACATACCATCCGTGGATGAGGAAATGATAGACCAGCAGCGCCACGCCGATGAGTACGATCGAGCAGACGACGACCGAGTGGAGGTCTCTGTGGAGCAGGCCAAATCCCGCGTACAGGCCCAGCCAAAGGCCCAGTTCCCACGAGAGGAAGAAGGAGCTCTGCACCGTGCCACGTTGGCAGTGCTGCGAGAGTTTGATGAAGAAGAGCAGAAAGCGGCTGCCCAGCAGTCCGAAGGCGAATCCCGCCATCACGGCCACATAGGGCGAGACCCAGTCGAAGTTGCGCGTCAGCAGCATCAGGAAGCCCACGAAGAGGACGATCAGTCCCGTGATGGCCTCGCTCTCCAGTTCGGCATTGGCGAAAACGTATTTCTCCGCCAGCAGGGCCAGCAGAAATCCCGGCAGCATCAGCGCGTAGAAGGTGAGGCTCAGGGGCAAGGAGAGGAGCAGTCCGAAGGTGGCCGTGATCAGGATGGTGTTGACGACGAGCGGCGTGCTCTTTGGCAGAAAGAAGCGGTCGAGGCTCCAGGGCCTCACCACCTCGTTGGGCGCGCGGAAAGGGAAGGGAATCACGTACATCAGGATGACCGAGAGCAGGGCGCAGCCTGCGGAGGCCAGCGGCAGGATGGAAACCCCGAAGACCTGGCTGATGATCATCGCCGCGAGCGGACCCAAGGCCAGCGAGCAGCGGCCCGTCCAGGAGAGCACATGGCTCGCCTCCGTGCGGTAGAGCGACTCGCAGGTGTCGAGCACGAGCGTGCTATAGACCACCATTTCGGTCAGTCCGTAGCAGAAGCCCTGGAGGACGCGCACGGCCAGCGTGCCGGAGAATCCGATGTGGAAGACCTTCTGTACGTCCGCCTCGTAGAGAATGGCCGAGAAGACCACCAGGAGGAGGATGGAGAGCAGACAGACCTTGTTGCGGCGAAAGCGCTCGATGAAGTAGGAGACGTAGGGGCCAGGGATCACGATGCCCAGTCCAAAGGCCAGCATGACCAGTCCCACGTCCCTCAGCGTGTAGCCGTCAGCCTGCATCTGCGCGGGGATATAGGGCAGAAGCATGAAGACGGAGACGCCCAGCAGCAGGTTGGCGAGAACCAGCATCCAGAAGTGGCGGCTCCAGATGCGTATGTGTATCGGTGTGTTCTGTGTGTCCATAAGGGAATATCAATAGCTTTCACTTTCGTTGGGAAACTCGTCGCCCTTGACGGCCTCGCAGTAGGCCCTTACGCCGCGGCGCAGTTCCTCGCCCATCGCGGCAAACTCGCGGAGAAACTTCGGTTCGAAACCTTGTGTCAGGCCCATGGCGTCGGCATAGACCAAGACCTGGCCGTCGCAGTGGCTGCCAGCACCAATGCCGATGGTCGGCACGCTGAGCTGCTCCGTCACCTGTTGGGCCACCGAGGCCGGTATCTTCTCCAGCACTACGGCGAAGCAGCCTGCCTTCTCCAGCGCCTGGGCGTCGGCGATGAGCTTCGTGGCCTCCACCTCGCTGCGTGCGCGCACACCGTAGCCTCCCAATTTATGGATGCTCTGCGGGGTGAGCCCGAGGTGGCCCACGACGGGGATTCCCGCGTTGACGATACGCTCGATGGTGGGCGCGACTTCCTCGCCGCCTTCGAGTTTCACGGCATCGACGCCCGTCTCACGGATCAGCCTGACGGCGTTGCGCACGCCTTCCTCCGGCGAGACCTGATAACTGCCAAACGGCATGTCGCAGACCACCAGCGCCCGTTGGCAACCTCTTGCCACGCCGCGCGCATAGACGATCATCTCGTCCAGGGTGACGGGGAGGGTGGAGTCGTTGCCCTGCATCACGTTGGAGGCCGAGTCGCCGACCAGAATGCTGTCAACGCCCGCCTCGTCTATCAGTCGTGCCGTCGTGTAGTCGTAGGCCGTGAGCATGGCTATCTTGTTGCCGTCGCGCTTCATCTCTACGAACGTCTTGACGGTAACTTTTTTCTTTTCTGTTGTGAGATATCCCATTTCTATTAGATGTGATTCTAATTGCAAGTGCAAAGGTACAAGATTTCACAGACATAGGGAAAGAAAAAGCGGACAAAATGGGGGCCTACGCGCAATGCGCGCAATCCATAGGATCTTTCCACAGAAAAAAACGATGGGGGACGGAACGCATTCCATCCCCCATCAAGGAGTTATGACCGTGTTGATCAGTTCGTCTTCTACACTCCGCAGAAGAATAGGACGACCACCTGGGCCGCCAAGATGCGGAGGAACATCGACAACGGATAGACCGTGGAATAGCCGATGGCGGAAGCCTCACCCTGGCAGACGCTGTTGGCGTAGGCCAGTGCGGGAGGATCGGTGTAAGTACCTGCTATCATACCCATTACGGTGAAGAAGTTGAACTTGAACTTCAAGCGGGCGATCGTTCCTACGATCAAGATCGGGATGATCGTGATCAGGAATCCGCAGAGCACATATTTCAGTCCGTCTCCGGCCACCACCGTCTCCCAGAATCCTGCTCCGGCCTTGATGCCGACGGAGGCAAGGAAGAGGGCGAGACCAAACTCACGCAGCATGAGGTTGGCCGACGTCGTCATATAGGTGATAAGGTGGAAGCGCGTGCCCCAGCGGCCGATGAGGATGGCGATGATCAGCGGACCACCGGCGAGACCCAGTTTCAAGGGGACGGGCATGCCCGGGATGGCCACGGGCAGGCTACCGAAGATCAGCCCCACCATGATACCGATGAAGATCGTGCCGAGGTTGGGGGCGTTGAGCTTGCGCTCGGAGTTGCCCATCATTTCGGCCACGCGGTTGACGTTGTCTCTCGGACCGACCACGTTGATGCGGTCGCCGACGTGGAAGTGGTGGTTGCGGCTGGCAAAGAGGTCCATGCCCAGGCGCGAGATACGCGTGACGTTGACGCCATAGACACTGGAGAAGTGCATCTTGCCCAGCGTCTTGCCGTTCATGTCGGGATTGGTCACGATGATGCGTTTGCTGATGAGCGGCTGCTTCTCGTCGTCGCTGTCCATCCACTCGCCGTCGATCTCCGTACCGATGAAAGCCTTGATGGCCTCGGCGTCGGTCTGCGCGCAGACGATCAGCACCTCGTCGCCGAGCTCAAAGACGGTGTCGCGGTTGGGGACGCACATCTTGCCCTCGTGGACCATGCGCGAGGCCACGATGTCGCGGTTGAGAAACTCGCTGATCTCCTTCAGGTTGCGTCCACAGATATGGGCGTTCTGCACGCGGAGGTACATCTTGTAGGGCATCTCGGCGGGGTTGCCCTTCTCAGCAGCGGTCAGCTTGGCGTTCTCCTCGTCGAAGTTGCTACGCGTCAGCACCTTGATGAGCAGCGTCGTACCGATAATGCCGAGCACACCGAGCGGATAGGCACAGGCGTAGCCGTTGGCGATGGAGGGCGGGTTGCCGTTGGTGAAAACGGACTGCAGGGCCTCGTTGGCGGCACCAAGTCCCGGCGTGTTGGTCACGGCTCCGTAGAGCGTACCGACCATCATCGGCAGGTTGTTGGGGTCTTTGGTGTCGAAGAAAATGTAGTAGCAAGCAAACATCACCAGCACGTTGAGCACCACGGTGATGGTGGAGAGCATGTTGAGCTTGATACCACCTTTGCCGAAACTCTCGAAGAATCCTGGTCCGACCTGCAGACCAATCATAAAGACGAAGAGGATCAGACCAAAGTCTTGCAGGAAAGTCAGCACGGGCACCGGGCCTGTGAATCCGACGTGACCAGCGAGGATGCCCACGAAGAGCACGAAGGTGACTCCCAAGGAGATGCCGCCTATCTTGATCTTGCCAAGATAGACTCCCACGGCAATGACAACAGCGTAGAGCAAAGCAATGTGCGCCACACTGTCAGGGGTCGTAAATAGTTTTACTAACCAGTCCATTTCTGTTTTTTAATTCTCTGATTTTGATAAATTAATGTTTTGCGGGTGCAAAGTTACAAAAAAAAGCCGACTTACTTACTGTTTTTTCGGAAATAATGCGTCCGCCCTCTTCTTTGCTCGTTTTTTACCCGCAGCGACAACCATCGTCCCGCTTCCCCGTTTACTTGCAAAATCAACGAAATCCCCCTCGCTTTTCTTTGAAAGGCAAAGAAAGGGTAGGGGATAACTTGTGAAAGCCTTCAATAGGAATCCAGCAACGCTTCGCCAGGACCGCGGATGCGGTCTCCCAGATGAGCTGGTCAAGCGGGAGGTTGTCCATCATCCAAGCAAACCATTCGCGCCACGTTTTGACGTCGGGGACAAAGATGTCGGTTCCGACTGCGAAAGTCCGAAAAAGGGAAGTGGGAAAGTGAAAACGTAATAATGTAATATTGTAATGTTGTAAGGTTGTAAGGACAGGCTAACACCATTTCTGAAAGGATACGATTACGAACTTTTGGCTACGAAGACCCTATATGCCAATCCACCAGCTGATGGATCAAGCTATGACTATACTCTTGTATTTTGTCATACTTCTTTACTATTGAAACAGAATCCTGTTGGAGAGATAAATATTTTTATCGTTTATAGACGACAATATGGCAACGCTATTTGCCCAAGAGAGAGAGGTTTGCAAGCGCAAAACACCTACAAAAGACGGCAAATATCGCCATTTGGCGTGAGAAAACCTGTATTTTTTGTGGAGGTAAGACCCTTCGAGGCTACTTCTGAATATACGGGTTGCATTCCATGAAATAGTTATGTGTCAGATAGTTACGATTCGTTTGCTTGATTTTTACCTTGTTGAGGACGTGGACTCCAGGGATGCTGAAAACGAGGGGTTATCCTTGGTTTTGCAGTTCAAATGGCTGCCGCAGGGCATATTTTGGCTTGTCGATGGAGTCAAAACGCCCCCACAAAGCTGCGCATTTACTTCGGACTGTCTTTGCTTCTCCCTTGGGTTTTGAGTTGGAGTAGAGCGGGAGGAGGGATTGCTTGATTTGTTAACGAAAGCAAAATGTAAGGAGCAAGCGTAGGACGAAGAGACCTGCGACACTCTTTAGTAGGCGTTAAGCAGTTGACGCTTAACGGTTTATGCACGATATTTGAACTAACAGACAACTTGTTTGGTTCCATTGGACCTTACATCATTACATTATTACGTTTTCATTTTTCCACTTCGCTCTCCAATTTTCTCAATGCAATATATCTGTAAATGATATTCAGAAGATAAGTCAGTAGTTCACATAGCTTTGCTATGTGCCATTTCTCGGAAGATGAAAAAAGTCGGAAATTATTTGTGATTTTATTTGGAGGTATGAAATATTCTTCGTACCTTTGCAGAAGATTTAGCGGCGCTCGGCAATTTGAGAGCAAGCTCTCATTGCGCTCGCTTGCAAATCTTTGCACCATCATTTGAGACTTGCGGAACAAACCCATAGAGGGCCCGCGACGGG
>ERZ1106919.1786-NODE-1786-length-13176-cov-3.354622_pt1 | contig 13176 bp, 9 predicted proteins | sample MGYA00403654_ERZ1106919 | MGnify/ENA primary metagenome ERZ1106919 (study PRJEB35170, sample SAMEA104062450) | human gut metagenome | biome: human gut; feature: human-associated habitat; material: faeces | place: Denmark | collected 2012-10-08 ... | reverse complement strand
GTGAGGCAGGAGTTCGGACTGCGCGTAAAGGAGAGAAAGCTGATATCTGTGTGGTAAATACCTGTTCGGTGACGGAGATGGCGGATAAGAAATGCCGGCAAGCGATTCATCGTCTGGTAAAACAACACCCTGGTGCTTTTGTGGTAGTGACCGGATGTTATGCGCAATTGAAGCCCGGTGATGTGGCAAAGATAGATGGAGTGGACGTAGTGTTGGGAGCGGAACAGAAAGGAGAATTGCTTCAATATCTGGGCGACCTCCAAAAGCATGAAAAAGGAGAAGCTATCACTACGACGACCAAAGATATCCGTTCATTCTCTCCCTCGTGTTCACGGGGAGACCGTACCCGTTTCTTTTTGAAGGTGCAGGATGGATGCGATTACTTTTGTTCTTATTGCACGATTCCTTTTGCCCGGGGACGAAGTCGTAACGGGACTATTGCTTCCATGGTTGAACAGGCCCGTCAAGCGGCTGCCGAGGGAGGAAAAGAAATTGTTCTGACCGGAGTGAATATCGGAGACTTTGGCAAAACAACAGGAGAGAGTTTCTTTGATTTAGTAAAAGCATTGGATCAGGTTGAAGGAATCGAACGTTATCGTATCTCTTCCATAGAACCCAATCTGTTGACTGATGCGATTATTGAGTTTGTGTCTCACTCCCGCAGTTTTATGCCTCATTTTCATATCCCTTTGCAATCCGGTTGTGATGAGGTTTTGCAGCTAATGCGCCGTCGTTATGACACTGCTCTTTTTGCTTCGAAAGTAAGGAAGATAAAAGAGGTGATGCCGGATGCTTTTATCGGAGTGGACGTGATTGTGGGAACCCGTGGAGAAACGCCCGAATACTTTGAACAGGCTTATCAGTTTATTGATGGACTGGATGTGACGCAGTTGCATGTGTTTAGCTATTCCGAACGTCCTGGAACGCAAGCCTTAAAAATAGAATATGTGGTTTCTCCGGAAGAGAAGCATCAGCGTAGTCAACGTCTGTTGACACTATCGGACCAAAAGACACAGGCTTTTTACGCGCGTCATATCGGGCAGGTAATGCCGGTGCTGATGGAAAAATCGAAGACAGGTGTTCCGATGCATGGATTTACGGAGAATTATATCCGTGTAGAGGTGGAAAATGATGATTCACTGGATAATCGGGTGGTTAACGTACGCCTGGGAGACTTTAATGAAGAGAGGACGGCACTTAAAAGTACAATTTTGATATAAGTATGAGATCCAAACTTATCTATTGGCTGGTATATAGTGGAATGTGGTTGTTTTCGGCACTTCCGTTCCGGGTTTTGTATATGCTCTCGGATCTTAATTGTCTGTTGATGTATCGTATTGGGAAATATCGCCGAAGAGTGGTTCGGGGAAACTTGCTTAGATCGTTCCCGGAAAAAACAGATGCGGAGAGATTGCAGATAGAGCGTAAATTTTATCGCTATCTGTCGGATTATATGCTTGAGGATTTGAAATTGTTGCATATGTCTGCCGAAGAGCTTTGTGCAAGAATGACTTATAAGAATACGGAGCAATATCTGGAACTAACTGAAAAGTATGGAGGTATTATAGTAATGATTCCTCATTACGCCAATTATGAGTGGTTAATAGGTATGGGATCAATCATGAAACCGGAAGATGTCCCTGTGCAAGTTTATAAACCATTGAGAGATAAATATCTGGACGAATTATTTAAACGTATTCGTTCTCGTTTCGGGGGATATAATATCCCGAAACATTCTACAGCACGTGAAATTATTAAGTTGAAACGTGATGGGAAAAAGATGGTAGTTGGGCTGATTACCGATCAATGGCCCAGTGGGTATGATAAATACTGGACTACTTTTTTGGGGCAGGAGACGGCTTTCCTGGATGGTGCGGAGCGTATTGCTAAAATGATGAACTTCCCTGTTTTTTATTGTGAGCTTAGTAAGAAGCGTAGAGGGTATTGTGAAGCGGAGTTCAAGTTAATGACGGAAACACCGAAAGAAACAAGAGAAGGAGAAATCACGGAAATGTTTGCCCATAGGTTGGAGCAAACGATTCGCAGGGAACCGGCATACTGGTTATGGTCTCATAAACGCTGGAAATTAACCAAAGAAGAGGCTGATCAGCTGGAACAGGAGGAATTGAATAAGAAGAAAGAATAATGATGAAGGTTTCAGTTGTAATCTTGAATTGGAACGGGTGCGATATGCTTCGTACTTTTCTTCCGTCCGTCGTCCGCTATTCAGAGGGGGAGGGGGTTGAGGTCTGTGTAGCTGACAATGGCTCTACGGACACTTCTGTGAGTTTGCTTCAACAGGAATTTCCTTCTGTCAGAACGATTGTGCTCGACCAAAATTATGGCTTTGCCGATGGATATAATTGGGCATTGCAGCAGGTCGACGCAGAATATGTAGTTCTTTTGAATTCAGATGTCGAGGTGACGGAGCATTGGCTGGAACCAATGATTGCTTATTTGGATGCTCATCCGGAGGTGGCTGCTTGTCAGCCGAAGATACGAAGTCAACGACAAAAAGAATATTTTGAATATGCCGGAGCGGCTGGTGGCTTTATTGATAAATATGGTTATCCTTTCTGCAGGGGGCGTATAATGGGAGTTGTGGAGAAGGATGAAGGCCAATATGATACGGTGATTCCTGTTTTTTGGGCAACGGGGGCAGCGTTGTTTATCCGGCACACTGATTATGTGAATGTAGGAGGATTGGATGGACGTTTTTTTGCTCACATGGAAGAAATAGATTTGTGCTGGCGACTTCGTTCGCGAAATCGTGAGATTGTCTGTGTACCTCAAAGTATTGTCTATCATGTAGGAGGAGCTACTCTTAAAAAAGAGAATCCTCGTAAGACTTTTCTTAATTTCCGTAATAATCTTGTCATGCTCTATAAGAATCTTCCACAGAAGGAGTTAAATAAAGTGATGCGTATCCGGGCTTGTCTCGATTATGTGGCAGCGTTTAATTTCTTGTTGCAAGGGCACTGGGACAATGCTCGTGCTGTGATACGTGCGCGGAAAGAGTATAAACAACTATGTCCGTCATTTTCTTTATCCCGTGAAGAGAATATGAGAAAAAAAACTTTGAATCCGATACCTGAACGGACAAAAAGTAGTATCTTGTGGCAGTTTTATGCGAGAGGATGCAAACGGTTCTCTCAATTGTCGGATTTTAAAAGGATAGCAAATGGAATCAAAGGTTAGAAGAGGCATCGGGCTGGTAGCACACGATGCAATGAAAAAAGACCTCATCGAATGGGTGCTATGGAACTCGGAACTGTTGATGGGTAATAAATTCTACTGTACGGGTACTACAGGTACTTTGATATTGGAAGCATTGAAGGAGAAACATCCTGATGAAGAGTGGGATTTTACGATTTTAAAATCAGGTCCGTTAGGTGGTGACCAACAGATGGGGTCACGTATTGTGGATGGGCAGATTGATTATCTCTTTTTCTTCACGGATCCCATGACACTGCAACCGCATGATACGGATGTGAAAGCATTAACCCGTTTGGCCGGTGTAGAAAATATAGTTTTCTGTTGTAACCGTTCTACGGCAGATCATATTATTTCCAGTCCGTTATTTATGGATCCTGATTACGAACGTATTCATCCGGACTATTCCAGTTATACGAAACGTTTCCAGGATAAACCTGTGGTGACGGAGGCTGTAGAATCGGTAAATAGAAGAAAAAAGAAGAGAAAATAAGCCGGTAGTTTACGGCTGTGAAAATAGAAGCAGATCTTGCTTAAAAAGGAATGCAGATGATACGGATTACTTTATTAATATCGTATTATCTGCATTTCGTCATTTATGTTTCATTTCCAGTTGTGATTATCTTATTTCCTGCTGCAGTGTAGCTCAATTCCTGCAGACTCTATATCTGCTCCCATCGGTGGGTTTCGTTTGGAAAGCCGGAGTTCGATTTCTTCAATACAGGGGAATTGGTCAAAGAGTTTTTGTATAATCCGTCCGCTAACGTGTTCCAGTAATTTCGAGGGAACAGCCATTTCGTTTTTTATCACTTGATGTACTTCGGCATAGTTGACGGTGTCGGTAACTTCATCTGTTCGGGCAGCTTTGCTGATATCTACTTTCAGTTTCAGGTCAATGAGATATTCATTCCCAATCAGATTTTCTTGCGGTGCGACTCCATGATAGGCGTAACAACGAATTTCCTTCAAAAGAATATAGCTACTATTTATCTTCATATACTGTCTTTTTAGTGTGATCTTGTTTGACTTTTAACAGGTCTTTCTGTGCAACCATTTGTGGAATCACTTTAAGAAAGACGGGTGTGAGCAGAAGGCAGATGCTTAATGTTATAAGCAGAAGTGCGCTTGCTTGTGCCCAACTATTGTGAATATAACGGCTGACTAATGGACCTAAAAAATGAAGTATCGGTCCATGAATACTCAAGGTGATGATTGAATATCGTCCTAAGTAAGAAACAACCTTTATCTTCTTCACTTTTTTGCAAAGTAACATAATCATAAATATTCCTGCAAACGCAGCGATATATACTTGAAAAATATTTCCCGCATAATTGTTGGTACGCATACCCAATGTGGTAGCGGTAAAGTACATTACCACCAGTGCCAATACAACAAAAACCGGTATCAGTTTGTCGAAACGATGGCTGGGATATAGAAAGAAATTATACCGTCGGATCCAGAAACCGGCTACATAGAAGGGGAGGGCAGTCATGGAAACATCTATATACAGGGGTAACTCTATCTGTAATTTTCCGAGATAAAATCCTGCGCAACCAATCAGGATTGTCACAGCGAACATGACAGGCAGATGCTTTTCGCGCAGAAAGTGAATTAGATAAAACAGGATGTTGCAATTGAATAATGCGAGTAGAAACCAGATCGGTGGATTGAACTTGATAAGGTCGTGTCCATGAAATACAACTAAGAGTTCATTCCATGACACAGGCAGTTGAAATACCCCCGGAGCAATCTTCCAAACAATGTATTTCATTAGAAATGCACTTAGATAGAAGAAAAGAAAAGGAATAATCAATTTGTTTATTTTTCGCAGGATGAATCCGAACAGGCCTTCGTATGATTTGAAAAACACTCCCGAGATAAAGAAGTAAAGCGGCATGCGGAAACAGGATAACATCGAATTCGTATCCAGTTGTTCGAAGGCTCCTCCAACATGTGCCATTACTACAAGGATAATGCAGACTCCTTTGGTTAAGTCCACAAAATCAATACGTCTGCTCTGGTTGCCTTCCATTATCTCTTTTAATTTCTCTTTTTCGGCGCAAAGATACTTTATAAATCGGAATAAAAAGAGGAACATTGAAAAAATAAACGAATGATGCGAAAAGCGAAAAAGTATGATATATAGTAATGATATTATTGCGAAAAAAACGGTTGACTATGTTTTGAAACTCCTTATTTTACCTCTGTTATCAATATATCCTTGAAAAACGAATGACGCGGATCACATAGATTTTTGGCGTTCTTAATCTAGTGTTATCCGCGTCGGTAGTGTCCGGAAAATATCCTTTTAGAAAGTTACTTGTATCTTTTATTCTATTTATTCGGATCTCTTCCTGTGTATTTAATCAATTCGCTAATCTTATCATTAAGTGTTTTTGCTTTCATCAACTGCTCCAGAGTGAGATGCATCCGGTATCTCCAGTAGTTTCGTGGATTGGATGGAACATTAATTCGCTCTTCCGCCACATTCGGATTTCTCCATTTCCCGTCTATCGATAACCAATCCTGGAAAGACAAGATACAGAGAATGGAATTACTGTTGAGATGGTTGCGTACGATTTCCTCGCACAACTCCGGGGTGGCAGTTGTCGGTGCAACTCCATAATGTCCTAACGTTGCATTATAGTAACGTTGGGTCTGTTGATAATCTTCTTCCCACCAGCCACGCAACGTAGACATATCGTGAGTGGAGATTGTGCAGACAGACCGGTACGGATATTCATTTAAATGCCCGAATTCATACATCGGATTCTTAGGCATCCGCTGAATTTCCAGACTAAGAATCCGGAGATCATTCATCACCGACGACACACAAGCAGGAATCATCCCCAAATCTTCTCCACAAACCAACATGCGGGTTGATTGTGTCAGTTGAGGTAACTTCTTCATAGCTTGTTGATACCAGAACTCGTTGTGCCGATGATAATAATACTGGTCGTATAGTCTGTTAAACGCATTTTTCTCTTCTTCGTTCAGCGACCGGAATACGAAATCTCGTTGCACACCGATACGCGGGTGGTATTTACCTTCCTCTTTCTTATCCGCAACAAATAAGACGTTACTGATTAATGAATAAAGCCCTTCCCGAATCCAGATACTATCTTCATCATTTCTACCAGCAAAGAATTGTTCTACCTCCCGTTGTGTTTCGAATCCCGGTTTCATCCGATAAAGTCCGGAGTCATCAATCAATTGAAGAAAGTCCTGTTTGACTAAATGGGTATGCGGTCCGAACAACTGTCCGAGGAAAGATTCATGGATGAATGGTAGCAGATATTCATCACGGAACGTTAGACCATAACTTTCGATTTCTTCCCGGCTCATCGGCAAAGAAGGATCAAACTGGCCTAACAATCCGTGTACAGCGTGCATTGGTATTTCCCAAATACGGAAGAAACCGAGGATATGATCGATCCGGTAAGCATCGAAGTATTCCGCCATTTTCTGAAAACGCTTCATCCACCAGCGGTATCCGTCTTTTTCCATGACATCCCAGTTGTATGTGGGGAATCCCCAGTTTTGCCCGTTGATCGAGAAATCATCGGGCGGAGCACCCGCTTGTCCGTCGAGATTGAAGTAATGGGGTTCTGTCCAGGCTTCCACGCTGTTGCGGCTGATACCAATCGGAATATCCCCCTTTAATACGACACCGTGTTGGCGGGCATATTCGGTTGCAGACAACAATTGCAGATGCAAATGATACTGGATATAATAATACAACGAGATGTGAGGATAATCTGCTGTTCCCGGTTGGCACATTTTTTCTATATCTTCCGCTTGGTAAACAGAGTGTCTCGGCCATTGGCGGAAATTGGGCGTTTTGTAGGCATCGCGCAGATAACTAAAGACTGCATAAGGTTGCAGCCATCCCTTGTTCGTTTCAAAGAAATCTTTGAAACCTTTGGAAGCCAATACCTTTTCTCCTTCCTGTCGGAACAGTAAGTTAAAAAACTCCCATTTAGTTTGGTTGACCGCTTCGTAGTCAATAGCAGGGAGGCTGTTCAGTTCCTTTTGCTTCTTGTTGAATTTCGATGCCGCTTCTTTATCTTTCAGAGTTCCCATTTGCCTGATATCCGCATACATCGGATGGAAAGCATAAATAGAAATGCTGTTATAAGGATAAGAGTCCGTCCATGCATGAGTCATGGTGGTGTCGTTGACCGGTAAAATCTGAATAACTTTCTGGCGAGTATTTACTGCCCAGTCGACCATACGTTTCAAGTCGCCGAAATCACCTACTCCGAAACTTTTCTCTGATTTTAAAGAAAATACGGGTATAGCGATTCCTGCCCCTTTCCATGCGGGGATGTCGAAATAAACATATCGGTCGGAAATCACGAGCGTTTCGTTGGTTTTCAGTTCCGGGTCTGCCAGATAGCGGTTAGGGTTTTTCTCCCAGCAGTCTGCTTTCTTTTCCTGTTTGTTGTAGAGGATATTTTAGTTTGCTGGCGTCCAATTCTATCTGCCATTCCGGGAAATTGGTATCACTCATCAACACCGCTTTCTCCGGGTCCCAGTGAGCTAATGATTTCTGGTTGCCACAAATTGCCAGGCAATAATCTTTGTTGATACGTGGGGCGTAGGCCTTGATAACCAGTCCCTTCTTATATCTTTGCGGGATATTCTCTTTTTCAGGATGTGCTAGTAAGGCTTCTGTAAAAGCAGAACTATAAAGATACAGTTGTTCCGGAATATTTTTCCAGCAATCATTGATTCTGTATATCTTCCTGGAACTACCTGATAAGAAAATAGATCTCGAAAAACTGTCCCATTCCTTGCGGATAACTATTCCGTTTTGCTCTATCTGATAGCTATAATTGATAGTCATCCCTTCTTGAGGGACTTCAAGCTCAAGTTCTGCCGTCCAATAGATACCATCGGTGGTGTGTAAAGGAATTGATTCCGGAAATAAGCCGGAAATCCTTACTTCTTCTCCCCAATTGGTGCGGTATTCAATATTAAATGATAGAATCATATATATTAGATTTTGATTGTATATGTAAGACACTGCAAGTATAAGACATTTTTTTGAATAAAAAATAAAAGGAGCCGCACCGGACTCCTTTTAATCTTTTGTTTATATATTAATTAACATACGTAGGACTATTATCCACATCTGGAAGCGCCGCAAGTAGTACAAATCAGACAGCCTTCCTGATAAACCAATGTCTCGTTGCCACAGTTCGGGCACTTCTTACCTTTGGCTTCCGTTCCATCCTGAATATACTTCTTCAATGCACGTTCTACACCGTTTTTCCAAGTGTTGATACTTTCACTGTTCAATTGCAGAGAGCCAACCAGTTTGATAACCTGTTCAATCGGCATCCGGTAGCGAAGCACGCCGGAAATCAATTTTGCATAGTTCCAGTATTCCTTGTTGAACTTCTCTGACAATCCTTCAATGGTCGTCTTATATCCGCGTTTGTTCTCGAATTGGAAGTCGTAACGTTTGGTACCGTCTTCATCCACATTTTTGATGATACGTCCGCAAGTTACGCTCTTAGGCAGCAAGATACCTTCGTCGTCATCTTGCAAACCAGTGAATATTTCATAGGGGTGTCCGTCCAATAATCCGACAAAAGCTACCCATTTTTCCTTGTTGTTCTGGAAACGGACAACGTCTGCTTCCAATATTCTCGGACGTACCTCTACAACCGTAGGCGGTTTGCAAGGAGGAAGTCCTTCTTTCTTGTCTTTATCCGATTTCGTAGAGATCAGCACTCCGGAGCGTGAACCGTCACGATATACGGTACAACCTTTACAGCCGGATTTCCATGCTTCTACATACAGGCGGTTTACTAAATCCTCGTCCACATCGTTCGGCAGATTGATGGTTACGCTGATAGAGTGGTCTACCCATTTCTGGATTCTTCCCTGCATTTTCACCTTCATCAACCAGTCGACATCGTTAGAAGTCGCTTTGTAATAAGGAGATTTGGCAACCAGTTCGTCAATCTCTTCTTGGGTGTAACGTCTGGCCGGATCGTATCCGTTAGCTTCCATCCAGGTAACAAATTTATGATGGAATACGATGTATTCTTCAAATGCGTCCCCTGTTTCGTCTACAAAGTCTACATGCACATTCGTATCGTTCGGGTTTACCTTTCTTCTACGTTTGTAAACAGGCAGGAATACAGGCTCGATACCCGAAGTGGTCTGCGTCATCAAACTGGTCGTTCCGGTTGGAGCAATCGTCAGACAGGCAATGTTGCGGCGACCGTATTTCTTCATGTCCTCATACAGTTTCGGGTCGGCTGCTGCCAGGCGTTGGATGAACGGATTGTTCTGTTCACGTTCGCTATTGTATATTTCGAAGGCACCGCGTTCTTTGGCCATTTCCACTGAAGAACGATAGGCACCGAGAGCTACTGTCTTGTGTACTTTTTCAGAGAATTCCGTTGCTTCTTCCGTTCCGTAGCGCAATCCTAAAGCAGCAAGCATATCACCTTCTGCAGTGATACCTACGCCGGTACGACGACCTTGTCCGCTCTTCTTGTAGATTTTCTCCCAAAGTGCACGTTCCGCATGTTTTACTTCTTCGTTTTCCGGATCTTCGTCAATCTTGGTCATGATACGTTCGATCTTCTCTAGTTCGAGGTCGATAATATCGTCCATGATCCGTTGAGCGAGAGCCACGTGTTTTTGGAACAGGTCGAAATCAAAATAAGCATCCGGTTTGAACGGATTTACCACATAAGAATATAGATTGATAGCCAGTAAGCGGCAAGAATCGTAAGGACATAGAGGAATTTCTCCGCATGGGTTGGTAGATACCGTTCTGTAACCTAGGTCTGCATAACAATCAGGCACAGATTCACGGATAATCGTATCCCAGAACAAAACGCCCGGTTCTGCCGATTTCCATGCATTGTGAACGATTTTCTTCCACAAGGTAGAAGCGTCGATTTCCTTGGTGAATGTAGGTTGGGCAGAGTCGATAGGATATTGCTGTACATACGGCTTTTCGTCTACGGCAGCCTGCATGAAAGCGTCGTCCAACTTGACAGAAACGTTTGCTCCGGTCACTTTACCTTCGGTCATCTTGGCATCAATGAATGCTTCCGAATCCGGATGCTTGATAGACACGCTCAACATCAATGCACCGCGACGTCCGTCTTGAGCTACTTCACGAGTGGAATTCGAATAGCGCTCCATGAATGGAACAAGACCGGTTGAAGTCAACGCCGAGTTTTTAACGGGAGAACCTTTCGGACGGATGTGTGATAAGTCGTGACCTACACCACCGCGTCTTTTCATTAGTTGCACCTGTTCTTCGTCGATTTTGATGATAGCGCCATAAGAGTCGGCTGCACCGTCCACTCCGATAACGAAGCAGTTGGATAGTGAAGCAACCTGGTAGTCGTTACCGATTCCTGTCATCGGGCTACCTTGGGGGACGATGTACTTGAAGTGATTCAGTAAATCATACAGTTCTTTTGCTGTCAACGCATTCGGATATTTCGATTCTACGCGTGCCACTTCATTTGCAATTCTCCAATGCATGTCTTCCGGGGATTTTTCATAGATATTACCGAAAGAATCCTTTACTGCGTATTTGTTTACCCAAACCCTTGCAGCAAGCTCGTCGCCTTGAAAATATCGTAAAGATTCTTCATAGGCTTCGTCGTAAGAATAAATCTGTTTTTCCACGATTCAATTTGTGTTAAATCTCGTTTTTAATAAGTAATATGTAGAAGTTTACTTATCGTTAACAAATGTAGGCGCAAAGCTAAGAATGTTTTTTCATCTATCAAAATAAAAATGAATTAATTTATTAACAGGTTGCAAGTTTTCCATTTGTTTATGCTAAGTATTTGATAAACAGATAAAATTGAAATTTGTTCAAAGGTTAAAGTTCTCCAAAAAGAAAACTATTCTATTCTGCTAGTGTGGTGGAATATTTTTTTCTTTTTATATCTTTGCAAAAAAAAGATATGTTTGAAACCGTAAAAAACAGAAGAACTATCCGGAAATATCTGCCTAAAGATATAAATTCGATTTTGTTAAATGATTTGCTTGAAACCTCTTTCCGTGCTTCTACGATGGGTGGGATGCAACTTTATAGTGTGATTGTGACCCGTGATGCGGAAATGAAAGAGAAACTTTCGCCTGCTCATTTCAATCAGCCGATGGTAAAAAATGCTCCGGTCGTATTGACTTTTTGTGCTGATTTCCGTCGTTTCAGCAAATGGTGTGAACAGCGGAAAGCTGTGCCGGGCTACGATAATTTAATGTCTTTTATGAATGCGTCTATGGATACTTTGCTTGTTGCGCAGACTTTTTGTACGCTGGCGGAAGAAGCAGGACTCGGCATTTGTTATTTGGGAACTACCACTTATAATCCACAAATGATTATTGATACCCTCCAACTCCCCGAACTGGTATTCCCTCTCACCACAATAACGGTAGGCTATCCGGACGGTATTCCCGCACCAGTAGACCGTTTGCCTTTGGAAGCTGCCGTGCACGATGAAAAATATCACGACTATACACCGGAAGAAATAGATAAACTCTATGCCTACAAAGAATCATTGCCGGAAAACAAGCAGTTTATCGAAGAAAATAAAAAAGAAACATTGGCTCAAGTCTTTACGGACGTGCGTTACACAAAGAAAGATAACGAATTTATGTCCGAAAACCTATTGAAAGTACTTCGCCAGCAAGGATTCTTGAAATAAGTATTAAGTATTTTTCAAGTATTAAGTATAAAGTATTAAGTATTACCCTGGTGCGAAACCGCATAATAAAGCCTGTCCGCATGGATAATACTTAATACTTAATTTCAGTTTCTCTTTTTCAGTAACGATTCTATTTCCTGTACTTCTGCACTAAAGCTTTTGTCCACCTCCAATTGTCCTTTTACGGTTTTGCAGGCGTGAAGTACCGTTGCGTGGTCTTTGTTACCGATAAACTTACCTATCTTAGAAGTTGAAAAGTCTGTGTGGTTTTTAGCTAGATACATGGCAATCTGTCGTGCTTGAACGACTTCCCTTTTTCTGGATTTTGTATGTATGGCAGACGGTTCCAGATCAAAATGCTTGCATACCACTTTGAGGATATCATCGATGGTAACCGCTTTCGTTTCGTTATGAACCACGCCATGTACAATGTGTTGTGCCAGATCCAAATCTATTTCTTTGTTGAAAATAGTGGAACGAGCCATGATAGCAATGACGATACCTTCCAGATCGCGTACACTTTCATTCACATTTTCGGCAATATAATCGATCACTTCCGGCGGGAATTGTAATCCGTCGCGGTGTATCTTGTTGCGTAGAATGTTTTTGCGAAGTTCTACCGTCGGCTTTTCAAGCTCGGCTACCATACCCCATTTGAAACGGGTCAGGAGGCGTTCTTCAATACCTTGCAACAATACAGGAGCACGGTCTGAAGTTAATATAAGCTGTTTGCCGTTCTGGTGTAAATGATTGAAGATATGGAAGAAGTTGTTTTGAGTCTTGGTGACACCGGCAAACTCCTGAATATCATCAATGATTAATACATCAATCGTCTGATAAAAATTAATAAAGTCGTTGGTCGTGTTATTGCGTACAGAATCCGTATATTGTACCTGGAACAAATGTGCCGAAACGTACAATACTCTTTTCTCTGGATAAATTTCTTTGATTTTCGTGCCTATTGCGTTTGCCAGGTGCGTCTTTCCTACTCCGGATGCTCCATAAAGGAATAACGGATTGAAAGCAGTCCCTCCCGGTTTTTGTGCTACGGCTTCCGCCACACTTCTTGAAAGTTTATTGCTGTATCCTTCAATGAAGTTCTCAAAATTATAATTGGGATTCAAATGCGGGTCCAAATCCTGAACGGCAGGGGCCTGTAGGAAGCTGGGAGCTTTGTTTCCTCCGATTATGCTTTTGGGAGTAACAGCCGTAGAACGATTGCTTGCTTCGAGATTCACGGTTTGATTCGGAATCGAAGTCTTGT
>ERZ1106919.1785-NODE-1785-length-13177-cov-58.933013_pt1 | contig 13177 bp, 9 predicted proteins | sample MGYA00403654_ERZ1106919 | MGnify/ENA primary metagenome ERZ1106919 (study PRJEB35170, sample SAMEA104062450) | human gut metagenome | biome: human gut; feature: human-associated habitat; material: faeces | place: Denmark | collected 2012-10-08 ... | reverse complement strand
GTCCCGTCTCGCTCTTCTGACTCTGCACAGCGAAGGCCTCGCCCTGCTGCACCACACGCATAATCTTTCCTTCCATCGTGCGCTTACTTTTCCTTTTTACTACAATTCATGCTGAGGCTAAACAAAAACCTCCAAACCGTGAAACTGAAATACATACTCATAACGCTCGTTTTACGTCGCGCCTTTTCGCGACCCTTTTGTTGTTGAACTGTTACTTTGCCAGCTGGCGGGCGCAGGAGGCGAGACGGCGCTATGAGGGCTATAAAGACCAGCACCGTCAGCGGGCCTCGTTGGTCTCAACTGACGGTGCAAAGGTATGGGAATCTTTCTTGTCCGACGAAATTTTAAGGGTCGGGGGAAAGTTAGAGAAAGTTTTGGGGAAAGAAGTCCACTTTTTCACCCCTTTTTGGGCCCTTTGGAGAAAGTTTGGGGAAAGTTAGAGAAAGTTTGGGGAAAGTTTTAGCCCCTCCCTTTTCCTACACAGATAGCTTCTTGCGGAAGCGATGGGCTATCTCCCGATACGCCTGAAAGCGTCCATTGCCAGCAGGAGAGTCGTTCTCGTCCCATAGGCAGACGGGCTTTCTGAAGCTCAACACGTTGAGTTTCGCCAGGTCCTTGACGTCGAGATCGGGAGCCTCCTCGCCCATAATCTCGGACAGAAGGTCGATAAACTCGCCGAGGCCGCCGACGACCCGCAGGTCGCGCAGCACGGCAAAGACGGCAAACCAATGGCGCTTGTACTGGATATGCTCGCGGATCTGGCTCAGCGCGTAGGCGATGGCCCGCTCCGAGACCTGCGTTGGCGCGCTCTGCTTGGCCCTCTTCACCGCCCTGATACAGGTCGCAGGGTCGCCCAGCGGGTGCTCGTGGATGATCGTCTGCACCACGCCAAAGATGCGACACTCGTGCGCCTCGTCGATGCGCATGGCCTGGTAATTGTCGTTGCCCGGCGTGAGCCACTTCGACCCGTCCTCGTCCTCGAAGTAGGTCTTGACGGTAGGGCCGCCGTCGTAGTGGGCCACGACGATCTCGCCCGAGCGCGCCACGTCCTGCGTCCTCACCAGCAGGCGGTCGCCCTCGTGGAGGTCGTAGTCGCGCATGCTGTCGCCCTGGACGACGACCAGCCAGCATTTGCCCGATACGTACTCCATCGGGATCGATCCCGTCTCGTGGGGGTTGTCGCCGTACTCGTCGGGAACGCCCGCACGCACGCAGCCGCACAGGGGCACCTCGACCATCTCCTTCACTTCCTCTGCTGTCCAGCCTTGCTGGCGCATGAGGTCCACAAACTCGTCTTTTTTCATGATGTTTTTTTTATTTGTTTTGCTTTTCATGACCTGGTATCCTATCGAATCCAAGTTAGAGTTGTTTTCTGAGCGCAAAGGTACGGAGCTTTTTCGATATGACCAAAAGTTGTGCGTTATATTTTTTGTGTCTTTGCATAAGACAATACCTCCCCCCAAAAAAAGACGAGGGCAACCTCAGAAGGCATACCCTCGTCTATAGATATTGAATTGTTAGGATTGAACGACAATCCCTATTTTACACAAGACTTCTTTCTTACTTGCTCCAGTCGTCCTCTTCCTCTTCCTCATAGTCCTCATAGCGGCGAACGCCCTTACGGCCGGGCTTGTCCACAGCTTCTCCCGAGATACCGATATTTATCGAGGAGCCTGCCATCAGCGGCTGCTCCGTTTCGATGACATACGACAGGGGCTTTACATAATTTCCTCTTTTCGCTTTCATATTCCTTTGTTATTTTACGATTATCTTACGTCCATTCTTGATATACACGCCCTTGGGCAGACCCTCGGTAGTGTTGCCTACCACTACACCCTGCAGGTTGTAGATCTTGCCCGATGCGCTGGCTGCATCATCTACCATATCCGTGATGCCAGTAGGCTCGTCCTCACCGATCACGCAGAACTTAACTTTGCTGGCGCCACCACTGGTAGGCACGATATAGTCTTTGGCATTCTTATCCCACATGGTCATGTAGTATCTGAGCGGCGGTACACAAGCTTTTTCATTCTTATTATAGACAAAGCTGTTCTGCTCAGAGTCGAGGTAATATCCCTTCTCGACTGCGGTGTAGGTGTTTTCCATCACAGGATAGAAGGTGTAAAACTCATCGATAGTAGCAGTGTACGGTGGTTCTCCTGCATTGCTCTTATAGGTAACCGCACCTACATTGAGCGAATGGCTGCCAGCAGTCTTAGCCTTAATCAGATAGGGGGAATAAGCACTAATCTTGTCGTTGGCTGCTACTGTCTTGAAATTCACTACGGGTGCATTGTTTTCAGCGATAACTGCATAGAGCTTGGCAAACTCAAAGTCATTCAGCATCTCAGCGGTCAGCGTGAAGTCGAAGGGCACAAAGAAAGCGTTCCATCCCGTGGAACTGAAGGTCTTGGTCAGCGTGGTGGTCACGTTAGCCACCTCGGTCTTTGCCACCAGTATCTTGTTGACCGTGTCCATATTTATATCCACGGTTCCACCAGCCTCTACATTGTCATAGGCCTTGTCATAGGCTACCATTACGCTAAGGTCACCTACCTTGGTGATGCCATAAGTGCCGTCAGCATTGGGCGTAGCGGTGAATCCAGCTGCACAGTACTTTGACACATCGCTGCTATAGGTGCCGCCCTCGATGGCGAGAGTCACCGTCTTGCCTGCCGTAGGCTTGGCATCTATCAGCACAGCATCACCCTCGGCGGTAATGGTACCACCCTTGATGATAGCCTTCACGTCACCATAAGGCTTGCTGAAGTTGAGGGCTGCGTTGCCCAGACCGCCTGTACCGTCGCCCCAGTTGCCTGTGTTGCCCTTACCCTTGCTGGTAAGCGTACCTCCGTTTATTTCGAGTTCTCCGCTTTTCATACAAATTGCACCAGCGCCGCCATAGATCGTTGCACCTTCATTAATCGTAAGCTTTCCAGGCTGCGGATGATAGATAGCATAATCCATCGGACAGATGAGTGTGCCGCCGTTAATGGTGATGGTAGTATTATCGTTCGGATCACCATAACCTGTGATGGCAGAATATCCTCCCTCAATAGTACCACCATTGATGGTGACCTTGCAGTTCTCAAATGCGCCTATAGCAAACTGACCGTTATCAACAGAATTAGGAAGAACGGTGTTGATATGGCCGCTCTCCATCACAAACTCACCATTGCCATCTACATATATCAATGTCTTGTCATAGACACCTTTCTTATATGGGTCTTCTGAATATATCTTACCCGTGCTGTTCTCCTTGGAGTCCATGAGAGTAAGTTTGCCCGATACACAAATGTTTTTATGATCGGCATTTGCACCCTTGATAGAATGACCGTTCATATCAAGGACGATATCCTTCCCCACGTTTACCGTGAGGTTGCCGTCCGTAGTCATGTCTACATCATTGAGCACCGTCACGGTCTGTCCTGCTGTTGCTGCATCTGCAGCCTTCTGCAGCGTGGCATACTTTGTCTCGCCTACTTGGGCGTAGTAAGTGGTGACAACATAGACACCATTCTTCTCCTCAGCCACAGAGTTTTCATCGAGCAGAGCAGAAACATCGCTGCTATAGGTACCGCCTTTCAACTTAAAGGCGCTCTTTGCATCAGCCACATTATTGTCGTTTATCAGCTCCACGGCAGCCTTGGCACCGCTCACCTTGGCGTCGCCATCAATCTTTATGCTGGTTGTGGCAACAGCTGGATAGTTGGCATCGCGGTCAAAGATAACGCCGCTTACGCCAATATTATTATTATTGTCGCCCACGGTTCCTGTTCTCGTAGCATCGCCTGTGGCGTTAATCTCACCACCAGTCATCGTCATCTCACCACCACGCATGAGCACGCCCACGCCGTCGGCCACATTGATGGTTCCACCTGTGATATTGAGTGTTCCCTCATTAGGATGATAGATGCCGCAAGCAGCCGACGCTTTGTCAGCAGCTTTGGCTGTAAGCGTACCACCACTCACGTTGATAGTGGTGCCGCCTTGACCTTTATTACCAATGCCAGCGATACAAGCGAGACCACTGCCCACGAGGTCGCCACCCGATACATTGACCGTGGCGCCTGGGTATGCAACACACACAGGTGTGCCCTTGCTCACTATCTTACCACCCTTGATATTGGCGGTAGATGCAACAGGTTCTGCGGCGGTACCACCTAGGACCCGAACCACTACGTTAGAAGTACCTTTAGCGGTGGAAGTATTGGTGAGCGTACCGCTCTCCAGATTGAAGACACCACCTTGCTTAACACGGACACTATAGTTAGCCCCCGTACCGTTATAGGTTCCACCATTACCACTATCCTTGATGGTCAGATTGCCGCCTTCGGCAACGGTCATAGATGAGAATGTCAAATTTTTGCCATCCAGGTCCAATGTAACGTTCTTTGTAATTTCAGGAGCTCTGCCAGTCTCGCTACAGTCTTTCAGCAGAACAACCGTTGAACCGGCAGGAGCTTTGTTGATAGCTGTCAAAGCCGTTTCATATTTCAAGCCGCCTACAACCTGAGCTTTAAACTTACCCACATAATAGGTTCCTTCGTGCTCAAACACTTCTCGGTCCGTAGCATTGACATACGCAGACACGTCAGATGAGAAAGTTCCTCCCTGGATATCAAACACACCGGAGATGTCTTGAGCCTTGTCATTGATCACCTGTATGGCAGCCTTGGCGCCCACGACTTTCTTTGTTCCCGAGTTGTCCGATATGTTGATCTTGACATTGGCAGCATCATAGTAGTCGCAATCGCGGTCATAGACGATACCGCTGGTTCCTACTTCTATGGGCGAATCGCCCACCTTGCCTACGAAGCTGGCGTCGCCAGTAGCGGTGATATTTCCTGCTCTATAATCGAGCGTTCCACCACGCATCACGATACCAGCGCCTTTGATGGCAACAATGTTGGGAATGCCTGCATGATATTTTATCGTCAATGTGCCCTCCTGGGGATGAAAGATGCCACAAGCGGCATAACCTGGGCTCTGAATGCGTCCGATGAGCCAGCACTTACCCGAAATGGTGATGGACGTTCCACCCATCTTTTTTCCAGGCTCATTAGTGCCATTGCCTGCTACGGCAGCATTGTCCAACGACTCTATCACAGCAGCGCCATCCACCGTGACAGAGGCCCCGCGTCCTTGAGGACTGACACCAAACTCCTGTGCCTTGACATATCCACCGGTAATGTTGATATACGAAGTAATGTCTTTTTGCCCAGTTACATCACCGAAAGCAAAAAGAGCAACACTTTGGGTCGATACAACGGTTCCACTCTGGACATAAATGCCAGCACCATTGGACGCACAGATGCTACCTGTCAACTCAAGAGTACCGGAAGCGGTGTAAGAAACCGAATAATTGTTATTTTTATCTACGCTAAGCCCCTTAGCTTTCGAATCAAGAATTTTCAGATAAGTATCTGTTCCTTCCGTTCCGTAAACATCAATTTTGTTTCCCGTAACGGTATGTTTTTGCAGGTTAATGATTATTTGCTTACCTTCAATGCGAAGGTCATCAAACGACGCATCGGCAAGAATATATATGTAGCCTTTCTTGCCTTGTGCTACCGAATTGACCGCCTCCTCCAGCGTGGCATACTCCGTGGATCCAATCTTCGCCACATTCTTCGCCACATTCTGCGCCACACTCAGCGTCGCGCTACATACTGCCATCAGCAGCATGGCGAGAAATTTGTGTAATGTAAAGTTTCTCATGTGCTTAATGTTTTATGTGTTGGAATGTCCCCTCTGCATCCCGATTAGACATTGATTTAGACAGTTAGTATCAGCAAGCGAGGTCACATAAGACCGAAGGAGACGATGAATACCCATCCCCCCATTGAACTTTATTTATACACCTCTCTCTTCCCTTAGGCCGCGGGAGCAAGGTATGAAGTCGCTGGGGCTGAGTACCATACCGACTTAGCAATCTACGCTTGTCATGAGCGCGATAGAGCGTTCTAATGAGAGTACAAAAGTAAAAAGAACTTTTTTTATCAATTCATTTACCCCCCCCGTTCACGTTATTTAACGCTACAACCGCATATTTATCCTTTGTTAGCGCGGCAATCATCCCAATAGACGTAGCAAAGGGAGAGACGCGACCAGCATCGTCCCCCCTCACGCACACGGCTATCTCTATGCATATCGAAATACTTTAAATATGGAAAATCGTGATTTGAACAGGCTGAAAAGTTGTGCTTGCAGAGAAAACGGACTAACCGTTGGCTGGCTGCGTTAAAATCCATATTTGGCAAGCAGATTTTGAAGAAAAAATTGGAGAAATCAAATAAAAGCCGTATTTTTGCAGCACTAGAATCCGCCACGCTTCCCATAGAACAGCGTACCAGGGCGGAACTTTTTGTTTCTATGCAGCCTGCTGAGAGAGGGAAAACAACACAAACAACATGTACAACGTATAACGCTTTGAGCTGCTGCGCACGCGATTCGTCCCTATTCAGAAGGGCGTCTGCCCGCACCCCTTGACTTCCTCCCTGGCGAAAGCTGACGACCCCGCCTTTTGCAAATCTTCGATATGGCTTTCCAGCGAGTAGTAGTGGTCGAGGTTTTCTATTTCCTCTCTCCGCGCCCTGCTCATCTTGCAAAACGCCTCGTCTTGCTCCACGCCCGCAAATCGGCGCCCGCAGAGATTGGCGGCTATCCCCGTCGTGGCGCTGCCGCTGAAGGGGTCGAGTATCCAGTCGCCCTCATGGGTCGAGGCGAGAATCATGCGGACAAGAAGGCGCAGCGGCTTCTGCGTGGGGTGCTTGCCGCAGGTCTTCTCCCAGCGGCCGATAGCCGGCATGCGCCACACGTCGGTCATTTGCTTGCCGTCGTTGAGTTGTTTCATCAATTCATAGTTGAACTTATGCGGCACTTTCTGCATTTTTCTTGCCCAGATGACAAACTCGGTGGAGTAGGTGAAGAAGCGACAGGAGATGTTGGCAGGAGGATTGGTTTTCTGCCACGTGATCACGTTCAGAATCTTGTAGCCCAGCTCGGTCAGACAGTTGGCCACGGAAAAGATGTTGTGGTAAGTGCCGCTGATCCAAATAGTGCCGTTGTCCTTGAGCTTGTCGCGACACAGGCGCAGCCACTCCATATTGAACGCCCTCATGTCCTCCTGCGACTTCCCCTTGTCCCACGACCCCTTGTCCACACACACCACCTTGCCGCTCTGCAACGAGATGCCGCCATTGGAGAGAAAATAGGGTGGGTCGGCGAAGATCATGTCAAACTTGAAGTCAAACGCCCGCAGCAGCTCGAAGCAGTCGCCGTGGGCCAGGACGAAATCGTGGTTGCGCGATTTGTAGTATGCTTGTACCATTACTCGGGAACTGGGAGACCTAATTTTTGCAATGGAATATAATTAAAGTAGTATTGACAACCAACACTAATGATATAGTCGAGTACATCCTTGTATTGTGGTTGTCTAAACCAATTATCCAAAATGTAAATATACTGAACTTCCATATTTAGCTGGAACAACAACTTCTGATATTGCTTCTTTTTAAAATCGCAAGTTTGTAATTTTTCGTCAACACTACCCGAAACATTTTGAGTTTTCACTTCCAAAATAAACATAGTATTATTAACGATAACGTATATGGCATTATCGGGAAGCAATTGTTTTGAAATATGGTCTTGCCAGTTAATTCCATTTTTCTTCAAATAAATATAAAAAGCATGTTTCTTGAAAATGTGTGCTACACATTCGGCATTGTAAAAGACATCGTTGCCTTTAACGGTATAGTTTTTCTGTTCAGCAATAAATGTTGCCAAATCAACTTTGCCTTCATACATTAAACCTGTTATGGTATTTCCACCACCAGTTCCGCCTTTTTTCATATTTTTGCTTGTTTTGTAAATTCGTCAATTGACGTCAAATTGTAAATACTTGGTATGATTCCAAAGGCTTCTTGTAACTTGTTCTTGGCAGATTTCCAACCGATACCATCAGTAATCCAAACGAACTCAAAGCCTTCCACAGAGTTAATCTTCGGTGCGATATCTGAATACGATCTTGCCACCTCGTTAAGTTTGGAACCTCCGCTACTATAGAAATTGACCTCTATCAGATAGACCTTTGAGGAAGTCTCGACAACGAAGTCGAAGCGTTTTTCGTCATCGCCCAGCACTTCTGTAATTGCAGGCCATTCTCTCGAATACACTTCTTGTCTGAAAGATACACCAGCCTCGTTGAAAATGTTGGCAACTGCATTCTCCATTACATGTCCGCTTCTGTTCTTTCTTGCGTTTGTATCCAGTCCTGTTTCAATACCGAAGACATAATCTACAAGATTTTTTACTTGTTGATTTTGAAGAATCGCGCCGAGCCCAGTGTCTGTTAGAAATGTCATGATGGAGTCAACAGAGTTGAACATGCTTTCAAGCGGAACGCAGTTTCCAACAGAGTCAAGAATTTTCTTTTTGTCACGAGTTCTAACTGCGATAAGAATATCCATGACTGAAAAGGCGTTCTTGTCTCTATTCCAAATAGTTTCGACGCTTTTGCGCAGATCGGTTGAACCGATGAGACTGTTGAGCATGCATAGGCTCAATTTTATATCATCCACGTTCTGCGAGATTTTGTCAAAGTCACAGAAGAAGTCTAACGTTTGATTCGTCTCCTTGAGTTGAGATATAAATGTGTCAAAATCTTTTGGCATAATCTTTTGTTTTATGTGATAAGCTGTTCTGGTGCTTACGTTTCAGATTCAACTACATACCTTTTGTGTTGAGGTAATTATGAATAAGTAACTCTGAGATTTTCCCTCGTTTTGAACCGTTTGCATTTACATTACGAGAAGCCATAACTCTGTCTATCTGGTATTCTGCGTATAAAACGTCAAAGAAATTGTCTGCTTCGTTTTTGCCTTTACAATCAGAGTTACTAAGCATAAAACAATGCCCCGCTGCTGCCACTTGGTCGCAAAACTCCTTTAGTCTGATTTGGGAGTCATCATTAAAGGCTTCTTTGGTATAGTCATTAAAGCTTGACGTATCACTAAGCGGACGGTAGGGAGGGTCGAAATAGAATAAAGTATTGCCTTGTGCGTAATTCAGCGTGTTTTCAAAGTCTCCTTCCAATATTTCCACACGCTTTAGCAGCTCGCTGTCCATTCTAAGCGTATCTTCGTCGCAGATTTGTGGGTGTACATGCTTTCCAAAAGGAACGTTAAACAGACCTTTCTTGTTTACACGGTACAGACCGTTAAAACAAGTACGATTCAAGAAGAAGAATTTTGAGGTATTCTCTATTGGATCAAGATTTTTTTCATTGTAGCGTTGGCGAACCGCCAAGTACATTTCACGTTTTGCTTCCATGTGTTCCAATGCGTAATACTCTGCTTGTATGTCACGCAACGCAGGAATCAACAGGCTTAGGCTATCGCGTACTGTACGAAAGCAAGTAATCAAATCGGAATTGATGTCATTGATTACGCCGTGTTGAATATTGGGGTACTTTTGTAACATGTAAAATAACATGGCACCGCCACCAACAAATGGCTCTATGTACGTTGCATTTTCCCAATTATCAAAGTCAGCTGGAAGTTTTTGATCCAGTTGTTCAAGAAGTTGACCTTTTCCGCCAACCCATTTGATGAATGGTTTCCCTTTAAATTTCATTTTGCTTTGCCTGATATGTTATTACCGCGCTTTTGCCTCTATTGCTTGTTCGGCAGACGGCATCTTGGTCGTCTTTTTGGTTTCTATCTTCTTGATTTTGAAAAGAATAGTGTCGCTTGCCGTTCTCTGTGTTATTGATGCTTTGTGCAAAGATAATAGGATATTTTGAAAGCTGGGTGGTTTCTGTTGTTTTTTTATTGTTATTTAGCAGGCGCTGGTCTTTGGTCCGATAGTCTCCCGTTTCTGTGTTTTGGGGTTTGTCCGAAAATAGAGTGATAGGGTTGTCCGCGTTGTTTCTATGCAGTCTGCTGAGAGAGGGGAAAACAACACGAACAACAAGTACAACGTATAACAACGCTTTCGATAAGCCATGCGCAAACCGAGCTCGCTCGAGTTTTGCCATGGCGAGAACGAGTGCCATGAAATGGAGCAACGCCTGCGTGGACCCATCCGATGATCCTGCGAAGACAAACTGGGTGGGGAAATGTTGTAAAAGTTGTTTTGGTTGCTTTTCTTTTTGCCCTTAACACTTGCGCTGCTCCATGCGTCACTCGAAATGTCGGATGGACCAAACTTTATATATTGTTTGCCAAGCTCTTTTTACTTGGCCATAAGTCAATCCCGATTGTGAATTGAGGGTTTGGCTTATCAGACGACTTTTCTCCTCTAACTGTAATTCCCGGTCTATCATGTCAGCGTAATATGCCAGTTGCTCTTGGGTTAAGAGACTCGCTAAATCATTAGCCAACCAATAGGCACCTGCAACATATTCATCAAAATCTTCCCAGTCATATACTTCTGGGTACACATTTCTTTCTAAGTTTGCCATAAAATAGTTGTCCAAAATGAACGACATGTCCTCGGCGTCCTTACTTGTGGTCAGATGCCTGTCCATCCAAGCGTTGAATTTCAACAGGAACAGACCATGTAAAGAAGCTATTTTTACCGTGAACCTGTCGTCTATGCTAACCTTTATAGCATCCGAAAGCACTTCGTCGAAACCTTTTACCGACATGGCAATCGTTTCTTCGGGTGGCCAATAGATGTTGTCGTCTTCCTTGGCAACATATCCGTATGGCACAATGTCTATCTCATAGTCGGCATGATAGAAGCGTTGGTGTTTTGTTTTGTCTTTCTTAAAACCATCCGCTATCAGACAATTCTTGATCTTGTCAAACTCCTGCCAATTAGGAACTGCTATCGCCAAGTCCAAGTCTCTTGTCTTTCTGCTTGACGATATGCCCGCCATCTGTTGCATGATGATATCCCTGGCAGTGGCTCCTATGATATAAAAGTCATGCTCCATTTTGCAAAAGCTGCCTGCCAGTTTCTCCAGCAAATCCACAAGGAATGGATTGTTTATCTTTTCACTCGAAATCTTTAAGCTCATTCTCTAATATACGCTGCGCAGCCTCCAAACAGCGGCTATTGCCACTGCCCATCAAGTCTGCATAGATTAATATGGCAGGAACCGTCTTGTTGTCAGTTTCCTCGTTCCAAAATTTTTTGTATAAATGTATTTCCCCATTGAAGTCTTGTTTGACCGCACCAGTCCGCATCAGATGTGCGGCAGGTGATTTCGTATATATATCGAAACTTCCTGGCTGCAAGTATCCGTCTGCCAAGTTTGCAGCAGGCTCTCCTCCCCATGCCATTCCTTGTGGCAATGCAATGTCTTGCCAGTTGTTTCTTTTCTCTTCAGTTCTAAATGACATCGTGCCCATCAGAAGTTTTGGTTTCAGCACCTCATTGTAATTGCTTACCCACAAGTCAAGAAGCTGCTTCTTGTCTTTTAGGGAACGACCATTTTGAGTGTTGAATACAAAACCACGTCTCGCAAGTTCATCCAAGACGTTTTTCACACTTCCCAAAGACACATTGGTTTGCTCTTTTATCTCTCGATAGGGGTTGTTTACATTCTCTGCATTTTGCAACAGATAAAAGACAACTTTCAATCCTGCTTCTTGGAATACGGGATATGTCTTTGTCTGTGGTTCGGGACTTTTTCTGCCTTGGTTGGATATTTGGAAAATCATTTTTCCCCTTTTCGTACATCTGACAAGGCAGTTGCCTGCACAATCAAGATAGTTGATGCTTTTATTTGCCAATTCTGTCGCCAACCGTGGTGTGACATATCGCGTGACAAGCAGGATCTGATGCTTGCCATCATTCACAGCTTGCATCGCTGCCAATGTTGGGTTCAGTGTGGTCTTGGTTATGTTTTCCTTAATATAGCATACAAAATCAATACCCATAATATTGAGTATAGCATCATATTCTCTGTCACTGTTTCTGTCGGCAGAGGTTAATGTCACGACATCATCCACAGGAAGGCTTGCTTTAAGGGCTTCCAGTGCTTGATTTATTATGATACTATTTTCCTTCATTTTTCTTTGCTTGTTCAATGATATGGTCATGTTCAATGCGATTGAACACTGCAAAGATAATGAACAAGGTTTGGACAAAAGAGCTCTTGTTTGATATTTTAATAATGTTTAATACTATTTGGCAAGAAACGACATGAGCAACAAGTACAACGAAAAACAACGCTTCGATAAGCCATTGCGACTGCCGCGCCCCTGTTTTTGCCCTCGCGGATGCAGTCTCCGACCCGCGCAAAAATACGCGCTTTTGTGTGAATCCAACGCGCTTTTCGCTGTTTTTTGAGCGGAGAAGAGGGTGGGGGGAGGGAGGTTTTTTGTTAACGAAGGTGAGCGCGCGGGCGGACGAGAGACGGCGCGCGGGCTTGCGGCGGGCGTATCTTTGGGGTTGCAATATGCTGAGTAGCAGTTGTTTGCATGGCGGTTGGGGACTGGGGATAGGTGTTGGTGGCGTTGGGGGGATTGTTACATGTTACATGTTACATGTTACATTAAGCGTTCATGCAATTCACGGAAGGGGGTGAAAAATAGGCCAAAGAATAGTATATATAAATAATATATTATTTATATATACTATTCTTTGAGCCCGACAATGCCCAAGTGGATTTCTCTTAACGTAACATGTAACATGTAACATTGTAACATTGTAACATTGTAACATTGTAACATGATGGGCTTCCTCTCTTCTCCCCAGTTGACCGCTCTGCAAAAAGAACTATTGTAAAGATAGTTTCGAGCGAGAGCAGGAGATTCACATAGCTTTGCTATGTGCCTATTTTGCTGCGATGAAAAAAAGTTAGAAAATATTTGTGTTTTTATTTGGTGGTATCAAAAAATCTCCGTACCTTTGCATCATCGATTGAGACCTGCGGAACAAACCCATAGAGGGCCCGCGACGGGCCACTCTTACGACGGGGGCGAGGGATAAACAACTATCGGCGCCGGTCCTAAGCTACCATCGGCAAGGTCTCTGTTTTCGAGCAAGGCCCTCGCTCCTGAGCGAGCAAAGAAAGAGAAAGCCTGGAGAGCAAAAGAGAGGGCCAAGAGAGAGTTAAAACCCAATTTTCAACACCTTAAAACCTTAAGAGCAATGATTAATTACAGTATCACGGCAAGAGCCGTCAACCCGAATCTCTTCGAGATCAACCAGGCCAAGACGC
>ERZ1106919.1780-NODE-1780-length-13187-cov-3.683064_pt1 | contig 13187 bp, 5 predicted proteins | sample MGYA00403654_ERZ1106919 | MGnify/ENA primary metagenome ERZ1106919 (study PRJEB35170, sample SAMEA104062450) | human gut metagenome | biome: human gut; feature: human-associated habitat; material: faeces | place: Denmark | collected 2012-10-08 ... | reverse complement strand
TTTATTTTCACTGTAAACGGAAATTGAATATTGAACATTTTTACCATTTTCCGCGCAAATTGTATCCCACTTGATTCTATTTGCAAAAGAAAATCCCGCAAATCGCCCCTGAAGTGCCCCCAAAAAGTTGGACAGGTAATACATTATCCGGTAATGGAAAGAGTCCGGTATTGTACCGGGCTCTTCCCATTTAACCGGGATTTTATTCTCCTATGGTTATAATAATCGATATATTCCTCCAAAGCTCTCGTGAAGGCTTCAGGGGATTCGAAGTTTTCGGCATAGAGCAGCTCGGACTTCATGACGGCGAAGAAGCTCTCGGCCATGGCGTTGTCCAGACAATTGCCCTTGCGTGACATGCTTTGGACCACGTTGCGCTCTTCGAGCCGTTGGCGGTAGCCGTAATGCTGGTATTGCCAGCCTTGGTCGGAGTGCAGGATTAGTCCTTCCAGGTCGTCATTCCGGGAAAAGGCTTTGTCCAACATATCGTAAATCTGTTCCATGTTGGGGGTTTCGGAGAGGTTATATGAGATGATTTCTCCATTGAACATGTCTATATACGAATGGTAAGGATCGATTCCTCCTACTCCTAACGGAAATTCCGCTTGTGACGCCTGAGAGGATGCATACGTGTTTTCATCGCTGGGTACAGTGTATAATGAGTAAATACCGCTATCGATAATTCTCTTGGAGGCAGCAGCTGATTTCGCCCATTTCACCGGGTCATATTGCTGGGCTATCATGTTTCGTCCGTCGGAAGTGGTCCAGTCGGCATAATATTGATTGCCGTTGTACCACTTGGAAGCTTGGTAAAGCCGGACACGTGACATGAGGGCGGCTGCCGCATATTTGGTAGGACGTTCGAACTGAGTGCTCGGGCGCGTCGGGTCCAGTAGACTGTAAGCTTCTTCGAGGTCTTTGCAGATATATTCCACACATTCATCGTACGTGTTACGTTCGAATGACAAGTTTTCAATGTTTTCATCTACCGACAGCGGCTCTTCGGGAAGGATGACTGCCGGTCCGTAAAGCTCCAACAGATAGAAATAGAAGGAAGCTCTCATGAAATGAGTCAAACCCATAATTTCACGTCTGTCCAATCCTTTCAGGTCTTTGCATTCATCGATGCGGGTGAAGATAGTGTTACACTTACGGATACCTTTGTAGTATTGTCCCCACATGTTGTAGTAAGAATCGTTCTGCGTAATTTTGTCTGCATACAAGTAGGTACCGGCGTACTCAGCTTTCTGCCATGACAGAAGGACTTCATCTACCGCAGTCTCGTAAGGACCGTAGGAACCGGAAAACAAGTTGCCTTGAGCGGGCATTAATGCCGCAGTTCCCCACACATAACGCTCCAGATAATCTTGTCTGGCAAAGATGGAGTCGAGTGGAGTCAGGTCGTTAAAGTATTCATCAACTGCCAGATAGTTGCATGAAGTCAGCATGAACGGGATGATTCCCAGTGTCGTGCATAGAATATGAAGGCTTTTCTTTAATATCTTTTTCATAATAGTTTTCAATTAGAACGTAGCTGTTAACTGTAAAGAGAAGGTACGCTGTAGCGGATATACGGCGCCGTTTTTAGATGCCTGTCCCGGATCCCATAGTTTCACTGAATCCCATACTGCCAGATTCTGTCCGACAAATTGCAGATTCATATCACTGATGCCCACTGTCCTTAGTACTTTATTCGTTCCGATACGATAGGAAATATCCAATGATTTCCAACGCAGGTAAGAACCATCTGCCAGCCAGAAAGTAGAAGCACGGTTATTGTTCTTATTCTCTCCGTAAGTCAGGCGCGGGAAACGTGCATTCGGGTTTTCTGTAGAAGGATCCCCTGAATACCATGCCGGTGTCCAACGATTCTTCGGGTCGTTTACGATGGATAGAATGTTGCCGACTTCTCCGCCTGAGAAGGGATAGAATCCGGAACCGCCGTATAAGAAGTTAACTTTGGCTGCTCCAGTGAATAAAGCACTGATAGTCCATCTTTTATATCTGTACTCCAGTGCAAAACCGTATTGAATTTGCGGTACATTGGAGTGTGCAATAGGAACAATATCGTCATCGTCAATTTTTCCGTCAGCGTTCACGTCTTTATAGCGGATATCTCCGGGGCGTACTTCGCCGTATGTCTGTTTCGGGCTTCGGTTGATTTCATCCTGATTTTGAAATAAGCCTAATGCAACCAAACCGCGCATAACACCATAATTTACATCGCTATACGATTGGTAAGGGTAGCGCACCGCATCTTGGTCCCAATGTACAACTTTGCTGACAGCATATGTCATGTTGGCACGCACCGTGAAAGAGTTGTCTTCGTTTATTTTCTGGTTCAGGTAAATGTTACCATCTATACCGCTACTGCGCATACGTCCTACGTTGGTATATGGGTTGGTCACGACGCCTACTTCCGAAGGCATCATTTTTCTTTCCTGAAAGATATTATCACGAGTGTCTCTGAAGATATCTACCGTTCCACCTATTTTATCATTGAGAAATTGGAAGTCGATACCCAGGTTATATTTCTTGGCTACCTCCCAATGTAAGTTGTTGGCTCCGATTTGTTTTTCTGTCAATCCATTGGAACCCCAACGACTACCACCTCCAAAGTTAATCAACGTCAGATATGGGAACCGACGTCCACCACCGATCTGATCGTTACCAACTTCACCATAAGAAGCTCTGATCTTCAAAAAGTTGAGCCATCCTGCATGATTCTGCATAAATTCGTATTGGGTCGGGATCCATCCTAAGGCTATTGCAGGGAACAAACCGAATTGTTTGCCCGGTTCAAAGTTTTCGGAACCGGTGTATCCTACGTTTCCTTCTATCAGATAAGCATCTTTATAAGAGTAAGTAGCTCTGGCAGATAATGCTTGATAACGTTTGGGAATAGATGAAATTTCATCATTTGCTTCGGTGGTTTCGGTGCTTTGCATATAGTAATGTATCAAACCGGTTACACGGTGTTCCTGATTGAAAAGTCTTTCATAGGCAAGTTGCGATTCGAAGTAATATCTCCGGTCACTGGCAGCACTCTTGGCGAATTGAATGTTGCTGGCTGATACCGTACGTTGTGTCATTAATGAACCGTCATTGTAACGGCCAAAGGCCTTGTATAGGTCCGGCATTTTGGAGCGGACTACGTTGTGTATATTGTTATTGTTATACGAGAACATTCCTCTGGCAGTCAAACCCTTGATCCATTTTCCGAAGTCTTGACGTAAGGTGAAATTGATGTTCATAGTGGTCCGGTTTCCCTTTTTAAATCCGGTATGGTTCAACAAGATATATGGTGAGATTTGTTCTCCGTTTTTCCCATAAGCAGGAAGCATTCCATTGGAATAACGTAAAGGCACCGTCAGGGGAGTCAGATAGGCTTGTGCGGCCCAGAGTGCGTCATTGTTAGTTCCGAATCCCGGTGCTCTGTCTTCTACAATAGCTCCGTCCATAGCCAATCCCATGATCGTCGATGAAGTTAGATTCATGTCTACCTTTGCGCGGAAATTATATTTAGCCCATTTGACATTCGTGTTGTATTTGTTAACTTTGTCTTGCTTGAAGATAGCATCTTTGAATGTACCTCCTACACTGACAAAATATCTGGCAACTTTTCCACCACCGGATACATTTAAATAGTGCTGATGATTAATAGTTACATCTTTCAGTATCTCTTTTTGCCAGTTAACGTTTGGATATAAGTCATTGTCCAGTCCTGCTTTAATAATCTCCAGTTCTGTCGGGCTATAAAGAGGGTCCATATTGCTTACCACTCGGGCTTCGTTTGCCAAGCTGGCATAATCGTATGCTTCCAGATATTCGGGCATACGGGGGGAATAAGAGAGAGTCATACTGCTTTTCCAGGTTACCTTGGTGCGACCTTCCTGACCGGAACGGGTCGTTACCAAAACAACGCCATTTGCACCACGTACACCATAAACGGCTGTTGCCGAAGCATCTTTCAAGATAGAGAAGCTCTCAATATCCGACGGGTCGAGGTCGTTGAGGTTTCCTTCAATACCGTCAATCAAAACCAGCGCAGACTGGTTGGCACCAAATGTGCTGATACCGCGAATCCAGAACTCAGAAACATCCTGCCCCGGTTCGCCGCTTCGGTCAACGGCTATAATACCGGGAACCACACCTCCCAGCATATTGGCTACGGAAGTTGACGGAGCACTGATGGCAGCCGGATTGACACTGGTGACAGCACCTACCACGCTGACTTTACGTTGTGTTCCCATACCTACAACAACTACTTCGTCCAATGATTCTGAGTCGGGCTCCAGAGATATACGCATCTTCTTATCGGTTTGAGCAACCACTATTTCTTTGCTTTTATATCCCATAAATGAAACAATCAGCGTTGTTTTTGGAGCTAATGATTTCATACTGAAGTTACCATCCATATCTGTTATAGTTCCGGTTTTTTCTTTCCCTTTTACAGATATGTTTGCACCCGGGAGCGGATCACCATGTTCATCTAACACGATTCCGGCAATTTGAATTGGTTCTTGTTGGGCCCATATCCCTTGTGTTGCATTTCCTGCCAATAGCAGAAAGAAACACAGGGTTAATTTAAAATATAGTGTTTTCATTTCTATTCCTTATTAATTATTCAATAGCAAGTTTTCTGATGCAGTGGTTGTTTTGATCTGCAATGTAAAGAAATTCATTTTTGTCCAAATATACACCCCAAGGCTGATCGAATTGGGCTTCCAAAGGATCCCCGTCTTTGTATCCTTTCCCGCTACCTGCTATCGTGGTCACGATATTTAACTTGGTGTCAACTTTACGAATCCGATGGTTATTAACATCCGCTATATATAAATTGCCTTCTTTATCAATAGCAATTCCACGCGGCTCATTGAATTGTGCTTCTTGTACATCTCCGTCCCGGAAGCCTGCGCCTGCACCGGGAATATATTCTTCAATGTCTCCGTCTAGAGCTGGCCAACCGTCCGTATCGCGTGTGAGCTTAAAGCGATAAACTGCACTCTTACTATGCAACACACAATAAACATACTTATCAACCGGATTGTAAGCACATAAACCATTGGAGCCTACATTATAGAGTGTACCGATTCGTTTTGCTTTGTTGGGATTTAAGGTTCTTTTATTCTTATCAAAAGGTTGTGTCCACAATTGTCCTGTGTTTTGGCGGTATATCACAAAAGTAGAATCTACAGGGTCGAGAACAACACTATGCATCCATCCTCCGTTGGCTAAAAGCTGTCCCATTTTATCAGCCACCCAGCTCACATTAGCATCGAATAAGAAACAACCGAAGTTGGCATTATCGCATGGACCAAATAGTTGTTTCTTTTCTTTATCGATAAATAAAGGTTGGTCGATTACCATGCCATCCAGTAAAGTGATGGTTTTATTTTGTTCGATGGATGATAAACGCGTTCTTCCATCAGAGTCGAATATGAATACATTGTCATCATTGTCTACAGCTACATACCTTGGAGTATTGAATGTGGTCTCGCCGAGAGTTCCGTCTTTATTGCCACCTTCTTTGGCTTTTCCTACTACTGTAGATACGGAAGAAGTTACAATATATTTGAATGTTTTTTCAGCATTGCTGAGTTCAGCTTCTTTTCCGGCAATCTCCACCCGTACATGGCTTTCTCCTCCGGCTTGCTTGGGCACTTGGGCATAAATAACATCAGGCTTGACACCTAAAACCAATGCCTCCCGTTCATTACCTACTTCATCCTTGAAGTAAACTTTCACTTGGCTTTTGTCTTCTCCGAAATTGGAACCTTTAACAATGAATTTGGTTCGTATGCCACCGGAATCGGGCATAAACTCTGTAAACTTGACTGGTTGATTAGGATCGAAAGCTGTGCTTTTCTTGTCTTCATTACAACCTACTATTAGTAGCAGGAAGCCGAAAACCATCCAGATTAGATTAAATGATTTACGCATGTTTTTCTATAAGATTTTATTAGTTTGAAAAAAGGTCTTTTTAGGCTTTCTATTTAAATAAGGTTTAATAGATTCTAATTGATTTCAATTTGACTTAAGGGCTTTTGGCTTTTTCTCTCATGTGATTAATTGTTTTAAATATTACAGATTCAAAGGTGTAAATGGCTATATATAATTGTGAAGCACACTTTCCGTTCGGTTTTCAGGATACAAACTTAGGGGATTTCAAGGAATCAGGAGCATATGCTTTTATTCATCCATGTATATCTTTTCATTCAAAATTGCTTTTTTTATCATTTGCTTCGCCTTTCTGTTATAATATTGATTATTTTTGTGACACTTAAACTAATATGAATATATAATGAAGCGAACCGTTCGATATACCGTCCTTGTTTTGATTGCTATTATAAATTCTTTAGTTATTACTACTTCTCTCTATGCTGTTCTGCCTTATAATGAACTTCATCAGTTGAATATGAGTAATGGCTTGGTAGATAACATCATTACTTGTATCTATCAAGATCAAGATCGTTTTATGTGGTTTGGATCCAGTAATGGGCTGAGTCGATATGACGGGAAGCAGATTCGCAATTTTAGTGTAGACAATGCGAGGATGTATGTTTCCGATATAAAAGAGACTTCTGATGATAAATTGTGGGTAATAGCTAATGAGTATTTATATTGTTTTGATCGACGGAAAGAGAAATTTGTTCTTCCGTCTTTTCAGGATGGAAAAAAGGCCATTTCTGTAAGTGCTATGGAAATAACGGGGGATTCACTTTTTTGGATAGTAAAAGGCGGACAATTGCAATGCTTGAAACGACATTATAAATTAGTGAAAGGTGACTTACAAATAGAGATGACCGTCGAAGCAGGCTATCCGTTTTTTTTAGATGAGGGGGAATCTTTTTCGAATTTATGTGCTTCACAAGACGGGCATTTCTTGTATTTGGTTACCGATAAGGGAAATTTGTTGTTCTTTGATAAGATTGCAGGTAAAGTGGTCCGGAAGTTCAAATACTCTATTAATCCTAGTGCTAATGCTACTACTATCATGAGTGAAGGGGAATATATTTGGGTTTCTTCTATAGTGGGTGGAGTAACTCGTCTGCATATTCCCACGGGAAAATCTGATTATTATCAGTATAATGAGGATGCCAGGTTGTCTTCTTTATCACATTCAGATGCGTATGGGGTGGTTGCGTTGGATAATGATTCTTACATTGCAGTAACCTGGAATGGATATACTCTGTTAGCTCCTGAAGAAAATGATCCTTCTAAGTTGTCGGCAACGCCTTATACGAATACCTCATTTTTGCAGTACCGGAATGTAGAGACAAGAATGATTTCTGTTTATTATGATAAAGAGGGAATACTATGGATCGGAACTAGAGGAGGAGGGATTGTCTATTTTGATTTTAGACAGCATTCTTATATGCAATATCACAGCAAAAAACATAATGAAATCTCTGCTCAGGTAGCTGACAAAGATGGTCGAATTTGGTTGGGCACTTACCATGAAGGAATTATGCGTAGTGACCAGCCTTATGCTAAATCGCGACCGCTGAACTTTTCTCCTGTGGGCAATCAAAAGGAAGTCCCGGTGTTTTGTGCAATCAAAGATTCATGTTCTAATTTATGGTTTGGAAATGCTTCCGGAAACTTGATTTGTTATGACTGGAGTTCCGATTCTTTCCATATATATCCGCTCAATCATTTAGGGAAAAAGGTAAACTCCTATATAGTGGCCTTAATGATTGACTCCCGTTATCGGTTTTGGGTATGCACTTCTGCCGGATTGTACTTATTTGATCATCAGACAGGTCATTTTGAATTATTCTCATTGCGTGAAGCCTTGAAAGAAGATGCAGAGCCATGGGTCACTGCTATTTGTGAAGATAAACAGCGGAATATCTGGATAGGGACAGCAAAAGGTATTGTACGATTATCACAGGTAAATGTTCGTCCATTAAAGATGGTTCATGGATATGAAGAAAAAGAAAATATAGGAGCTCGTGTAGTTAGTGCTTTACTGACTGGTACTGACGGAACTGTATATGTGGGTTATAAAAATGGATTTGGAATCATTCCTGTGGGCGAAGATAGGATAACGTCTTTTTATACAGTAAAAGATGGACTTTGTAATGATTGTATAGATTGTATAGCGGAAGATGAGAAGAATCGTATTTGGTTGGGGAGTATATCCGGTATCTCAAGATATAGCCGACAGCAACATGTCTTTTACAACTATTATATTTCTAGTAGCAATAAATCTGTGATGTTGTTTAAGAATACTTTATTTTGGGGAAATAATAAGAGTTTAACCTATTTTGAACCGGAAAAACTGACATCTGCCACCATTGCCAGCAAAACTCTTTTGACCGGATTGGAAGTAGATAATAAGCAAATCAATATAGGTGAGAAGATAAAAGGACAAGTTATTTTGAACTCTAATATTGCATCAGTTGATCATTTGGAATTGATCAATGCGAATCGGGATTTTTCTCTTCAATTTAATAATCTGGCTTTTTCGAAAGATTTGCAAAAATATAGTTATCGGTTATATCCATATCAGAAAGATTGGATTGTTTCTGAAGCAGGTAAGGTCTCGTTTACCAATTTATCTGCCGGTTATTATATTTTTGAAGTCAAAACATTATTTCCTAATAATACGGAAGGAGACATCACTGCATTGCCGATAACGATCCTTCCACATTGGAGTCAGACCTTCTGGTTTCGTTTGCTTTTGATTTTCTCGGTTCTATTTTTGATTGGTTATATTTTCTATAGTTTGTTGCGGCGACAGCGTCGTTTCAAAAAAATGATTCAGTTGAAGCATGAACTGACGATTGCTAATTTGGAGAGAAATGCAGAACGGCATATACGGGAAGAACGTGAGAACTTTTTTATGAATGCAGCTCATGAGCTAAGAACTCCTCTTACTTTGATACTTGCTCCTATACATGATATAATGAAGTCCATTACCCCATCGGATAATTGGTTTGATTCATTTAGCAGATTGCACAAGAATTGTCTTTCTCTACAGACATTGGTTGATCGTCTGCTATATGTACAGAAGATAGAGGGAGGCATGATAAAACTTTATCTGTCAGAATCGGATATAAAGGAGATTGTTAGGCGGGTGGCTAATCCTTTCCTGCAAATGGCTATGGTCAAGAAGCGAGAATTTTTAGTCCGGGTCGATACAGTACCTATGCATTTATGGGTGGATGTGGCGAAAATAGAATCAGCTGTTCAAAATTTGCTGTCAAATGCTTTTAAATATACTTCTCAGAATGGACGTATTGAACTGGCTGTGTCAGAGGCGGAAATTGACGGACGACCTTATTGCCTTGTTACAGTGTCTGATAATGGGGTGGGGATACCTGATGATTTGCAACAGTACGTGTTTGGTTCGTTTGTAACAGGAAAACGTGTCCCGCAATACTCCACATCAATAGGTCTTGGATTACATATTGTAAAGCATACGATGGGGTTGCATCATGGATTTGTAACGTTAACCAGTCGTGTTGGAGAAGGAAGCCGGTTCGTTTTGCACATTCCGGTGGGACTTTCTCATTTTGTCCCAGGAGAATATGAAATGGTACCTGATCCGGCGAAGGGAGATTTGTTGGAAGAGTATACGACAGAAGAACGTCCGATGGAAGAAGTAATAGAAGAAAAGAATGAGACTATGGAGGAGACCGTTAACAGAGTGAAAAATAATAAGGAATTTTTGTTGATCATAGAGGACCACGATGAGATGAGAGAATATTTATGCAGTCTATTTAAAGAAGATTATAATGTTATTGAGGCTGGAAATGGAGAAGAGGGGGTGGCTATGGCTGATAAATATATACCTAAATTAATCATTTCTGATATAATGATGCCGGTTAAGGATGGGTTTGAATGTAGTCGGGAGATTCGTGAAAATAAGCGGACTTTTCATATACCGGTTATCTTTTTAACAGCTAAAGCAGAGGATGCTGACCGGTTGAAAAGTTTACGAATTGGGGTAGATGACTATATAATGAAACCTTTTAATCCGGAGTTATTGAAAGAGAAGGTGAAAGCATTGATAGAACAGCGTGATCTGCTAAGAAAACTTTATGCGAAAACTCTAATGATGGATGAAGATGTACTGGAGTCTTCAGAAGATGTTCACGATGTTTTTATGCCTAAAATGCTTCAGATTATAGAAGAGAATTTGTCAAACCGGAATTTTACAATAAAAGTTCTGACAGATAAATTGAATATGAGCCAACCGACCCTTTATCGCAAGGTTAAACAGAAAACAGGTTTGTCGATTATAGAAGTGATTCATGGAGTACGGATGAGTAAAGCTGCATCTATTATCATGAGCAGGCGATATAGCAGTCTGACAGAAGTTGCGGAAATGGTAGGATATGATTCGATGATTTCCTTCCGTAAGCAGTTCGTTGCACAGTTTGGGGTGCTTCCTTCCAAATATATGGAAGAGAAAATGAGGAAATAAGAAGCCGCGTTCCATGTTGGCGGCTTCTGTACTATCTGTTTGAATTGTTATTGTTAAAAACGGAAAGACACATGTCCCATAACGTTTGTTCCCGCCTGAGCAGCATATCCGGCAGAATCTATTCTATGATTCACGTCCTTATCGTATGAACTGGATGCCCAGCCGTTATTCTCATATTCTTCGTTGAAGAGATTATAGACGGTCACACCCAAAGTGATTTCTTTCGCTACCTTGCGGGGCTTGAATGTATAAGCCAGATTCAGGTTGCTTACAAAATACTTATCCAGTGTCAATGCTTCTACTTCGGCGTTTGTCATGTATTGCTTACCGACAAACTGAGACTGAAGAGAGGCTTCGAATCCCTGATACGTAAAAGCGAAACGGTTGTTTAGCAGGAAATCTGGTGAAAAAGCGATTCGGGTACTCTTATGAGAAACGCTTGCGACATCCAATAAGTTCCAGTCATCATCGTATATGGGAATGTTTTCTACGAAATTTTTGATACGGTTTTTGCTCCATGTGGCATTGATATCCCACTGGAACCATTTGCACGGCTTGATGCCTAACATGAGTTCGATTCCCATCCGGTAACTGTCCGGAACGTTTTCAGTCAGAGCTTCACCAATATCATTTAGTGCACCGGTGAGGACAAGCTGGTCGGTATAATCCATGTAGTAAAAATTGGCACCTGCTGTCAGCCAATGAGTGGCAAAGGTATATCCGGCTTCGTAGTCGAGCAGCTTTTCAGCTTTCGGGTAGCTGTCCGGATTGCCATCGGTATAGTTGTTTCTTGTCGGTTCTTTTTGGGCAACGGAGAAAGAGGCATAGATGCGATGGTTGGAGTTGATATTCCAGTTCAGTCCGACTTTCGGGTTGAAGAAGTCGAATTTCTTGTCTATGGCGAGTGGTCGCAACGTGTTTTTATTCCAGTCGTATTTGTCATTTGCCCCGTCGATGGTGTAGTCTATATGCCGGTATTGGAGATCGGCATAGGCACTTAGGCCTTTGGTCAGGTCGTAAGTTGCTTTCAGGTAGATGTTGCCATCGGTTTTCTTCGATTGGTTACGATAGTATTCGTGTTCGGGAGATAATGCGCCGATGTAGTTCTTCACCCAGGTCACTCTTCCAAAGTTGCTGCCCCGGTACTGATTCAAGCCTCCGCCCAAGGAAGCTGTCAGCCGGTGGTTGGTATAATTGAGGGAGAATACACCTCCGCCAAACTTATTGTCCATTTTCTTTTGGCGGACCAGATCGCTTTTCGAAACTTCTTTTCCATCCATTGTAAATGGTTTCAGCCCGTATGTTACCAGATAGCTACTGTCTTTGTACTCTTCATAGTAGCCGTCTCCTTTGGTATAGTGCAAGGCTGCGTTCAGATTCCATGCGGTAGAGAAACTATGATTGAAAATAAGTTGATAGTTCTTTTGTAGATAATTATCTGTCTGGTCAGCATAATAATGTTTCTTTCCGTCGTCTCCTTTATACTCCCCACAGGAATTATAACGTCTTCCGAATTCCTGCATTTCCTCCTTGCTGGCGTAGTTCCACGCATGATAAGTCTTTTCTTTTCCGGCAAATGCGATGAGTTTGACAGATGTGTTTTCTGCAAAATATCCTCCTTGCAGATAGTACGAACTGAGATTGACTGAAGCACGGTCGATGTAACCGTCCGTACCGATATTGGAGAGGCGGGCATCGAATGTCCAGTGGTTGTTCAGCAGTCCGGTTCCCACTTTAACGGTTTCCTTGTGCGTGTTGAAAGAACCATAAGAACCGTTGAATTCTGCATACGGTTTCATAGATGCACCTTCGGTCTGCATATTGACACTGGCTCCGAATGCACCAGCTCCATTGGTCGATGTGCCTGCACCACGTTGTACCTGCATATCTTTTACAGAAGAAGAGAAGTCGGGCATATTTACCCAAAACAGGTTATGGCTCTCAGCGTCATTCATGGGGATACCATTGACGGTGATGTTGATACGTGTGCCATCCGTTCCGCGTACACGAAGTGTCGTATAACCGATTCCCGCCCCCGCATCCGAGGTGGTGAGTGTGGAAGGAGTCATACTCAACAGGTAAGGGATATCCTGTCCGAAGTTCACCTTTTTAAGTTCGGCTTTGCCTATATTGGTAAATGCTACGGGAGTTTTTGCTGTAGCACGGGTGGATACTACCTGCACCTCTTGCAGGTTGATTACTTTCAGACTGTCTGATACTGCACTCGTTTGTGCATGGACAGGGAAGCCTGCGCCCAATAAGGCGACGGCCATCATCATATTTTTTTTCATCTTTTGCTATTGTCTGAGTCCATTTATCAAGTCGTCCCTTTAGTTCTTCAACTTCTCTGGATCTTCCAAGTAGATTACTCTTATTCTTAAATGCACCACCTGACATAGAACCTCCACGATTCAAAGAGTCTCCCTCAAGTGTTACAATTCTTACATTATGATGATATTTATCAGCAATCCTGATTCCTGCATCCATATCTTCTACAACAAGAATCTTCCCAAGAAGCGATGAGAACAGTTCCTTATATGTTTCATCGTATTGCACAAGCATATTAGCCGATCCGACCACTCCCGGTTCTGAAAGAATTTCTTCTCTTGCAAATGATTTTCCTTTTATTGCATCTAACGGCAGGAATGTCACTCTTCCATAACGATTCTTTTTAAGATATTCAATCATTTTCTTCGCTGTTTTCTGTGTATCCGTTACAATGTTCTGGATACTTCCTCCAAGAGCTGTT
>ERZ1106919.1779-NODE-1779-length-13189-cov-2.966880_pt1 | contig 13189 bp, 5 predicted proteins | sample MGYA00403654_ERZ1106919 | MGnify/ENA primary metagenome ERZ1106919 (study PRJEB35170, sample SAMEA104062450) | human gut metagenome | biome: human gut; feature: human-associated habitat; material: faeces | place: Denmark | collected 2012-10-08 ... | reverse complement strand
TATCGTGACTTATATCCTATGACGGATGAGCCGTTGTTCTGGATTCACTTGAACGTAGACTATCCGTTCAACTTGACCGGTATCTTATATTTCCCTCGCATCAAGAGCAATATCGACTTGCATCGTAACAAGATCCAGTTATATTGCAATCAAGTATTCGTTACGGATTCCGTAGAGGGTATCGTTCCTGAGTTCTTGACATTATTGCATGGTGTATTGGATTCGCCGGATATCCCGTTGAACGTATCCCGTTCCTATTTGCAAAGCGATCAGAACGTGAAGAAGATCTCCAACCACATCACGAAGAAGGTGGCAGACCGCTTGGAAGAGATCTTCAAGAACGACCGCCCGCAGTTCGAGGAGAAATGGGATAGCTTGAAACTATTCATCCAATATGGTATGTTGACTGATGAGAAGTTCTACGACCGCGCGGTTAAGTTCGCCTTATTCAAGGACGTCGAAGGCAAATACTTCACTTTCGAGGAATACAAGAACTTAATCAAGGACAACCAGACAGACAAAGAGGGTAACTTAATCTATCTGTATACCACCAATAAAGACGAGCAATACAGCTATATACAAGCCGCAAAGGACAAAGGTTACAGCGTCTTGGAAATGGACGGACAATTGGATGTACACTTGATCGGACAATTGGAGCAGAAGTTCGAGAAGAGCCGCTTCGTTCGTGTGGATAGCGATACGATCGATAACCTGATCCGCAAGGAAGACTCGAATAAGGTAACCTTGAGCGAGGAGCAGAAAACGGCCATGCAGGAAATATTCAAGAGTCAGATGCCGAAATTGAACAAGACCGAGTTCTACGTAACATTCGAGGCATTGGGCGAAAACGCGAACCCTGTCATGTTGACACAAAGCGAGTATATGCGAAGAATGCGTGAGATGTCCGCTATGCAACCGGGTATGTCTTTCTATGGCGAGATGCCGGATAGCTTCAACTTCGTATTGAATACGGATCATCCGTTGATCAAGAAAGTATTAACAGAAGAGGAGCAAGCTTGCGACGAGAAGTTAAAACCGATCCTTAGCGATATCAAAGGATGGGAGGCTCGTCAAGCCGACTTACGTGAGGCTCAAAGCAAAAAGAAAGAAGATGAGATCACGGCGCAAGAGAAAGAGGATATGACCAACACCAACCATAAGCTGGATGAGCTTCGTGAGCAACGCAACCAAGTTCTGGCCGAGTACGCCGGTACGAACAAGACAGTTAGTCAGTTGATCGACCTTGCTTTGTTAGGAAACGGTATGCTGAAGGGAGAGGCCTTAAGCCAATTCATCAAACGTAGCGTAGAACTGATCGGATAAACCAATCCTCACATATATAAAAAACCGTTCCTTCTCGGGGGAACGGTTTTTTTAGTTTCAGCCCACGACATCCTCGACCACTTTCCGCAACCTATCCAAGCTCATCTCGCCGGATTGTCTCCACAAAGCCTCCCCTTTCCGTAGCAGGATAAAAGTAGGAATCGATTCCACCGTATACAAATCGGCAAGAGCGCTCTCCTCCTCGATATTGATTTGTACCACTTCTAATTTTCCTTTCTCCAATTCCTTGAACTCCTTCACGATCGGCATCATTTTCTGGCAATGAGGGCACCAATCCGCATAAAACTCAGCCATGACCAAAGCACCGGTCTCCATAACGGTCTTATTCCGCTCTTCCCTATTCAATTCTTTCTCTTTCATAACATCATCTGTTTTAATTGTATTGATAACTCAACAATACGAAAAAACAAAATGTTTATGTTTCTAAAGAAATACTTCTTACATTTGGAGAAGAAAAACAGATTGGGTTCATATGAGGAAAATAACCGTTATCATAGCCTTATTCCTTGCTGCCATTCAGATTGTTTCCGCCCAGAAAGTAGGGTTGGTACTCAGTGGCGGCGGTGCCAAAGGAGTGGCACATATCAAAGCACTGAAAGTCATCGAGGAAGCAGGCATTCCGATCGATTATATAGTAGGCACCAGTATGGGATCTATAGTCGGTGGACTTTACGCCATCGGGTATACTCCGGAACAACTGGACAGTATGGTACGCAAGCAAGACTGGACTTTCCTTTTGAGCGATCGTATCAAACGCAGTGCCATGTCGCTCACCGAACGCGAACGCTCTGCAAAATACATTGTTTCGCTTCCTTTTACAAAGAACCCGAAAGCTGCCATGTCCGGAGGAATTATCAAAGGACAGAATCTTGCCAATCTGTTCTCTGATCTGACAATGGGCTACCATGACTCGATCAATTTTAATAAGTTACCGATCCCCTTCGCCTGTGTATCGGCCAATGTAGTCAATGGAGACCAGATCGTATTCCATGATGGCGTACTCTCTACTGCCATGCGTGCCAGTATGGCCATCCCCGGTGTATTCACACCGGTACGCAAAGACAGTATGATATTGGTAGACGGTGGAATTGTCAATAATTATCCGGCAGATGTGGCCAAAGCAATGGGAGCCGATATTATTATCGGAGTCGATGTTCAGAATGCGCTGAAAAGTGCCGACAAGCTCAACAGCGCTCCGGACATATTGGGGCAGATTGTTGATCTCACTTGCCAGACCAATCATGAAAAGAATGTAGAACTCACTGATACCTATATCAAGGTAAATGTAGACGGATTTTCTTCCGCCAGCTTCACTCCGGCAGCCATCGATTCCCTGATGCGTCGAGGCGAAGAAGCCGCACGTGCACAGTGGAATTCCTTGATTGCCTTAAAAAAAGAAATCGGTATACCGGACAATTATGTCCCCAAACAACACGGACCGTACTCTTCTCTTTCCAATTCACGGACAGTATACGTCACAGATATATCTTTCTCCGGCGTAGAGGCTAATGACAAAAAATGGCTGATGAAGAAGTGTAATCTCAAAGAGAACAGTAACATTACCACTCAGCAGATAGAACAAGCTGTGTATCAGTTGCGTGGCAGTCATTCTTACTCAAGCGCCAGCTACACACTTACCGACACTCCCGAAGGGTACCACCTTAATTTCTTGTTAGAAGAAAAATATGAGAAAAGAATCAATCTGGGCATCCGTTTCGACTCGGAAGAAATAGCATCCCTGCTGATTAATGCCACAGCGGATCTCAAAACTCATGTTCCTTCCCGATTATCCCTGACCGGCCGATTAGGAAAGCGATATGCCGCACGCATCGATTACACTCTCGAACCGATGCAGCAACGCAATTTCAATTTCTCATATATGTTTCAATATAATGACATCAATATCTATGATGAAGGTGAACGTGCCTATAACACTACTTACAAGTATCATTTAGCTGAATTTGGCTTTTCGGATGTCTGGTACAAAAACCTCCGCTTCGGACTCGGACTTCGTTTCGAATATTATAAATACAAAGATTTTCTTTTCAAGAAACCGGAACTCATTGGACTGAATGTAGAATCCGAACATTTCCTGAGTTATTTCGCTCAGGTACATTATAGTACATTCGACAAGGGATATTTCCCTTCCAAAGGAACCGAATTCAAAGCTGCCTATTCACTCTACACCGATAATATGGCTCAGTATAATGATCACGCCCCGTTCTCCGCACTGAGCGGTTCGTGGGGCAGCGTAGTTCCCGTAACCCGACGTTTTTCTATCATTCCATCCATCTATGGTCGTGTTCTGATTGGAAAAGACATCGCCTATCCCTTGCAAAATGCCATTGGCGGCGAAGTATACGGACTCTACATTCCACAGCAACTGCCGTTTGCCGGTGTGACCAATATGGAACTGATGAACAATTCTATCATGATTGCATCCGTGAAACTCAGACAACGGATGGGAAGCATTCATTATCTCACTCTGACAGGTAATTATGGCTTGACGGACAGTCACTTCTTCGAAATACTGAAAGGGAAACAACTGTTTGGTATCAGTGCCGGATATGGTATGGACAGTATTTTCGGTCCATTGGAGATTACGTTCGGATATTCCAATCAGACTGATAAAGGAAGCTGTTATGTGAATCTGGGATACTACTTCTGATTCCCTATTTCCGTTCCCGCATATATAGGACTATACTTACCATGATGAGAAAAAATTCTCACTGCGATGAGACTTTTTTCTCATCATAGTGAGAATTTTTTCTCATCGCAGCAAGAACACTTGAGAATATTCAGCATCCTAATCTGCTGTTATACAAACCTTTCCCTTTTCTGCAGATAAAGTAATCCGACCATCATCCAGACTAAACTGGCGGATAAAAGGAAAATGCGGTTTTTGATAAGGATTCCCTCCCAAATGATCGGATGAACATTATCGGGAACACGAAAAGGATTCAGCAGAACGTTCCAGAAAGAATCCGGCTTACCTAAGAACATCAATACAATGCCTATAATAATCATAAATACGGCAGTTCCGTTTCCACTCCGCGTAATGGTAGACAGCATAAAAGCCATATTTCCGAAAAAGAGTATCGGGAACATCAACTGTAATGCCATCTCAAACGAATTGACCGGATACAGCAATAAAATGGCTATGTATGAAAAGATAATCAGAATAACAAAAATTACCACATAAATCATCAATAACCGCACGCCCCAAACCTTATACTTATAGTCGGGGATTCCAAAAAGAATCTCCAATATCCGGCTATCTTCATCATTCTGAATGCCGAATACAGCCGGGTAGAAAATAAGCAACATAGACGGAAACATCAGGATGCTATAGATGAGTCCCTCGTTAATCTCCTCCCGTTTCCAGGCATTCTGAAACATGAAAAGAGCAAAAAAGCCAAATGCAGCCAACAGAAACCAGAAAAACTTCCCGGCAAATATAATCTTCAGGTTATACCTGACTACTTTAGGCAACAGTTGTATCAATTGTTTGAATGTCATATCCTTCTTTTCTTTTTAATTCATATTCTTCAGCAGACAGAGATAAGCGTCTTCCAAATTAGCTTCTACCTCTACAGCCCCTTCATAAGGCTGTCCGACAGAAAGATAGCGCACCCGAATCGTATCGCCTTCCTGAATATGATGTATTACCAACGATTTGTCCAGTACTTTTTCAAATTCTGTCTTATCTATATTAAACTGCCATACTTTCCCGTTAGCCATTTCCACCATGTCCGAAGGATCACCGAAATATTTCAGTTCACCCTTATTGATCACCACTACCTGATTACAGGAACTGGATATATCCTCAATGATATGAGTGGAGAAAATAACGATACGCTCCTTACTCAACTCTACCAGCAGATTACGGAAACGGATACGTTCGCGAGGGTCGAGTCCCGCTGTAGGCTCATCCACAACCAGGATACGCGGTAAATGAAGCAGAATAAGCGCAATACCAATACGCTGTTTCATACCTCCCGAGAAAGAACCTATCTTTTCGTCTTTCCGCTCGTACATATGTACCGCTTTCAGTACATAATCCAGACGCTCCTTTCGTAACTCACCGTCTACAATCCCTTTCAGTATAGCCTGATAATCCAGAAACTCCCACGAAGTCATATTCTCATAAGTTCCGAATTCCTGTGGAAGGAAACCTATCAGACTCTGTAGCTCTTCTCTGTAGATACGTGTATCCAGACCATTGATCCAGATACTACCATAGCTCTGCTCAAAGATACCACAGATGACACGCATCAAGGTCGATTTACCTGCCCCATTGGGTCCCAGTAGTCCGAACATACCTGTCTGAATCTCGAATGACACCCCACGCAATGCTTTGAAAGGTTTGCGTCGTTTTCCAATCATAGGAACACTCTTCGCCATGCGGAAATAGGAACGGCGAAGCCCTGCAAATCGTCCGGTGACACGCTCAATATTTACATCATGATCATACAGATACTGGGAAGTGACATAGATGGCAATACCCACAAGCCATAACAATCCGATCATGATGACCAGCCCGTTATTATCCAGTTTCCGGAATAACTGAAACAGGATAAGGGGAGGAAGACTCCAGAATATCACCCGGTTTACGATCTTTGTTACCCGATTATCTCCGTATCGATAATATAAATAGGAACGTACCTTTCTCCACAAATACAGTATCGCTGCATAAATAGCGAACGAGAACAGGAATATCCAAAGCCTGTTATGAATGAAGAAATAGGTGAAATAAATGGCAAACAGTAAGATACCAAACTGCCATAGCACATTGATAAAGTCCTTCAGAGAATGGTATTCATTGCTCAATCCCAGACGTTTGCGTAATTGCAAACCACTGTTCCACTGACGGCTGATGTGTCCAGGCCAATCGTAGATCTTAACCAGATTGCGGACAGAAATACGAATTTCTTCATCCGGATTGATAACCTCCGCCTTAGCTCTCCGAAGACTGGTTTGCGCAAAGTATGTCATCCCCGGTATGCCTGCAATCAGTGCTACCAGATAGATTGACTGCCAAAGGATTCCGTCAGTGTATAGCCAGATACAGATTACACCGGACACAAAAAGAATCAGGTGAATGGTCCATAGTTTACGGGATAACGAACGGTACCACTGAAGCACATTTTCCAGTCCCATACAAACTGTCGGAATTAAAATCAGCGTCAGCATGGCGGAAAAGAAAAGTCCGCCTATCACTGTAATGGCAAAAGGTGCACCGATAGCCCCTGCATACTCCGTATCTCCCATAGCCAACGGAAGCATGGCAGCAATTGTGGTGATGGAAGTAATCAGAATGGGACGAATACGTGACATACCGGCAGTCATCAACGCCCTGTTCCGGCGGTATCCCCGTTTACGCAAAATATTGGCGTAATCTATCAGAATGATTCCGTTATTGACGACTACTCCCAACAGAATAAGGAACCCTGTCAGTGTATTCGCATTCATCAGACTGTTGCTCGAAAGCAATAATGCCAGCAAAGAACCGATAGCAGCCAACGGAATGGTAAAAAGCAACACAAAAGGCGTCACTACAGATTCGAAGACTGAAGCAAGGATCATAAATATCAAAAGAAAAGCTGCCAGAATAAGGAATTTGAAATCCCCGAATTCATCCTCCTCATGGAATACCTGCACAGCGACTCCGGACGGAAGATTATAACTGGCAATCAACTGGTCGATATCGGAACGATATCCTCCCAATAAATCTTTCGAAGACTGAACATCTCTCGGAAAAGCATAGTATACCTCAATCTGCTTATCTTGATTGACACGGATGATGCGCGAACGCCCACGTCCATAATTCAGAGACGATATATCTTCTAGATTGTGCATACCGCCATTGGCATTTTCTATCCGGATAGCACGCAAGTCATCCACAGTTTTCTCTTTCTGAGCTTTTTCCTGTGCCTCTTCTTCAATTTCCTTTTCCGGTATTTCGTCACGGATAATAATATCATAAATATCCTCTCCCACCTTGAAAGTAGCTTCGGAAGAGTATTCATTATTAAGCGCAGTTAATCCGGTGGTAATATTGCCACGGTTAATATCAGTCAGCAGAATAGGGTCAAAGTTCAGATTTATTTCCGCCTGACGGGGAGTATACGAAACATGAGTATGCTGTACAAAATCCTGTTCGTCCAACAAATAACGCACTTCCTCTGCCACCATCTGCATCATTTCGAAATCAGATCCCCTGATCACCACCCGTTCACTGTTGTCACCTATGCCCAACAAACGCATGAATCCGCCCAGACTGCTCAGAGCCGAGTTATCTCCTCCGCCTCCCATAGCATCAGAAACATAGATTTCCGCACCATTGATATTGGCAACTTTAGTCTGCACATCCGCTTTTATATCAGCTATTTTCCGTTTGGCGATCTTTGTGTAATCTTCCTGCAAAACGAGTGTCAGAGTCGCCTCTTTTTCCCGAATACGGCAAATCAGATCTTTCTTTTCCGGAAAATCCTCCAGACGTTCTTCCAGTACCTTTACAATCTTATCCGTATTTTCAAGCGTACTTCCGGTAGGCATCACGACACTGATGTTGAACCGGTCTGAAGCAACTTCTTTCATCTGTTGCACATTCAAGGTCAATGACAAAATCAACGTTGCAAAAAGCAAGATCACAGCTCCAAAGACTGTCACTCCCGGATTACGCATACAAGTCTTCAATAAGACCAGATAGACCTGCATCGGACGCTGAACGATCGATACTTTTTCATAAACGACACTGTTCCCACTCTTACTCTTCAAAAGAAGGTAAGTAATCATCGGTATAAAAAGTAAAGCTACAAACAGCGAGATCGTCAAAGTTGATATAATGGATACTCCGATATGGTGCCCGATCAGTTTTATCAGGAAATTATCAGAAAAAACGAACGGCAGGAATACAGTAATGGTAGTCAGGGTAGCCGCCACAATGGAGCGCCACACTTCTTTTGTTCCCTGCGTTACCGAACGTTCGGGCGTATAGCCGTTTCCCGACAAACGATAAATATTCTCAAGCACCACGACACTATTATCCAGCAGCATTCCGATGGCCAACGCCATTCCTACCAAGGTAAGACTATTGATAGTGATACCAAAAGCGTAGAAGAAGTTGAAAGCCGTATAGACAGAAATCGGTATGGAAAGTGCGATAAAAAACACCAGCCGCATATTCTTCAGGAAAAGCCAAAGAACGAACACAGCCAATAATCCCCCTACCAATGCCAGATTAATAATCTGGTTGATATTATTTTCCATGGTTTCAGCCTTGTTCTCCTGAATGACAATTTCCAGTTCGAGCGGAGCCAGTTTCTCATTCAGCTTTTCAATCACATCGGATACACGGTGTGAAAGTTCAATCAGATTAGCCTGTGAATCATTGATCAAAGCAACCGAGACGGCTTCTTTTCCATTCACACGACTATAAGTGGTTTCATCTTTCAAGTCAAAAAAGACGGTTGCCACGTCTTTCAGCAGAATAGGACCGGGAGCGACAACTATATTCTCCAAATCAGAGACTTTGGTATACATCGCATTGACATGGACAAAATTCTTGCTGTCGGGTTCATCTGCGAAGCCTACAAATGTCTTTTCCTGGGTATTCTGCGAAAGCAAACCGCTTATTTTGGAAGCTGTGAGGTTCAGAGCTTTGCAAGCCTCCGGATTCAGACGCACTTCAATGGCTTTCTGCCGTCCTCCGTAGATATTGACGGAAGCTACTCCATCTATGTTCTCCAGATCAGAACGAACATCCTCGTCTACCAGACTCCGGACACGGTCAGTTCCTCCCGTACCACGCACTTGAAGCACCATGAAGTTATTATTCATCTGAGCAATATCCACTTTCTGTACCTGTACGGTAAAACCGGTCGGCAGGGAGGCTGCGATTTCATTCACTTTCTCCTGCAGTTTAAGACTGGTCATCTTGAAGTTGATATTCTTTTTAAAGTCAATCTGTATGCTGGACTGCCTCCTGTCAATGTAGGATTGCAGTTTGTCTACTCCACCTATCGCACTGACCGCTCCTTCGAGTGGAATAATCACTTCCGACTCTACATACGAAGGGTCCATATCCTGCTGTGACGACACCTGGACAAACAGAACCGGAAGTTCTGCGTTGGGCAGCAACTCCACCGGAAGTTGTTTATACGACACATAGCCCAGCAGGCTGAGTGCAATAAACAGCATACAAATCGTTATTCTCCTATTTAGTAAAAAGTTCATCTTCAACTGTTTTTAGTTCGGCGATTTATACGTCTTTTGATATTCTCCAAGACATAATAGACACAAGGAATAACCATCAAACTCATCAGAGTAGAAGTTATCAATCCTCCGATCACAGCTATAGCCATTGGTGAACGTAAAGAAGCACCTTCACCAAAACTGAATGTCATCGGAAGCATGGCCAGAATCGTAGTCAAAGTAGTCATGATGATCGGACGGATACGCTGTTGCCCTGCTTCTACAATGGCATCAGTCAACTTCATTCCCGCCTGACTAAGCTGATTGATACGGTCTACCAGAATGATAGAGTTATTGACGGCAATACCTCCCAGCATGACAATACCGATGACTCCCATCATATTGATAGTGGTTCCAGTAATGAAGAAAAGTAAGATAGCACCTACTACAGCCAGAGGAATAGTCAGCAAGATCGTAAACGGATGCAGCAAGGATTCAAACTGGGAAGCCATCACCATATAGACAAGTACAACAGAAAGCATCAGAGCAAACAACAGACTGTTCATTGATTCTTGTCGTTTTTCTTCTTCTCCTGTCACTGTGATACTGTAGTTAGCAGGCAATGCAATACCTTTCACCGTTTCACGCACTTCGGCCGCTACTTTATCCAATGACTTTCCGGTATCCATATTAGCCATCACTTTACCGATACGGCTTTGATTGCGACGCAGAATTTCTTTGGGAGCTTGTCCATGAGTAATAGTAGCAATCTCCTGCAGTACAAATTCCTGTGTTCCACTTTTGATGACAAGAGCACCAAGAGAACTCAACGGGATATCCGGCACCTTTATGACGATATCACGCATCTCACCGCGATATTCCATTTTACCGACTTCCTTACCGCTTAATTGCTGCTTCAATTGTTCGATTACCATAGCCACACTCAGATTATTGATACCGGCTATCGTACGGTCAATCGAGATCACAACTTCTGGAGCACCGTCTTCCACGGAAGTAATAACATCATAGATTCCATTTACGCCAATCATCCGTTCCTTCACCTCTTCAGTCAACTGAGCAATCTCATCCAACTCCTCTCCTTTGACCTCCACAACAATAGGAGCTCCTTCGCTTCCTAACAGTGAACTCAGAGAATTCTCATCCTGCTGAATCGTCAGTTCCAGTCCGTCAGGATTCTTGGCCGATTCCACGAAAGACGCAATCACCTTTTCCGGTGAAAGTGTACATTCCGGTGAAAGGATCACTTTCATCATTGCTGTATTTTCTCCTTCAAATATCGCATTTTCCGAACCACTTCCCTCTCCGATATGGCTGTATACCGTACATAAAGAATCACCGCCAACAATGGTATATAACAATTCTTCCAAATTGCCTACAGCAGCGGAAGTACGTTCCATCTGTGTACCTTCGGGCATTTTGACTACAGCCGTAAACGTCTTGCTTTCCGCACGGGGCATAAACTCAGTTCCGATAAACGGAGTCAGTAACCCAGTCACGATAAGAAGCAACACTGCCATACCGATCACCAGCCAACGTCGCTGAATCAGCCTGCGAAGCACTCTGCTATATCCCGCAATACGAATGGACTTCACTTCTTCCAGCTTAATCTTCTTGCCGGAAAGCTGGATATATAACATCGGAATCACCAGAATAGCCACAAACAAAGAAGAGACCAGTGAGAAAGTTACCGTCCATGCCTGATCTTTAAACAGTTCGCCCGAAGCTCCGTGAAGATAAACAATCGGCAGGAAGACGACAATAGTAGTCAGAGTAGAAGCAATTACCTCATTGGCAACTTCTGCTGTCCCGTTAATAGCAGCCTCTTTGATACTCAATCCTTTTTCCTGATTTCGGAAGATACTTTCTATGACGACAATCGCATTATCCACCAGCATACCCGCCCCGAGCGCCAGTCCTCCTAATGTCATAATATTCAGCGTCAGCCCATTAAAGAACATCAGATTGAAAGTAGCTACAATGGAGATTGGAATAGCAAGGCTGACAATCAGTGTTGTCCCCATCCGGCGAAGGAATACAAACAAGACTACAATAGCGAGGATAACACCCAAAACAGCACTGCTCTTTACTTCTCCGATCGCACTTTTTATAAAAGTACCCTGATTCGAAATCACCTGAAAATGATAACCGGGCAATGCATTCTCTATCACTGCCAATTGGCGGGTTACCTCATCCACCACTTTTACAGTATTAAAACGCATCTCCTTATAAATAGACAGTCCGATACTACGCTTCCCGTTAATCCGTACAATGTTCTCCGGACGAGCGTTCAAAAACTGCACAGTAGCCACTTCCTTCAAAAAAACAGGAGCTTTATTACTGTTGGCGGTTGCTGTACCCGTAGCATTGTTTCCAGATGCTTCCTCTTGTTGTATCGCTTTGTATCCGACAATCAGATTCTCAAAATCATCTTCTGAAGCAAACAAGCTCGAACTTTTCACCAGATATTGTAATCCCAGTTCACTGACCCGTCCCCCAGATATGCTTTGATTGTTCGATTCGATGCGCGAAGCGATATCTTCTATTTTCAGTTGAAAAGCATCCAGTTTATAAGGATCAGTCTGAATGGTAAGAGTGCTGACTTCTTCTCCCGAAAGCGTAACTTCAGCCACACCTTCCAGACGAATCAACTCATTACGGATATAGCTTTCGGCAATTTTCCTCAATTCCGCCATATCTGTAATACTCTGATGAGACATTCCCACCAAAACTACCGGAGACAAGTTCGCATCATGCTGCGTAATCTTCAGTTCAGTGATATCCTTGTTCTGGGCAAACGGATTCATGGCTTTCTGCAAATCAAGAAAAGCCTCATCCATGTCCTTTGTCCAGGTATACTCTACAGTAATTCGTGCCGTCCCGGCTTTAATCACAGAAGAGACCTGAGTAACATCACTCTGCCGGATCGCCATAGACTCCATATTTTTAACGAATTGCTTTTCGATCTCCTCGGGAGGGCGTTCACCCGCCTTTAATTCAATAAACAGGCGGGGATTATTCAGATCGGGCAATAAATCCACACTCAACTGATCGTATGATACTTTTCCCAGCAATAAGAGGGCAAATACTACCATACAAATCGTAACCGGATTGCCTACTGCAAATTTGATTATATTCTTCATAAGTATTTCCTATTTTCAAAAGGCACGTTTATTCGTCATACGAATAATTTACTTTTGAATTTTTACTTTAGCATCTTCCTTCAATGTTTCAAACCCCTTCACTACCAGATTGTCATTTACTTTGAGTCCGGATATGATTTCAATGTTATATTCATCCTCTAAGCCTGTTTCTAAATTACGTATCTTTGCGGTATTCTTCTCAACGACATATACATATTTGCGACGACGGTTCGACAGAATCACGTCCTTGGGGATAATAATGGAGCTGTCTGCTCTGTCTACCACAATATCTGCTTTAGCAAACATACCCGGACGCAATTTTAGTTGATTGTTATCAACTAAACCCTTTCCTTTATAGGTACGCGTTTCCGAACTGATTGCGGGAGATAATTCGCTGATTTTCCCTCTCAAAGTATCACCCGGTATGGTGTAATGAGTAATATATACCGGTTGTGCTTCCTTGACATAGCGGATGCTGCTCTCCGGCA
>ERZ1106919.1773-NODE-1773-length-13227-cov-2.587306_pt1 | contig 13227 bp, 15 predicted proteins | sample MGYA00403654_ERZ1106919 | MGnify/ENA primary metagenome ERZ1106919 (study PRJEB35170, sample SAMEA104062450) | human gut metagenome | biome: human gut; feature: human-associated habitat; material: faeces | place: Denmark | collected 2012-10-08 ... | reverse complement strand
TGCGCAGACAGATGATGCAGAAGAATTTAAGACAACTGTAACCCAGTTCTACAAAGAATTTGGAGTGGGAACTTTCGGACTTCACAAGGCATTCCGTATTGAGCATACGGAAGAAGGAGCACAGATCGTGCCGATCACCAAGATTGCACACGTCCATCTGGACGATCTGGTGGGCTATGACATTGCCAAGAAGAAACTGATCGATAATACCGAGGCATTTGTAAAGGGTAAAAAAGCTAATAACTGTCTGCTTTTTGGTGATGCCGGAACCGGTAAATCTTCTTCAATCAAGGCAATCCTGAACCAGTATTATGACCAGGGACTTCGTATGATCGAAGTGTACAAGCATCAGTTTAAGGATCTGAATGATGTGATCGCACAGATCAAGAACCGTAATTACAAATTCATCATTTACATGGACGATCTTTCTTTTGAAGAGTTTGAGATCGAATATAAATATCTGAAGGCAGTGATCGAAGGCGGACTCGAGAAGAAGCCGGATAACGTACTAATCTATGCAACTTCGAACAGAAGACACCTGATCCGTGAGACATTCAAAGATAAAGCCGACAGAGATGAAGAACTGCACACCAATGATACCGTACAGGAGAAACTTTCGCTGGTAGCAAGATTCGGCGTGACCATCTATTTTGGAAAACCGGATAAAAAAGAATTCCAGAAGATTGTCACCACGCTTGCAGATCGTTACGGTGTCGAGATGGAAGAGGAAAAGCTTCTTCTGGAGGCAAACAAATGGGAATTGAGCCATGGTGGATTAAGCGGACGTACTGCACAGCAGTTTATTGATTATTTGCTTGGACAACAATAAAAGGAGAACCAATATGAAGTGGAATAAATTCAGATTAAAGACAACAACCGAGGCAGAAGACATTGTCAGTAGTATGCTGATGGACCTTGGTGTACAGGGAATCGAGATTGAGGATAAGATTCCGATGACACAGGCGGAAAAAGAGCAGATGTTTGTTGATATCCTTCCGGAGACAGGAATCAATGACGGCATCGCATATATCAGTTTCTATCTGGAAGAAGATGAAGATAAAGAAAGTCTTCTGGAAGCTGTGAAAAATGAACTGGAAGATATGCGTGCCTATGTGGAAGTAGGTGAAGGAACGATAGAAGAATCCCAGACAGAGGATGTGGACTGGGTCAATAACTGGAAAAAATATTTTCACCAGTTCTATGTGGATGATATCCTGATCATTCCGTCCTGGGAAGAAGTAAAGCCGGAAGATGAAGGCAAGATGATCGTGCATATCGATCCGGGAACTGCATTCGGAACGGGAATGCATGAGACCACACAGCTCTGCATCCGTCAGCTCCGCAAATATGTGACAGAGGACACCAGAATTCTGGATGTAGGATGCGGAAGTGGAATTCTTGGAATGCTGGCGCTGATGTTCGGTGCAAAGTATTCTGTAGGAACAGACCTGGATCCGTGTGCGATTGATGCAACCTATGAAAATATGGAAGTCAACGGTATTTCAAAGGATAAATACGAAGTAATGATCGGAAATATCATTGATGATAAAGCAGTCCAGGATAAAGTTGGTTATGGATGCTATGATATCGTTGTGGCGAATATTCTTGCAGACGTACTGGTGCCGCTGACACCGGTGATCGTGAACCAGTTAAAAGACGGTGGTATCTACGTGACAAGTGGTATCATCGAAGACAAGGAGGAGACGGTAAAAGCAGCGGTAGAGGCAGCAGGTCTCACGGTTCTGGAGGTTCATCATCAGGGAGAATGGGTATCTGTAACAGCGAGAAAAGAAACGAAAGCGTAGGCAGAGAGGATCAGAAAAGATGCATCATTTTTTTGTAACACCACAGCAGATCTCCGGAGATAAGATCCGGATTGAAGGCGGAGATGTTAATCATATGAAGAATGTGCTCCGGATGAAGCTGCATGAAAAGGCTGAAATCAGTGACGGAGAAAGCAGAACCTATCTGTGCGAGGTGGAAGCCTATGAAGAAGATGTGGCGGTTCTGCATATTCTGGAAGAGATGGAAGCGGACACGGAACCGGCGTCAAAGCTGTATCTTTTCCAGGGGCTTCCCAAAAGCGACAAGATGGAGCTGATTGTGCAAAAAGCGGTGGAGCTTGGCGTGTATCAGGTGATTCCTGTAGCAATGAAGCGTTCTGTTGTTCGTCTGGATGATAAGAAAGCAGCGAAAAAAGCAGACCGTTGGAATTCCATCGCAGAAAGTGCGGCAAAGCAGGCCGGAAGAAGCCGGATCCCGGAAGTTACCATGCCGCTTTCTTATAAAGAAGCACTGAAAATGGCAGAAGAGCTTGATGTGACGTTGCTTCCGTATGAACTTGCAGGTGGTATGGAAGTGACAAGAGAAGTGATCCGCCAGATTAAAAGTGGACAGTCTGTTGGGATTTTTATCGGACCAGAGGGTGGATTTGAACCGGAAGAAGTTGATGCAGCAGTCAGTATGGGGGCGAGGGTCATCACCCTGGGCAGGCGGATCCTGCGGACAGAGACAGCCGGACTTGCAACGCTTGCTATACTGATGTTTGAACTGGAACAGTAGACCGGCAGGCAAAGAACTGCATAAGATAAAGAGAAGAAGTGTTTGGGAGACAAAGAAAAATGGAAGTTTATCTGGATAATTCAGCAACAACGAGAGCCTATGAGTGTGTTCGGGATATAGTTGGAAAAGTGATGTGTGAGGATTACGGCAATCCATCCTCCATGCATAAAAAAGGTGTGGATGCAGAAGCGTATGTCCGTGAGGCGAAGGAGACACTTGCAAAGATTCTGAAGGTGCAGGAAAAGGAACTTTATTTCACATCCGGTGGAACAGAAAGTGACAACCTTGCATTGATCGGAGGTGCACGTGCCAATCACCGTGCCGGCAAGCATCTGATCACCAGTTCAATTGAACATCCGGCAATTCTCAATACCATGCGTTACCTGGAAGAGGAGGAGGGCTATCGTGTGACCTATCTTCCGGTTGATGAGTATGGACGGATCCGCCTGGATGCGTTAAAGGAAGCGCTCTGTGACGAGACGATCCTGGTATCGGTCATGTATGTGAATAACGAAGTGGGATCGGTTCAGCCGATTGCAGAAGCATCTGCGATCGTAAAGGCTTATAATAAAAATATCCTGTTCCATGTGGATGCAGTACAGGGATTTGGAAAATATAAGATTTACCCGAAAAAGATGGGAATCGATATGCTTTCTGTAAGCGGACATAAGATCCATGGACCGAAGGGAATCGGTTTTATCTATATCAATGAAAAAGCAAAAGTAAAACCGATCATTTTCGGAGGCGAACAGCAGAAAAACATGCGTTCCGGAACAGAAAATGTACCGGGGATTGCAGGAATCGGGCTGGCAGCAAAGACGATTTACACGGACCTAGATGAAAAGGTGGCACATATGCGTGCCTTGAAACAGCACTTTATCGAAGGGGTACAGAAAATCGATCATACTGTGATCCACGGACTTTATGATGAAACAAGTGCACCACATATCATCAGTGTGGGATTTGCAGGAATCCGGAGTGAGGTTCTTCTTCATACACTGGAAGATAAGGGAATTTATGTCTCATCGGGATCTGCATGTGCATCGAATCATCCGGCAGTAAGCGGTGTTCTCAGAAGCATTGGGGCGGCACAGGAATATCTGGATGCGACGATTCGTTTCAGTATGTCAGAATTTACTACAGAAGAAGAAATTGACTATACGTTGGAAACATTATATAATTGTGTACCGATGCTTAGAAAGTACACACGCCATTAGGAGGAAAAAATGAAGTTTCAGACTTATTTGATAAAATATGGAGAAATTGGAATCAAGGGAAAGAACCGCTATATGTTCGAGGATGCGCTGGTAAGACAGATCAAGCATTCATTAAAGGATCTGGATGGATTATTCCATACTTATAAAGCACAGGGAAGAGTTTATGTGGACTGTGACGGAGATTATGACGGAGATGAAGTGGTAGAAGCTCTGAAAAGAGTATTCGGAATTGTAGGGATCTGTCCGGTTGTCCGCGTAGAGGATAAAGGATTTGAAGAACTGAAAAAAGATGTGATCGCATACATGGATGAGGTTTATCCGGATAAGAATATCACATTTAAGGTAGAGTCCCGTCGTGCAAAGAAAACCTATCCGAAGAAATCAATGGAGATCAATTATGACCTCGGAGAAGCTATTCTGTATGCATTCCCGGAAATCCGGGTAGATGTACACCACCCGGATGTACTGCTTCATGTAGAGGTAAGAGAAGAGATTTATATCTATTCCGAGATCATTCCGGGACCTGGCGGTATGCCGATCGGGACCAATGGAACCGCGATGCTTCTGCTTTCCGGTGGAATCGACAGTCCGGTTGCAGGTTATATGATCTCCAAACGTGGCGTCGGACTGGAGGCAACCTATTTCCATGCACCGCCGTACACCAGCGAGAGGGCCAAACAGAAGGTAGTGGATCTTGCAAAGCAGGTTTCCAAATATACAGGACCGATCAAGCTGCATGTAGTCAACTTTACCGATATCCAGCTTTATATCTATGAAAAATGCCCACATGATGAACTGACGATCATCATGCGCCGTTATATGATGCGGATTGCAGAGCATTTTGCAAAAGAAGACGGATGCCTGGGACTTATTACCGGTGAAAGTATCGGACAGGTGGCAAGCCAGACCATGCAGAGCCTAATGGCAACCAACGATGTATGTACATTGCCGGTATATCGGCCACTGATCGGATTTGACAAGCAGGAGATCGTAGATATTTCAGAGAAGATCGGAACCTATGAGACTTCCATTCTTCCATACGAAGACTGTTGTACGATCTTCGTGGCAAAACATCCGGTAACCAAACCGAATGTAGAAGTGATCCGCAAATCAGAAGAAAACTTAAGTGAAAAGATTGATGAACTGTTTGCAGAAGCAGTGAATACTGTGGAGACGATCATCGTAAAATAATAAAAGAAAAAGGGGAGCTTTTTCAGGCTCTCCTCAAAAAAAGAAAGGACGCAGTACAGAAAATGTACTGCGTCCTGATACTTCGCATTCTATTATACTAAGTATGGTTTCAGAAGTTCGATGATGTTATCAGCATCCTGGTTCTCAGCATGGATGTTCAGATCGATCGGTTTAGAAAGATCAAGACTGAAGATACCCATGATAGATTTTGCATCTTCCGGATACCAGGTCAAAATCGTAATCGTATTTTGTGATTTCGTTTACGAATGATTTTACTTTGTCGATAGAATTTAAAGAAATTTGTACGGTTTTCATTGAAAACACACCTCCTTGATTTCATTTTCTATAGTTATATTAAAAGTTATACATAAAAAAGTCAAGGAACAAAACGCCGAAGAATGAATGAAATTTTCGTTAAATGTTATAAATATTGAAAGTAGGATGAATTTATGAAAAAAGCAGCATTACACAACCTGGGCTGTAAGGTAAATGCTTATGAAACAGAAGCGATGCAGGAACTGCTGGAAAAGAACGGATATGAGATCGTACCGTTTCATGATCTGGCAGATGTCTATGTGATCAATACCTGCTCGGTGACGAATATGGCAGACCGCAAGTCCAGACAGATGATCCATCGTGCCCGAAAACAGAATCCTGATGCAGTGATCGTAGCGGCCGGCTGTTATGTGCAGGCGCAGGCGGATATGGGTGAGCTGGATGAGAATATAGATATTGTAATCGGGAATAATAAAAAAAAGGATCTGATCCGCCTTCTGGAAGAATATTTTAAAGAAGACATTCCGGAACAGATGCAGGAGGTCATTGACATTAACCATACCTTCGAGTATGAGAGCCTCCATCTTTCCCGGACAGCAGAGCATACAAGGGCATATCTGAAAGTGCAGGATGGCTGCAACCAGTTCTGTACCTATTGCATCATTCCTTATGCGAGAGGACGCGTGCGCAGCAGGAAAAAAGAAGACGTAGTGGAAGAGGTGCGTACACTTGCGGAACATGGGTATCAGGAAGTGGTACTTACCGGAATCCATCTCAGTTCTTACGGACTGGAATGGAAAGATGAAAATGGAAAGCAGACAGAAGGACTCCTGGATCTGATCCGCGCGGTACATGGAGTTGAAGGGATCAAAAGGATCCGTCTGGGTTCTCTGGAACCGCGTATCGTGACGGAAGAATTTGCAAAAGAACTGGCTTGCCTGCCGAAGATATGTCCGCATTTTCACCTGTCTCTGCAGAGCGGATGTGATGCAACCCTGAAACGGATGAACCGCAGATATGATGCGGCAGAATATCGGGAAAAATGTGAGCTTCTCCGGAAGTATTTTGAAAATCCGGCACTGACAACCGATGTGATCGTAGGATTCCCGCAGGAATCAGAGGAAGAATTTGAAGCCTCCCGGGACTTTGTAGACAGCATCAATTTTTATGAGACTCATATATTTAAGTATTCAAAACGCCAGGGAACGAAGGCTGCGAAGATGGACGGGCAGATCCCGGAACATGAAAAAACGCGAAGAAGCAATATCATGCTGGAACTGAACCGCAAAAAAATGCAACGCTATGAAGAAGGATGGCTTGGGAAAAAGGTGGAAGTTCTATTTGAAGAGATGACAGAACGTGATGGGAAAAATTATGTCACAGGGCACACCAAGGAATATCTGCGGATTGGGGTTCCATGCGAACCGGAACAGGCAGACCGGTGGACCAATCAGTTAAAAGAGATAGAACTTACTTCACTTTCACAAATTATGCATTGAATTTTTGTATAGATTATATTAAAATGAATATGAAGTATTGGAGGTCGTAAGATGAAATATATAACGAATACACAATTTTTTCAGGTAGAGACAGGACCACAGATCCAGGCAAAAGATATTCTGGAAATTGTATATAATGCTCTGGTGGAAAAAGGATATAATCCGGTGAATCAGATTGTAGGATACATTATGTCCGGTGATCCTACATACATTACCAGCTATAACGGAGCAAGAAGCCTTGTGATGAAGGTTGAGCGGGATGAGATAGTAGAAGAATTATTAAAAGCTTATATCAGACATGAACTGTAGGTTGAAGATATGATGCGGATAATGGGACTTGATTATGGTACGAAGACCGTAGGTGTTGCTGTAAGTGATCCTTTGGGGATTACGGCACAGGCAGTGGAGACAGTTACGAGGAAGGACGAGAACAAGCTTCGGAAGACACTGGCAAGGATTGAGAGCCTTGCAACCGAATATGGAGTAGAGAAGTTTGTGATCGGTTTTCCGAAACATATGAATAATGATATCGGAGAACGGGCAGAGAAGGCACTGGAATTTGGAGAGATGCTGAAGCGGCGTACCGGCATTGAGATCGTGATGTGGGATGAGCGCCTTACAACGGTGGAAGCGGAACGGACACTTATGGAATCCGGTGTAAGACGGGAGAACCGCAAGCAGTATGTGGATCAGATCGCGGCTGTATTTATATTGCAGGGATATCTGGACTCTCTGGGTATGCAAAAGTAACAGGCTTTGGAATACAATCAGACGATAAGGGGAAAGTATATGAAGAATGAAAAATTAACGTTTACATGCGGAGAAGGCGGCGAAGCAGAAGAATTTTTTGTTGTGGAGCAGACCAGACTGAATGGAGTGACTTACCTTCTGGTTGCAGATTCAGAAGAGGATGATGCAGAGTGCCTGATCTTGAAGGATACAAGTGCGCCGGAAGAGAAGGACAGCGTTTATGAGATGGTAGAAGAGGAAGTAGAGCTTAATGCCGTACTCAAGGTGTTCGAAGAGCTTCTGGAGGATGTGGAGATTGAAGTGTAGACGGAACTGTCAAAAGAATATTTCTGACAGATAAGAACGGGGTTCGCACACAGAGGCGGACTCCGAATTTTACGATAATTAAATGTACGGATAAGATACATAAAATATATGGAGGTGTGAGATTGAAGAAAAAAAGCAACTCAAAACTTAAGATCATTCCGCTTGGAGGTCTTGAAAAGATCGGAATGAATATCACTGCCTTTGAATATGAAGACAGTATTATTGTAGTAGATTGCGGATTGTCGTTCCCGGAAGATGATATGCTCGGAATCGATCTTGTAATCCCGGATATCAGTTACCTTAAGAGCAATGCGGATAAGGTGAAGGGTTTTGTGATCACACATGGACATGAGGATCACATTGGTGCCATACCTTACATTGAGAAAGAATTGAATATGCCTATCTATGCGACCAAGCTGACCATGGGGCTTATAGAAAACAAACTGAAAGAACACAACCTTATGAATAACACAAGGAGAAAGGTTGTAAAGTATGGTCAGAATATCAATCTTGGAGCGTTCAGGGTGGAATTTATCAGAACAAACCACTCCATAGCTGATTCGGCAGCGCTTGCAATATATACACCGGCTGGACTTCTGGTTCACACCGGAGATTTCAAGATAGACTACACACCTGTATTTGGTGGAACTATAGATCTTCAGAGATTTGCAGAACTTGGCAAGAAGGGTGTGCTGGCACTTATGGCAGACTCAACGAACGCCGAGAAAGAGGGATTTACACAGTCGGAGAAGACTGTTGGAAGAACATTTGACAACCTCTTCAATGACAACAAGGATCACAGAATCATCATAGCAACGTTTGCGTCAAATGTTGACAGAGTACAGCAGATAATAAATTCTGCATACAAGTATGACAGAAAAGTTATAATCGAGGGCAGAAGTATGGTGAATATAATCACCACGGCCTCGGAGCTTGGATATATAAATATACCGGACAACACACTCATAGATATAAGCCAGATGAAGAATTACCCGGATGAGAAGGTTGTGCTCATAACGACGGGAAGCCAGGGAGAGAACATGGCGGCACTTTCAAGGATCGCAGCATCCATACACAATAAGGTTGCGATCAAGCCGGGAGATGTTGTTATATTCAGCTCACATCCGATACCGGGAAATGAGAAAGCCGTATTCAAGGTTATAAACGAACTTGAGGCTAAGGGTGCGCATGTAATATTTGAGGATACCCATGTATCCGGACATGCCTGCCGGGAGGAACTCAAGCTTATATATGCACTCACAAAACCGAAGTATGCGATACCGGTTCACGGTGAGTACAGACATCTGAAGCGCCATGCAGAGCTTGCAAGAGAGATGGGCATTCCAAAGGAAAATATAAAGATCATGACAACTGGCGATGTACTGGAAATCGGTGAGGATAAGTTTGATGTGGTCGGAAAGGTTCCTGCACAGGGGGTATTTGTTGATGGCCTCGGAGTTGGAGATGTGGGTAACATAGTTCTCAGAGACAGACAGCTCCTGTCTCAGAATGGACTTATCATTATAGTTGTTACTTTGGACAGATACAGCAACCAGCTTGTGGCCGGTCCGGATATAGTATCAAGAGGTTTTGTGTACGTCAGGGAGTCTGAGACACTGATGGAGGACTGCCGTATAACATGCCAGGAGGCACTTGACAGATGCCTTAGCCGCGGTGTGACTGACTGGGGCAAGATTAAATCTGTGATAAAGGATGATATGGGAGAATTCCTGTGGAAGAGGACCAAGAGAAGCCCGATGATCCTTCCGATAATCACAGAAGTGTAGAAGGGTGATAATATGACAGATACGTTGGAACTTAGCAGACAGCTCAATGCGTGCATCAAGGATTCCGAAGTCTATAAGAATTATCAGTACTGCAAAGACAAACTCAGACAGAAACCTGATAAACTTCAGCAGCTTATGGAATTTCGTAAGAAAAATTATGAAATACAGAACAATGAAATGCTTGACAATCCTTATGATGAAGTCAATAATCTATTCATAGAATATGACTCCATAGTCCATGATACTATAGTAAACGATTTTATCAGGGCGGAGCAGAAGCTTGTGCGTATGATGAAGATGGTGTATGAACAGATCGCGGACGATCTTGACTTTGACATCATTGATGAGGATGCACAGTAACACTTCAGGCGTGTGCCTGCTTGTGTATATGTGAACAAGGAGAATTAGGGTTATGGCTATAGATAGTGCTAGAAGTATGAAAAAGATACTGAGATTCCTGTTTGGTCTTCTCATAAATGTATGTATTCTGTTTGTGTTGGTCAAAGGTTTCTCGTATTCATTTGACTTTGCGTATCAGGTGTTTTCGACCACGGCGGTTGAACCTGGAAGTAACAAGAAGACGGCCATCACCATCACCGATGATGAACCCCTGCTGGATATAGCAGATTCACTGAAGAAGTCAGGAGTGATAGACAACAAGTATGCATTCATACTCAAGGTCAGGATAAACGGTGATGCGGGCAAGATGAAACCTGGTACATACGCGATGTCTCCAAGCAATACCAACCAGGAGATCATAGATATAATAACAGGCGTGTCAGGGGACGACACAGCAAGTTCGGGAAGCTCGGACAGCAGCTCCACAGGAGATGAATCGGGCGGAGACGGGCAGAGCACAGTGACCAATGCAAATGGCACAGGAGATGAAGGCGCTGCTGAGGACAGAATAACAGAGGCAGCAACAGATGAAACTGGAGAATAGACAATATGATAACTGATGAGAGACTTGCGTCATTTATTAATTCATTCAGTGTGGATTATGACGAGGTGGTGACAGCTATCAGAAAAGAGGCAGAAGAGAACGGGATACCGATAATAAGACGTGAGGCCGGAGAGTTCATAAAGATGATCATATTGATGAACCGACCGGAGCGGATACTTGAGATTGGTGCTGCCGTAGGCTTTTCTGCCATTTTTATGAGCAGATTTCTGAATAGCGATGCACATATAACAACAATAGAGAATTACCCACCTAGAATAGAACAGGCAAAACAGAATATTATGCGCGCGGGAGCACAGGATAAGATAACCCTTCTTGAGGGCGATGCCCATGAGATACTGCCACAGCTTGATGACGAATACGATATGGTGTTTATGGATGCTGCAAAGGGACAGTACGGAAGCTTTTTTGACGAGTCGATAGAGAAACTGAAGAGTGGTGGGATACTTTTGTGCGACAATGTGCTTCAGGATGGTGATGTGCTGGAGAGCAGGTTTGCGGTGACAAGGAGAAACAGAACGATACATGCCAGAATGCGGGAATATCTGTACAGCCTGACTCACGACGAGAGACTGGAAACCGGGATATTCAATATAGGTGACGGCATGTCGCTCAGCATAAAAAAGTAATATAAAAGATTTGGAGAAGGTGCTATGGAAAGAAGAAATAAGCCGGAACTTCTTGTGCCAGCAGGAGGTCTTGACACGCTGAAGGTGGCGGTTGATTACGGTGCAGACGCTGTGTATATAGGTGGTCAGTCATTTGGACTCAGAGCCAAGGCGGATAATTTTTCAATTGATGAGATGAGAGAGGCTGTTGGATATGCGCACGAGCGTGGAGTCAAGGTGTATGTAACAGCGAATATATTTGCGCACAACTACGATCTCGAAGGAATAAAGAGATATTTCGGTGAGCTTAAGAATACTGGTGTAGATGCTGTTCTGGTATCTGACCCGGGCGTGTTTATGATCGCGAGGGAAGAGATGCCTGATATGGAAATCCATATCAGTACCCAGGCGAACAATACCAATTATATGACGTACAAATTCTGGTACGAGCACGGTGCAAAGAGGGTGGTGTCCGCAAGAGAATTGTCTCTGACGGAGATATCTGAGATACGCGCAAATATACCGGACGATATGGAGATCGAGTCGTTTGTCCACGGTGCAATGTGTATTTCATATTCAGGAAGATGTCTGCTCAGCAACTATTTTACAGGAAGAGATGCCAATCACGGTGCGTGCACACATCCGTGCCGCTGGAAGTATTCGATAGTTGAGGAGACCAGACCGGGAGAATACATGACTGTGAATGAGGATGACAGGGGAACGTATATATTTAACTCAAAGGACCTCTGTATGATCGAGTATGTCCCTGAGATGGTAGCCGCAGGAATAGACAGCCTCAAGATAGAGGGAAGAATGAAGACGGCGTTATATGTGGCGACTGTGGCAAGAACCTACAGGAAAGCTATAGACGATTATTTCGAGTCTGAGGAGAAGTATCGTTCCAATATGGAATACTACAAGAGTGAGATCGCAAAGTGTACATACAGGCAGTTTACAACGGGATTCTATTTCGGAAAGACGGATTCAGATTCACAGATATATGACAGCAACACATATGTAAAGAATTACACATACATCGGCACAGTCAGACAGGTAACAGATGATGGCTGTGTGTGCTTTGAACAGAAGAACAAATTCTCGGTTGGAGAGTGTGTTGAAGCGATGGATTTCAATGGGGACAACATAGAGTGTACCGTGGAAGCCATATATGATGAGGATGGTGCGTTGATGGAATCGGCGCCACATCCAAAACAGCAGCTCAAGGTGAAATTCAGCGAGCAGCTGACCGAGGGTATGATAATCCGCAGGAAAGAGTGAAAACAATTCTCTGGCATAAAAGTAAAAGGTTAAAAAATAAAAAACAAGAATGAGGATGTCTTGATCATTTGTCGAGACATCCTCTTAGCTTGCTTAAAGCGCGTTTTTCTATCCTGGATACATATGATCTGGATATTCCCAGAATCTTAGCGGTTTCCTTCTGAGTCAGTGGCGCTTCCCCTAAAATCCCATATCGCATCTGGATTATGTGGTATTCCCTTGGAGTCAGGATCTGATTCATGCACGATGGCAGGTGGTTTAGATGATCTTCCGTGATCAGCTTTTCGAGTGGACAGCTTTCAGATGTACTTATGATATCCATTATAACGATCTCGTTGCCCTCTTTGTCAGTTCCTATCGGTTCATACATAGAGACTTCACGGGATTTTTTCTTTTCCTGGCGCAGATTCATCAGAAGTTCATTTTCAATGCATTTGGCAGCGTAACCGGCGAGCTTACAGCCTTTTTCCGGTTTATAGCTGTCGATCGCCTTTATCAGACCAATGGTTCCTATAGACAGAAGATCTTCAGGATCCCGGACGGATGAGCTGTACTTCTTAACAATGTGGGCAACCAGTCTCAGATTATACTCGATCAATACCCGGCGCGCTTCGTTGTCTCCGGATATGCACCGGTTTATATATTCCTTTTCTTTATCGGGAGTTAAAGGATTTTTGAATGCTTCCATATGTTTTTGCTCCCGGCAGCTTTGGCTGCAACGATCAAGGTTGTTTGTAATATATTATGTCGTTTGTGCAAAAATAGTGCTTATCCACAGATTCAAATCTGGAT
>ERZ1106919.1771-NODE-1771-length-13237-cov-2.197846_pt1 | contig 13237 bp, 9 predicted proteins | sample MGYA00403654_ERZ1106919 | MGnify/ENA primary metagenome ERZ1106919 (study PRJEB35170, sample SAMEA104062450) | human gut metagenome | biome: human gut; feature: human-associated habitat; material: faeces | place: Denmark | collected 2012-10-08 ... | reverse complement strand
AAAGTTGTAAAATAAAATGACACAATAAAAGATCGACATGGTGTACTTGGTTTGCTCAAATTTACGCATTCCACTTCCCAATCGAAAACCTATTCCGAGATTGTGACGTATTTACGGGCTTTTAGGCTGATATTAACCCACCATCATGCCCGAAGAGCCGTAAAATAGTTATTTATCGTTATACGAATAACGTATTTTTGCCGTCAAAAGCACATCATGATGAATCATAAAATAACAAAATAAAAAGCTCTTAGATCGTTCCTGTGATCTAAGAGCTTTTCTGCTATAGCAAAAAAATTGACGGCACTCACACGTGACCCGCCCCCTGTCAAGTAGACAGCGCAAAAAACAAAAATATTCTATGTTGTGACTAAAAGCAGTCTGTGCAATTTGTGCAGGCTGCTTTGTTGTTAGCAAATGGCAAGCACCTTTTGGAGTGAGGAGCGAAGCGACGAACGGAGAAAGGTGCTTGCCGCGGCACCCACCGACCAGCTAAGCAGCATACGCTTCATGGTATTCCATAGGTGTCATGCTGCTCAGTTTGATCTGGTAACGCCTTGTGTTGTAATAGGTTATGTATTCCTCTATCGCTGAAATCAGTTCGGTCTTATCCGTAAACTTGCGAAGATAATACATCTCCGATTTTAAGATTCCCCACCAACCCTCCATTGGTCCGTTGTCGATGCATCTCCCAACACGGGACATACTTTGTATCATTCCTGCATCAGTCAGTTTTTGATGAAATAATTTGTTGGTATACTGAAAGCCACGGTCACTGTGGAAGATTGGGTGAGCATCAGGATTCAATCGAACAGCTTCGTCAAATGTAGAAAACACAAGTTCGTTGTTATTGCTTTCCATAATTTTGTATGTTACAATTCGTCTGTCATACAAATCAAGAATTGCGCTGAGATACAGTTTTCTGATCTCTGTTCCTACGTAATATTTAAATTCAGTTACATCTGTAAGCCATTTTTCGTTCGGCTTATCTGCGTGGAAATCTCTGTTCAGAATATTCTCCGCTGTGATTTGCGGCGTTGATGGAATATATGTATTCTTCTTGACACGGGTAACAGATTTCAGATGAAGAATCTGCATCAGTCTGTAGATGCGCTTCTTGTTGAAATGTACATCATGCTCACGGTTGATCACGACCGTCATCTGACGATAACCTAAGATGCCGTTGCGCTCCTCATAGTGCTGTTTGATCCATTCTACAAGCTGCTCATTGATCTGCTGGCTATGGCTTGGTGTCCGATGCAGCCACTTGTAGTAAGCCGAGCGTGCAACGTGTACAACAGCGCAGAGCTTCTGAATCGGATAATGCTCTGCTTCATTCATGTATTTGATTGCAATATACTTGTCCACGTTTCGTACTCCGTTCAGTGACCGCCCCCTCTCAGCTCCCTGAGTTTTTTTAACAGTTTAATTTCCATTTCCTGATCTTTAAGCTTTGCTTGTAATATCTTGTTCTCCATACGAAGACGATCAGCTTCTGTAAGGTCTTCTTGTTTTTTTGATTTTCCTCGATGGTCAATCAGTCCTTCTACACCATTTATTTCATATTTCCTTACCCATGAATATATCTGTTGATAAGAAATATTATATTTTTCAACTGTCAGGGTGTAGTTCTTATTATTTTCAATGCAGAAGGCAACAATTTCCGCACGTTCTTCCCGTGTGGTTTTTCTACCTTTGTTCATGGCAAGTCCTCTTTCTGAGCGTTTATGCTCTTTAAATCTCTTGCCATTATTATACCATGAAATCCATCTTCTGAGGACAATATCCGTTGAGATTTTATACTTTATACATATTTCTGTTAAGCTTCCTTTTCCATTGAGGTAATCTTCTACTGCTGCTTCTTTTATTTCATTGGTATAGTGTCGATACGGTGATGCCTTTGCAACGGATTCGATTCCTTCGGTTTTAGCTCGGCATACCATTCTTTTCATCGTTGTAGCCCCTATGTTGTATTTTCTGGCAATTGCCTTGTATCCACCTTTACCATCGAGGTATTCCTGTACTGCTGCAACACGTTCTTCACTTGTAAGTGATTTCTTCTTTGACATAAAATAACCCCCTTTAGAGTTACACCATTTTATTATTTCATGTGTCTACTCTAAGGGGATTATATCACACGAGTACCGCCAGTTATCCTATTCTTCTTCCTTTTTGATCTTGAAAATAAGCCTCATTAAACCTGATATGACCTTTGGACTTTTTACAACTACAACTTTCATAAGTATTACCTCCCGAATAGTTATAGTTTATATTATTCAAAAATCAAAAATCGGTTACCATTTTTGACTGTACTGACAGCAAATAGCCACTTTTGAATGATATCTCAGCGTATTTTCTATCCTGCCCATCAAAGCCTTTCACCACGTTTGATATGCCAAGTGGGAAAACATTGGTCAGCAGACAGTCCTCTACTTCATATTTTGCACCCTTTATGGTCAGACCCTCTACCTTATCGGTATATGCCACCAGTGAGAACGAAAAGCCCTCACGGTCATATATCCTGTAACTGCCTGCACGATAAAGCCGAATTATCTCCCTATCTGCGGCTATCATTCCCTCACCGCCACAAGATAAAATATATCCCAGAGATTGTATATTCCCAAGTAAGTGGTCTACTCGTCCACCTGTTGCACCGAATATGAGAAAATCATCACAACCCGACTCAAAGCCCTGCTTTATGGCAAGCATAAGGTCGGTATCGTCCTTTTCTGAGGGGAAGATCTCGATATTATCAAAAACAGGTTTTTCAGCGGAATCAAAGTCGCCCATAATAATGTCCGACTTTACGCCCACTGCCTGTGCAAGCTTATAGCCCTTGTCAGCGGATATCACAAGAGAATCGTCGATAAAAGGCTTATATTCTGCCACACACTGAGCCGACACCGCTTCACCGCCTGAAAAGATAGTGCATTTCTTAGTCATTTTTGTATTCCCACTCCTTAAGCTGCTTTGCCTGCTCGTACATTTCCACATAACTTTCATGCCTTGACTTTGCAATCTCGCCATTTTTTACCGCCTCTATGACCGCACAGCCCTTTTCCTTTGTGTGGCTGCAATCAGGAAATCTGCACTTGCCCTCGTATTTCTGAAACTCAGGAAAACAGCCTGCAAGCTTATCCTTGAAAATAATATCATATCTGTTGGTATCAAACGACGAAAAGCCAGGGGTATCGGCAATATAACCACCGCCCTCCAGCTTGTAAAGCTCTACATGGCGTGTGGTGTGCTTTCCTCTGCCAAGCTTTTTGCTTATCTCGTTGGTGGCAAGCCCCAATGCAGGGAACATATTATTGAGAAGTGACGATTTGCCAACGCCCGTGTTTCCTGTAAATGCCGACAGCTTGCCCTCCAGCACTGCCTTAACAGCTTCACTGCCCTCGCCAGTGGTATTGTCTACCTGAAAGGTCTTTATCCCTGCGCCCTTGTATATGTCCACAAGCTCGTCACAGCTTTCCTTGTCTATCTTTGTAAAGACTACCACAGGCTCTATTTTTTTGAAAACAGCTATTGCAATAAACTTATCAAGCAACAGCAGATTAGGTCTTGGTTCGCAGGTAGACGAAACGAATACAAGCATATCAAGATTTGCAAGAGGCGGTCTTATAAGCAATGAGCGTCTTTCTTCTATCTTCTCGATAACTCCGCTTCCGTCGTCCTCCAATGAAAATTCAACTCTGTCGCCGCCTACAGGAGAAATATTCTTTCTTCTGAATACTCCTCTTGCCTTACATTCATAAATGCCGTCGGAGGCTTCTACATAGTAGATGCCTCCGATAGCTTTAACGATTATTCCATTCATGAACTACTGACCCTGCTCGTCTGGCTCCTGAGGCTCCGGTGCAGGTGCTTCAGTAGTGGTAGTTGTAGTAGTTGTTGTGGTCGTAGTTGTAGTAGTTGTGGTCGTTGTCGGAGTAATGTCGATCAGACCGCTTTCATTCAGGCTTCCGCTAAGAGTAGCTGTCTGCTTATCATAATCTATGTCATATACTGCATAACGGCACTTCTGCTGATTTTCGTCATTTGTGATGAAGATAGTCAGAGTTTCTGTCTTCTTGCCCTTTACAGTTATATTTACAGAACCGCCTGCAACAGATTCTCCACTACCGATCTTCTGTGTATATGCAACGTTGCCGTTATTGTAGATGTCTATAGAATATGAGCCGTGGATACCACTTGGGAGTGGCAGTGAGAATGTTACCTCAACAGGTGAAGTTTCTCCGGTCGAAACGTAAATAGTAACAGTTGTATCACGCTCAACGTATGTGCCTTCATCTGTATCCTGCTCGATGACCTTGCCCTTATCGCCCTCATGCTCGATCTCCTTGACCTCAGCCTTGAGCTTGTTCTCCTTGAGCATTGCAACTGCCTTTTCTTCTGTAAGACCTACAACGCTTGGTACTTTGACTCTTGTTTCAACAGGACCCTTACTTACAAACAAAGCAACAGTCGCACCTACGGCATACTGCTCACCTGCTGCCGGCTGTGTTTTCACAACAAGACCTGAAGCTATATCCTCAGACCATATATCTCTCTTAACGACCATAAATCCTGCAGCCTTAAGCTCGCTTTCAGCCACAGTGCCGTCTTTCTTCACCATGTCAGGGATAGTTGCCATTTTTTTGCCCTTACTTACAGTAAGTGTGACCGTGAAGCCTTCCTTAACAGACTTTCCTGCTGCCTGACCCTGGAATGTGATTATTCCCTCGTCATACTGATCATTATACTCTTCGGTGATATCAAATTTAAGCTTATCCTTATAATCCTGCTCAACCTGAACGATATTCTTGCCCACAAAGTTTGGCAGTGTAACTGTGCCTGTGTGCATACCGTTTGAACCGCTGAATGACTTGAATACAACTCCTACGATAACGAACGCTGCAATGATAACTACCGCAACTGTCACAGCAAGGAGTATCGGAACAACATAAGAACGCTTCTTTTCTTCCTCTTCTTCCTCATCATCGTTTTCTTCGTCATCGTCCTCATATTCTTCATCGTCGTCATAGTTTTCACTATGCTCATCGTCAAAATATTTGTTATTGTTATCAGCCACAGGGATAGGAACAGGGCTGTTCTTATATCCGAAAACAACAGATGGATTGAGCTTGAATGTGTCTATATCCTTTATCATCTCTGCTGCTGACTGATAACGTCTTGCAGGATCTCTCTCCATAGCGTGCATAACTATTTCTTCAAGAGCCTCTGGGATAGAAGGCATGATCTCTCTTGGGGGAACCGGATCCTCCTGCATATGCTTGAGAGCGATAGCCACAGGATTTTCACCGTCAAAAGGCTTTCTGCCTGTGAGCATCTCATAGAGCATTACGCCTACAGAGTATATGTCAGATCTTTCATCTGTCATATCGCCCCTTGCCTGCTCAGGTGAGATATAGTGAACAGAACCGATAGTCTTGTCAGAAAGTGTCTTTCCGTCGATCCTTGAAAATCTTGCGATACCAAAATCCATGACCTTGATAGTTCCGTCAGGGAAAAGCATTATGTTCTGCGGTTTGATATCTCTGTGAACGATACCTTTATCATGGGCGTGCTGCAAAGCACGGAGTATCTGAGTTACAAAGTGCAAAGCGTCTTTCCACCTAAGCACGCCCTGCTGTTCGATAAACTCTTTAAGGGTGATGCCGTCGATATACTCCATAACGATAAACTGTATCTCGTCAGAAAATCCCACGTCATATATCTTTACGATATTAGGATGAGAAAGTACAGCGATAGCCTTGCTCTCGTTTCTGAAACGTCTGAGAAATTCCTCGTTCTGTGAAAACTCAGGCTTAAGTATCTTTACCGCAACAGTACGGTTTTCCATAACGTCAACTGCCTTATAAACGTCAGCCATTCCGCCCACGCCGATAAGCTCGGTTATCTCATATCTGCCGTCTAGCTTTTTGCCGATATTAGAATCCATGTAATTCAACTCCTATATTATTCATGTTTTATTGTCATTCCATTAATTTGCTATTACCGCAGCAGTAATATTATCTTTACCGCCGCATTCGTTTGCGAAAGCAATAAGCTGTTTTATAGCCTCGTCAAGATTATTGCCAAACACAGTTTCATATATCATATTGTCTGTGCAATAATTGGTCAGACCGTCAGAGCAAAGCAGCACCGCAAAATTATCATTTTCTTCAAGCTCGAAATAATCGACCTCAACATCTGATTCAACGCCCACAGCCTTTGTGATAACGTTTCTCATATGATGATTTTTCGCTTCTTCTTTGGTTATCTGACCCGACCTATAAAGCATTTCCACATAAGTATGGTCAGTGGTTATCTGAGCTATACCGTCCTTGGTAAGAAGATATCCACGGCTGTCGCCCACGCTCACCATATAGACGGTCTTATCCACCACCAATGCCGCAACGCAGGTAGTACCCATGCCGTTTTTGTCAATATCCTCCTTGCTCTTGCCATACACGATCGTATTCGCATAATGCACTGAAGTGAGCATAAGATTTCTTATGGAATTTGGTTTCATATCTTTTCGGAAATTTTCCTTGATACGTTTTACTACTGCGTCAATGGCAAGCTGACTGGCAACTCCGCCTGATGACGCTCCGCCCATACCGTCACAGACCACCGCAACGGCAACATTGTCAGCAAGAAATTCAGCATGCACTCTGTCCTGATTTTCACTGCGTTTTTTTCCGATGTCTGTATCAGACGCTATAAACAAGCGATTCACCACCTTTTATCAGATCTCATATTCTCGTCTTAGCTGACCGCAGGCAGCGTCTATATCCGCACCCAAGGTCCGCCTTACAGTAGCGTTTATCCCAAGCTTCTCCAGATATCCTCTGAATCTGTTGGCTGACTTTCTGTCAGAATGATAATTACGCTCCTTTATCTTATTAACAGGGATTATATTCACATGACAGACAAATCCGCCAAGAAGCTCCGCAAGCTCCCTTGCGTCCTCCATAGAATCGTTATGCCCGTCTATCAAAGCATATTCAAAAGAAATTCTCCTGCCTGTTACCTTAAAATAGTATCGGCAGGCGGCAAGAAGCTCGTTGATATCATACCTGTCATTAACAGGCATTATCTCGCTCCTGCTCTTATTATTGGAAGCGTGCAAAGAGATAGACAATGTTATGCCAAGCTTTTTCTCTGCAAGCTCATATATCCTCGGCACAATGCCACAGGTAGACACTGAAACGTGCCTGAGCGACATATTAAAGCCCTTTGGACAGGACAGCACTTCAAGGAAATTCACCACATTATCAAAGTTATCCATAGGCTCGCCTATTCCCATAAGCACCACGCCTGATATCTTTCTTCCGCTGTCACGCTCAGAAGCGTATATCTGTCCCAGAATCTCCGAGGAAGTCAGATCACGCTTGAACCCTGCAATAGTTGACGCACAAAAGCGACAGCCCATTTTGCAGCCCACTTGAGTTGACACGCAAATGGTGTTTCCGTAGTAGTATTCCATTATTACGGATTCCACATGATTTCCGTCCTCAAGCTCATATAGATATTTTACAGTATTATCGGTATGAGATTCAAGCTTTTTTGACACAAATAGTGATTTTAAACAAAATTTTTCATTAAGCAGATTCCTTAATTGTACAGATAGATTAGTCATTTCATCAAAACTTGACACTCGCTTTACATGAAGCCAGTCAAATATCTGCCCTGCACGGAACTTCTTTTCTCCAAGCTTTAGTATCTCAGCTTCCAGCTCGTCAGGCAGAAGCCCCAATATATCTATTTTTCCATTATCATCAAATGCTACCAAAAGATCACCTCAGCCTGATAAACTTAGCAATAAAAAATCCGTCAGAATTATATTTTGCAGGTGTGATAGACATTCTGCAAAGACCGCTGTCGCTACCGAAAGCCTCGCCTAGCGGTGCAGGCTCAAAATCAGGGTGTTCAGCCAAAAATCTGTCTGCCACCTCATCATTTTCCGCCCTTGACAGCGTGCAGGTGGAATACACCAGCGTTCCGCCGACTTTTACATACTCCGCTGACGTTTTCAGTATATCATACTGTATTTCAGGAAGTCTGTCGAAATCTGAGGGTTCTTTATACTTTATCTCAGGTTTTCTTCTTATTACGCCAAGTCCAGAACAAGGTGCGTCGCAAAGCACTTTGTCAGCCTTTGGCATTTTCTCGTCATAAACCTTTGCGTTGTTGACACCTGCCCTTATGCAGTCAAGCCCAAGCCTTTTGGCACCGCTTTCAATAAGCCCTGCACGATTTTTATGCAAATCAAAAGCAAGCACTCTGCCCTTGTTGTTCATACGCTCGGCAATGGTAAAGGTCTTTCCACCGGGTGCGGCACAAAGGTCAAGAACTGTATCGTTCTCCTTAGGATCAAGAGCCGCACAGCAAAGCTGGCTCGAAAGATCCTGAACGTGTATCCTGCCCTCTTTGTAAGCCTTAGTATGCTCCACCGCCCCTGCACCGCATATCCTTATGCAATCAGGCAGGACGGACAGCCTTTCAAAGGTAATGCCCTCCTCAGCGAGCATATCCAGTGTGCTTTCAAGAGAATGAAAGACCGTGTTCACTCTAGCAGTGACAGGTGCCTGTCCCACAGAGGTTTTCAGCATTTCAAGACAGATGTCCTTGCCGTATTCCCTTGTCCACTTCTCCGTCAGCCATACAGGTGCGGAGTATTCTATAGAAAGCTCCTCCGTGGCATTTCTGCCCTTTGGAAGCTTTTTGTCGTTTCTTATAAACTCCCTTAGCATTGCGTTCACAAAGCCGCTTGCCGAGGGGTTTCTGTTTTTCTTTGCAAGCTTCACAGACTCGTCCACAGCCGCATTGTCAGGAACAGAGTCCATATACAAAAGCTGATAAAGACCCATTCTCAGTATAACTCTGACCTCAGTACCAAGCTTATTCTTAGGGTTGCGTGAATATTCCCGAATAATGTTGTCAAGAGTTATCTGTCTTTCCAAAACGCCGTAGAAAAGTGCCGCGGCGAATTTCTTGTCCTGAGGTGAAAGGTCAGACCTTTCAAGACCCTCGTCAAGAAGTATATTTGAATATGAGCCGCTGTTTTCAAGCCTTGTAAGCAGCCTTAAAACCGTTTTTCTGGCGTTTCCCATAGCTCCTCCGAATTATCCCAGCACAGTGCCGTTCTCGATATGTCTGCCTCTGAGAAAATCAGCGGTATCCATTCTCTTTGAGCCCTCAGCCTGCACCTGAGTAAATCTTATCACTCCGTCTGAGCAAGCAACGGAAAAGTCGCTGTTATCCACCACAGTGCCCGCAGGCTTTCCGCAAGGATTTGTGGAAACTATCTCAGATCTATATACTTTCAGCCTTTTGCCCTCAAGCACTGTAGTTGCGCATGGCCAATCAGACAGACCGCATATCTGCTTGTGAATCTTTCTCACTGGCTTTGTGAAATCTATAGGGCAAAGCTCCTTTGAGAGCATTGGTGCATAAGTCGCAAGGCTCTCGTCCTGCTTAACAGGAGTTATCTCGCCCTTACCGAGCTTTTCAAGGGTATCAACAAGCACCTCTGCGCCCATTTCGGCAAGTCTGTCAAAAAGCTCAGCTGCGGTTTCGTTCTCGCCAATAAGAGTAGCCTTTTCCACAAGGATATCTCCTGTATCCATGCCCGTGCGAGCTTATCAAACAAGCTTCCACCTGTCTCATCTTTGGCAAGCGGAACCACGATCCTGGAAATCATATCACCGGTATCCAGGCCGGTTCCCATTCTCATGATCGTCACACCGGATTCCTTCTCACCATCGATCACCGCCTGCTGGATCGGTGCAGCTCCACGATATTTAGGAAGCAGCGAGCCATGGACGTTCACACAGCCAAGCCTTGGTATATCAAGCACCGACTTAGGGAGCATTTTGCCATAAGCCGCCACCACGATACAATCAGGGGCAAGGTCATTGATAATTTTAACATACTCCTCGCCGTCTTTTTTAAAGCTTTGCGGCTGATAAACAGGAGTGTCATGCTCCTGCGCAAGCACCTTTACAGGGGGCGGAGTAAGCTTATAGCCTCTGCCCTTTGGCTTATCAGGCTGAGTGAAAACAGCCTGCACCTCATATCCGCTGTCATAAAGCTTTTTCAGCGTTGGTACGGCAAAATCAGGTGTACCCATGAAGATTATTTTCATTAGTCCTCGACCTCTACAAATTCTTCAACTATCTCAGTAAACAGATGACCCTCAAGGTGTGCAAGCTCATGGCAAACGCACTGTGCAAACAGCTCTGATACTTCCATTTCGTACCACTTGCCGTGTCTGTCCTGCGCCTTGAACTTAACTCTCATAGGTCTTGTAACATAGCCCCACTCGTTCGGGCATGAAAGACAGCCCTCCAGAACTCTCTGTTTTTCCTCGCTCTGCCATGTTATCTCAGGGTTGATAAGCTCGTAAACCTTATCGTCGATTATTATAACGACCACTCTTCTCAGCTTTGCCACCTGTGGACCTGCAAGACCAACGCCTTTAGCGTTCTTGAGTGTTTCTGTCATATCGTCAAGAAGCTGACCAAGCTTGTCGTCAAATTCTGTAACAGGCTTGCAGACCTTGTGAAGAATCTCGTCGCTCTTATTAAGTATTTTTCTGAGTGCCATTTATTTAACTATCCTTTCTTAAAGTCCGATATCGCCGTTTATGTCGGCATAGATACGAACTGTCTGATAATCTTTATTTTTATAGAACTCGCCCAGAACGTGCTTTATCATCTCACGAAAATCCGCAGTATTGCGTGTTTTCAGGATAAGTCTGTATCTGTAGCGATTATTTATCATTTCAAATGTGCATGGTGCAGGGCCTAGCGCTCTGAGGGGAAAATTCACCCTATGCTGTGAGATATACTCTTTTATAAGCTGAGTCACCCAGCGTGAAGCGCCTATTACCTTGCTTTCAAGGGGTGCTGAAAAGCCTATGACGCATATATCGCAGAAAGGCGGATATGTCAGCGACTTTCTCAAGGCTATCTCCTCTTTATAAAACTCATCATAATTTTGCTCTGCCGCAAGGTTCAGCACATAATGGTCAGGCACAAAGGTCTGAATGTATGCGACCCCTGGTTTATCTCCTCTGCCGCTTCTTCCTGCCACCTGAGTGAGCAGTGAGAATGTTCTCTCATAGCTGCGAAAATCCCCTGTGAACAGTGCCTTGTCAAGGGATATGACACCCACCATTGTGACGTTCGGGAAATTAAGTCCCTTTGCTATCATTTGAGTGCCGAGCATTATATCATACTCGCCTTTCTCAAACGCCTTGAAATTCTCCTCATAGGAATATCTCGAAGAAGTGGTGTCAGCATCCATTCGCAGAAGCCTTGCCTGCGGAAAAAGCCTTTCAAGCTCGTCCTCCACACGCTGAGTTCCCACACCGCTTGATTTGAGCCGCTGTGAGCCGCACTGTGGACAGTGCTCTATATTATCCATGGTATATCCGCAGTAGTGGCACATATACCGATCATTTTTCTTGTGATAGGTCAGGGGTATATTGCAGTTTGGGCAAGCCACAGGCTGACGGCAGTCCATGCAAGTGATATACGTTGTATAGCCACGCCTGTTTAAAAGCAGGATAGCCTGCTCTTTTTTCGCAAGCACTTCTGTGAGCTTATCACACATAACACGACTGAGCAAGCTGTCATTGCCCTCTGCCGCTTCCTCCTGCATATCGACTATCTCAACTGCCGGCAGGGGCGACTTTGAATATCTGTTTTTAAGCTCAAACAAGTGATATCTGCCCTTTTGAGCGTAATAAAAGCTCTCCAAAGACGGAGTTGCAGAAGCCATCAACAGCACGCAGTTATTATATCCGCACCGCTGTATGGCAACATCTCGTGCATGGTATCTAGGCGTTGAGTCCGACTTATATGACGGCTCACCCTCCTCGTCCATGATGATTATTCCCACGTTGGTGACAGGAGCAAATATTGCACTTCTTGTGCCGATAACTATTCTTGCTTCCCCACGCTTGATACGCTTGAACTCGTCAGTACGCTGTCCCAATGACAATGACGAGTGCATAACGGCTATCTTATCCCCGAAAAGTGACTTGAATTTGCCGAGCATTTGTGGTGTAAGGGATATTTCAGGCACAAGCATGACCGCTGTTTTACCCATATCCATAACGCTTTTTATAAGCTTTATGAACACAGAGGTCTTGCCGCTTCCCGTAACTCCGTAAAGCAACGCACCTGCGGGCTTTTCGGCTTTTATAAGTCCCATTATGCCCTCATATGCCGCTGATTGTTCATCATTTAATATGATATCGTCAGGGTCCTGCCTTTCGCCAAGTTCTCCTATGGCGTCACGCATAACCTCATATTTATACTGCACGATAACTTTCTTGTCAGCAAGCCTTTTTAATATGCTTGAAGTGCAGTTGGTCATATAGCAGACCTCTTTCACAGAGGCACAGCCACCCTCCTCAAGAAGCTTCACCACAAGGGTCTGCTTCGGGGTAAGAGTGGTCTGTATCTCCCCTGACACATACTCGTCAGAAAGACTTACCATGCTGACATTCTCATCACCGACTTTTCTTTTCAAAGCGTCGCTGATCTCAACATAGCCCTTATCCACAAGAGAATCGACAGTTTTCTTCTTTCGTGCGTCATTATGCACGTCAAGAAAGCTGTCTATCTCCCTCTGACTTTTTGCACATCGGAGAAAGTCCACCACATTTTTCTCATCTTCATTTAAAGTATCCTCGTCAATGTAGGTATTGACAAGGCTGTAATGCTGTGAAAAAGTGTAGGAAAAGCCTGTAGGCACAACAGATTTATAAGCGTCATAATAGGTGCAGAAAGTGTTTTCTTTCAGCCACATTATTATCCTCATCATTTCCTCGGTGACAAGGCTTTCCCCGTCCACCACTGAAATAACAGGCTTCAGCTTATCGTTATACTCGGCTTCCGTATACGTTCTCGTAACAAACCCTACGGCTTTGCGGTTTCCTCTGCCAAAAGGCACAAGCACACGCACTCCGCTTTTCACTTTCTGAGCCAGCTCCTCCGGCACACTATAGCTATACAGTGCGTCAAAGCTGTATGATGCACGGCTTATTGCAACCTTTGCCACGATAAAAACTCCACGCACAGCCGTACACCTCCCCATAAAAAGCCTCGATTATTTTCTGAGGCTTGGATCCTCGATTATCTTGTATTCGCCATTATAAAGCTCGTCAACTGCTGTCTTTACTGGCTTTTCATCAAGCACCAGCTTGTTGTCAAAAGCGTCGCTTGTGATCTCTCTT
>ERZ1106919.1764-NODE-1764-length-13267-cov-3.496821_pt1 | contig 13267 bp, 6 predicted proteins | sample MGYA00403654_ERZ1106919 | MGnify/ENA primary metagenome ERZ1106919 (study PRJEB35170, sample SAMEA104062450) | human gut metagenome | biome: human gut; feature: human-associated habitat; material: faeces | place: Denmark | collected 2012-10-08 ... | reverse complement strand
GCAACTCATAAGGAAACCTGGTTGGCGGGACTGCTTGTCTCTAGTGGTTGTGCGGGCAATTGGCGCAGCAGCCGCTGGTAGCGTTGGTGCTGGAACCACCGCTGCGCTGGTCGGTGTTGTAGAAGCCGCTGCCCTCAAACTTGATGCCACTGGCCGAGAACGTCTTGGCCGCCGGAGCGCCGCAGCTCGGGCACACGACCTCGGGGGTCTCGGACATGGGATGCTCAACCTCAAACACGTTGCCGCAGCTCGAGCACTTGTAATCGTAGCGCGCCATAATACTTCCTTTTCAGCACAAAGCGGGCAGATCGCTCTGCCCGCATAAATTCAAACAGCTGTAACTGTACCCTATATCGGGTGTTTTATCACGCTTCGCCCCAGAATCTATGGGTGTTGCGCAGGAGCTGTGCGGTTTTGCCCTCTGCGGCCGCAACGTCGGCCTCATCGGCCTGCCAGGTCCAGTTGCCCGTGGCCACGCCCGGCACGTTCATACGCGCATCGTCGCCAAGCCCCAGTACATCCTGCAGTGGCATCATCACCAGGGGAGCGTCGCTTGCCAGCGCGTCGCCCATCAGCTTGGCCGCCACCTCAACACCACTCGGCTCGTCGCCGCCCGCAAAGGAGCGCGTGCACCAACCGGCGAGCGTCGACGTGTCGTGCGTCGAGGTGTACAGAATCTTGCCGGGCGTGGGGTGCACACCGTTGCGGACGTCGTAATCGCTAAACTCCAGTACGTCCATACCGGGGAAACCGCAGGTAGAAGCCATGGCGCGAACGCCGGGCGTCAGGTATCCCAGGTCCTCGGCGATAAAGTTGAGCGGCCCCAGCTCGTCATAGGCGGTCTGGAACAGGTCCTTGCCCGGGCCCGCCAACCAGCGACCGTCGGCACAGGCCTTTCCGGCGGGAATGCTAAAGTAGCTGTGGAATCCCAGGAAGTGGTCCAGGCGCACACGGTCGTAGAGCGAGAACGCGCGACGCAGGCGGTCCATCCACCAGCGGTAGCCGTTCTCTTTCATGTGATCCCAACGGAAGGTGGGGTTGCCCCACACCTGGCCCTCGGGCGCAAAGTTGTCGGGCGGCGCGCCAGAGATCTCAATCGCTTTGCCGGTATCGGACAGCCAGAAGTTCTCGGGCTCGCTCCACGCATCGGCTGAATCGTCCGAAACGTACATAGGAATGTCGCCGATAACCTCGATACCCTTCTTGTGCGCATAGTTCATGAGCTCGCACCAGGCCAGGTCAAAGCGGTACTGCATGTACGCCTGAAGCTCTGCCTCGTCGTGGAAACGCGTGTCGTCAATCAGATGCTCGTTGTAGCGCGCGACATCGGCCGGCCAATCGTGACGCGATTCGCCTTCAAAGTGCTTCTTGACGGCCATGTAGACGCAGTACTTCTCGAGCCAATCGGCGTTGCGATGCTTAAACGCCGTGTAGAGCGGGTCTGCATCCTCGCCGCCTCGGGCCTTCCAAGTCTCAAAGTCTGCCGCCAGCTCCTCCTGGCTTTCGGGCAGCAGGTCAATATTGCCCGCAAAGGCCGAAGGCCCAGCGTAAGGGGAGCGGAAGAAGTCCGTCGGGTTGACAGGCAGCACCTGCCAGTAGCGCATGCCCATAGCGGCCAGATGGTCGATAAAGCGACGCGTGGGCGCACCGATCGTACCTGGCTTGCCGTCGTCGGTGGGCACCGAGGTGATATGGCACACGACGCCCGCGCCGTGATCGAGCGGCTCCTGCAGGCGCTGCTCGGCATGGTGATAGATGATCGACGAGCCCAGCGGATACAGATCGAGCGTGACCGTACCGTTGTGGATTTCGCACTCGTGACCGCTGATCACGTCACTCGCACATTCGCCGAGCGCCGGAATCGTCACGCGGTGCGAATTGCGCAGGCTGCGGTTGATGATAACCGTCGCGGACTCGCCATTCTTGCCCGTGCGGTTGTAGGCCAGCACCTCGTCGTTGAGCGCGAAGGCCTTGATCTCGCCGTCGATCATAAATGGCAGTGCGCGACGTACGGCGGAGGCGTTCTTGACAATAGCCAGCGTGTCGAAGTCGTGCAGTTGGTCCTTGGTCGGCAGGGTGCGGCGGTTGCCCGGGTCGGTAAGGCCCTCCAGGCCGTATTCGTCGCCGTAGTAGATCGAAGGCACGCCGGGGAAGGTCATCTGCATGAGCGTTGCAAGCCAAAAACGGCTCTTGGCCAGGCCCATCGAGTTCTCGTCCAGGCGCCATTTGCTGCGCTCGCTCTCGGGCAGCTGCGACTCGTCGGGGCCGCCGCCGAGCACCGAGATGATGCGCGGACGGTCGTGGCTCGAAAGCAGGTTGAGCGCGCAGGACAATGCCTCGCTCGGGTAGTTCTCGCGCAGGGTCTCGATATCCTCGGCGGCCTCGTAGGCGTTCTTGTAGCCCATCAAAAAACCGATGACCATGTCGCGGAAGGGGTAATCCATAGCAGAGTCCAGCTCGGAGCCCTGCAGGTAGCGGCGCAGATGGCCGTAGCTAATCTTATTGGAGGCGTCTTCCCAGACTTCGCCGAGCAACAGCGCATCGGGCTTTTCGGCAAGTACGGCCTTCTTGATCTCGGCCAGGAAGTCGTCGGAAAGCTCGTCGGCGACATCTAGGCGCCAACCATGGGCACCGGCGCGCAGCCATTTGCGGATCACGCCGTCCTTGCCCAGGAGCCTCTCGCGCACCAGCTCGGACTTCTCGTTGATGGCTGGCATGTTGCCCACGCCCCACCAGCAGTCGTATGAGCCGTCCTCGTGGAAGGTAAACGCATCGCGCCACGGCGAATCCTCGCTCTGCCAGGCACCCACGCCGGGATAGTTGCCGTAGCGGTTAAAGTAGATCGAGTCATCGCCCGTGTGATTGAAGACGCCGTCCAGGATAATGGAAATACCCAGCTTCTCGGCTGCCTGGCACAGCTCGGTAAAGTCCTGCTCAGTGCCCAGGATCGGATCGATCTTGGTGTAGTCGGCCGTGTCGTAGCGGTGGTTGCTCGCGGCTTCAAAGATGGGGTTGAGGTAGATGGCCGTAAAGCCCAGCTCGGCGATGCGGGGCAGGTCTTCCTGGATGCCCTTGAGCGAGCCGCCGTAGAAGTCCCAGGTCTTGATGGAGCCGTCCTCGGCGCGCTCGTATACGGGCGGCTCGTTCCAGTCCTCGACCATCCGGCGCTGAATGCCCTTGCGCGGTTTTTCGAGTTGAGCCATTGTGCGCTCGCGCCAATGCTCGTCACGGGCGTAGCGGTCGGGGAAGATCTGGTAAACCATGCCGCGCTCGTACCAGGTGGGGCGGTTCTCGCGGTGCTTGTAGACGGTAATCTGGAAGGACGGCACCTCGGCGTAGCCGTAGGTTACGCCCTCGCCGCCGGTGCGGCCCTGGGGCGCGCCCAGGCGGACCTCGGGCTGACCTTCGATATTGCAGATAAAGCTGTACCACACAAGACACGGTTCATCGCATTTGAGCTCGCCGGTAAAAATGCCATCGCCCTCGTGTTCCATCGGGATAAGGGTCTCGCCGACTTCATCGACCCAGGTACGCAGGGTGAGTGTTGCCTGGTTGGGATCGGCATCCTCCAAAATCACCGAGAGTGCAACGGAAGTTCCAGTGGTCACAGCGCCAAACGGAGTGCGAAACTGCGGTAGGCGGCTGTTGTGAATCAATCTCATAGTACGGTCCAGTTCTATACAGTCATGGCTATCAGGCCATGGGCTTAACGCCCAGTATTTAAGTATATCGTTGTACTTTAGTTGTATAAACTACAGCCGCTCACTATCGGCGAACGGTTGTCCTAGAAAATCGTTTTACCTCATCTATAGAACAAGGGGTGTCGCACTGAACGACACCCCTTGTTTATTGAGGATTAGGTTGTGGATCGTCCGAATTAGCGGCGCTTGCGGGTGGCCGTTGCCTTGCGGACGGACGTCTTCTTGGACGGGGCCTTTTCCGCTGCCGGAGCGGCGGGGGAGACCGGGGTCTCCTTGGCGGGCTCGGGCTTAGCCTCTGCCTTCGGGGCGGCCTTGACCTCGGCGGCCTTCGTCGCCAGCTTGGCCTTTACCTCGGCCTTGGGCTCCTCTTTGGCAGCAGCGGGCTTGGCCTCGATCTTAGCCTCCGCCTTGGCAGCAGCCTTGGTCGTGGTCTTTTTGGCCGTCGTCGTAGAGCGCTTGCGCGTGGTGGTCTTGGCGGCCGGCTTTGTCTCGACGGGCGTCTCCTCGTCTTTGGCGGCCGGCTTTGCGGCTGCCTTGGTCGTGGTTGCTTTCTTGGTCGTCTTCGCGGCGGCCTTCGTAGCGGCAGCCTTGGTCGTCGACTTTGGCGCCGTTGCCTTCTTGGCGGTCGTGGTTGTCTTCTTGGCAGCGGTCTTTGCCGGAGACTTGGAGGTCGGCTTGGTCTCTGCGACCTCGGCCTTAACCTCGGGAGCAGCCTCGGCCTCGGCGGCCTTCTTGGCGGTGGCGGTCGTGCGCTTGCGCGTCGTCGTTGCCTTAGCGGCAGTCGTCTTTGCTGCGGCGGCCTTAGTCGCAGTGGCCTTCTTAGCTGTCGTCTTGCGTGTCGTGGTCTTCTTTGCAGCAGGCTTCACCTTAGGCTTGGACTCGGGAGTAGCCTCGGCCTTCACCTCGGGCTCGGACTTAACGGGCTCAGCTTCAACCGGCTTCTCTTCGGCCTTGGACTCCTCAGCGGCCTCCGGCTCAGCAACAGCCTCAGACTTCTCAGCCGCAGCTTCAACCACGGCCGCCGGCCTCTCGATCTCCGGGTGCATAAAGAAGTACAGGTCCAGATACTTATCGGCCGAACGCGTCCAGCTAAAGTCCTGGCTCATGGCCTGTGTGACCAGTTGGTTCCAAGCGTCACGGTTATCCCAGAACAGGCGCGCCGCGCGGAACACCGCGTCGCCCATCTCGTCGCCGTTAAAGTTGCTAAACGAGAAGCCCGTGCCCTCGCCGGTAAACTCGTTGTACGGCTGCACGGTGTCCTTCAGGCCGCCGGTTTCGCGCACGATGGGCAGGGTGCCGTAGCGCATGGCGATGATCTGCGACAGACCGCAGGGCTCAAACTTCGAAGGCATCAGGAACATGTCGGCGGCGGCGTACATACGCTGCGACAGCGCCGGGTCGAACTCGATGCGTGCGGCCATGGTGCCGGGGTACTTGTCCTGGAAGTAGCGCAGGCCATCCTCGTAGTCGCGGTCGCCGGTGCCCAGCACCGCTACCTGCACGCCGCCGGACAGGATGCGGTCGAGCGCGTACATGACCAGGTCCATGCCCTTCTGGCGCGTCAGGCGCGTGACCATCACCATAAGCGGACGGTCGTCGCGAACCTCGAGCCCCAGCTCTTCCTGCAGCTTGGCCTTGCACACAGCCTTACCGGAACGGTCTTCCACGGTGTAGTTGGCGGCAATGCGCTTGTCGGTCGCCGGGTCAAAACCTGCCACGTCAATGCCGTTCAAAATGCCCTGCAGCGCATAGGAGCGCTCGCGCAGCACGCCGTCCAGGCCCTCGCCAAACTCGGGCGTCTGGATCTCGTTGGCATAGGTGGGGCTCACCGTGGTGATGGCATCGGCATAGCGCAGCGCGCCCAGCATGTAGTTGATGCTGCAGGCGTCGCAACGCAGCTGCGAGGCGGCCGCCGGAATGTGCGCCACGCCCAGGATGTCCTCCATCACGGTGTCGCTAAACTGGCCCTGGAACGCCACGTTGTGGATCGAGAACACGGTCTTGACGCGGTCGTACAGCGGCAGGCCCTGGTAGAACTCGCGCAAGAACACGGGCGCCAGTGCCGTCTGCCAGTCATTGCAGTGCAGGATGTCGCACTCAAAACCGGCCGGCAGGTGCTGCAGGCTCTCGGTGATGGCTTTGGAGAAGAACGCAAAACGCTCGCCGTCATCAAAGAAGCCGTACGGATAGTCGCGCGCAAAGTAGCGCTCGTTGTCGATGAACATATACGTGACGCCGTCGTGCTCGAGCTTCTCGAGCCCGCAGTACTCGTTGCGCCAGCCCAGGCTCACGTAAAAGTCGGAGAAGTGCTCCATCTGCGCCACCACGATGGCCTCGGCGCCGGCGCGCACAAGCGCCGCAGGCAGCGAGCCCGCCACGTCTCCCAGGCCACCGGTCTTAACAAACGGTGCGCACTCGGCCGAGGCAAACACGATCTGCATCTTTTTGCTGGAATCTGCCATATTGTCTCCCATGTTGCAATTCGAGAATAGCCGCCTGGCGCAAACCGGGCGGCTATTCTACATGTTACGAGCGATGTTGCGGTGCCTACGTTAATGCACGATGGTGGTATCGGGAGTTAACGGGGCCTTGCCCAGCACCAGGATGTTCTCGGGCGTGCCGCGAAGCTCGGTGTTGGTGGGAACCACGTTGTTCTTGTCCAGGATGGCATTTTCAACGCGGGCGCCGCTCTTGATAATGCAGCTCTGGTTGATGATCGAGTTGGTCACCGAAGCGCCTTCCTCAACCACAACGCCGCGCGACAGGATCGAGTTGCGCACGGTGCCCTTGATGATGCAGCCGGCCGAGATGATCGAGTTGCACGCGTGGCTGCCGGTCGCATAGCGCGAAGGCGGCACGTCGTGAGCCTTGGTCAGGATCGGGCGCTCGGGATCGAAGAGCTGGTCGGCCACGGTCTGGTCGAGCAGGTCCATACTGCGGCGATAGAGCGACTTCTCGCTAAACACGCCCACGACCTCGCCCTTGTACTCGTAGCTGCACACGTCAATGTTGCCAAAGTCGCCCTGGAGTGCCTCGAGCAGGTCCAGATAGTCGGCGGCCTGGTAGTGGTCGATGATCTCGAGCAACGTCTCGCGGTTGACGATGCAGCAGTCCATAGAGGCGTTATCGCCGTACACGACGCCGGCGCTCACGCCCGTCAGGCGGCCGTTCTCGTTGATCTGCAGCTTGGTCTCGTCATCGACGTTGCGCGTGGCCTTGCAGTACACCACGGTCATCTGGGCGCCGGAGTTCTCGTGCGCGTCGATGATGGTGTTGAGGTCCATGTTAAAGATGATGTTGGTGCCCATCATCACAACATAGGGCTTGTCCGAGCGCTGGAACAGCGTCTTGTTGGAGATGATGTCGCGCAGCAAGAAGCGCATGCCGCCCTTGGTGGTGCCATACGCGTTGCCGGGGACCATGAACAGGCCGCCCTTCTTGCGGTCCAGGCCCCAGTCCTTGCCCGAGCCCACGTGGTCGATCAGCGAGCGATAGTTGCCCGGCATGACGACGCCGACGGTCTTAATGCCGGCATTCATCATGTTGGACAGCGGGAAGTCGATCAGGCGGTAGCGGCCCAAAAACGGGACGGACGCGATGGGGCGGTCCTTGAGCAGCACGCTGCCGTAGGTCGAAGAGTAGTTAGCGGTGATATAACCGATGGCCTTGCGATTGATCATCGGATCATTCCCCCTTCCCGATAACGACGTCATTTCCAACGACGGCCGTATCCTTGGTGGTATCGACAGAGCCGAGCTTCACGCCCTCTTCGACCGTGGAGTTCTCGCCCAAAATAGCGCGGCAGATGTGTGCGCCGCTCTTAACGTGCGCACCCGGCAGCAGTACGGAGTCCTCGACCACGGCGCGCTCCTCGATGATGACATCGGTCGAAAGGATCGAGTGGCGAGCGGTGCCGTAGATCTTGCAGCCGTTGGAGACCAGGCAGTCGTCCAGGCGGCCGTCCGGAGCAATATAGTGCGGCGGACGCGTGGTGATGTTGGACATGATGGGGAAGTGCTTGTCGAACAAATCAAACTCGGGGTTGTTGCCCAGCAGGTCCATCGAGGTCTCGTGGAAGCTGGCGATGGTGCCGACGTCCTTCCAAAAGCCGTGGAACTCGTAGCTGTACAGGCGCTTGTTCTCGCCGAGCAGCTTGGGGATGATGTCCTTGCCAAAGTCGTGGCTCGAGCGCTGGTCCAGAGCGTCCTGCTCGAGCGCCTCGATCAGGACGTCGGCCGAGAAGATATAGATGCCCATGGACGCGAGGTTCGAATCGGGCTTCTCGGGCTTCTCGGTGAACTTGGTGATGCGGCCGTCCTCGGGGTCGGTGGTCAGGATGCCAAAGCGGCTGGCCTCCTCCCACGGCACGGGCATAACGCTCACGGTGAGGTCGGCGTTGTTCTCAATGTGCGTCTTGAGCATCTTGCGGTAGTCCATGCGATACAGATGGTCGCCCGAAAGAATCAGGACATACTTGGGGTCGTTGGCCTTAATGTAGTCGAGGTTCTGCGTAATGGCGTCGGCCGTGCCCGCATACCAGGCGCCACCGGTCTGCGTCTCGTACGGCGGCAGGATCGATACGCCGCCGTCTCGGCTGTCCAGATCCCAAGCCTCGCCGGAGCCCACGTAGGCATGAAGCAGGTAGGGGCGATACTGCGTCAGAACGCCCACCGTGTCGATGCCCGAGTTGGAGCAGTTGGAGAGCGAAAAGTCGATAATGCGGAACTTGCCACCAAAGCTAACCGCCGGCTTAGCGATCTTTTGGGTGAGTGCCCCCAATCGGCTGCCCTGTCCTCCTGCGAGGAGCATCGCGATGCATTCTTTCTTACTCATCGATTTCTCCTTCTGTCATCGATGTTCTTAAACCCATTAGCGACGGGCGCGGCGCTCGGTCGCGCCCGTCGAGTAATGCCGTGCTGGCATAAGGGAGCTCGCGCGCCTCTACGCGTGCCAGATCTCGTCGCGGTACTCGCGAATGGTGCGGTCGCTCGAGAACCAGCCGGAGGAGGCGGTGTTGAGCAGGGCCTTGCGGTTCCAGGTCTCCTGGTCGCCATAGCTGCCGGTGAGCTTTTCCCACGCATCCACGTAGCTGCGGAAATCGGCCATGACCAGGTCGGGGTCGTTGTTGTTCATGAGCTCGTTGTAGATGCTCTCGAAGTTGCCCGAAAGACCCGCAAAGGTGTTGTCCTTGAGCTCGTCCATCACGCGGCCCAGACGCTCGCGGTCGCCGTTGAGCGTATCCCACGCAAAGTAGCTGTTGGATGCCCAGAGCTGCTCGACCTCGGGAGCGGTCAGGCCAAAGATGGCCTCGTTCTCGCGGCCGGCCAGGTCGGCGATCTCGATGTTGGCGCCGTCGAGGGTGCCCAGCGTAATGGCGCCGTTCATCATGAGCTTCATGTTGGACGTGCCCGAGGCCTCCTTGCCGGCCGTGGAAATCTGCTCCGAGATCTCGGCGGCAGGGTAGATGAGCTGGGCGTTGCTCACGCGGAAGTTGGGGATAAAGCAGACCTTCATGACCTCGTTGACGCGGGCATCGTTGTTGATGACGTCGGCCACGGAGTTAATGAGGCGGATGGTCTCCTTGGCGAAGGTGTAGCTCGAGGCAGCCTTGCCGCTAAAGATGAAGGTCGTCGGCGTCACGTGGAAGTTGGGATCGGCGATGCGACGGTTGTAGATGTCCATCACCTTCATGATGTTCATGAGCTGGCGCTTGTAGGCATGGAAGCGCTTAACCTGAACATCGAAGACGGTGTTGGGGTCGATGACCAGACCGGTCTCGGCCTTAACGTAGGCGGCCAGACGCTCCTTGTTGGCGCGCTTGGAGGCACCCACGGCCTTCAAGAACTCGGTGTCGTTCTGGAACTCCTTGAGCTTCTCCAGCTCAAAAGCGTCCTTGAGCCAGCCATCGCCAATAGCATCGGTGACGAGCTTGGCGTAGGTGGGGTTGGCCTCGGCAAAGAAGCGACGGTGCGAGATGCCGTTGGTCTTGTTGTTGAACTTCTCGGGCGTTAAGGCATAGAAGTCCTTGAGCACGATGTTCTTGATGATGTCGGAGTGAATCTTAGCCACGCCGTTAACGCTGTGGCTGCAGATCACGGACAGGTTGGCCATGCGAATCTCGCCGTCCCACAGAATGGCGGTCTGGCGCAGACGCTCCTGCCAGCCCTCCTGCGTGGTGTCGAACGACTCGTGCCAACGACGGCTGATCTCGTCGATGATCTGGTACACGCGGGGGAGGAGCTTGGAGAACGTGCCGATGGGCCACTTCTCCAGAGCCTCGGGCAGGATGGTGTGGTTGGTGTAGCTCACGACCTGCGTCACGATGTTCCAGGCGTCATCCCACTCGAGCTTCTTCTCGTCGATCAGAATGCGCATGAGCTCGGGGCCGCACATGGCGGGATGGGTGTCGTTGGTATGGATGGCAACAAACTGCGGCAGCAGCTCCCAGTTCTCGCCGTGCTCCTTCTCAAAGGTGTCGAGCAGGCTGTAGATGCCAGCCGAGACAAACAGGTACTCCTGCTTCAGGCGCAGCAGACGGCCGTGCTCGCCGGCGTCGTTGGGGTAGAGGATGGCGCTGATGGCCTCGGCTTCGGCGCGCTCGGCGTCGGCCAGGGCATAGTCGCCGCGGTTGAAGGCCTCCAGGTCAAAGTGCTCCTCGACCGGCTCGGCGGCCCAGACGCGCAGCTTGTTGACGGTCTCGCCCGCATAGCCCACAACGGGGATGTCATAGGGGACGGCCAGGATGTCCTGCGTGTCCACCGTGCGGTAGAACGTGCGGCCGTTCTCCTCAAAGCCCTCCACATGGCCACCAAACTTGATGGTCACGGCCTTGTCCTGACGGCGGACCTCCCAGGGATAGCCGTGGGTGAGCCACTCGTCGGTGGCCTCGACCTGGCTGCCGTTGACGATTTCCTGCTTAAACAGGCCGTAGCGGTAGCGCATGCCGTTGCCGTAGCCGGCAATGCCCTCGGCTGCCATTGAATCCAGGAAGCATGCTGCCAGACGGCCCAGGCCACCGTTGCCCAGCGCCGGATCGGGCTCCTGGTTCTCGATGACGGACAGGTCGAAGCCCATGTCGTCGAGCGCCTCGGCGACCATGTCGCGCACGCCAAAGTTGAGCAGGTAGTTGTCGAGCAGGCGGCCGATCAAAAACTCGATCGAGAAGTAGTACACGCGCTTTTTGCCCTCGGCGGTGGCGCGGGCGTCGCTCTTGGTGGCAACGGTGCGGGCCTTCTCGGCCACGAGCTTGGCCAGGGCGTTAAAGCGGTCGAGGTCGCTGGCGGCCTCGACGCTCTTGCCGCTGATGCTCATGACGGCATCGCGATAGAGCTCGGTAAACTCCTGCTTGTTGTCGAAGATCTTATTCATACGTTCCTTTCCCCCGGGGATGTTTCTCCCGGAACGGTTATGACTTGTATCCTACGCCTCGGCGAGGCGGGTAATTACAGCTGTAACGGCTTTGTTACGCATCCTTAGGTGATGATTTAACAGAAGCAGACTTGGCCTTGGCAGCGGTCTTTTTGGCAGCCGACTTCTTGGTCGCGGTGGACTTAGCAGCGGGCTTTGCGGCGGTCTTGGCCTTGGCCTTGGCGGTCGTAGCCATCGCCTTGGCCGGAGCCTTCTTGGCAGCCGCGGGCTTAGGCTTCACCGAAGACGTGCGCTTCTTGGGCGCAGCCTTGGGCTCCTCAACCACCGGCGGCTTATAGCTGCTGGGACCGCGGCGCTTAAGCACCACGCCAGCCAGGCCAGGCACCTTAATCTCAATGGAGTCCATCTGCCCGTTCCAGGGATAGGGCTCGCTCGAGCAGGTGTAGGGGTCCTCGCCGGCGTATCCGCTGCCGCCAAACTCGGGACGGTCGGAATCGAAGATGACCTCCCAGTCACCCTCGCGCGGCACGCCCACTCGGAAGCTTTCGTAGCTCGCCGGGTCAAAGTTGATCAGGATCACCAAGTCGTCGTCGATGTCCTCGCCCTGGCGCACAAAGCTCACGATGGACTGCTTGGAGTTGTCCGCGTCGATCCAGGTAAAGCCGTCGTCGGTGTAGCCACGCTCGTACAGGGCGGGCTCGGCAGTGTACAGGTGGTTGAGCGCCTTGATAAACGCCTGATGATGCTTGTGAGTCTCGTACTCCTCGGTCAGGAACCACTGGATGGACTCGTAGTAGCGCCACTCAATAAACTGGCCGATCTCGTTGCCCATAAAGTTGAGCTTGGCACCGGGATGCGTCATCTGGTAGAAGGCCAGCGTGCGCAGGCCGGCAAACTGACGCCACCAGTCGCCCGGCATGCGGCCGATCAGCGAGCACTTGCCGTGCACGACCTCGTCGTGGCTCAGCGGACAGATAAAGTTCTCGGTAAAGGCGTACATGATGGAGAACGTGAGCAGGCCGTGGTTGCCGGGGCGCCACGGAAAATCGGTCTGCATGTAGTGCAGGGTGTCGTTCATCCAGCCCATGTCCCACTTGTAGTGGAAGCCCAGGCCGCCGTCCTGCGGCGGATAGGTCACGAGCGGCCATGCGGTGGACTCCTCGGCCATCATCATCACGTCGGGGTAGTGCGCCTCTACAGCGCAGTTGACCTGACGGATAAACGCGCTGGCGTCCAGATCCTCCTCGGTGCCGTACTTGTTGAACTTCTTTTGGCCGGGATCGTCGATGCCAAAGTTGAGGTACAGCATGCTGGACACGCCGTCCATGCGAATGCCATCCACGTGGAAGTTCTCGAGCCAATACAGCACGTTGGAGACCAGGAAGGAGCGGACCTCGCCGCGGGCGAAGTCAAACTTGTGCGTGCCCCAGTTGGGGTGAATCTCATGCTCAAACAACATGTGGCCGTTAAAGGTGGCAAGGCCGTGGGAGTCGGCGCAAAAACCGCCGGGCACCCAGTCCATGATCACGCCGATGCCCGCCTCGTGGCACGCATCGATAAAGTGCATGAGCTGCTGCGGGTTGCCGTAGCGCGACGTGGCGGCGTAGTAGCCGGTCGTCTGGTAGCCCCAGGAGCCGTCGAAGGGATGCTCCATCACGGGCAGAAACTCCACATGCGTGTAGCCCATTTCTTTGAGGTACGGCACGAGCTGTTCGGCAATTTCCGTGTACGTCAGGAACGTGCCATCCTTGTGCCGCCGCCACGAGCCAAGGTGCATCTCGTAGATGTTCACCGGACTGTGGTACGGGTCGTAGGACTTGCGTGCCTCCATCCAGTCCGCGTCGCCCCAGCGGTAGCCGCTCAGGTCGTAAATGCGGCTGGCAGTGTCGGGGCGCATCTGCATGGCGAACCCATAGGGGTCAGCCTTGTCCTGCCACGTTCCGTCCTGCGCCTGAATGCAATATTTGTAGGTTGTCAGTTTCTTTGCAGCGTCGGGATAATCATAGCGTTTCGGGTCACTCTTCACGTCGAAGGTTTTCGCGGGCAGCCGCACTTCCCATGTACCGTCGTAGACCTTCTGCATGGGCGTTTTTTCCCTGTCCCACTGGTTGAATTCGCCAATGAGAGAAACCGCCCGCGCGTTCGGCGCCCAGACAGCGAAATGCCACATTTCCTGTCCGTCCTGCGTCACCGGGTGC
>ERZ1106919.1749-NODE-1749-length-13347-cov-6.304920_pt1 | contig 13347 bp, 12 predicted proteins | sample MGYA00403654_ERZ1106919 | MGnify/ENA primary metagenome ERZ1106919 (study PRJEB35170, sample SAMEA104062450) | human gut metagenome | biome: human gut; feature: human-associated habitat; material: faeces | place: Denmark | collected 2012-10-08 ... | reverse complement strand
TAAAAGGGAAGCGGGTGCAAATCCCGCACGATCTCGTCACTGTGATAAGGGAGCCCGCGGCCCGGGTGCTTCTGGCACCGGCCACTGAAGCGTTGCTTTGGGAAGGCGGCGGCGGGCGCAGATCTTTCAGCCAGGAAACCTGCCTGCTGTTGGTACAGGAGCGCAACGCTCCGGACCACGAGGAATTGGTCGTGCCGAAAAGCCTATGGATCATGGGTCTTTTTGTGTTGCCATTCCGCAAGCAGAAAGGCCTTTTTTGTTTGCGGAAAACGCCCTTTCAGCGCCATGTTCAGGGGTATGCAAACTGTTCTGTACGAACAAAAAGGAAAGGAATTCATCATGAGAAAACGCAACATCCGCAAGGCTGCTGCCGCCCTGACTGCCCTGGCTCTGTGCGCCGGTGTGCTCAGCGGCTGCGGCGGCACCGCATCCAGCACCGCTTCCAGCGCAGCAAGTTCTTCTGCCGCTGCCAGCAGCGAAGCATCCGGCGAGGACGCCGACGAGGCTGCCGCAAAGAACGTGGCAGACCTGATCGATGCCATCTATGTCCAGGAGCGCAACGACAACACCGACGAGCAGTGTGCTGCTGCCAAGGCTGCCTGGGACGCCTTGACCGACGCTCAGAAGGAGCTGGTGGAAGGCGAAAATGCTGACCCCGATTATTTTGGCCGTGACACCGGCGATGCTTCCAAGGATGCCGCCCGCAACGAGGACAACATCGGCGAGAACGAGCTGCTGGTGGTCTCCTTTGGCACCTCCTTCAACGACAGCCGTGTGAAGGACATCAAGGGCATCGAGGACGCTCTGCAGGCCGCCTACCCCGACTGGAGCGTGCGCCGCGCCTTTACCGCACAGATCATCATCAACCATGTGCAGGCCCGTGACGGCGAGAAGATCGACAACATGCAGCAGGCCATGGACCGCGCTGTGGCCAACGGCGTGAAGAACCTGATCGTGCAGCCCACCCATCTGATGCACGGTGCCGAGTACGACGAGATGATGGAGATGATCGACTCCTACCGCGACAAGTTCGAGAGCGTTGCCGTGGCTGAGCCCCTGCTGGGCGAGGTCGGCTCTGACGCCACCGTGATCAACTCCGACAAGGAAGTGGTTGCCAAGGCCGTGACCGAGGCCGCCGTGAAGGATGCCGGTTACGAGAGCCTGGACGCCGCCGCTGCCGAGAAGGTTGCCTTCGTGTTCATGGGCCACGGCACTTCCCACACTGCAAAGGTGAGCTACAGCCAGATGCAGACCACCATGCAGACCCTGGGCTATGACAATGTGTTCATCGGCACCGTGGAGGGTGAGCCCGAGGAAACCGCCTGCGAGAACGTGATCGAGGCTGTGAAGGCCGCCGGTTACACCAAGGTCGTCCTGCGTCCCCTGATGGTGGTTGCAGGCGATCACGCCAACAACGACATGGCCGGTTCCGACGAGGATTCCTGGCTGAGCCAGTTCAACGCTTCCGGCGCATTTGAGTCTGTGGACTGCCAGATCGCCGGTCTGGGCGAAGTGCCCTCCATTCAGGAGCTGTACGTTGCCCACACCAAGGCTGCCATTGATTCTCTGAACGGCTGAAAATAACTGCCAAATTGCCCGGAGGGAGTGATCTTTTCGGGCAATTTTTATTTTTGGCAGGATTGTGGTATACTGAGACCTGCAGGGAGTTTCTCCCTTTCTGATTCTGAAACATTGAGGTATTTTTCTATGCGCTGCAAACAGATGCTTTCCCTTTCCGTTGTCACCGTGCTGCTGGCCGCTTCTCTGGCAGGCTGCGGCACTTCTTCCACCGCTCCGTCGGCCGTCTCTTCCGAGGCCCCTTCCAGCGCGGCAAGTTCCGCCGCATCCGAAGTCACGGAGACCGCCGCTCTGCCGGACGGCGTATACACTGCCGAGTTTGATACCGACAGCGGCATGTTCCATGCCAACGAGGCCTGCGACGGCAAAGGCACCCTGACCGTTAAGGACGGCAAGATGACCTTCCACGTCAGCCTGGTGTCCAAAAAGATCGTGAACCTGTACCCCGGCCTGGCCGCTGATGCCGAGGCCCACAAAACGGACTGGCTGCTGCCCACCACCGACACTGTGACCTACTCCGACGGCACCAGCGAAGAGGTGTACGGCTATGACATCCCGGTCACCGCATTGGATGAGGACTTCCCGCTGGCCATTCTGGGCTCCAAGGGTACCTGGTACGACCACACCGTGAGCGTGCGCAATGCCCAGCCCAAGACCGAGGAAGTCTCCGAGACCCCCGCAGACGGCGAATACACCGTATCTGTGGCACTGGAGGGCGGCTCCGGCCGTGCCACCGTGGACAGCCCCGCCACTCTGACCGTGGCCGACGGCAAGATGACCGCCACCATCGCATGGAGCAGCCCCAACTATGACTATATGGTCGTGGACGGCGAGAAGTACCTGCCCACCAACACCGAGGGCAACTCCACCTTTGAGATCCCGGTCGCTGCCCTGGGCACCCCGCTGGCCGTGACCGCCGACACGGTGGCCATGAGCACCCCGCACGAGATCGAATACACCCTGACTTTTACGCTGGAATAAGATGAACAAGATCACACGCAGCCAATTTCTGAGGCTCCTGCCCGCTGCCGGGCTGCTGCTGACCGCCTGTGCCGAGCAGGCCGGTCCCACGGCAGAAGTGCAGCTGGTACCGGCCGGGACCGCTGCACTGGACTACGCACAGCAGTTCACGGCTGCAAAATACGAGGGCGGCTATACCCTGCTCTCCATCCCGGCCGACGGGGCACAGTTCCTTGTGGTGCCGGAGGGGGCTGCCGTTCCGACCGATGTACCGGACGGCGTGACCGTGCTGCGTCAGCCGCTGCAGAACCTCTATCTGGTGTCCACCTCGGTGATGGACCTGTTCCTTGCACTGGACGCACTGGACTGCATCGCCCTGAGCGGCACCCGCGCCGAGGGCTGGTATCTGGACGAGGCCCGGCAGGCCATGCTGGACGGGCGCATTGCCTATGCGGGCAAATACAGCGCCCCGGACTACGAGCAGATCCTTGCCGCGAATTGCGGTCTTGCCATCGAGAACACCATGATCTACCACACCCCGGAGGTCAAGGAGCAGCTGGAGCGCTTCGGCATCCCGGTGCTGGTGGAGCGTTCCAGCTACGAGAGCGGCCCGCTGGCCCGCATGGAGTGGATCAAATTCTACGGCATCCTGCTGGGCAAGGAGGAACTGGCACAGCAGGTGTTTGACCGACAGGCGGAGCGCATCGCTCCCCTGCTGGACCAGCAGTCTACCGGCAAGAGCTGCGCGTTCTTTTCTATCTCGGCCAACAATCTGGCCAACGTGCGCAAGGGCGGCGACTATGTGGCCCGCATGATCGAGATGGCCGGGGCCGACTATGTGTTTGCCGATCTGACCGACAGCGGCAACAGCCTTTCCACCATGAACCTGCCGCTGGAAGACTTCTACGCCGGTGCACGGGACGCCGACTTCCTGATCTACAACAGTACCATTGAGGGCGTTGTCTCCACCACCGACGAGCTGGTGGCCAAGTGCTCCCTGCTGGCGGACTTCAAGGCTGTGCAGAATGGGCATGTCTGGTGCGTTGCCCAGAGCTTTTTCCAGCAGAGCATGGAATTGGCCGATTTTATCCTGGAGCTGAACCGTCTGTTCACCGAGGATGCGCCGGACGGATTGCAGTATTTCATTCACGTTGAGTAAGGAACCGCTTATGACCCGCAAAAAACGCTATCTGTTTTCTTATCTCCTGCTGGCGCTGGCGCTGGTGGTTCTGTTTGCCGCCAACCTGTTCTGGGGTAGTGTTGCCCTGACCCCCGGTGCCGTGCTGGCGGCCCTGACCGGCCGCGGGCAGGACGCACTGTCGGTGGGCATCATCACCCAGCTGCGCATGCCCCGGGCTGTGATGGTGGTGTTGCTGGGCGCGGCACTCTCTGCAGCAGGCTATCTGCTGCAGACCTTTTTTGCCAACCCCATCGCCGGGCCTTTTGTCATGGGCATTTCCAGCGGAGCCAAGCTGGCCGTAGCACTGGTGATGGTGATGTTCCTGAACCACGGCCTGCTCACCAGCTCCCTCACCCTGATCCTGGCCGCATTTGCGGGGGCTATGGCCGCCATGGCCTTTGTGCTGGCGGTGGCCCGTCGGGTGCAACGCATGAGCATTCTGGTCATCTGCGGCGTCATGATCGGTTACATCTGTTCCGCTGTCACCGAGTTCGTGGTGGCATTTGCGCAGGACTCTAACATCGTCAACCTGCACAACTGGTCACAGGGCAGCTTTTCCGGCATGACCTGGGGCAATGTACAGGCGGCGGCACTGGTGGTGCTGCCTGCGCTGGCAGCAGCCTTCTGCCTGGCCAAACCCATGAGCGCCTACCAGATGGGCGAAGCCTATGCCCAGAGCGTGGGCGTGAACGTGAAGCGTTTTTCCCGGCTGCTGGTACTGCTTTCCAGTCTGCTAGCGGCCTGTGTCACGGCCTTTGCGGGGCCCATCTCCTTTGTGGGCATCGCAGTGCCGCATCTGGTCAAGCAGCTGCTGGGCAGCGCAAAGCCGCTGGTGGTGCTGCCGGGCTGCTGCCTGGGCGGGGCCGCCTTCTGTTTGCTGTGCGACCTGATCGCCCGCAGCCTGTTTGCTCCCACGGAGCTTTCCATCAGCGCGGTCACCGCCGTGTTTGGTGCGCCGGTGGTCATCGGGCTGCTCATCCGCCGGAACCGGGAGGGTGCACAATGAAGGAATTTCTCTGTGAAACGCAGGAGCTTGCCATCGGCTACGGCAAAACGCCGCTGGCCTCCGGCATTGCACTAAGGGCAAAGCCGGGGCAGATCCTTGTCCTTGTCGGCCCCAACGGTGCGGGCAAATCCACCCTGCTCAAAACACTGGCCGGACAGCTGGCCCCGCTGGGCGGCACTGTGCTGCTGGACGGGCAGGACCTGACCGCCTACACCGGCACGGCCCGGGCGCAGAAGCTGGCTCTGATGCTGCCCCACACCCGCCGCACTGAGCTGACCACCTGCTTTGAGTTTGCCGCCGCCGGGCGCATTCCTTACACCGGGCGGCTGGGCATTCTGTCCGACGCCGACCGGCAGGCCGTGCAGGATGCACTGGAAATTGCCGGAGCTGCGCATCTCGCGGACCGGGACTTCAACTGCATCAGTGACGGCCAGCGTCAGCGTGTTTTGCTGGCCCGTGCCATCTGCCAGCAGCCTAAAGTGCTGCTGCTGGACGAGCCCACCTCCTTTCTGGACATCAAGGGCAAGATCGAGCTGCTGACCATCCTGCAGAAGCTGGCCCATGAACAGGGCCTTGCGGTCATCGTGAGCCTGCATGAGCTGGACATGGCACAGAAGATCGCGGACGCAGTGGTGTGCGTGTTCCCGGACCATGTTTCCGGCGTGCTGACCCCGGATGCCGCCTTTGCCCCGGACAACATCCGTGCCCTCTACACGCTGAGCGAAGAACAGTATACGGCCCTGTTCGGGCAGGCAAAGCCCCAAAAGCCCACGTTCGAGCACTACGTCCGCAGCGGGCAGAAGCTGCTGCGCTGCGGCTATACCACCGGCACCTGTGCGGCGCTGGGGGCAGCGGGCGCGGCCCGGCTGCTGCTCACCGGCCATGCGCCGGAGACGGTGGCGCTGCGCACCCCAAAGGGCATCGTGGTGGAGGTAGCACCCCTGTTCTGCCGCCGCACCGACACTGGGGCCGAATGCGCCATTGAAAAGGACGGCGGCGACGACGTGGATGTGACCACCGGCTTGCCGGTGATCGCCACAGTGGAACTGCTGCCGGGCTGCACGGACATCCGCATCGACGGCGGCAGAGGTGTGGGCCGGGTGACCAAACCCGGCCTCGACCAACCCGTTGGTGCCGCCGCCATCAACCATGTGCCCCGGCAGATGATCGCCGAGGCCCTGCGCCGGGAGGCTGAAGCCGCCTGTTATACCGGCGGCTTTGCGGTGACCATTTCCATCCAGAACGGCGAGGAAGTAGCCCGGCGCACCTTCAACCCGCACATCGGGGTGGAGGGCGGCCTTTCGGTGCTGGGCACCAGCGGCATCGTGGAGCCCATGAGCCAGCAGGCCATCCTGGACACCGTCCAGCTGGAAATGAACCAGGCTGTTTTGCGGGCCGGTACCCCAAAGCGGCTCATCCTTGCCCCGGGCAACTACGGGCTGGACTACCTGCACGACACCTACCCGGCCTTTGCGGCCATCCCGGTGGTCAAGACCTCCAACTTCATCGGAGATACGCTGGATATGGCGGCTTCCGCCGGGTTTGAGCAGGTGCTGCTGGTGGGCCATGTGGGCAAGCTGGTCAAAGTGGCCGGCGGCATCATGAACACCCACTCCCACACGGCCGACTGCCGCACCGAGCTGTTCTGTGCCCATGCCGCCCTCTGTGGGGCAAGCCGGGAGCTGTGCGCGGCTTTGTACGCCGCCGCCACCACCGACGCCTGTCTGGAGCTGCTGGACGCCGCCGGACTGCGCGCCCCGGTGCTGGAAAGCCTGCTGGATGCCATCCAACTGCACCTCGACCGCCGGGCGGGTGAAGCCTTCCGGGTGGGTGCAGTGCTGTTTTCCAACCAGCACGGGCCGCTTGGCGCAACACAAACTGCAAAGGAGCTGCTTGAACAATGGAACAACGCATGACCGGCACCTTTTACGGGGTCAGCGTCGGCCCCGGCAATCCGGAGCTGCTGACTTTGCAGGCTGTGCGTCTGCTGCGGCAGTGCCCGGTGCTGGCTGCGCCGCAGACCGCTTCCGGGCAGATGCTGGCGCTGGACATCGCCCGCCGGGCGCTGGGCAGCGAGCTGGACGGCAAGACCATTCTGCCCCTGCAGTTTGCCATGAGCCGGGATACCGCCGTGCTGCGCGTCTCTCACGAGACCGCTGCCAGCGCAGTGCGGCCTTTTCTGGATGCCGGGCAGGATGTGGCCATGCTGAACCTGGGTGACGTGTCCATTTATGCCACCTTTGGCTATCTGCAGGAGATCCTGCAGGCGCAGGGCTATGCCACCGCGATGGCGGCGGGTGTGCCCAGCTTCTGCGCGGCAGCAGCCCGGCTGAATCAGCCCCTTACCGGCGGCATGGACGCTCCGCTGACCATCGCTCCCGGCAGCCGGGCCGACGAGGTATTGGACGCCCACGGCACGAAAGTCCTGATGAAAACCGGGCGTCAGCTGCCCGCCCTGCTGGACACCCTGGACGCCCACGGTGCGTTGAGCCGCAGCGCCCTCGTGTGCAGCTGCGGCCTGCCGGATGAAACGATCTTCCCCGACCTTTCGACTGCGCGCCCGCCGCAGGATGGCAGCAAGGCCGGATATTTTGCAACGGTACTGGTAAAGGAGTAACTGCTATGGTACACTTTGTAGGCGCGGGGCCCGGTGCCCCGGACCTGATCACTCGGCGGGGCGCAGCCCTGCTGCAGGAGGCTGATTGCATCATCTACGCGGGCAGTCTGGTCAACCCGGCCCTGCTGGGACTGGCAAAACCCGGCTGCGCCATTTACAACAGCGCCGAGATGACGTTGGAACAGGTGCTGGATGTGATGCGCACCATGGAGGCAGACGGCAAAATCACCGTGCGCCTGCACACCGGCGACCCCTGCCTGTACGGGGCCATCCGGGAGCAGATGGATGCACTGGACGCCGACGGCATCGCCTACGATGACACGCCCGGCGTGTCCAGCTTCTGCGGCGCGGCGGCGGCACTGAATGCCGAATACACCCTGCCCACCGTGAGCCAGACCGTGATCATCACCCGCATGGAAGGCCGCACCCCGGTGCCCGAGCGGGAAAAGCTGGCCAGTCTTGCCGCCCACGGGGCCACTATGGTGATTTTCCTGTCCATCGGTCTGGTAGACAAGGTGCAGGATGCTCTGCTGCAGGGCGGTGCCTACACGCCGGACACCCCCGCCGCCGTGGTATACAAGGCCACCTGGCCGGAGCAGAAAACCGTGCGCTGTACCGTGGGTTCTTTGGCGCAGAGCGTGCACGACGCCGGCATCACCAAAACAGCGCTCATCGTGGCAGGCGATTTCCTTGGCACCCGGTACGAGCGCAGCAAGCTGTACGACCCCGGTTTTACCACCGAGTTCCGCAAGGGGTCCGACCAATGACCCGGGCCTATCTGGCCTTTACCGACACCGCTCTGGCACTGGCCCGGCGGCTGGCAGACGCCCTGCCCGGCAGTGTGGACCGCTGCGGCAGCGGCGGCGTCTCCCTTGCCGGGTGGACCGCCCTGCAGTTTGCGCAGAGCGACGCCCTTGTTTTTGTGGGAGCCGTGGGCATTGCGGTGCGGGCCATTGCGCCCCACTGCCGCAGCAAGGCGTCGGACCCGGCGGTGGTGGTACTGGACGAATGCGGCCGCTTTGCGGTGCCGGTGCTGTCCGGTCATCTGGGCGGTGCCAATGACCTGGCCCGTGCACTGGCCGCCGTGTGCGGAGCCGTTCCGGTGATCACCACGGCCACCGACGCCCACGGCATTTTTGCGGTGGACGAGTGGGCAAAGCACCAGAACTGCACGGTGCTGGAAGCGGAGCGCATCAAGCATGTCAGCAGCAAGCTGCTGGCCGGGCAGTCGGTGCGGTTTGCCGCTGAGTTTCCCGTGCAGGGCACCCCGCCCGCCGGGGTGGATCCTGCACGGACCCCTGCCGAAGCCGATTTTGCCCTTACCCTCTCCCCTGCCGGGGACGCTTTGCATCTGGTGCCCCGCATCGGGGTGCTGGGCATCGGCTGCCGCAGGGGGACATGTGCCGAGCAGTTGGAAGCCGCCTTTGCTGACTTCTGTGCCCGGCACAGCCTTGCCCCGGCGTGCATCGCGGCGGTGGCCAGCATCGACCTGAAGGCTGACGAGGCCGGGCTGCTGGCGTTCTGCCGGGCCCACGGCTGGCCCATCACATTTTATTCTGCGGAGCAGCTGCGGGCACTGCCCGGGCCGTTCACACCATCTCCCTTTGTGCAAAGCGTCACCGGGGTGGACAACGTGTGTGAGCGGGCCGCTGTGCTGGCGTCCGGCGGCTGCATCCGCATCCCGAAACAGGCGGGCGGCGGTGTGACCTTTGCGCTGGCGCTGTGCCCCTATGCCCCGGACTGGAGGTGGCAGAATGGCTGATATCGTATATGTGGTCGGGCTTGGCCCCGGCGACCCGCAGTTTTTGACCGCACAGGCGCAGAGCGCCCTGGAAGAAGCCGAGGTGCTGTGCGGCTATCCGGTCTATCTGGATCTGGTACGCCCCTATTACCCGGAAAAAGAATATTACGCCACCGGCATGACCAAAGAACTGGACCGCTGCCGCTGGGCGCTGGAAACTGCCCACAGCGGCCGGACCGTGGCTCTGGTGTGCAGCGGTGACGCCGGAGTGTACGGCATGGCCAGCCCCCTGCTGGAGCTGGCCGAAGGCTGCCCGGACGTGACCGTGGAGGTGGTGCCCGGCCTGACTGCCGCCCTGAGCGGCGGCGCGGTGTTGGGTGCCCCGCTGGCCCATGATTTCTGTGTGCTCTCTCTTTCCGACCGGCTCACCCCGTGGGAGGTCATTGAAAAGCGGCTGGCCGCAGCGGCCATGGGCGATTTCTGCATGGCGGTGTACAACCCTTCTTCCAAGGGGCGGCCGGACTATCTGGCCCGGGCCGTGCGCATCCTGCTGCAAAACGGCAAGGCCCCGGACACCGTCTGTGGGCTGGTGCGCAACATCGGCCGGGAGGGCCAGAGCGCTCAGGTGCTGACGCTGGCCCAGCTGGAGCAAACGCCCGTGGATATGTTCACCACCGTGTACATCGGCAACCGCAACACCCGGGTGCTGCAGGGCCGCATGGTCACGCCGCGGGGGTACCGCGTATGAGGGCAGTGGTGTTCAGCGGCACCACCGAGGGCCGCATTTTTTCCCGGCAGCTGGCCCAGTTTGGAGCGGACGTTCTGGTGAGCGTGGCCACCCCGCTGGGCAGCGAGGAACAGGGCAGCTTTGCCGGCATCACAGTGCACTGCGGCCGGTTGACCCCGGACGAGATGGCCGCCCTTGTGCAGGGAGCCGACCTGTGCGTAGACGCCACCCACCCCTATGCGGTGGACGCCACCCGCAATATCCGCACGGCCTGCCGCACCGCCGGGGTGGAATATCACCGGCTGCTGCGTGCGCAAAGCCCCCTGCCTGCCGGGAGCATGGTGTTCCAATCGGCGGCACATGTGGCGGATTTTCTGGTCCAAACGCAGGGCAATGTCCTGCTGGCCACCGGGGCCAAGGAGCTGCCTGCCTTTGCGCAGCTGGCCCCGGAACGGCTGTACCCCCGTGTGCTGCCTACACTGGACGGCATTGCCGCCTGCGAGGCCGCGCACATCCCCCACAAGAATATCCTTGCTTTACAGGGGCCGTTCTCCTACGCGCTGAACCGGGCCCTGCTGGAGCAATTCTCCATTCGCTTTCTCGTGACCAAGGACGGCGGGGCCGCCGGTGGCTTTGCCGAGAAAGCGCAGGCTGCCGCCGACACCGGCGTCCAGCTCATCGTGATCCGCCGCCCGGCCGAGACCGGTGAGACGGCAGACCAGATCCTGACCCGCTGCAGGGAGGTGCTGAAAGGATGATCACACTCATTGGTATGGGCTCCGGCACCCCCGGCAGCCTGACCGCACAGGGTCTTGCCGCCCTGCAGGGTGCCGACCGCATTCTGGGCGCAAAGCGGCTGCTGGCCACACTGCCGGAGGGCTGCACCGGAAACCGGCAGGCCCTGTACAAACCGGACGAAATTCTGGCCTGTCTGGCCGCGCACCCGGACGAGGAAATTGCGCTGGTGTACAGCGGCGATACCGGGTTCTACTCCGGCGCATCCCAGCTGCTGCCCATGCTGCGGGCCTTTGGCATCTCCTGCCGGGTGCTGCCCGGCCTTTCCAGCGTACAGCTGCTGGCCGCCGCCGTAGGCCGCCCCTGGCAGGACTGGACTCTTGTTTCTGCCCACGGCTGTGCCTGCGACCCGGTGTCTGCCTGCATGAACCATAAAACCGTATTCTTTCTCACCGGCGGGGCCGAGACCCCGGCCACCCTGTGTGCCGCACTGACCGCCGCCGGGCTGGGCGATGCCCACGCCCTTGTGGGCGAAAACCTTGGCACGCCCGACGAAAAGATCCACTTTGGCACCGCGCAGGAACTGGCCGGGCAGACCTTTGCTTCCCTGAGTGTCCTGCTGGTGGAACATGCCGTGCACCCGGAACGCCGCACCCCCGGCCTGCCGGATGAGGCCTTCATCCGGGGCGAGGTGCCCATGACCAAGCAGGAAGTGCGGGCCGCCGCGCTGGCCAAACTGGCCGTGCACCCCGCCGATACCCTGTGGGACGTGGGGGCCGGTACCGGCAGCGTGAGCGTGGAGCTGGCACTGGCCGCCCCGCAGGGGCATGTGTATGCGGTGGAGTGTGAGCCGGACGCCTGCGCCCTCATCCGCCGGAACCGCGAAAAATTTGCGGCGTGGAACCTCTCCCTCATTGAGGGCCGTGCCCCTGCCGCACTGGAAGCCCTGCCTGCCCCGGATGCCGTGTTCATTGGCGGCACCAAGGGCAGCATGGCCGCGGTGGTGGACACGGTTCTGGCCAAAAACGCCAATGCGCGCATCTGCATTGCCGCCATTGCGCTGGAATCCCTGAGCGCCGCCATTGCAGCCCTTACGGCTCATGGCCTTTCCGCTGAGGTGACCCAGCTTGCCGTGAGCCGTACCAGACCGGCAGGCAGGCTCCACCTGCTGACCGCCAACAACCCCATTTTTCTGATCACAGGAGAACGCAAATGATGCAGTTCGTCATCGCCGCACCGCATTCCGGCAGCGGCAAGACCACCGTCACCTGCGCCCTGCTGGCCGCTTTGAAAAAGCAGGGCATGGACCCCTGCGCCTTCAAGAGCGGGCCGGACTATATTGACCCCATGTTTCACCGGTCGGTGCTGGGGGTGGAGAGCCACAATCTGGATCTTTATCTTTCTGCCAAAAATACGGTACGGGAACTGTACGCCCACTATGCTGCCGGGCACGGGGCTGTGGTGTGCGAAGGGGCCATGGGTTTTTACGATGGGCAGGGCCTGACCACCCGCGCCAGTGCCTGGGAGCTGGCCGATGCGCTGGACCTGCCGGTACTGTTGGTGGTACAGCCCAAGGGGGCCAGTGTGACGCTGGCCGCAGAGATTCAGGGCCTTGTGCATTTCAAACCGGAGAGCCACATTGCAGGCATCCTGCTGAATGACTGCTCCGAAAAGCTCTTCCGGATGCTCAAGCCCCTGCTGGAAACCGAGACCGGCCTGCCGGTGCTGGGGCATCTGCCCCGCCTGCCGGAGGCGTCCATCGAGAGCCGCCATCTGGGGCTGAAGACCGCCGGGGAGATCGCCGGGCTTCAGCAAAAGATTGCCCTTCTTGCGGATGCGCTGGTGCTGGACTGGGTGCAGTTCCAGGCCCTGACCGACCGGTCTGCGCCGCTGGCTCAGCCTGCCGCCCGCGCCCCGGCGCGCACCCGCATCGCCGTTGCGCAGGACGAAGCCTTTTGCTTTGCCTACGCCGAAACGCTGGAAGCCCTGACCGCCGCCGGGGCAGAGCTTGTCCCATTCAGCCCCCTGCACGATGCGGCCCTTCCGCCGGAGCTTGGCGGGCTGTATCTGCCGGGCGGCTACCCGGAACTGTACGCAGGGCCGCTGAGTGGGAACCGCTCGATGCGGGCTTCTGTGCAGCAGGCTGTGGAACATGGTCTGCCCACCGTGGCCGAGTGCGGCGGCTTCCTCTATCTGGGGCAGACGCTCGAAGACGCCGACGGCACCGTCTGGCCCATGGCGGGCGTCCTGCCGGGCAGCGGCTTCCCGGTCGGGCGGCTGGTGCGGTTCGGGTACGCGGAGCTGACCGCCCGCGCCGACAGCCTGCTGTTCCGCGCCGGAGAGTCGTTCCCCGCCCACGAGTTCCACCACTGGGACTCGACCGCGAACGGCACGGCGTTGACCGCTGCAAAAGCCAATGGCCGCAGCTGGGCCTGCGGCTTTGCCAATGAACATCTCTATGCGGGCTTTCCGCATCTGTACTGGGCAGGCACCCCCCTGCCCCGGCGGTTCGTGGAAGCCGCCGTACTCGATCACCAGAAGGAGCAGACCCCATGACCGAACCGGAACTGAAACAGCTTTTCACCGCCATCACCCCGCCCAGCGAGACCGCCCGCGCGGCTGCACACGCCCACTGGGCCAGCCTGGCCAAGCCGCTGGGCGGGCTGGGCGCACTGGAGACCCTGCTGGAAGATGCCGCCGCCCTGACCGGCACGGCGCAGCTCGCCTTTGACCGCCGGGCCGTCCTCGTGCTCTGCGCGGACAACGGCGTCGTGGCCCAGGGCGTGAGCCAGACCGACCAGAG
>ERZ1106919.1748-NODE-1748-length-13348-cov-5.871887_pt1 | contig 13348 bp, 9 predicted proteins | sample MGYA00403654_ERZ1106919 | MGnify/ENA primary metagenome ERZ1106919 (study PRJEB35170, sample SAMEA104062450) | human gut metagenome | biome: human gut; feature: human-associated habitat; material: faeces | place: Denmark | collected 2012-10-08 ... | reverse complement strand
TGGAGAGCGTGCTGCTGATGAGCGGCGGCTACGACCTGCAGCTGGTCATCAAGGGGCAGACCTTCCAGGAGATCGCCCTGTTCGTGGCCAAGCGCCTGAGCCCGCTGGACGACGTGCTGTCCACGGCCACCCATTTTGTCCTGCGTACCTATAAGAAAGAGGGCCGCTTCTATCAGGACGACGAAATCGATGAAAGAGAGTGCACCGTGCTGTGATGGATTACGATAAACTGATCGCGCCTGCCGCTGCGGCCATGCGCCCCTCCGGCATCCGCAAATTCTTCGACCTTGCCGCCGACATGCCAGAGTGCATCAGCCTGGGCGTCGGCGAACCGGATTTCAAAACGCCCTGGGCCGTGCGCGAGGCCGGCATCGAGAGCCTGGAACACGGCCGCACCCGCTATACCGCCAATGCGGGCCTGAAGGAGCTGCGCGCAGAGATCTGCCGCTATCTGGAGCGCCGGATGAACCTGCACTACGACCCGCTGAGCCAGGTGCTGGTCACTGTGGGCGGCAGTGAGGCCATTGATATGTGCATCCGCACGGTGGTGCAGCCGGGGGATGAGGTCGTCATCCCGGAGCCGTGCTTCGTCTGCTATGAGCCCATCACCACCCTGTCGGGCGGTGTGCCGGTCCATGTGGCCTGCCGCCAGGAGGATGAGTTCCGCCTCCGCCCGGAGGCCTTGAAAGCGGCCATCACCCCCAGGACCAAGCTGCTCATTATGCCGTTCCCGAACAACCCCACCGGTGCCGTGATGGAGAAGGAAGACCTCGAAGCCATCGCCGACGTTCTGCGGGACACGAACGTTCTGGTGCTGTCGGATGAGATCTACGCCGAGCTGAACTACGGCCTGCGGCCGCACGTCTCCATTGCCACCCTGCCCGGCATGGCCGAGCGGACCATCGTGGTGAACGGCTTCTCCAAGAGCTATGCGATGACCGGCTGGCGTCTGGGCTATGCCTGCGGCCCGGCTCCCATCATCAAGATCATGACCAAGATCCACCAGAGCGCCATCATGAGCGCCCCCACCACCAGCCAGTACGCCGCCATCACGGCCCTGAAGGACTGCGACGGCGAGATCGACCGGATGCGGGATGAGTACAACATGCGCCGTCGTCTGGTGGTGAAGGGCTTCAACGCCATGGGCCTGACCTGTTTTGAGCCGCGGGGCGCGTTCTACGCCTTCCCCTGCATCAAGTCCACCGGGATGACCAGCCAGGAGTTCTGCACCCGGCTGCTGGAGCAGAAGCACGTGGCGCTGGTGCCCGGCGATGCCTTCGGCGCTTCCGGCGAGGGGTACTGCCGCGTGTCGTATGCGTACTCGGTGGAGCATCTGACCGAAGCCATGAAGCGCATCCGCGCCTTTTTGGAGGAAAACGGCATCGCAATGCCGCAGTGAGGAGAGTTGAAAATGGCAAAACTGAACCGCGTGACCGTTCTGGCCCCTGCCAAGCTGAATCTGGCGCTGGACGTGGTGGGTACTCTGCCCAACGGATACCACGACCTCGACATGACCATGCAGGCCATCACCCTGTATGAAAAGGTGGTGCTGGCCCGCAGCAGTGGCCTGAACCTCTCTCTGCCCGGAAGCCCGGTTGCCGCCAACGATAGCAACACCGCCATCAAGGCGGCCATCGCGTTCTTCCGCTACACCGGCCTGCTGGCGGGGGTGGACATCACTATTTATAAGAATACCCCGGTGCGGGCAGGCATGGCCGGCGGCAGCGCCGATGCCGCCGCCGTGCTGGTGGGCCTGAACGAGCTGTACGGTGCCCGGCTCTCCATGAGTGAGCTGTGCGCACTGGGCGCGTCCATTGGCGCAGATGTGCCCTTTGCCCTCATGGGCGGCACCTGCCGGGTGCAGGGCGTGGGCGACCTGCTCAAGCCCCTGCCGCCGGTGCCGGACTGCTGGTTCACGGTGGTGATGCCGGACTACGGCGTTTCCACCCCGGAGGCCTTTGCCGCCTACGATAAGGTGGGCAGCAGCGTCCACCCGGACTGCCAGGCCCAGGAGGACGCCATCCGGGCCGGGGATCTGGAGGCGGTCTGCGCCGCTGCCGGCAACGCCCTGGAAGAGTGCAGCGGTGCCAAGGACACCGGGGCCATCAAGGCTCTGCTGCGTGAAAAGGGCGCTGTGACGGCTCTGATGACCGGCAGTGGGTCGGCGGTGTTTGGCATCTTCCGGGATGAGACATCCGCCCGCGCCGCAGCAGCGGCGGCAAAGCACCGCTGGAAGCAGGTGTACACCGCGCAGCCGGACAAGGGCGGCGCGCGGGTCGTCTGATCTGTCCATGAATAAACCTCCTTCCCATGGGGCAGAATGGCTCCAAGGGAAGGAGGTCTTTTTTGTGCAGACCTTTTATAAAATCTGCCTGATCCTGATGATCGTGGGCGGCGTCAACTGGGGCCTTGTGGGCTTGTTCCAATTCGACTTTGTGGGCTGGCTGCTGGGCGGCAGCGCTTCCATCTGGTCCCGTATCGTGTTCACGCTGGTAGGTCTGGCGGCCCTGTGCGGCATCCCGGGGCTGTTCACCGAGGAAACTGAGGAATAACAGAACGGCTGCTGCACAATAGCGTGCAGCAGCCGTTTTATAGCGTACAGATGTGCAAATCTTAAAAAAACAGCCTTGACAAGCATTTTTCACTATGCTATATTACTGGCAGTAAGCAGGGCACTCCCGTGGTGGGGGTGTCCTGCTTTTGTGTAAGCATCGGTCTGTTTTACCGGTCGTTATCCACATCGTCCCACCCCACCAGGTCCGGCAGGGTGAGGGTCTCGTCCGAGCAGCGGGTCCGGGGACCTTCCGGCCCGGCGGCCAGGGTGGAGGCGACTTCCCGGGCAATCTCCCGGATGGCGGTGCAGTCCTCCGGCAGGTCGGTCTGGCTGCGGCCGGAGTGGATGAACAAGATCTTGCCCAGGTGCCCCACCACCAGCGTCAGCGGTAAAATCTGCGGGGCAGAGCTGTCATAGCGGTAGCCCTGCTCCTTTGCAGTCTTGTAGATGCGCTGGGCGGCAAAACTCCAGCTCCGCAGGCCGCGGGCCTGCTCCACGCCCAGATAGCTGTACAGCACCCCCGGTGCGTCGCAGATGATGGGAAACGGAAATTCAGCCCCCTGGGTGGCCTGTGCCACCGTCCGGGCCGAGGAGCGCACCACGCAGGCCAGCCGGACGCCCCGCAGGCGGGCGTAGGTCTTGAGGTAATGGGTCAGATATTCCCGCGTGACCGGGTGGTCAAAAGCGGGCAGAAAGATCATGACCAGAGGCTGTTCCCCCTCACACAGGGCGTAGAAATCGTTGCCGGGTCTCGTAGGGGTGTCAAAGGTAAAACGGGGGATCGAAGTGCCCACCAAGTGCTCAGAACTCATGCCGCAATTGCACATCCTTTCCGGCTTGCCGCGCACCGGAGCGCACAGTGCCCGGTGCAAATGTTCCGATATAAAAAAAATCCACACACTGTCCCGGCAGGGGACAGCGGTGGATCAAAACCTATAAAAGATCCCGCCCGGTCGTCTGCGGCCAATCAAACCTACCCTTGCGGACAGGTGGGTGCCCTGTCGCCGGTTTCACGCTTCCTCATCGAGCCTCCATGGTCGACCCATGGCGGGGAGGTCTGCATTCCACCGGAGAACTCCGGGCTCCCGTTGAATGATTAGTAGGATCATATAAACCGCAACAAATCGAGCCGGGCAGGAAGTCTTGCCTGGTAATCTGGGAGAGGAAAACGATCAGTCGATCTCGTAATCGTCGCTCAGGCGCTGCTCAAACAGCTTGCTGACTTCCAGCAGAGTCTCGTCGTCCTCTACCACGTCCAGATATTCGCCTTCGTCGTCCTCGCCAACGCTCAGGATCACCAGCTGGGCATCCTCTGCGTCCTCTTCATTTTCGGTGTATTCCACCACAGCCAGATAATGCACGCCCTTGTGGTCCAGTGCGTCGATCACCTCAAAGGTGACCTCGTTGCCGTCCTCGTCCTCAAGGGTCATCAGGTCAGGCTGATATTCCTCGTCCTCGGTATTCAGGTTCTTGATTTCGTCAGACATAGATCGTGTCTCCTGTATCGTGTCATAAGACGGGCTTTTGTGTACCGGCCCGTCCGGTCTGCATATAGTGTAGCGTTTTTTTGCCTGCTCGTCAAGATGCTTTTTCGCACAGAAATTGTGCAGCAAATTTTCACGCATTTGCTCTCGCACTCTGCGGCAGAATATGATATACTATCCTCTGAATCTTCTGTGCACGGTGTGCCGTGCAGGTTACTATAGAGTATGGAGCGTGGGCGGAAATGATGCATAAAAAAAGATGGGCGGCGTTTGTGCTGGCAGCGGCGCTGGCGCTGACGGGCTGCAGTGCCGGGAGCTTTCTGCACTTTGGCAAAGGCAGCGGCGGCAGTACAGTCCAGAAGATCGACCGCCCGGCAGTGGAATCGGCAGAGCTGCAGTTTGCCCACCCTGCGGCGGGGGACACCATTGCGGTGTTTGATACCTCGGCAGGCGTGTTCAAGGCGGTGCTTTTCCCGGACAAGGCTCCGCAGGCCTATGATAACTTTGCAGGCCTTGTGCAGGCAGGCTACTACAACGGCCTGACCTTCTCCCGCGTGGAGAGCGGCTTTGTGGCGGAAGCCGGGCAGGGGGCCGACGGCAGGGGCAACACCATCTGGAACGGCAGCCGCTACCCGGCTGAGACCACCGACAGCCTGCACCACTACTCTGGCGCGCTGTGTATGGGCACCGATGCTTCCGGCGAGTGTGCCAGCGTTTTTTACGTGATGCAGACGCTGCCGGGAGACCAGTCGGTGACGCAGGAGCTTGTGAACCAGATGAACAGCGCGGACTACCGCGCGGAGGTGGTTTCGGCCTATCAGACCGCCGGCGGCGCGCCTTATCTTGACTACACCGATACCGTGCTGGGGCAGGTGTACGAGGGTATGGACGTGGTGGATGCCATCGGCCAGACCGCCGTGGACGAAAACCAGAAGCCCCGTGAGGACATCACCATCAACAGCGTGAGCATCGAGACATATCAGTGAACCAAAAGGCACCCGCAGCGTTCAAAACTGCGGGTGCCTTTTTTATAACTCCTTCAGTCGCCTGCGGCGACAGCTCCCTCAAAGAGGGAGCCCTTGGCAGTGCGGCAAAGTTTTCCTTTTCGCCAGAGCCTCCCTCAATGAGAAAGACTTCCCCCGGCCGGGGGAAGATGTCACGCAAGTGACAAAAAGGGGAGCAGTGGCATCGCGTCAGCGATGACGGAAGGAGTTGAATCAAATCTCCCCTGGGTGCTCCTTCCGCCATGCAAGATAATCGTCCAGAATGACGGTGGCGCTGACCGAGTCCAGGATCTCCTTGCGCTTTGTGCCAAAGGTGCCGCTTTCGTCCAGAATGTCGGCGGCGGCGCAGGTGGTCTGCCGCTCGTCCCACATGCGTACCGGCAGGCCGCTCCAGATCTCGACCGTCTTTGCCAGCTTGCGGCTCTTGATGGCGCGTTCGCCCTCGGTACCATCCATGTTCAGCGGCAGGCCGATTACGATCAGCTCGGCTCCGATCTCCTTGGCCACTTCGCACACCCGTGCCGCCACCTTGTTGCGGGCTTTCAGGGTGATCTGCGGGGTGATGGCCGTTGTAAGGAACTCGGTGCGGTCGCAGGTGGCAAGGCCGGTGCGGCTGTCGCCGTAGTCAACAGCTAAAATTTTCATACAGGCTTCCTCTCTTGTGTGGAAAAGTTTGTCGGTTCAAGTGTACCACAGCTGCAGGCTAAAGGGTAGATAATAACACTTTTTTTGAGAGGATTTTCGTGTTACAATAAACACAGATCGTTTTTTTAGGAGGAAGTGCCCCATGCTCAAACTGGTTTTAGGCGGCTCCGGCAGCGGCAAAACGACGCTGCTCTATTCCCGCATCAAGGCCCGGGCCGAGGCAGGTCGGCGCAGCATCCTTCTGGTGCCGGAACAGTTCACTTCCAGCACGGAGGGCCGCATCTACCGGGAACTGGGCGATGCTCTTTCCGGCATGGTGGAAAGCTTTTCCTTTACCAGTCTGGCCGAGCGCATTCTCTCTGCCGAGGGCGGCGCGGCGGTGCAGACCCTTTCGGACGCGGGCCGCGCCGTGCTGGTGCGCCGCGCGCTGGAAGAGCTGCAGGATCATGTGCACTACTACTACCGCCACCGCCGCAGTGCGGCCTTCTGCCAGATGGCGGCCCAGACCATCGACGAGCTGAAAAGTGCCGGCCTTTCCGGCGCACAGCTGGCAGAGCTTGCGCCGGACTGCGGGCCGGAAAGCGGCAAGCTGAGCGAGCTGGCACTGATCTTTCAGGGGTACGAAACGCTGCTGGCGGGCACCGGCATGGACCCCGCCGACCGGCTGGAGCTGGCGGCTGACCGGCTGGAAGCTGCTCTTGCCCGGGGCGAACTGCCGGACTTTCTGCGGGAGCGGGAAGTGTTCATTGACGAGTTCGATACCTTCAACGCACCCAAAAAGCGGCTGATGGGCGCGATGCTGGCGGCGCTGCCCACCGTCACGGTGGCCCTGTGCGACGACGGTGCGCCCATGGTGCCGGGGGATATGGGGCTTTTTTCCGGCGCAAAGCAGGTGGCCGCACAGCTGCGGCAGCTGGCCCGCAAAAACGGTGCTGATGCGGCAGTGCCGGAGCTGCTGCGCCGCGACCTGCGCCATAAGGATGCGCCCGGCCTTGCGGCTGTGACAGAGCTTTTGGAGACTGGCACCTGTGAGGTGCCGCCCGCTGCGCCGGAGGTGCGGCTGTTTGCCGCTGCCAGCCGGGAAGAGGAAGCCCGCTGCACCGCTGCGGCCATCCGCCGCCTGATGCGGCAGGGCGTGCGCTGCGGCAAAATGGCTGTGGTCTGCCGCAATATCTCAGATTACCGTGCGGCCATCCGGTACGAGTTCCGCATGGCAGATATCCCGCTTTACTGCGATGAACCCACCACCCCGGAGTTCAGCGCCCCGGCTACGGCGGTGCGTGCACTGCTGGCACTGCTGCGCGGTGCGGATATGACCGAAAACCTGACCATTCTTGCCAAGACCGGCCTGTGCGCTCTGACCGAGCCGCAGGTCTGCGCGCTGGAAAACTATGCCTATACCTGGTCACCCAATGCGGCGGCATGGCGCACAAAATTTGAGAAAAGCCCCAAGGGCTTCGGCGAAAATGAACTGTCCGATGAGGATGCAAAAACGCTGGAGGATGCCGAGACTGCCCGCCAGCTGCTGGTAACAGCCGTGGACGAACTGCGCAGCAAGGTGCGGGGCGGCAGCGCCGAACAGATCAGCCGGGAACTGTATTTCTGCCTGAAAAAGCTGGGTGCAGAAGAGCAGCAGGCAGCGCTGGTGGAAGCCGTCCGCACTGCCCGGGGCATCCCGGCGGCAGAGGAAGCGGCCCGCGAGTGGAACGTGGTGATGCAGCTGCTGGACGAGATGGCCCACCTGCTGGGCGGGCAGGGTGTGACCTTTGCAGAATATGAGGACCTGTTCAGCCTGCTGCTGCGCTCTTCGGACCTTGGGCACATCCCGCAGACGCTGGATGCCGTGGTGCTGGCAAGCGCGGGCAAAATGCGTCTGGACGCGCCGGACTATGTGTTCGTGCTGGGCCTTGCGGAGGGCGAATTTCCCTGTGCACCGTCCGAGACGGGCCTTCTGACCCACGCCGACCGCGATGTCCTGATGGCAAAGCAGATCGATCTGCCGGACTGCTTTGAGAACCGCGTGGTGCGCGAGCAGGTGTGCGTTTACAAAGCCCTCACCGCACCGGCAAAGGGGTTGTGGCTCAGCTGGCCCAAGGGGCAGGGCAAGACCCTGTGCGCAGCGCTGGAACCCATCGTGGAGGCCCTGCACCCGGCGGCACCGGAGCTGGAGCTTCCCGACCTTGCAGCCACCCCCGCCGATGCACTGGATACGCTGGGCGGCTGGCCGCTGACCGACACGGAACGCGCCAGTCTGACTGAGGCGCTGCGTCTGCCGCAGACGGATGCGCCCCGGGGCCTTGCTCTGCTGCGCCGCATGGAGGAGGACCCGCCCCGGCAGGTGAACGACCTGTCCGCGCTGAGCGGCCTGCTGGGGCAGCGGCTGCGCATCTCGCCCAGCCAGCTGGAAAAATACTATACCTGCCGTTACGGCTATTTTTTGCAGTATGTGCTGGGCCTGAAGCCCCGCAGACGGGCCGAGCTTTCTGCCGACCAGAGCGGCACCCTGATGCACTGGGTGCTGCAGATGGCGCTGGACCCGCACCCGGATGCGGATAATCCCTGCGCCGGGCTGGCCCCATTTCTGGAGCTGGACGATGATGCCATGGCAGAGCTTGCCAGCCTGCTGGTGGATAAATATGCAAAGCGTTATCTGCCGGAGGATACGGCCCGGTTCACCTATCTGCTCTCGCGGCTCAAAAAAAGCATGACAAGCCTTTTGTGCTACCTGCGGGACGAACAGAGGCAGTCCTGCTTCCACCCGGCAGCCTGTGAGCTGCGCATCGGCTCCGGGGAGGACGCCGTGCCCGGGCAGGTGTATCATCTCTCGGACGGGCGCACCGTGCAGCTGGTGGGCACGGTGGACCGCGCCGACGAGTGGGTGGAGGAAGACGGCACCCGCTGGGTGCGGGTGGTGGACTATAAGACCGGCACCAAAAAGCTGAACCTGAAAGAGGTATACTGCGGGCTGGACTGCCAGATGCTTTTGTATCTGTTCAGCCTGACGCGGGATAAGAGCGGCCGCTTTACCGGTGCGGAACCGGCAGGCGTGCTGTATCTGCTGGCAGACCCGGCCCCCAAGACCACCAACCGCCAGCAGGCACAGCAGGACGTGCAGTACGAGCTGGACGGCCTTGTGAGGGACGAGCAGAAGGTGTTCGATGCCATGGATGCGGATGAGACGGGCCGCTACCTGCCCTTTGGCTACCGCAACGGTGCACCCAGCCCCAGCCAGAAGGATAAGCGTGCCGATATTGCAAAGCTCAACCGCATCCAGCTGCATCTGGATGATCTTGTCACCCAGATGGGCCAGCAGCTTTACGATGGGCAGATCGCTGCAGAACCGCTGGTGGCCGGGGCGGGCAGGAACCCCTGCGTCTGGTGCGACTACAGCTTTATCTGCTGCCACGAGACCGGCATCGGCGAGCGGGCACTGGAAGCCCCGGCCAAACCCTTTGAGCCGGAAGAGACTGAGAACGAGAAGGAAGGTGAGCAGGCGTGAGTGAACCCAAATGGACTCCGGCCCAGCGGGCCGCCATTGAGGACCGGGGTGGTGCGCTGCTGGTAAGCGCAGCGGCGGGCAGCGGCAAAACAGCCGTGCTGACCGAACGCGCCGTGCGGCTCATCACCGATCCGGACCACCCGGTGGATGCGGACAAACTGCTCATCGTCACCTTTACCAATGCGGCGGCGGCAGAGCTGCGGGCACGCATCGGGCAGGCACTGCTGCGGCTCAGCCAGCAGCAGCCCCACAACACGAGCCTGCGCCGCCAGCGGATGCTTTTGCAGCGCGCACCCATCTGCACCATTGACGCGTTCTGTCTGGACCTGCTGCACAAGCACTTTCAGGCACTGGACATCCCGCCGGATTTTGCCCCGGCAGACCCCGGCAGCGTGGAGGTGCTGCGGGCTTCGGCGCTGGCCGAAACGCTGGAAAATGCCTACCGCGACCCGGACTTCTGTGCCTTTGCAGACCTTTACGGAAAGGGCCGCACCGATCAGGCCGCAGGCAATACCATCCTGCATGTGTACGATTTTCTGCGCGCTCTGCCGGACTACGACCGCAGGCTGGACGAATATCTGACACCATGGCAGCGGGAAAACGGCTTTGCTTTTACCTGCTGGCATGATCTGCTGCTGGCGGAAGCGGCCCGCTGCGCAAAGGCCGCGCGGGAACTGCTGACGGCAGCGCTGGCAGACTGTAAGGAAGATTTTGTCCTTGCACAGGCACAGGCCGAGGAAAAAGGCAAGACCGCTGCGTCCAAGGCAAAGGCCGTGGCCGGTGTCAACGATAAATTTGCAGAGCCGCTCTCCCGGCTGGAAAGCGCCGCCGCCCTGCTGGGCGAGGTGGAACGGCTGGCTGCGGCAGGGCAGTGGACACCGCTGTACGATAAGCTGACACCCTATGTGCTGGGCATGGAGGAGATACCCGGCTTCAAGGGCATGAAAAAACGGCTGACCGGCGATCATAAGACGGCGGTCAGAACCCGCGCAGACGAAGCTGCCAAGCTGTTTGAGCACATTACGGAGCTTGTCTCCTGCAGCGAGGAGGAAGCCGAAGCGGACCGCAGAGCGGCCCTGCCCCGGCTGCGGGCGCTGTTTGCCGCCGTGCGGGATTTTGATGCCCGCTTCTCGGCAAAGAAAAAGGAGCGCAAGCTGCTGGAATTCAGCGATTTTGAGCATCAGGCCCTGCGGCTGCTGCGCACACCGGATGGCGTGTGCACCCCGCTGTGCCAGAGCATCCGGCAGAGCTATGCCGCCGTGATGGTGGACGAATATCAGGACACGAACGCTTTGCAGGATGCCATTTACCGCTGCCTTGCTTCCCCGGCGGGGGATGACCTGTTCCTTGTGGGCGACCTGAAGCAGAGCATCTACCGCTTCCGTCAGGCCGACCCCAGCATCTTCCGGGCTAAGCTGAACGCATGGGCACCGTTGCCCAGCGGCACTGCCCGCCCCCGCCCGGAGGAGGGTACGGCAGGCGGAAACGCTCTGCTGGCGCTGGATGCGAACTTCCGCTCCGCCCCGCAGGTGGTGGCAGGCATCAACTTTATCTTTGAACAGCTCATGACACCCCAGCTGGGCGATACTGCCTATGGCGACGGCCAGCGGCTGGTGTGCGGTGCACCCGGCGACTATGCAGGCAGCGTGGAAGCGCACTTCCTGCCCGACGACACCGCTGAGACCGACGCGGCGTGGATCGCCCAGCGCGTTGAAGAACTGGTGAAAAACGGCGAACCAGTGCGGGACGGCAGCTCTACCCGCCCGGTGCAGTATGAGGATTGCTGCATCCTGCTGGCGGCGCGCGGCGACTTCCTCGCTTATGAGGAGGCGCTCACGGCCCGGGGCATCCCGGTGTATGCGGATGCGCGCGAAAACCTGATGGAAGCAGCGCACATCCGGCCGCTGATCTCGCTTTTGAAGGTCATTGACAACCCGGCGCAGGATATCTACCTTGCCGCCGCCATGCTGGGGCCGATGTTCGGCTTTACGGACGACGACCTTGTACGCCTGCGTGCCCAGAGCGCCGCAATGCAGAAAAAGGCGCAGGAGAAACAGGGCGCGAAGGAAACGGGCAAAAGAGCTTCCCGCATGAGTCTGTACGGCGCAGTGCTGCAGGTGGTGCAGAATGATGATGAAACACCGTTCACCCGAAAGGTGAAAGACTTTTATGACCGACTCGCCGCACTGCGGCGCATGGCCCGCAGTGCCCCGGCAGAACAGCTGCTGGAAGAGATCTTTGTCTCCACCGGCTATCTTGCTGCGCTGGGCGTACTGGAAAACGGTGCGCACCGCCGGGAAGATGCCCGGCGCTTTGCGGCTTTCTGCGCACAGACCGGTGCAAACGGCATCTCGGCGCTGGTGCGTGCCATCGACGCGGCGGCGCAGGCCGGTTCTACCGGGCAGGACACTGTGCCCGGCGGTGCGCGGCCTGGCTGTGTGACCATTATGACCATCCACCGCTCTAAAGGCCTGCAGTTCCCGGTGGTGTTCGTGGGCGACACGGCCCGGCACTTCAACCTGAGCGACACTTACCAGCCGGTGCTGCTGCACCGGGAATACGGCGCGGGCCTGCGCCTGCGCCCGGAACAGGGCGAGAGCATGTACAAGACTGCAGCCTACGCAGCCCTTGCCAGCGTCCATGCACAGGAAACGCGCAGCGAGCAGATGCGCCTTTTATATGTGGCGCTCACCCGTGCACAGGATAAGCTGATCCTCACGGTGCCGCTGGGCATGACCAAGACCGGCAATCCCTTTGCCAAGGCGGCAGCATTCCTTGCTGCGGGCGCGGGAGAAACGCTGAACCAGCAGGCGGGCAGCTTTGCCGACTGGCTGCGTGCAGCGCTGCTGGTGCATCCCTTCGGCGGGCCGCTGCGGCGGCTGGCAGGAGATCTGGAACTGCCCTTTGTGTTTACGGAAAGCGAGATCATGGTCACGGTGCAGGAAGCTCAGCCGGAGCCGGAAACACCGGAACAGGAACCGGAAGCGGCAGAGCCTGTCCCGGCAGACCCGGCATTGGTGGCTCAGCTGCAGGAGGGCTTTGCATGGCGGTATCCGGCGGCAAAACTGGCTGCGGTGCCCGCCAAGGTCAGCGTGACCAGCATCGTGCACAAGGCCGAGCAGACCACGCTGGAACGCCCTGCCTTTCTCTCCAAGGACGGCCTGACTGCCGCCGAGATGGGCACGGCTCTGCACGCTTTTCTGGAACATGCGGACTTTGCCTCCCTTGCTGCTGCCAAAGCGGCGGGCACGCTGGAGGAAGCCATCCTTGCAGAGCGCCAGCGGCAGGTGGACACCCGGCTGGTGGCCCCGGAAATTGCGGAAAAACTCAATGCAGGCCGCATCCGCCGCTTTGCCGAGAGCGAAGCCTTTGCAAAGATCTGCGCAGCCGAAAAGGTGCTGCGGGAGCTGGCCTTCATCACGGCGCTGCCCGCGTCGGCCGTGCTGACGGCACAGGGAGCTTCCGCGCAGGAAGCTGCTGCCGTGCAGGATGAGCAGGTGCTGGTGCAGGGCATTGCAGACCTTGTGCTGGTGTTCCCGGATCATCTGGAACTGCTGGATTACAAGACCGACCGCCGCAAGACCGAAGCGGACTTCCTGAGCGCCTACCGCCCGCAGCTGAACCTCTATGCTCTTGCCATCGATAAGCGCTTTGCGCCGAAGAAGGTAACGTATAAGGGCATCTACTCGCTGGAGCTGGGGAGGCTGATCGAAGCGTAGGAGGAAAACCCTCTCAGGCATCGCCTGCGGCGCTGCCAGCTCTCCCGAAGGGCGAGCTTTGTGCAATAACCGGAAAGTTTGCCTTCTCGGTAAAAGCTCCCCCATTCGGGGGAGCTGGCGCGTCAGCGCCTGAGAGGGTTCAAAAGTCATATTTTTCCCGCAAAACGCATAAAAAGTGCTTGACAGCGCTTTCTGCCTGTGGTAAAATAACCGGGTAAAGAAAGCAGCTACGGCCTGTGCCGCGCTCGCCTTGTGGGGTCAGAATCCCCGGGCTATACCCAAGTGCATCTGTTCTTTGAGCAGATCGCAGCTTTGTGTGAATTTTGCGCGGCTGTCCAGAAACTGGGCGGCCGCGTTTTCTATTGCCAATATTGCAACACTATGGATTTTGTTTGGAGGTGCATTCATTATCGCTACCGCTGGAAAGTCGAAGGAACTGGAGA
>ERZ1106919.1737-NODE-1737-length-13425-cov-2.895438_pt1 | contig 13425 bp, 10 predicted proteins | sample MGYA00403654_ERZ1106919 | MGnify/ENA primary metagenome ERZ1106919 (study PRJEB35170, sample SAMEA104062450) | human gut metagenome | biome: human gut; feature: human-associated habitat; material: faeces | place: Denmark | collected 2012-10-08 ... | reverse complement strand
CCGCTGGGCTGCGTGATCTTTTTACTTTTGTCGAAGTTGCGGCTTGTACACCCTGCGCTCAGAGCTTTCTGTGCGTGCGAGGCAGGGGTGGTATCACTACCCTCGGCGTGCTTTGCGTGCTTCTGAAACGCCGGACGGCCGCTTGCCAAGAGGTCTCATTTGCCGTTTTCTGAGGTTGCTAAGCAGTATTCTCTGTGCGGTCCCTTTTTCTGCTAATATGCAGATATCCCTGTTGGCAGTTCCAGTTGCAAACGCTTTCCCTCTCCCAACCACAGCGGGGCTTTGTGCTTCCAGCAGAATTGCGTCCAACAGAACAACTACGGTCTCGTTGGGATGCATGGATTCATCAAGTTTCGGTTGTCTAATTGTATTAGATTCGTCATCAACTTATATCACAAGATCGTAATTTCGATTGCACCATAAAATTTATGAGTGACTCATAAACTGACCAATATCTTTCGCTTTCGTTGTATTCACTCTATGATAGGCACAACAAGAGAGCTGCAAGGCTCACTATGAGGTTCATTCGTTCTTCCTCCTAAGAATCTCATATTGGTTTTCTTTCAGCATCGTTTACGTTTTTAGGATATGGTCAAGTCGGTCAAAGCAGCCCCGGACTGCCGGGGTCATCAGGTTGATGAGCACACCGTCCAGCAAGGCAAAGATCACCGTGCCCTCCCGCACCACGCCCAGCCCCAGACCGGCCCGCCAGCAAATCAGCAGAGCAAAAATCACATAGGCAAAATCCAAAAATATCTTGCAGGTGCCATAGCGCATACGGACCCGCTCCGCTACCAGCGCGCAGAACGCCTCGGCGGGATAGTTGGTGAAGTTGCAGTTTTTGGTAATGGTAAAGCCCAGACTGATCAGCCCCATTCCGCACAAGAAGCAAAGCATCTGCTGGAGATACCCTTGGGGAGCAAGGTACTGGAACGGCGCAAAGCGGTAGCGGAAAAAGTTCAGCAGAACGCCGTGAGCCAAAATGGGAAGCAGTTGGAAGCAGCGCTCCCACTTGAACTTGCTCCGCAGCATGAGAATCTGGAGCAAAAAAAACACGCCGTACAGGTAAATGCTGGCGGTACCCACCTTGATTCCGGCGGCGCCCGCAATAGCGGAGGCCGCCGCCGTGGAGGTGGTCTGCCCCAGTCCCGCGATAATGCCCAATGTGACGCCTGCGCACAAAACCGTGACGCCTGCCAGCATTTCCACCGCATGAATCAATCGTTGTTTCCTCTGAACAGACACGGAGAGCCTCCTTGTTATAAGGATGCCGGGGCTACTGGGATCAAACCAGCGGCCCCGGCAAAGCAATTATTATGGTAAATCAGATTAGAAGCCGATGGCAATGGCCACGCCCATGGAAATGAACGCGAACAAGAAATAGATGGCCATCAAGGGCAGGAAGAACTTGTACCACTTCTGGACAGGCACCTTGGCATAGTTCAGGAAAATCATCAGGGTGCCGTAGCTGAACCAGAACATATTGGTGATGCCATCGCCGAACTGATAGGCCAGAACAGCGGTCTGGCTGGTGAGGCCCAGCTCCATAGCGATGGGAACGATGATGGGAGCCAGCAGAGCGCCCTTGCCGGAGCCGGAGGGGATCAGGCCGTTGATGAAGGACACCAGAATTACGATGCCGATAGCGGCGGCCAGCGGGGGCAGGCCCTTCAGCAGCTGCGTGGCGTTATAAACGATGGTGGCGTTGATGTTGGCGGAGTTCATGACCCAGTACACGCCACGAGCGAAGCCGATCACCAGCGCGCCGCCCACAGCGCCGCCGGCGCCCTTAACGAAGGAGTTTGCAATCTCAGAGGGATGCAGCTTACCTACGATGCCAGAGAACAGCGCGGAAGCCAAGAAAACGGCGGATACGTCATCAATGCCCCACTTCACGCCGCCGAAGCCCTTCTGCATACCGATGACGGTCATAATCATAGCGGCCAAAATGCTCAGCAGCACCGCCACGTGGCGGCCGGTAACGGTGACGTCCTTGCTGGTGTCCAGCACCAGATCGGAGACGTCTACGCCGTGGACTAAACTCTTTGCGGGGTCCTTGGCGATACGGTTGGCATACACCACGGTGTAGGCCACGCCGATGATGGTCATGATAGCCCACAGCACGGCGCGGAAGCCCAAGCCTACGAACACGTCGCTGTCAGCGGACAGCAGGCCCATGTTCTGCAAAATGCCGTTGCACACGCCTACGGTGTAGAGGTTGGTAGGGCCGGTAACGAAACCGCCCATCAGTCCGATGATCAGCACGGCACAGGCCACGATGCCGTCATATCCCAGTGCCAGGATCATAGCCACCACCAGGGGTGCGAAGGGGATCAGGGTCTCGATCCAGCCCAGGAAGCCGCCGATGACGGAAAACAGCACCATCAAGGCGATCAGCAGGAACGTGCGGGAGCCAGAGCCGAATTTATGGACCATCTTGGTGATGCTGGAGTCAATGGCGCCGGTGCTCTTGTAGATCTCCAGCGCACCGCCGATCACCAGCACCAGGATCACCAGATTGGAGGTATCCTTGATGCCCATGGGCACGGCCCGGAACAGGTTGAATACATTGTTAAAGATAAAGGCGTTCTTGGGCAGAGCGGTATAAACGCCGTCTACCAGGGTACCGGGGGTAATGATGAACGTGAACAGCCACGCCACAACAACTACCGCGAAAATCAGGACAAAGGGGTTTAGGTTTAAGGGTTTCTTCTGTTTCATAGGTTTCTTCTCCTCTCCAAATATCAAAGCTGCGTAAAGCAGGGATTCCCTATGGGCGCAGAAAGCCCGGACGCTTACTTAGGCTCGTTGGCCAGGGTCTGAACTGCCGCCAGATAGCCTACGGTGCCCTCCTCCATCATGGCAATGTCGATGCTGTCCCGGGTGGTATGGCACAGCTTGATCTCTGCCGGAGAATAGCCCAGACACTTGACGCCCTTGGCGGCATAGTGGCCGGTGTCGGTGGCGAAGGCCCAGGGCTTGGTCTGAATCTCGCGGCCCACGGCGTCCTCAATGGCGGCCTTGACCTTCTGGATATAGTCGGCGTCAGCGCTGGCGACGAAGGGATTCTCCCCCTGATAGCCGCGTCCCTCCACGCCGGTATAGGTAGTCAGGGGGAAGTAGAGCAGCTCCGCCTTAGCGGTGACGCCGTCCACATGGCAGTTTGCGATGGCAGCTTCCAGCTTTCGCTGGACTTCCTCCGGGGTATCGTCCCCGCTCTGGCGGTAGTCCACATAGAGCACGATCTCATTGGGGATGATATTGGTGCCCTCCTCAGAGGAGGTGATGCGGGTGCAGGACATAGTGGAGCTGCCGAACAGTCCGTCGCTGCCCATGGGGACCTTTTGCAGTTCCGGCAGCAACTGGGCCAGAAAATCGAAGGGATTGTGGCCCACATGGGGAATAGAAGCGTGGCAGGACTTGCCGGTAATGGTGATGACGCCGCAGCAGCGGCCTCGGCTACCGATGGCAATGTCATTCTCCGTAGCCTCACCTACGATGGCGTAATCCGTCAGCATTCGGTTCTCCTGGGTGTGGACCATAGCGCCGTAGCCGGCGATCTCCTCGGAGATCACAGCGGCGGTGATGATGTCACCCTTGGGCAGCAGGCCGGCTTCCTTCAGCAGGAAGGGAACATAGATCTGAATGGCCATGGTGCCTTTGGTATCGGAGGCGCCCCGGCCCCAGACCCGGCCCTCGGCGATCGCGCCGCTGTAGGGGGGGTAAGGCCACAGGCTCTCATCACCCTCGTAGACCACATCCATGTGGCAGTTGAGCATCACAGAACTGCCGCCGCCGGTACCCTTCATGGTGCCGAACACGTTGCCATAGCGGTCCACCTCCACCTTGTCGTAGCCCAGTTCCTTCATCTTCTCCTGCACATAAGCGGCCACTTCGCCCTCGTGCAGAGATTGGGAGTTGCGCTGGATCAGCTCCGAAGCGGTATGGACAATGTCGTCCTTGTACTTCGCGGCGATCGTTTTCAATACCTCGTTCATAGCTTCCTCACTTTTCATGTTTTATGAAGACCAGCTGCCGTGGGAATTGTGTCCCGCAGCAGCCGGAGATCATGCAATAGAACGCTTAGACCTTCTCCAGCGCCTCATCCAACTCGGCGATGATGTCCTCCGCATCCTCCAGACCAATGGAGAATCGCAGCTGCCCCATGGAGATGCCTGCGGCCTTCATATCCTCAGGGCTGTAGGCTCGATGGGAAGTCTTGGCCGGATAGGAGATCGTGGTGGCAAAGCTGGCCAGGCTGGGCACAAACTTAATCGTGGAGCACTCACGGATTAAGGCGCTGGCCCCCTGCTCGCCGCCGGCAATATCGGCACTGAGCATACCGCCGCAGCGGCCGTCCACAAACAGCTTGGCGGCCAGTCCATGCGAGGGAGAGGATTCCAGACCGGGATAGTAAACCTTCTCAACCTTGGGATGGCCCTCTAAAAACCGCGCTACCTTCAAAGCGTTTTTAGAGTGCTGCTCCATTCGCAGATCCAAGGTCCGCAGACTCCGGCACAGCAGCCACGCCTCCATGGGACCCATAATGGCACCGTACAGCGTGAAGCAGCGGTGGATCTGGGCAATGTTTTCCTTGTCGGACACCACCGCGCCGCCGATCAAATCGCTGTGACCACCCAAATACTTCGTGGCGCTGTAGACCACAATATCGGCGCCCATGCTCAATGGCCGGGCCACGGCGGCGGTGGCGAAGGTATTGTCTACCACGAGCTTGCAGCCGTGGGCGTGGGCGATCCCGGCAATGGCGGGCAGGTCATTCACTTCCATCAAGGGATTGCTGATGGTCTCAGTGTAGACCACTTTGGTATTGGGGCGGATAGCAGCCTCCACCTTGGCTGGGTCATCAAACTCCACAAAGGTGACCTCCACGCCAAAGCGGGGCAGTTCATGCTTAAAATAATCATATACGCCGCCATATAGGACTGGTGAGGAAACAATATGGTCACCGGCCTGCACATTGGCAATAATGGCATTGATGATTGCTGCCATGCCTGAGGAAAACACCAGCGCACCATCAGCCCCCTCAGCTGCCGCCAGCATTTCTTCCGCGGCATCCGTACTGGGATTGGTCATTCTGGAGTACACATAGCCATCGGCCTCTCCTGCATAAACAGCATCCAGAGAGGGCACGTCATCAAACGTGAACACACTGCTCATATAGATAGGCAGCACCTTTGGAACAGAAACACTGGATTGAATTTTCTTCGCCAGCTTCAAATCACCTGTATGGGCCAGCTTTGTTCTCATGTGACTTTCTTTCATGATGGTCGTCCCTTCTCCTTGTTCATTTTAGCATAAAAGTTTGGTGGAACCCCTTGCTTTTTTGTATTATAACAGGTACATTCTTAGAAGTGAAGCAACTGTTTTTCACATAGCGATATGAGTAAAAGTCATTACTCGAGCGGCGTACAAAAGACATTTGTCTGTATTGTGTATTGTGAACAGGATTGTACAGGCTCCCTGTTCCTGCCTGAGCAGCCGCTATATTTTCAACAGCAAAGGAGTCCTGAACCTCTATGACACTTCAACAGTTACAGTACCTGGTTGCGCTGGCAGAGAGCAACTCGATCAACCAGGCAGCCCAAAATCTATTTGTCTCTCAGTCCGGCATCAGCAAGGCGATCAAGCAGCTGGAAAGTGAACTGGGCTTTCCCCTGCTGGAACGCAGCAGCCGGGGCATCACCTTCACCAGCCGCGGCACAGAATTTCTCCATGACGCTTACAGTCTGATCAAACAGTTCCATACCATGCAGGATCACTATCTGCAAACGGAACCTCAGGGCATGATTACAATGTCCATCACCTCCCGTTACTATATTTTTGTAGCGAAAGCAGTTGCAAAAATGGCAAATCTATTGAAGGAACACAACTATTTTATCCGTCTTCAGGAGGGAAAAGTCAGCGATATCATTCAGGATGTGGCAACCCGTCGGAGTCAGCTTGGCTTTATATCCTACTATGATACCAACGCAGAGTTTATTCAGCATGAGCTTGAGCGCTTCAATCTGGAATTCCACAGTCTTTGCAGCAACCAGCTCCATGTTTTCCTGTCCAAGAACCATCCGCTTGCCAAAGAACCCAATATCACCCTCTCCATGCTCAGTCCTTACCCATATATCTTCTACGACGGCGGCAACGATCCATACGGCTATACTGAGGAGGTCTTTTTCCCCGTACATCCGCAAAAATCCATCGCCGTATCAGACCGTAGCTCCATGCTGAATATCATCCGCCACTCAGAATGTTATAACCTTGGCTCCGGCTGGCTGTTGGAAGGCTACAGCGAATCCGATCTCATTACCCGCCCCCTCTCCCTTCCCGCCGACACAACCATGCAGGTCGGCTGGATCACAAAACGCGGATATATGCTGGATGCCGAATGTGAACAATTCCTCAAGTTCTGTCAGGAAGCCTTGGATGACTGCTGCACCGGAAGCCTGTAAATTTATCCGATGTTTATGGACAAAAACGTTCCGAACGGATGTGTTTTCCATACAGTGAGCTTTAAAACAAGCAATCTTGACAGCATCAAAGCGGCGTCTGCGACGCCGCTTTGATGACTTCCACACCGCAAGGCTATCCTGTGAAAACGCTTCTGAGCGTTCGCATACCCTGACCCACTTTTGACCCAGAATCCGAAAAAAGCGGGCAGGGCTGGACGGAAACAATGGAAAATCCGCCGAGCGAACGGCGGCAAAAAGCACAAATCGGAGCTGAAATGACTCCGATTTGTGCTTGAAACTGCCTCATAACCCGGAGGTCGCAGGTTGTTGGTAAGGTGGCTATCAAAAATTGTGTTACAACCTCAAATGTTTTCGCAAAAAATACTATCTCTGCCCATAAAAGCTTTTTGCAGTGGGAGTAACGTGCATTTTGCTCAGTAACAGCCCTCAAGAGACCTTATACAGTCCAACTCAAAATTTTGAACGAACCATCATTTTACTTGATGACTTTTGTGCGGAGTGTGAAGTCTTCCGACAAACAGAGATATTTGTTTCGCAAAAAATCACAAATATCATTTTTTTTGCTGATTTCATCAATAAATTCTATTTTTCATTAGCTTCCAATGTCATTATACTTCAAAACAAAGAAAATGCTGGAAATGAAAAACAGCTAACCATCAAGGGGGAACATGCCGGGCTGGTCCTTAAACATCACAACACGAAGCAGCTTCAGGAACTGTGAGATCATTTCCTCTTTGTATGTGTCCGAATGGTAGACGGCAACGATTTTTCTGGAGTCGGGGATCCCTCGCGCCATACAGTAAACAATGTTTGGCGCCAGTTCAGCCATTTGTGCTTTCAGGAAAATCGGACTGGTAAACAGATATCCCATATCCTGCGCTACCAGCATGGCGGCTGTCTGCATGGAATCGACGGTGGTCACGAATTTGGGTCTGATATCAAAATGCTCCAGAACCTGATTCGTAATGCCACCGATGTCATTAACTGTGGACGGCAGAATGAGCGGCAGACCCTGTAACTGCTTGGGATCGATTTCGTAAGGATTCTCATAGGAATTTCCTGTGTAGGCCCAGGAAGGAATGATATTGAACGCCCGAGGAACGATCAGCAAAAGCTGCTCCAAGGCCAGCGTTACGGTAACATCCTGCGTACTCACCGGCATACCGCCAATGATGATGTCTGCGTCATTCGATTGCAGTGCCTTCAGCAGAAGCTCATCGCCTTGTTCGATCAGGCGGACACTCACGTCAGGATAGTGCTCATGGAAAAGAGGTAACAGCCGCGGCATCCAAGCGACGCTGTGCATCAGTCCAATTCCGACGTTTAAGATTTCCTCCGGATGCGCCAACTGCTGAAGCCTACCGGATAGCCTCGTTTCGATTTGCCGGATCTTTTTCAATTCCTCAATGCACAACTCTCCCGCCGGTGTAGGCAGGATGGGCGTTTTTGAACGGTCAAACAGCTTGATACCCAACTCCCCTTCTACCCGGTTGAGATACATGGTCAGCGTTGACTGCGATACAAAGAGGCTCTTGGCGGCACGGGTCAGATTCTGTTCCTTCGCGATGGCGAAGATGTAGTCCATTTTATCAACGATCATCAGCAATCCCCCTTTTTAGAAAGATGACCATCTAAAACGATAGTATGGGAAAAACCGTTAAAAGGCAAGTGTAAATTTTGACGAAAGTGAGGAGCAGCTATGGATACCGGCGCATATCTGCATTCCGTTTTCGGCCTGGAAGGAAAAACCATTCTGGTCACAGGCGCGGCGGGCGGCATCGGCAGTGCGATCAGCCGTGGTTTGGCATCGGCAGGCGGCGAGGTGGCCCTATGCGGCAGAAATCTCGAAAAATGCCGGATCCTGGCAGACGAAATAGCCGCTGCGGGAGGCAAAGCCTCCGCCCATCATTTGGATGTGGCCGATCTGGACAGCATTCAGGGCTGCGTGGACGAAGTAGTCCAGCAATATAGAAAAATTGATGTGCTGTTTAATGTAGCCGGGATCAATAAGCGGGAGGGGCTCCTGGACGTTGCCCCCGAAACCTACGATCGCATTATGAATACCAACCTCAAAGGACTTTTTTTCATAAGTCAGGCGGTGGCCCGGGAGATGTATCGGCAAAAATCCGGCAACATCATCAACATCGGTTCCCATAATGATACAGGGATGCTGGGCGGCTGTTCCGTATATGGCGCAGCCAAAAGCGGCGTTGTGGCGCTGACCCGCTCTATGGCAGTGGAATTTGCCCAATACGGTATTCGCTGCAATGCCATCAGTCCCGGTCACATCCTTACCGAACTGACGCAGGTCACATGGGATCATCCCACCAGAGGCGACTATCTGCGGGAGCGAATCGCCATGGGGCGTCCCGGCAGTCCGGAAGAGCTTGTGGGTATGGCGATTATGCTGGCCTCCGACGCCTCGTCCTATATGACGGGACAGGCTTACCATGTGGACGGCGGCTGCCTCTGCGGCGGTACTCCCTGGGAGTACGACACCCAATATTGAGAAACCTGTGCACGGGTTGACCGCACATGTTTTCATATTTTTAAATTCTTTCAATACCTGAAAAATTCTGCAAGGAGGGGGAATGCTTCCGGCCTGGGCATGGGCCGGCCGTACATGGCGCATAGGGATATGCGGGTTATTTCTCAGTTAAGAAAAGAAAAAGAAAAGATATGTGTATTCTGAAACAAAAAGAAAGGGAGATTACAAATGTCTGCAACTGGATTTCTGATTCTTCTGATTGTCACCATCGCCCTGCTGATGGTGCTGATTATGAAGGTCAAGCTTCACCCCACATTCGCACTGTTCACCAGCGCCCTGTTTATGGGTCTGGTTCTCGGCCACTTCGAGACGGAGGGCTTCTCCTTCACGGAGGTTCTGAACCTGATTACCTCCGGTTTCGGCAGCACTCTCGGCAGCATGGGCATTCCCATCATGCTGGGCGCCATTCTGGCTATGGGCGTTCAGGATACCGGCGCGGCCAAGTCCATCGCCAACTTCTTCATCAAGCTGTTCCGGGGCAAGAATCTGGAGCTGGCTCCCTCGCTGACCGCCTACATCGTGTCCATCCCCGTGTTCGGTGACATCACCACCATCCTGACCTCCAACATTGCCAACGTCCTCTCCAAGCGCAAGCACATCTCCATGGGCAAGATGGCCGCCTTCACCCAGACCGGCCTGAACCTGACCCACGCCATGGTGCCCCCCACCCCCGGCATTCTGGCCGTTTCCATTCTGCTGGGCGCCGATCTGGGCCTGGTCATCGGCTGGGGCGTTGTGATCTCCCTGATTGCCTTCCTGCTGACCTGGCTGGTGCTGCGCAAGTGGACCGACAAGGAGTTCGTGGAGCCGGTTCCCGAGGTTGTGGCGGAGATTGAGGAGACCTCTTCCAACGATGTGAAGGATATCCTTATCACCGGCGACGATCTGCCCGGCACCTTCGCCTCCTTCCTGACCATTCTGATCCCCGTGATTCTCATTGCCGGCAGCTCCTTTATAAACATGGCGGTTGCTGAGGATGCTCCCATCCGTGCCTACACTGCCATCTTCGGCGATAAGGTTGTGGCGTTGGGTCTGGGCGTGATCTATACCATGCTGCTGGCCGTGTTCCACAAGGCATCCGTCCGCAAGAGCAATAAGGACGTCAGCGGCAAGGATCCCGAGAACTTCCGCGAGGTTGTGCTGAACAGCTGGATTGCCCGGGGCCTGGCAGTGGCTCTGCCCGCTCTGCTGATCACCGGTATGGGCGGCGCGCTGGCCACCGTCATCAAGGCGGCCCCCGCTATCAACGATCTGGCCGGCCTCATCGAGCAGTCCGGCGTTCCGGGTCTGCTGATCCCGTTCCTCATCGGCGCTATCATGTTCACCGCAGTCGGCTCCATGACCACCGGCGGCATGACCGCAGCAGGCGTTGTCGGCCCGATGATGGTCACCCTGGGTCTGAGCCCGATCTCCACCGTTCTGGCAATCGGCGCAGGCACCATGATCTTCAACCACGTCAACAACTCCGGCTTCTGGGTTATCAGCCGTTTCTTCAACCTCGACCTCAAGCAGGGCCTGAAGTACATCACCCTGCCCGACTTCGTAGCCGGCATCTTCTGCTTCGTCATGATCTGCGGCGCGGCTGCTGTAGGTCTGTTCTAAAGACAAAGCCGAAAAACATTTTCAGTCAAATAAGGTCTGCTGCCTGCTGATCCAGCGGGCAGCAGATTCTGTATTCCACCTCACTTTATTCCGAATCCGGAGGAAAGGACAAGATTATGATTCAAAAAAGCCATGACGACCGCATGCTCTGGGCGCAGTTCGACGCCCTCGAAATGGGCACCGGCTGGGAGGATACCGACATCCTCAAGCCGCAGATTATGATCGAGAGCGTATACGGCGATTCCCACCCGGGCAGCTATCATCTGAACCAGATGGTAGAGCAGGCGGTCTACGGCGTATATCAGTGCGGCGGCAAGCCGGCCAAGTACTACGCTACCGACATCTGCGACGGCTGCGCGCAGGGTCACGACGGCATGAACGTCGTTCTGGCGTCCCGCGAAGCCATCGCCAACATGGTAGAGGTTCACGCCTCCGCCGTGCCCTGGGACGGCATGATCCTCTCGTCGAGCTGCGACAAGTCCATCCCGGCGCACCTCAAGGCCGCAGCCCGCATGGACATTCCGGCCATCTTCATGCCGGGCGGCTCCATGCGCCCCGGTCCGAATATGACGACCTCTCTGGTCGCGGGCGACATTTCCCTGCGCCAGAAGCGCAAGGATGCCATCACTCCGCAGGAGGTCCGCGACTACAAGCTGACCGGCTGTCCGTCCGTCGGCGCGTGCACCTTCCTCGGAACGGCTTCCACCATGCAGTGCATGGCTGAGGCGCTCGGTCTGACTCTCCCCGGCGCGGCGCTCGTTCCGGCTACCATGCGCGACCTGCTCCAGTATTCGCGCTATGCCGGCCGCAAGATCATGGAGCTGGTCGAAAAGCAGATCACGCCGTCCAAGATCCTGACCCCCGCAGCGTTCAAAAACGCTATCATCGTGCATTCTGCCATCGGCGGCTCGACCAACGGCACCATCCATCTCCCGTCTATCGCAAGAGAGCTCGGCTATGACCTGCCGATCGAGCTGTTCGACGAGATCAACCATCAGGTCCCGCATCTGGGCAACATCAATCCGTCCGGCACCCATCTGACCGAAGCGTTCTGGTTCGCCGGCGGCGTACCGATGGTACAGTGGCTGCTGCGCGACATGCTCGATCTGGACGTCATGACCGTCACCGGCAAGACGCTGGGCGAGAACCCCGAGGATCTGCACAAGGACAACTGGTTCGAGCGCAACCTCGGCTATCTGCACAACTACGGTCTCGAGCGCGATCAGGTCATCTTCCCGGTGGACAAGGCGCCGGAGAAGGGCTCGGTCGCTATCCTGAAGGGCAATATCGCTCCCGAGGGCAGCGTGCTCAAATACTCCGCCTGCGCAAACAATCAGCGCGAGGTCGTCAACGCCAAGGCTCGTGTATTCAATCACGAGGAGGACGCACACGATGCTGTCGTCAACAACGAGATCAACCCGGGCGAAGTCATCATCATCCGCTACGAAGGCCCGCGCGGCTGCGGCATGCCGGAAATGCTGATGACCACCGAGGCCATTGTCTGCGACGAGCGCATCAACGGCTCGGTCGCTCTGATCACGGACGGCCGCTTCTCCGGCGCGACCCGCGGCGCGGCGATCGGCCATGTCAGCCCGGAGGCTGCTGCCGGCGGCCCCATCGCCTTCATCGAGGACGGCGACCTGATCTCCTACAGCGTCAAGGACCGCACCATCAACCTGACCGGCATCCACGGCGTGCCCTGCACGCTCGAGGAGGCGGACAAGGTGCTTGCAGAGCGTGCCAAGGCAGGCATCCTGCCGCGCGAACCCCGCAAGGGCTTCTACAAGCTGTACACCGACCACGCGCTTTCCGCAATGAAGGGCGCAGGTCTGGAATAAAAAAACACTCAGGACCGCCGGAATGCATTCTGCTTCCGGCAGTCTTGCTTTACGGCGCCGCCGCACCGCACAGGGCGCCGGTCCGGAACAGACAAGGAGATTTTGATATGGAAAATCGATTATCCGACAAGAAAGCGCAGGGGATTCCCTCCTACGGCACCTTCACCCAGCTCAAAAGCGCTGCTGCCATAGAAAACATCGCCTGTGCGCCATTTGATTTTGTTGTTATTGACACGGAACATCAGGCGATCGGAACCGATCTTATGGCCTCCGCCGTTGCGTCCGCGCAGGGCGCCGGTCTGGCGCCTCTGGTCCGCATCTGCGAGATATCCAGACGCGCTGTCCTGCATCCGCTGGACGCAGGCGCCGCCGGACTGATCGTCCCCGCCGTCAAAACCGCGGAGGAAGTCCGTCAGCTAGTCGCCTACGCCAAGTTCGCCCCCCTCGGCAACCGAGGCTATCAGCCTACCCGGGACTGCCGGTGGGGTTCTTCGTCCTCCTTTTCCCCGGTATCCTATATGGAGGAGGCCAACCGGAAAACGTTATTGATCCCGCAGTGTGAGACCAGGGAATGTCTGGAGCATATCGAGGAGATCGCTTCGATCGACGGCGTAGACGGCATTTTTATCGGTCCTCTTGATCTGTCCATCGCCTTAGGCTGTCCGCTTCAGCTGGATTCCCCTGTCATGGCTCATGCCATCGAACGCATCCTGAAGGCCTGCCGGGACAACGGCAAAATGAGCATGATCTTCGCCGGCGATGCAGCGGCTGCCCGGAAACTCATCGAGCAGGGAGTCGACTCTGTGGCTGTCGGCGCGGATATTTTCCTGCTGATCCACGCCTATCAGGAGCTGTACCGCCAGCTGACCGACTGACGGAAGAGCGCGCGTCGACATCATGAAATGATATGCCCCCTATATAGCGAACAGTGAAATAAAAACACTGAAAGCTG
>ERZ1106919.1726-NODE-1726-length-13490-cov-6.984071_pt1 | contig 13490 bp, 12 predicted proteins | sample MGYA00403654_ERZ1106919 | MGnify/ENA primary metagenome ERZ1106919 (study PRJEB35170, sample SAMEA104062450) | human gut metagenome | biome: human gut; feature: human-associated habitat; material: faeces | place: Denmark | collected 2012-10-08 ... | reverse complement strand
CCACCTGTTCCCATTCCGAACACAGAAGTTAAGCTCACTTGTGCCGAAGATAGTTAGCTGGAAACGGCTTGTGAAAATAGGTAGTCGCCGACTTGAACAGAAAGCTCTGAGAGAAATCTCAGGGCTTTTTTGTTGCACAAAAATATGGCCTGATCTTTAGCGGAAATGCTGATGTGTTCGGTTCTTGACAAAAATGCTACTATGCAATACAATATAGACAAGCTACTATGTAATACGAAATAGCAGAAAGGAGGAGTATCCGGTGGAAAATAATACACAACTGCTTAAGGGCATTTTGGAGTTTTGCGTTCTGAAGCTCATCAGCAGAGAGCCGACCTATGGCTATGAGATCGTGATGCATCTAAAACAGGTCGGGTTTTCTGACTTGAGTGAAAGTACACTCTATCCGCTGCTACTGCGGCTGGAACAGCAGGGAAAGGTCACGGTGGAACGCAGACCCTCCCCCAAGGGACCGAGCCGGAAATACTACGTTGTAACGGAAGAAGGGCGGCAGGCGCTTCTTGAATTCCGACAAGATTGGAGCCGGCTATGCCAGCTGGTGGAAAAAATTTTTAAGGAGGAGCCAGATGAATAAGTATTTTACACTGCGAAAAGCGAACCGGATGCGTACCAGACTGCTGACAGAAAAAAGTCAGGAGCAGCTTAAGGAAGTGATCCGCTATCTTCGTCGGGTCAGCTGGGACTTCTGCGGCATTGAACTTGTGCGCAACGATCTGCTTGATATTTCCATCCAAGCCAATGCGGAAAATCAGGAACTGTTCGATTCGATTTCGGATGCAAAAATCTTTGTAGAGGAGGTCAAGCCAAGTTTGAAAACACTGAGAGCTGCGGATTACTTCTGGTTTGTTGCACCGCTGTATTTCTTCTTTGGGTGGGGCGTGGAAGGGCTGCTGCTTTACCCGGTAATTGGCGATTGGGTTTTTGAACTTTCTGTAGGCTACCTGATGCAGCTTGTTGTTGCAGTGACGGCTTTTTGTGCACTGTTCCGCCGGATGATGGAACAGGTAGGCTTTCCGCCGAAAGAGCACTGGCTGAAATATGCTACATGGCTGGTGTTTTATATCGTGACCCTGTATGGAACGGGTTGGTTCTTTACCCAGATCGCGGGTAAGATCGTACTGCTGCGGCTTCCGATCCTTAGCTATTCGATTTTTTGCTTGCTTCTGGGTGCAGGACTGTATGCAATACATTTTTGGAGATATGGAAAAGACCCGCGTCTGAGTGCTCGCATATAAAGTAAAAAGCGCCCCCGCTACACTGTGCATAACGGTGCAGCGGGGGCGCATACTTTATTGGGTGGTGTACCGGTCAGGATACGAGCTTCTGCTTAGCCCTTGCCGGCGCAGCCGAACAGCTCGATCTTCTCCTTGCACTTGTCCTCAATGGCCTTTGCACCAGGAGCCAGCAGCTTGCGGGGGTCGAAGCCCTTGCCCTGCAGATCCTTGCCGGCCTCGATGTACTTACGGGTAGCCTCAGCAAAGACCAGCTGGCACTCGGTGTTGATGTTGATCTTGGAGACACCCAGACTGATGGCCTTTGCGATCATCTCGTCGGGGATGCCGGTGCCGCCATGCAGGACCAGAGGAATGTTGTTGGTGGCCTTGTGGATGCGGTCCAGAGCCTCGAAGTCCAGGCCCTTCCAGTTTGCGGGGTAGACGCCGTGGATGTTGCCGATGCCGGCAGCCAGGAAGTCAACGCCCAGAGCGGTGATCTTTGCGCACTCTTCGGGGTCAGCGATCTCGCCGGCACCCACGACGCCGTCCTCGACGCCGCCGATGGAACCGACCTCGGCCTCGATGCTCAGGCCCTTAGCGTGTGCCAGAGCCACCAGCTCCTTGGTCTTTTCCACATTCTCCTCGATGGAGTAGTGGCTGCCATCGAACATGATGGAAGAGAAGCCGGCCTCGATGCAGGCCTTGCAGCCCTCATAGGTGCCGTGATCCAGATGCAGGGCAACGGGAACGGTGATGCCCATGGAATCGACCATTGCGCTGACCATGGCAGCGACGGTCTTGAAACCGGTCATGTACTTGCCGGCACCCTCGGAAACACCCAGAATCACAGGGCTCTTCATTTCCTCGCAGGCGGTCAGAACGGACTTGGTCCACTCCAGATTGTTGATGTTGAACTGAGGCACACCGTAGTGGCCATCACGTGCTTTGATCAGCATTTCGGTTGCATTTACCAACATTATTCATTACCTCCACAAAATCATTGGGGTCTTGCTCGTTTCATATCCGCTTTGTGCACGGTTTAACGAACCTACAGAATTAGTATACCCCAAACAGCGGCCAAAATCAATCCAAACCGGTGTTTTTCCTGTAACAATGCGGGGATTCTGTTTCTGGCAGTGTGCAGGGGGTTACTGCCAGAAGCGCGTATATTCGATAGAATGCAACAAATTTCCATATAATGTGCAATAAGCGGCCGAAAGACAGAAAGCTTGATGAAGGACGGATTTTCAACACAGATCCACATTCGTCAAAATGATATTGGGCAATTTGGCAAAAGCGGACAGGATGCAGTTCAAAAAATTGTCATATTTCCGACTTGTATTCTACAAATTGTACGCAGGAAATCAAAAAAGGTCGAACCAAAAAGTGGAAAACCTTGTGGAAAGTGTGGAATTCCACAGGCAAAACAGGCTTTAAAGCTGGACTTTTGAACTTTCTCCACAGGGTTTTCAACATGTGGAAAAATAATCGCTCTTCTACGGATTGTATACCGCGTTTTTGTGGAAAACTTTTTTCTCCGGCAAAACAGAGGGATATCTACCCAGCAGCCGGGTAAAGCTGATGCAGGGCGGCAGAACATTTCTGCAAAAAAGCGGAAACGGTCTCCGGCACCACGAACAGAAAAACTTTTGCAGGACGCGGATAAAAAACGGTAATTTGCTGGCAAACAAGGTCGGCTTATGCTATACTTCAAGATGAGTTATCATCTTCAGACCATACCGGTGCGCGGCCCAGAGTGCGGCGCGCCTTTTGGAGGGTGTGCACAGCACCTTCCGGTGATACAACGGAAGGAGAAAATCATCATGGAAGAAAAGAACCAGCCGCGCCGTCCGCGCCGCAGCCCGGAAGAGCCGCTGCAGAAGAACGAGAGCCTTGTTTATGGCAAAAATCCGGTGACCGAACTGCTGAAAAGCGGTTCCGGCGTGGACACCGTGCTCATTGCTGAGGGCATGGCTCCGGCCGTGGCGGCTTACTATACCGCATTGGCAAAGGAAGCGGGTGCCACGGTGAAGCGGGTGCACCCCAACAAGCTGCGCCTGATGACCGGCACCGAGAGCCATCAGGGTGTGGCGGCATTTGCCAGCGAGATCGAATACGTGACGGTAGACGACCTGATGGCAGCAGCCAAGGACAAGGGCGAGGCACCTTTTCTGGTGCTGAGCGATGGCATTGAAGACCCGCACAATCTGGGTGCCGTGATGCGCAGTGCTCTGCTGTGCGGTGCGCATGGCATCGTGATCCCAAAGCGCGGCGGCGCATCGGTCACGCCTACCGTCATCAAGTCCAGCGCAGGTGCCGCAGAACGCCTGCCGGTGGCTCGTGTGGCCAACATCGGCGAGACCATCCGCCGCCTGAAGGAGCAGGGTGTGTTCGTCTACTGCGCCGATATGGACGGCGTGTCTCTGCGCAGGAACAACCTGACCGGCCCCATTGCACTGGTGCTGGGCAGCGAGGGCAGCGGTGTTTCGCAGCTGGTGAAAAAGCTGTGCGACGGCGTGGTGCGGCTGGATATGGCAGCACCGGGCACCGGTGTGGACAGCTACAACGTGTCGGTGGCTGCGGGCATTATTCTGTACGAGATCCAGTCCCAGCGCGCAGCACAGCAGGCATAAACCGGTACAAAGGCCGGAACCTCAACGATATTTACAGGAGGGACAAGAATGCCGAAGGATAAAAATAACAATCAGGCAATGACCAAGGATGAAAAGTTCCGCTCTTTTTTCAGCACCACGGCGGTGGATATCCCGGAGGAGATGACCCGGAGGGACGAAAACCAGCCGGAGGAAAAGCCGCAGAAACGGTTTGGCCTGTTTGGCCGTGGTAAGGAAAAGCAGGAGACTGACGAAGCTGCAGCAGAGCAGCCGCAGGAAATGCCCACCGGTGAGGTGCGGCTGGGTGAAGATGCGCAGCCGGAACCGGAAGCGGATCTGGAACTGATGCTGAAGCCGGAGGCAGACCCGGAACAGGAACTGGCCCCGTGGCCTTTTCTGGAAAAGGAAGCAGAGGATGCACAGCCGGAAGCACCCGCCAAAAAGCCGGAGGAAAAATCTGCACTGCAAACGGCGGAACCCCCGGCGGCAGTGAAGCCGGAAACACCCCGGCAGAGCGCTGTCCCGGCGGCAAGACCCGCAGAGCAGCACAGCACGGCAAAGCCTCTCCGGCACCCCAAGAATGCGCCGGAGGTGCTGCTGCCGCAGGAAGAGCAGGAGCAGCAGGAGATGGCACAGCTCAAGGCGATGATCAACGGCCTGAGCGACCAGAAGCCGGAAAAGCCTGCACCGAGGGCCGAAGCAGCCCCGGCAGCAGAAACTGAACCGGCTGAAAGCAAAAAGAAACCGTCCGGTGCACCGCTGCCCGCGGCTGTGTTTGCAGCGGTAAAGGAGACGGCACCGGAGCTGCAGCCGGAACCTGTGCCGCAGCCGGAAAAAACGGAGCAGCCGGAAAAGCAGCCGGTGGCCGATTTCTTTGGCAAGGCGCAGAGCGAGGACGCACCGCAGGCACCTTTGGCCCCGGCAGAGGAGCCTGCCGCAAAAGAGGACACCATGAGCCTGCCGCTGCTGCCGCTGGACGGCGAAGAGCCGCAGCAGGCACCGGAGAAGGCATCCGCTGCGCCACAGCCGGAACTGAAAGCTGAGGCGGAGGACGCGGTGTCTCCGGAGGAACATGCTGAAACGGAGCTGACCGAGCCGGAGGCTACGGCGGATAAGCTGCACCGCATGAGCGCAGAGCTGACGCTGCGCTGCGTGCTGGGCGGCATTCTGACTGTGGTGCTGCTGCATTTTGGTTTGGTGTCGGATGGGCTGCTGCCCGCCATGGCGGCGCTGGACCCGGATGCTGCCCCGGCGGCATTCTATGCTGCAAACCTGCTGCTGCTGGCAGCAAGCCTGTGCGTGGGCTTCCCGGTGCTGCGCGACGGCCTGAACGGCCTGCGCGGACGGTCTTCTTCCGAGACGATGCCGGCGCTGGCCGCAGTGGCAGCGCTGGTGCAGGCGGTCACAGCCATGCTGAACGCAAATGTTTACCGCGGCACCACCGGCATCTCGCTGCTCAGCGGCATGGCCGCGCTGGGGCTGTTCCTTGCGCTGCTGGGCAGCCGGGTGATGCTGGCTGCTGTCAAGGGCGGCTATGAGCTGGTGACCAATGGTGTGGAGTTCGAGGGCGCCTACCGCGCCAAGGATAAAGACCTGCTGCGCGCCCTTGCACGGGATCTGGAACAGAAGGACCCCTGGGTGCTGCTGAGCCGCCCGATGAAGGAAGCTGACGGCTTTGTGGAGCAGAGCTTGAGCGAACGCGCAAGCGAGCGCCGTGCACGCAAAGTTTCGTACATCCTGCTGGGCGTTGCCCTGCTCAGCGGCGTGCTGTTCCTGCTGGCAGGTGCCGGCTGGAACAAAGCTGCGGCTGCCATGGCCGCTGTACTGTGCATGGGCGCACCGCTTTCTTCTACCCTGATCGCGGGTGTTGCCTCGCTACGGCTGCAGCGTGCGGCTGCGGCTGTGGGCGCAGTCGTGCCCGGTTGGCAGGCCATTGAGCAGCTGGGCGGCATTGATACGCTGCAGATCGATGCAGACGACCTGTTCACCGCCGACAGCGCACAGCTGGAGGATATCCGCATCTTCAAGGGCGGCCGCATCGACCGCGCCATCCTGTACGCGGCCAGCGTGCTGAACGGGAGCCACGGCACCCTGAAGGGGCTGTTCCGCCAGATCGTTGAGGAACGCACAGACATCCTGTTCCCGGTCAAGGATCTGGAGCAGCACCATGGGCTGGGCTTTTCCGCCTGGTGCGATAACAACCGCATCCTCATTGGTACCCGCCGCTATCTGGAGCAGGAGGGCGTGCCGCTGCCGGACGAGGAATACGAGATGCAGCACTCGAAGAACGGCGAGCTGCAAATTTTGTATCTGGCTGTGTCCGGCAATCTGCACGCTATGTTCGTGCTGAAATATGTGGGCGGGCGCAATGTGGCCCGCGGCCTTGCCGTGCTGCAAAAGGAGAACATCCGCCTGCTGGTCACATGCCAGGACCCCAGTCTGACTGCACACCACATTACCGAAGCATACCGCCTGCCGGAAGGCATGATCACCGTGCTGGATCAGGAGCAGTGCAACGCCATCAAGGCCGCACCGGCAGACCCGGAGGACACCTGCTGCATGATCCATCTCAAGGCGTTTGCCAGCCTGACCGGCGGCCTTCAGGCTGCGGATCAGGCCCAGAACGCCGAGAGCAGCGCCACCACGGTACAGATGGTCTCGGTGCTGTTCTCCATTATCATTGCAGCACTGCTCACCAGTGCAGGCAGCATCTGGGAGCTTTCGGTGGCAACGGTGCTGATGTATCAGGCAGCGTGGAGCGCCCTGAGCATTGCTGTGTGTGCACTGAAGCAGCATAACTGAGAAATATTCTCAGAATAAATAGGAATTATTCTTGATTTTATTCGAAGGATATGGTATACTCTGTTCAGAACCTGAGCCGCAGGCGAAAAAAATTACCGCCGGGCTGAATGATAGAGCCGGGATCGGTCGATCCTGACAGAAGATCCGTTTTTGAAAGGAGAGCATCATGGAACTGAAGGGTACCAAAACCGAGAAAAATCTGATGGAAGCGTTTGCAGGCGAGAGCCAGGCACGCAACAAGTACACCTTCTTTGCCAGCATGGCAAAAAAAGAAGGCTACGAGCAGCTGGCCGCGATCTTTGAGGAGACCGCCGGCAATGAGAAGGAGCACGCAAAGATCTGGTTCAAGCTGCTGTGCGGCGGCGCGATCCCCGATACCCTGACTTGTCTGGACATGGCAGCAGGCGGTGAGCACGACGAGTGGACCGAGATGTACCCCCGCATGGCCAAGGAGGCCAAAGAAGAGGGCTTCCCTCAGATCGCAGCACTGTTCACCATGGTGGCACAGATCGAGAAGGAGCACGAGGAGCGCTACCGTGCGCTGGCCGAAAACCTGAAAAACAACAAGGTCTTTGCCCGCGAGGAGCAGCAGGTATGGCAGTGCCGGAACTGCGGCTACACCTATATCGGCAAGTCCGCACCGCTCAAGTGCCCGGTGTGCGCACATCCGCAGAGCTACTTTGAGCTGAAAAAGATCAACTACTAAGCTGAAAATTCAAAAGCAGAACAGCGCCGCCGCATCCGGTTTGCCGGGTGCGGCGGCGTTTTGTACAAAATTGAAAAGCGGATTTTATTATTCTCCACAAAATAAGGCTCAGCTGCCCGGCAGAATGGGCAAAAAACTTGACCCGGTTTTGCACTGCGTGTAAAATAATACGGAGACAGGAATATTTAAAGGATCTTGCAGCAAAGCAGGCGGGGAGGGCAAAGCCCATGAAGCAGGGGTTCAAAGCGTGTGTTTGTGCAGTGGTGCTGTGCGCAGAACTGTTTGCAGCCGGGGCGTTGTCGGCCTATGCTGCGCAGGAGCAGCCGCTGCCGGACAGCGGCATGACATTGGACACTGCCGAACTGACGCTGGATATCACCGAAGGAGACCCGGCCCCGGTGGCCTACCTGAATGTGCAGGCACCCAACGACTACTTCTTTCTGATCTGGACTTCCAGTGATCCGGCAGTGGCATCGGTGGACGGCACCGGCAAGGTGACCGGCCATGCCGAGGGCACTGCGGCCGTCACGGCCCGCAATGAGCGCGGCGAAAAGACCACCTGTACCATCACGGTGCGCAAAAGCACAGCCAGCCGCCTGGTGCTGAACACCAGCGATCTGACGCTTACCATTACAGAGCAGGAGCCTGCCCCGACGAAACAGCTGAAGCTGGAACAGAACAAAGGCGGGTTTACCTATGTGCGGCAGTGGGTCAGCAGCAACCCGGCGGTGGCATCGGTAAGCACAAACGGTACCGTAAAGGCGCAGGGGTCCGGCAAGGCCGTCATCAGCGCACTGACCACAGCCGGGCAGGTGCTGCGCTGCACGGTAACGGTCACATCGGAGATCGGACGGGTGCAGATGAGCAAAAACGCCATGCTGCTGCAGGCAGTGGGAGCCAGTCAGAAGCTGACCGCGCAGGCTGCAGGCACCAAAAACGGAACGATGACATGGCTCAGCAGTAATCCGGGCGTGGCAACTGTGAGTGCGGATGGCATGGTAACGGCGGTGGGCGACGGTGAAACGATGATCCTTGCCGTTACACCGGAGGGTCGTGCCGATGCCTGCTATGTGGCCGTGGGAGCGGCGGCGTGGCGGTTCCGCTCGGAGGACGAGCTTGCCGAAACGCTGACCCTGACCGGCCAGCTGCCCTATTCGGATGGAAAATAAAAAGAAAAATGGGAGCGTTCTGTGCAGCAGGATGCTCCCATTTTTTCAAAACCCGCTGGGCAGAAAGATCATCGTTCCCCGGGCAGACCACGCCATCCGCTGGGCCATGCAGCCGGGCGCACCGGCCAGCAGAAACAGGGCCAGTGCGGCGAGCAGCAGCACCCATCCAAGGCCGCTGTGCGGCCTGCCGGAAAAAGGATCCCCTTTTTTGCGTCTCATCCCGCTGCCCCCTTTTTGCTGTGCTGGCCCATGCTATGCGCGGCCAGCAGTGATTGTGCAACGTGCTGGGCTGTGGTACAATAAAATATCGAAATCTACTGTGCAGGGAGAACGATTTTATGCTGACCATTACACTGCTGGGCACTGCGGCTACCATGCCACTGCCGGACCGGGCACTCTCGGCGGCGTTTGCTGCCTGCGGCGGTCACGGCCTGCTGTGGGACTGCGGCGAGGGCACGCAGGCGGCAGCGCGCCGTGCGGGCGTGAACCTGATGCGGGCAGATGCCATCTGCCTGACCCACTACCATGGCGACCACATCTTTGGTCTGCCGGGCCTTTTGCAGACTCTGGGGGCGCAGGGCCGCACAAGGCCGCTTGCGCTGCTGGGTCCGGAGGGCCTGCCGGATATCTGGGCGGCGGTGTGGGCACTGACCGGCCCGCTGCCCTATCCGGTGAAGCCGCAGGTGCTTATGCCGGGCCAGCCGCTGGCGCTGGATGCGCTGAGCGAGGGCTGGCCTGCCGGTGCGCGGCTGGTGCCGTTTGCCACAAAGCACCGGGTAAAAAGCCTTGGCTACCGGCTGGAGCTGCCCCGTGCAGGCAAATTTTCGCCGGAGCAGGCCCAGGTGTTGGGGGTGCCGGTGCAGCAATGGAAGCTGCTGCAGAAAGGGCAGAGCGTTGCCGTGGAGGGCAGAACGGTGCAGCCTGCGCAGGTGCTGGGTGCCCCGCGTAAGGGGTTGAGCGTGGTATTTTCCGGCGATACGGCCCCCTGCCCGTATTATTTGCAGGCGGCGCATGACGCAGACCTGCTGATATGCGATGCCACCTATGCCCTTCCGGAGCAGGAAAACCAGGCCCGTCAGTGGGGGCACAGCACCTTTGGGCAGAGCGCGACCCTTGCCGCGCAGGCGAGGGCAAAGCGGCTTTGGCTGACCCATTATTCCCCCATGATCACCGACCCGGAGGAATATGCCGCGCAGGCACAGAGCATCTTCCCGGCGGCGGAGTGCGGCTTTGACGGCAAAAGCATCACCCTGCAGTACGAGGAGGCACAGCCATGACCATCCGGATGGACGAGGGTGCGGCAGAGCTGCTGGACACCCTGCACAGGGCGGGCTATGCAGCCTACGTGGTGGGCGGCTGCGTGCGGGACAGCCTGCTGGGTCTTACCCCCCATGACTGGGACCTGTGCACCAGTGCTCTGCCGCAGCAGGTGATGGAGCTGTTCGGCGCGCAGCGGTGCATCCCCACCGGCCTGCAGCACGGCACGGTAACGGTGAAGCAGAGCGGTGCCCTTTACGAGATCACCACCTTCCGTACAGAAGGCACCTACACAGATGGCCGCCACCCGGACGAGGTGCACTTTGTGCCGGATGTGCGGGAGGATCTGGCCCGGCGGGATCTTACCATCAACGCCATGGCCTACAATGAAAAAGAGGGCCTTGTGGACCCCTTTGGCGGGCAGGCCGACCTGCAAAGCGGCATCGTACGGGCGGTGGGTGTGCCCCGCCAGCGGTTCACCGAGGACGCGCTGCGCATCCTGCGGCTGTACCGCTTCGCAGCCCGGTTTGGCTTTGCCATCGACCCGCCCACGGCGCAGGCGGCACAGGAGCTGTGTGCCCATCTGGACTGCGTATCGGTGGAGCGCATCGAGGAAGAGCTTGCAAAACTGCTGAGCGCACCCGCCCCTGCGGCATATCTTGACAAAAAAATACTGCTTGTTATTCTGCCGGAGCTTTCATCGGAGGCACTGGCGGCGGCAAAGCCGGTGGTGGATGCCTGCCCGGCGGGTGCAGAAAACCTGCCCATCCGGCTGGCGGCGCTGCTGTACAGCCTTGGCGAGGACGGCATCCGCCGCACCCTCAAGCGCCTGCGCTGCTCCAATGCCTGTATTGAGGAAACGGCGGTGCTGGTGCGGGAAGCCAGAAGGCGTGACGGTAGCTTTCTCTTCGGACACGAGTACGGGTTGCGGCACCCAGCGGATGCTTCGTGCTTTGAGCAGCACTCGCGTCCTGCTGGCCGCTGTCCCAACAGCAACTTCCTGTTTCCGCCACTGGCGGCGGTCGTTGCTGTTGCAGGCCATTCCATCGCCCGCCCTATTGCCTTCGGCAACAGGGTCCCACCCCAGCGGACGGTCCTCAGAGAAACTACCGTCACACCCGACTTTACTATCTACGCCCGCCGACTACTGGGCAAATATAACTTGTGTACCGTGCAGCGTTTGGCAGCACTGGGCACAGCCCTGCAGCCGGAACACGCGGCTGATTTTGCTGCACTTTCCGAATTGGCCGAACAATTGGACGCGGACGGCGTATGCTGCCGCGTCAGCCAGTTGGCTGTGAATGGCCGCGACCTGATGGCGGCAGGCGTCCCGGCGGGGCCGGGCATCCGCAAAGTGCTGGAAGCGCTGCTGGACGGTGTGATCCGGGAAGAATATCCCAACGAGCGGCAAGCCCTGCTGGCCGCAGTGCAGCAGCTCGCTGCGTCTTGACAAGCTCTTTTTTCAGAGTTACTATTATACTACTGTTTTAGTGTGTTGAATGCACCAAAGGAGAACTTATGACCACACAGACCCCTGATTCAAAGCCGCGTGCCCTCATTGCCATGAGCGGCGGCGTGGACAGCTCGGTGGCGGCATGGCTCATGCAGCAGGCAGGCTATGACTGCACCGGCATCACCATGCGGCTCACCCGCAACGAAACGCTGGGACAGTCCGGCTTTCACACCTGCTGCTCGGAAAAGGACATCGAGGACGCGGCAGAGGTGGCGTTTGCCATGGATATCCCGTACGAGGTGCTGGATTTCACGGCCGACTTCCGGGAACAGATCATTGAAAAATTCGTCCGCGTGTATGAGGCGGGCGGCACGCCGAACCCCTGCATCGACTGCAATAAATATATGAAGTTCCGCCATCTGCTGGACTGGGCCCGGGCACACGGCATGGGGTATGTGGTCACGGGCCACTATGCCCGGGTGGAGCAGGACGAGGCCACCGGCCGTTTCCTGCTCAAAAAGGGGCTGGACGAGGGCAAGGACCAGAGCTACGTGCTCTACAATCTCACTCAGGAGCAGCTGGCGCATATCCGTCTGCCGCTGGGCGGCCTGCACAAGACTGAGGTGCGCGAGATCGCGGAGCAGCACAAATTTGTCAATGCCCACAAGCACGACAGTCAGGACATCTGCTTCGTGCCGGATGGCGACTATGCCCGCTTTATGGAGGACTTCACCGGCAAACACTACCCGGCAGGTGATTTTCTGGACGAGAGCGGCAGGGTGGTGGGCACCCACAACGGCGCGGTGCGGTACACCATCGGCCAGCGCAAGGGGCTGGGCCTTGCCATGGGGGCACCTGTGTACGTCTGCGGCAAGGACATGCAGGCAAACACCGTCACGGTAGGGCCGGAGGAGATGCTGTTCGACCGCATCGTGTATGCGGACGAGGTGAACTGGATCGCCATTCCGGAGCTGACCGGGCCGCTGCGGGTCACAGCCCGCACCCGGTACCATCAGGTGGAGCAGGCCGCCACCGTCTACCCGGCGGAGTGCGGCTTCCGGCTGGAATTTGACCAGCCCCAGCGCGCCCCTACGCCCGGTCAGGCCGTGGTGCTGTATCAGGGCGACACCGTGCTGGGCGGCGGCACCATTACGAGAGTGGAAAAGTAACAAGGAGAACAAAATGCAAAATCAGTATTCCCGCACGCAGTTGCTGCTGGGCGCGGAAGCTATGGAAAAACTGCACAATTCCCGCGTGGCGGTGTTCGGCATCGGCGGCGTGGGCGGCTACACGGTGGAAGCGCTGGCGCGCAGCGGCGTGGGGGCACTGGATCTGATCGATGATGATAAGGTCTGCCTGACCAACCTCAACCGCCAGATCATCGCCACCCGCAGCACGGTAGGGCAATATAAGGTAGATGTGGCTGCGCAGCGCATCCACGACATTGACCCGGACATCAGGGTGACCACCCACCGGTGCTTCTTTGGCCCGGAAACACAGGACCAGTTCGACTTTACCCAGTACGACTATGTGGTGGATGCCATTGACACTGTCACCGGCAAGCTGGCGCTGGTGATGAAGTGCAAGGAGGTGGGCACCCCCATCATCTGCTCCATGGGCGCAGGCAACAAGATGGACCCGACCCGCTTTGAAGTGACCGATATCTACAAGACCTCGGTCTGCCCGCTGGCCAAGGTGATGCGCACCGAGTGCCGCAAGCGCAGGATCAAGCACCTGAAGGTGGTCTACTCCAAGGAGCCTGCCATGACCCCCATCGAGGATGACGCCATCAGCTGCAAGTATCACTGCATCTGCCCTCCGGGCACCCAGCGCAAGTGCACCCAGCGCCGTTCGGTGCCGGGCTCCAATGCCTTTGTACCCTCGGTGGCCGGCCTGATCATCGGCGGCGAGGTGGTAAAAGACCTTGTGGGCTTTGTACCGATGAAGGGGTAAAACAGACTGCAGACTCCTGCTGTGTGGGACGATTTGAAATGCGCTCCGCGTTGCTTTGCGCATAAGCTAAGGAAATTATATTTTTGATTTTGGGGTCCAGAAACGCCTGCGGGCATTTCTGGACCCCATTTTCATGGGCGGGGGGGGGCGTGGAGGAAAGGCTTGTGCTTACGGGCAGAACGTTAACTCCGCCGCGCGAATGTTTCCACAGGAAACCAGCGCGGCAGCTTCCGCTTTCGGTTATGACTCCTCCCGTGAAAAGGCAATTCTGGAAAATCCGCAGATTTTCCAGAATTGCGAAAT
>ERZ1106919.1714-NODE-1714-length-13560-cov-2.796076_pt1 | contig 13560 bp, 9 predicted proteins | sample MGYA00403654_ERZ1106919 | MGnify/ENA primary metagenome ERZ1106919 (study PRJEB35170, sample SAMEA104062450) | human gut metagenome | biome: human gut; feature: human-associated habitat; material: faeces | place: Denmark | collected 2012-10-08 ... | reverse complement strand
CCTCACATGCTTTTACAAGATCGTTTAACTCTAATACAGATAACTCTTTGATAGCTTCGATAAACTCAGCGGTTGTTAATTTTGCCATTGTTAGATACCTCCGTATAATATTTTATAATTAATGTTTCGTTGTTTGGTCGGTTTTAAAAACCTGATACAAACTTAAGCTTCCTGCTTCTCAGCGATCTGATTAAGCACACGAGCGAAGTTTGTAATTGGGGACTGCATGCTGCCCAGTAATCTGCCCAGAAGAACCTCTCTGGATGGGATTGTAGCGATAGCCTGCATACCCTTTGCATCGTAGTAAGTGTCCTCTACAACGCCGCCCTTGATCTCCAGCTTTTCAGCTGTCTTAGCGAAATTAGCCAGCTCTCTTGCAGGAGCGGTTGCGTCGGTAGTAGAGATTGCGATTGCGCTGGGGCCTTCCAGATACGGAGCCAGTGCCTCGAAATCTGTTCCCTTGAACGCAAAGTTCATCATTGTGTTTTTGTACACCTTGTAAGTAACACCAGCTGCACGAAGCTGCTTACGAAGTGCGGTATCCTGATCAACGGTCAGACCACGGTAGTCTACCAGAACAACAGACTGCGCATCTTTCACTGCTTCAGCAATCTCTGCTACTACAGGTGCTTTCAGTTCAACTTTTGCCATTTTCTTACCTCCTTTTAGATTCTTCTGCCGAATAAAAGAAGTTGTTCGTACAAAAAAACCTCTCTATCCAAAGACAGAGAGGGAAATTCATCGCATTTCTTTCACTCCTCGGCAGGCGTTTCATCTTACACCGGTTATCCGGTACCTGCTGTCTTCGGCACGGTCTCAACGACCTTGTTTACATTAGCATAAAAAGGAAGGGGTTGTCAAGGAGTTTTTCTATTTTTTTATTACAGTTCACTCGTACCTTCTTGTAAGCAGATTTCACGCTTGCATGAAAATCTGCTTACAAGAAGGTACGAAGGGAGCGCCATTTTATGAGCAAAAGGAGCTGCGAAGCAGCGGAGAGCGTCGAAGACGCGCTTTTGTGAATGGCGCGGGTGAACTGTAACCTCGTGGAATCTTCCCGCGGTAAACTACTGTTTCACCGCATGTTCTTCGGCATCCACCCGTGGCTCCAGCAGCGGCACAGGTCCCAGCTGTCCAGGCTCGTTGTGTACATCGGTTCCTGTCTGTCGCGGTAGAGCTGGTAATTCCAGTAAAACGAGCCTGCTGCGTTGCAGTCGTCCCAGGTTTTTAACTGCATCCGCGCAACCCTCCGGTAGACCTTTTTACGCCATGCTTCGTCTTTTTCATAGGAAGATTTCCCATAGCGATCCGCCACGCGGTTGCACAGGCACCATTCCCCCACCAGCACCGGCGTATAGCGTCCCGCCCGCCGGATCTGGCGTTCGTAAAAGCGTAAAAGAAGCTGATACGGCAGCAGATTATGTAAATGCAGAAAGCTGTCCAGCACCCACAGATAAACGTGAACATCCAACATGACATTTTTCATACCGTTTTTTACAAAAAAATCTTTCCAGCGGCTCAGCCGGAACCCGTCATGAAACACGATCAACTTCTCCGGATCCATGACCGCCCGAAGCGTTTCATAGGCTTCTTTATAGAAGGTTTTCAGGAAACGCATGGGCACATGGCTGCTGCCGATTGCTTCTCCCTGATCGAGCGCCTGCTTCCGACTCGGCGCAAACAGATAGACCCGAAAGCTGATAGGCTCGTTAAGCACTTCGATGCCAAGCAACCCTTTCCGATGCCCGTAACGCTTTCCCAGCCGTTCTAACACATATAATACATAAGCAACCTCTTTCGGATTCCGGTGCCATTTGCAGACACCGGTGATGCCGCCGTTGTCATAGCTGTTCTGCCCGCCCGGCACGGTATGCAGATCGATCAGCACCTTTAACCCATACTTTTCCGCATAGTCCATCGCCTGATCGACATATTCGATGCAGCCGGAATATGGTTTTCTGTCCCCGAACACGAAATATGGAACCGGCAGGCGCACCGCGTTAATGCCATGCGCAGCGATTTTTGCAAAATCCGCTTCTTCGATATAGGTATCCCTGTGTTTTTTCATCAGCGGACGCAGCTTTTTTGCCGGAACCTTGCGGTTTAGCCAGACCTCGTCCTCCGCGCAGTTTTCCTCGAACAAAAACGGCTGCATCCATTTTTCCAGAACAAGCCAATTGCCAAGATTTACGCCAACTATTTTTTTCCGTTCCTCTGACATAGCTCTGCCTCCTGCGTCAGTTCTGACAGAAAATCTGCTCCTCCGTAACCGGCTTGTAGCAGCTCAGTGTCTGGCTGTCCAGATCGGTTCTATGCATGTCTACTGCGCTGATCTGGTGGTTGTCATAGGTTGTATAATAATAAATTCCTTTGGAAGTGTTGCAGCAGGACGTGTAAATCGTGATCTCATACTTTCCCTCCGCCACCTCGCAGCAGCCTCTCTGCTGATCAACCGAGCCCAGAATGTGGAAAAACTGGCTGACGCTTTCTTTTTCAGAATCCCCCGAAACGGAATTGCATTTCACAAACGCCACGCGCGCAAATCTCGACTCCGAAGAGAGATCTCCCGGAAGCCCCATCGCACCCATACCCCTGCTGTAGCTTGTAAACGGAATCTGACCGGAAAATCTGTGCTCCGGCTGCTTCGGAGATAATCCTGCATAGTTATTTAACTGGAACATCTGCATCGGAAAGGGCGGGTTATTCGTCAAAACTCCTGCCGGATTGTCATAGACCTGCAGCCCGTCCTTCGTGCATTCCAGCGTTATCGCCCCACTTGCATCCGCAATGATCCAGTGCAGCTGTGCAGCAGGAAAATCTCCAAAGGGCGTTCCGACCAGATTCATCTTTGCAAGCAGTTTTCTGACCTCCTGCAGATTGGCACACTGTCCGAGCACCCATGGAATCAGCTCGTACTGCGCCACATTTTCCCGTCCTTCTTCCACTTTCTGATACACTGCGTTGCCGACAAAATTCAATCCCGCCATGCCGACACCCTTTTCATTGACCGCATCATAGTACAGCGGATATTCATCCGCCACATGTGCCATACCGATCATCCCATAATGCGCATCGCATTTTCCCATATGGCAAAAATTCAACGGAAATTTACGCGGTGTTACCACAATCTCGTCTCCATAAGAAAACTCATAATCCAGCGTCCTGCCGAAATAAAAGTCTTTTGTTTGATACGTTGCTGCTGTACACATAATTTTCTCATCCTTTCTTTGTCACAAATCCGTCCCCATCGATCGTTACACCCGGAGAAATCTTTCTCATATAGGAAAGCACGCGCTCCTTTTCCGTCCCGTGCAGCATCGTTACGCTGCAGTCCTGCTGTCTGCCCGGAATAAACTGCAGGCTCTTGAAGCCATTTGCATCCAGCGTCAGCTTTACCAGACAGGTATCCTGTGCTTTGGAGTTAAACAAAAAGTTTCCAAGGCTGTACATCACCGGTGTATCCTCACAGTAACCGAACTGCTGCAGCACATGCGGATGATCTCCGATGATCAGATCCGCACCTGCATTCGAAATTTTGACCGCCTGATCCTTCTGTGCCCAATCCAGCTGATCCGTAGCTTCCGTTCCCCAATGAATATAAACGATCACATAGTCGCTGACCTGTTTGGCGTTTGCAACTACCTCTAACAGTTTGTCCACATTCCAGCAGCGAAATACACCCGGACTGTTCTGCGTCGCTTCCTTTGTATCCGGATTCTCTGTCCGCTCGATCTGCGTTGCGGCAACAAATGCGATCTTCTGGTCATTTACAATAAAATAAACCGGCTTGATCGCTTCTTCCAGATTGCGTCCTGCGCCGACATATGGCATTCCGATTCCATTTAAGGTATCTAATGTATCCAGAAACGCTATCTTGCCGTAGTCATACGCGTGATTGTTCGCCAGAGAAACGATGTCAGCCCCCATGTCAAGCAGATAGGATGCATATTCCGGCTTAGCACGGAAGGTGAATTTCTTGTTTTCTGTCGGAGTTCCGCGGTCGCTGTAGGGAAATTCGTTATTTACCATAAAAATATCCGCGCTGCGCATCACATCCAGCATTTCCTGCGAAATGCTGCCCTCAATGCCCCTGCCGCGCTGGTTCATTTTTACCTTGACCGCATAATGGTCGTCGAACAGAATGTCCCCCGCAAACACAATCGTCGTTTCATTCGGGCTTGCCGCCGTTTTTGCATAAATATTCTGCTGCCGACACAACGCCTCATCTGCAAGCAGCGCGTCGTATTTTCCTACGGGCTTTGCCGACTGTGCACTCGCCAAAACGCTTTCCGCCGCCTGAACATCTTCCACAAGGTTCGCCAGCTGGCTTTCCAGCTTCACCGCTACAAGCTGTGGGCTTCCAACAGCCCAGATCATGCTGCAGCCCAAAACTACGCTTCCGAGCGCAATCGTCAAAATCAGCGTAATCAGAAAAATATGGCTTCCATGTCTTTTTCTTCGTCTTTTTTCGATCATAGCTCCTCACTTTTCCTGTAAACATTTTACTGCAGCAGCTGCCAGATCATGATTCCAATCCAGAATGCGCCATACAGTTAGATTCCGGGATTTCCAATCATGACCGCCGCTTTCTTTTTACCTAAGGAAGCACCTTTCTCTTCCGGTGCGCAGCATACAAACTTTTTGCGGTTCAGCCACGTCAGAATCAGTCCGGCTCCTGCCATCATCAGAATCAGTGACGCGTAAGAGCCGAAAATGAACATTCCGACAATTCCGTTCCCCAGATCCGCCAGAACCGTCAGATCCTTTGTATTTAAAAATTTCGTCAGTGTTTCCATCGTATCCATATAGCCCGTTACCCGAAGCATCCATGTGCCGAGGGAAGAGCCGATAAAATTGACCGCCATATGGAGTCCGATGGTATATCGCAGTTTTCCGGTTTTTACATATATAAATCCCAAAAACAGGCCGAGCAGGAATGCATAGGAAAACTGATTCAAATTTCCATGGAACAGTCCGAAAAACAGTCCGGAGGCAAGCACCGCCGCAAGCTCTCCATATTTTACAATCCGCTCCGTCAAAAGCTTCCGAAACAGCAGTTCTTCTGCCGTCGGCGCGATCAAAACTGCAATAATAAACGTCACCCACGGATTCAGCTGCATCACCGTCGATACCAATGGATTATCAACGCCGGTTCCTTTTACCATTCCGATTCCAAAGGTCAGCGCCGTCCCGATCAGGTTTCCTGCGTACATCAGACCGTAGCACATGAGAAATGCTATGATCCACTGTCCTGCGGTCATTTTCCTTTCTTTGATCTTCTGGGCCGGAATTCTGCTGACCAGCCAGCCCATAAACGGCATGGAAATCCCATACATCGTCAGCATCAGTAAGATAAAGGAGCCGTTTGCATCCGCCATTACACCCGGCACGAATTTTTTACCGACCATCGCCGCCAGAAACTGTACAGCGTATATTACAATCGATCCTGCCAGATAAGCAAAACCAATTTTCGAAAAGTGTCTTCTGATTTCTTTTTCCATAATTCTCCCTCCGGACATCTCCCGGACTTTTTCCTTCAGTTATTCCCTTGTATCTAACATTGTGACCTGTTTTAGGCGGTTTGTCAACCACAGTGGGCGGAAGCCAAAACCAGGCGGCATGCTCCTGATTCGGACAGCATACCGCCTGGTTTTCTTCTATATTTTAAAAATGTTTCTGGGTTTTTTCCTCCTGCCAGAACAAGATTTCTACAGCTTTCGCACGTTGTACTTTTAGAATTTTACACACACTTTCTCACAAATTTTTTCCAGGGCTTGATCCCCATCAGGCACAGAAGCGTACCGCACAGTGCGGCGATTGTCCAGAACAGGATAACTAAGTTCCAGCCACTCTTATCCGCAATCCACGCAATCCCATAGCTGGAAATTGCGCTGCCCACATAGGTGCAGGAGTTTACCAGTCCGGAGATAAAACCGACACGGTTGAACTTTTTGAAGAACGGCGGAATCATACTGACCAGAATCACATTGACGCCGTGCATGCATCCCGTAATCAGCGCAGACAGAAAAACGGACAACACTGCATTGCCGTTTGGCATCAGCCATAATAGAAACGCTGCCACAAATCCGGGAGCAAAGATTGCCATCCCACAGCGCAATTCGTTGTGGATCAGCTTCCGATTGATCAGGGATGCGATCTGTGAACACATAATACCAAACAGAGGCAAAGCAATACCGGTCAGGATCGAAATAGAGCTTACCAAATGAAAGGTTTCGGAAATATAGCTTGGCATCCAGGTCGTAATACCGTCACGCAGAATGCCCTGCATCATAATTGCAAGCATGATAATCGCAAGCATCGGCGCGGTTTTTTCCGGTAAGGGAATTGTTTTTTGCAAAGCAGATGTATTTTCTTCCAGGCTTGTGCCATTTTCCGTGCCCGCATCGCCACGGGAGGCACCTGCAGTTGCCTTCGTAAAGCTCCCTGCAGAACTCTTCTGCATTCTTTTTTCCGCAGAACCGATGGCTTTTATCCACGCAAATGCAAAGAGGACCGCACAGCCTGCACAGAGGAAAAACAGGCTTCTCCAGCCTTTCCATACAATGCAGACAGGTGCAAACAGATAAAGGAAGATCGTGCCGGCAGAAGATCCCCAGCTGACCCAGACGCAGCTTTTCTTATAGGTATCCTGGTCAAGATAATCTGACAAAAGCCGGACCATCGGAGGCCACATCAGTGCCTGGGCAAAACCGTTGATACACCAGAAAACAAGCATCGCGGCCGGTCTTGAAAACAGTGGAACGCAGACATTCATACCTGCAGAGACCATCAGTCCGATAAACATCAGATAGCGCGGCTTGATCCGGTCTCCGAGCCATCCGCTGATCAATTGTCCGATACCATAGGTCACGAAGCTTCCGGTTACCGCCATGGATGCTGACATTTTCGTGATTCCTTCTGAATTGACAATTTCCAGAAGCACTGTGCCGTAGTTGATCCGTGTAATGTAGCTGACAAAATATGCAGCAACACAAAATCCGATTAATATTCTTTCCGCCTGATGATCCTGTTGTTTCACTGCTTCTGCTCTCCTCTGATCATTTCTATTCCGTTTTCCTGATAGAGCTCCAGGATTTCTTTCCGCAGGCCGCTGTCCGTGACAAATGTTACGGCTTCGTTGACATCCGCAAGCTTTAGCAGCGCGCTCTTTTCAAACTTGTCACTGTCCGCCAGAAAAACACTCCGATCTGCATGCTTCATCATCGCCCGCTGTAAATGGTACAGCTCCTGATCATAGTCCATTATGCCGTTCTGCAGAGAAATAGCGGATGGAAACAAAAATGCTGTCTTTGCATGGAACTGTTCCAGCATTTGCAATGCCCACTGCCCGCAGAATGCATTTTCATCCCGAAGGTATGCCCCTGCACACAGATAGAGGGTAAATCCTTCTTTTTTCTTCAGTATCTCAAACACATGCAAGGAATAGGTAATCACTGTCAGCCGTTCAAACTCTTCTGCAAGCATTTTTGCAAACGCTATCGCAGTGCTTCCGGAATCCACCATCAGCACATCTCCTTCCCGGATCAGGCCTGCCGCATACCCGGAAAGCTCTTCCTTCTTCTGCGGATTTTCTTCTGTCCTTTCTTCCAGCCGGTGATATTGCTTTGCCACAGCTATGCCGACTGCACCGCCTTGTACCCGATGCAGACAATCCTGCCGTTCCAATTCCAGAAGATCTCTGCGGATCGTCTCAACCGACACACCAAACTGCTTTGTGAGTTCGTGAATCCGAACTGCTCCGTCCCTCCTGATCTGGCTTACGATCTGTTCCTGCCGTTCGATTGCAAGCATCCCTTTTCCTCCTGAAATCCCACATGTTTCATTTCTTTTACAAGATCTTTACACATAATAACATATAAATCCCCATAATACAACATTATTCCTTGTTTTTCCACATCCCCTTTTTTTCTGAAGGCGCAAACATGGACCGAAAAAATCCCAGAAGTCCTTTGCCGTAAAACAGCAATTTCATATGAAAAAAACAGCAAAAGCAGGCTAGCTGTTTTTACTGTTTTCAGGTATGATGAAGAAAAAAAGAACACGATTCTTTTTTCATAAAAAGTAGAAAAGGAGTAATCACATGATCAGAGTAACTGTATGGAATGAGTTCCGCCATGAAAAAGCCTCCAAAGAGGTTGCAGCCATTTATCCGAACGGCCTGCATGCAACAATTGCCGAGTTCCTGGGCAAAAATGATGACATCGAATGCCGCCTGGCATGTCTGGATGATCCTGAGCACGGTCTGACCGATGATGTTCTGGACAACACCGACGTTCTGATCTGGTGGGGTCATATGGCTCACGATCAGGTATCCGACGCAGTTGTAGATAAGGTTCAGGATCACGTTCTGCGCGGCATGGGCCTGATCGTCCTGCATTCCGGACATTTTTCCAAGATCTTCAGAAGACTGATGGGAACCAGCTGCAGCTTAAAATGGCGTGACGGTGCCAGAGAACGTCTCTGGTGCGCAAATCCCGGTCATCCCATTGCACAGGGTCTTCCGGAGCACTTTGAACTGGACGTTGAAGAGATGTACGGCGAATTCTTTGATATTCCCGAACCTCTTGAAACCGTATTCATCGGCTGGTTCAACGGCGGCGAAGTATTTAGAAGCGGCGTAACCTTCCGGCGGGGTCTTGGTAATGTATTTTACTTCCAGCCCGGACACGAAGCCAACCCGACCTTCCATAACGAAAACATTCAGAAGGTCATCACCAACGCAGTTCGCTGGGCAGCACCTGTTACCAAAAGGCCCGAAATCTTCTGCCCTTGCGTAGAGCCGCTGGAGAATATGTGAGTGATCTGATGGCTGATAAAATTCATAGGACGCATTTTCCTATGAAACAATAGAATGCACGCTCTGCGAGCATTCTATTGTCATGAATAAAAAAGGACCTTGGATTCCCCTTGGAACCCTTGGTCCTTTTCTCTCTCTAACAATATCTGCAATGCGTGTATTCTATTGGTTGCGACATCAGAATACCCGCACAACACATTTCTCAGAATGCAAATACCAGTGCGCCATATGCAGGCAGATCAAAGGTGATCCGATACGGCTTGTAGTCGCTGGGCTCTGCAGTTGCTGTATAATCGGTTTTCAGTTCTTCTCCGCTGCCGCCAAAGCGTTTTTCCGCGCTGTTTAACACCAGCTTATATTTCTTCTTTTCCGGTACCCCAACGCAGTAATCCTTACGCTCTACCGGCGTCATATTCAATACAAAAAGCAGTCTCTTTGTCTTTTCTCCACTGGTTTTACGAATAAAGCTGTAAGTGCTGCGATCTGCATCATCCGCATTGATCCACTCAAAACCGTCCCAGCTGTTGTCGATCTCATACATACAGGGATATTTTCGATAAAGCTTTAAAAGCTCTGCCACGTAATCCTGCAGTCCTTGATTCAGCTCATTTTGCAGCAGGAACCAGTCCAGCTCACGGGCCTCACTCCATTCGCGCTCCTGTCCGAACTCCTGTCCCATGAACAAAAGCTTTTTGCCGGAATGCCCGAGCATATAAGTATAGCCGACGCGCAGGTTTGCGTACTTGTCCACCTTGTAGCCGGGCATTTTGTTGACCATCGAGCATTTCAGATGTACGACCTCATCGTGAGACAGAGGTAAAATATAGTCCTCCGCATCGTTATAAGACATCGCAAAGGTCAGCGCATGATGATCATTCTTCCTAAAATAAGGATCCAGCTTCATATATTCACAGAAATCGTGCATCCAGCCCATATTCCACTTAAACGTAAATCCAAGGCTGTCACTGCCGATTTTTCCGGTCACGTTTGGCCACGCCGTAGACTCTTCTGCGATCGTCATGATACCCGGATAAGTTCCACGGATTACGGAATTGAAATGCTTGAAAAATTCGATCGCGTCCAGGTTTGTATTGCCGCCGTAACGGTTCTGCACCCATTCTCCATCTTTTCTGCCATAATCCAGATACAGCATAGAGGCAACCGCATCCACACGCAGTCCGTCTACATGGAATTCCTTAATCCAATACAGGGCATTTGTGATCAGGAAGCCCTTAACCTCGTTCTTGGCATAGTTGAATACTTTTGTTCCCCACTCAGGATGCTCGCCCATTCTGGGATCGGAATATTCAAACAGTGCCTCGCCGTCAAAATCTGCCAGACCGTGGGCGTCCTTCGGAAAATGGGCAGGTACCCAGTCCAAAATGACACCGATCTTATTGCGGTGCAGCTTATTGACCAGATATGCAAAATCCTCCGGTGTTCCATAACGGGAGGTCGGTGCATAATAGCCGGTTACCTGATAGCCCCAAGAGCCGTCAAAAGGATATTCCGCCAACGGCATAAGCTCGATATGAGTATAGCCCATTTCCTTTATATAAGGGATTATAGTATCTGCAAATCTAACATATGAGAAATATTTTCCGTCAGGACAAGCCTTCCATGAATTGAGATGTACCTCATAGATATTCATAGGGCAATTGTAGATATCCTTAGACTTCTTCTCGGCCATCCACTTTTTATCGCTCCAAAGATAATCGTCTATATCGAAAACCTTTGAGCCGGTGTTCGGAGCGACCTCCATGTGTGTACCGTACGGATCAGCCTTATAATGGGTCTTGCCGTCACAGCCGTGGATACAGTATTTATATGTATCATAAGTCTGAAGACCTGTAACAAAAGCCTCCCACACCTCTGAGTCGTCTATCTTCTCCATTGGAGTGGCATTTTCGTCCCAGTCATTGAAATCTCCCACAACAGAAATGCCCTCAGCGTGTGCTGCCCAGACTCTGAAATAGTATCCTTCTATGCCGTCTTTCTCTCCCTTATGGCAGCCAAGAAACTTATATGTTTCGCAGTTTGTGCCATTGTGGAAAAGATAGAGCGGCAGTTCATAATCCTTTGGAATAATATCTATCACAATTCAGCCTCCCTTGTCTTTTTGTGAAAACCGCTGAATAATTTCGGTGTTTCATACTTACATTTTAATCTTTTTTGAACAAATTTGCAATAGTTTTAGTAGTTATTCTCGTATTCGCACATATTTCAACAGATAGTTTTATATATTTTGCACAATAGATTTTATATAATAACATAGAAAAAGTAAAGTCAAAGTATACAAAAGTAAAAAATTGCAGGCAAAAGTCGGCAAAGTCATTTACATTCATTCTTCATTCTCGTCACGAAGGAAAATTTTTGCGGCAATAATAGTTATATCGTCACGCCTGCCTCCTGTTCGCTGAGCAAGCGCCTTTGCGCCAAGCGCCGTGACTATCTCCTGAGCGTTCATTCCGTTACAGCGGAGTATCTCTCGTGCTGTAGCGTCCTCGACACCGTCTGAGGTCATAAGCAGAACGTCCCCGTCAAAGAGCTTAAGCTCGCTCACATCAGGTGTACACTCCGCAAGTATCCCAGCAGGAAAAGCCTGTCCGCCGATAGCTTTAAGACCACCGTCACGGAAAAGAAAGCTTTGCGCCGCACCCGATTTCAGAAACTGCACCGTTCCGCCATTAAGCTCCAGCCGCATTATATCAAGGGTCGCAAAAGATTCCTCCCAGCCCTTAACTCTGAGCATGGAATTTATAAGCCTATGGGCTGTCTGCATAGACATTCCCGATTGTATGAGCCTTGTAACAAGACTTACGGAAAACAATGAATCCAGTCTTGCTCTTTTTCCTGTTCCCATGCCGTCTGAAAGGACGATATACTTTTCGTTGACGCTTGAATCGAAGACTTCAAAGCTGTCCCCCGAATATTCTCCGCTTGACGAAGCTGAAAAGCTTTTTATATCAACTGTGAATTTCGGTATTTCCGCGAAGGACATTCTGGTTATATTATCCACCTTGACTATCACTGGCATATCAAGGTCATAATCTATCATTTCTGAAAGCGTTGCTGTGAGCCTTACAAGATCACCCCTGAACTGAGCAGTTATAAAAACGTCCACACGCTGACAAAGGTTTTCGTCTATGTAAACGCAGGTTTTCACATTTGGATAGCCAAGGTTTGAGAAATGCTCCCTTACTCTTGCTGAAAGCTGAGGATCAACGCTTCTCACCTGACCTGCCCTGAAAGAAAGGTCGGATAAGATATCCTCCATGGAGGAAAGCTGTTCGCTTAAAAACTCACGCATTTCACGAACTCTCATGCTGTCGGCACGTTCTGCCACAAAGTCGGTATACAATTCATTGAAGCTTTTGCAAAGAAGCGACTTTCTCACACAGCCACCCAAATGCTTTTCAACGTCGTCAAGGCTGAGGTTATTATATGTACAAACTATGCTTTCAAGCTTTGAAAAGCTGTCATCAAGCTGTACACAACGCTTACTGCACACTGAGTACATATCGCAATCGGTACAAACAACAGATCGTACACGCTTTGACAGAGTAGCTTCCTTTGAGCGTTTATCTATCGCCGCAGTGACCATTGTAAGCTGACCTCTGATACCGCCCAGAGTTCTCGAAGCCATATTGAGCTTTGAAGAAGTGGTCTGCCCTACAAGGTCAACGGAATTTTTCACTCCAACCACTTTTTTTGCCACCCTTTTTATCACAGGAACAGGCAGGGCGATAAAAAGCACAGAGCCTATAAGCAAATCAGCAAACATTGAAAATGTATCACCGTTCACGCCCATTGCCACAAGGCTCACAAGTGAAACTGCAAGGAAAACAAGCACTATCACAAGAGAGCCGAATTGCAGAAAAGCTCCGCAGATAAGTCCTGACGTGGCAAGCAAAAGTGTATTTCTCGCAAGTGACGGAGTACAAAGGAGTACACCGCAGGTGGTCAATGCGCCAACAACTGCACCGCCTATATTTCTATACTTTCGCACTGCCATAAGCATACACAAAGTGCCTGCTATCCTGCCCAGATTCACCACATGGAGCGGTGCGGCAGTGATGGTCGAGATAAACATAATATAAAGTATAGCTGTGAAAACTCCGTTTATTCCTGTAAGGTCAAAAACACCGCTTCGGTTTTTTTGACGTTTTACGGTCAGTGCAATAAAAACAACACAGCCACACATGAGAGAGCTTATCATTCGCAGTGAAGCCGTATATGTATCCGATGGCATTGCCACCGACATTACACAGCTGAAAAGAAGCATTGATCCTGTTGTGAGGAGCGACACAAAAACGGGGTCGTCCTTATGGTCAGCAGATGGCATCACAAGCCTTACCGCCCCTATAACAAGTATCGCACAAAGCTGAACGATACCCTCTGAGAATGTTCCGTTTACAAAATATGCAAGTGCAGAGCCTAAAAAAGCAGGTATCACATTAGTTCCCGAAAGCACTGCAACCGCCACGTTCATTGACGAGGGGAAGCCTAAGATCTTTCCGAAGCTTGCCGCAAACGCTGCTGCCGCCGATAAAACAGCCATAAGTACATTCGTTTTGCCTGAGGTATGAAATTTTGCCGTATGCCGTATTTTTTCCATTGCTTATCACGTCCTATGTTTCCAAAATGTAATAATTACATTTTAGCAGGACTATCAAGCGAAAGGTGTCGCAATATGGGCTTGAAATTGAAATACTGACCAAATTTACGGACAGATCTCATAA
>ERZ1106919.1710-NODE-1710-length-13570-cov-3.491232_pt1 | contig 13570 bp, 9 predicted proteins | sample MGYA00403654_ERZ1106919 | MGnify/ENA primary metagenome ERZ1106919 (study PRJEB35170, sample SAMEA104062450) | human gut metagenome | biome: human gut; feature: human-associated habitat; material: faeces | place: Denmark | collected 2012-10-08 ... | reverse complement strand
TGGAAGTTTCTATGACATTATTTACTGTATGAAGAACTACGGTCTTGTTCCGCAGGAAGCAATGCCGGGTATCATGTACGGTGATTCACTGCCGGTACACAACGAACTGGATGCCGTAGCAGAAGGTTACATCAACGCTATCGCCAAAGGTAAACTCACTAAGCTGACTCCGGTATGGAAAAAAGGTCTTAGCGCTATCTACGATACTTATCTGGGAGCATGCCCGGAAAGCTTCACTTACAATGGTAAGGAATATACTCCGAAAACTTTCGCTGAATCACTCGGACTGAAAGCTGAAGACTATGTATCACTGACTTCTTACACACATCATCCTTTCTATTCTCAATTCGCCATCGAAATTCAGGATAACTGGCGTAACGGTCTGTCATACAACCTTCCGATCGATGAGTTCATGGCTGTAATGGACAATGCCGTTAAAAAAGGATATACATTCGCATGGGGCAGTGACGTCAGCGAGCAAGGTTTCACCCGTGACGGTATCGCTGTAATGCCGGACGCTGCCAAAGGTGCAGAACTGACAGGTTCGGATATGGCCCGCTGGACAGGTATGACAGCTGCCGACAAACGCAAAGAACTGACTTCCAGACCACTTCCGGAAATGGAAATCACTCAGGAAATGCGCCAGACAGCTTTCGACAACTGGGAAACTACAGACGACCACGGAATGGTTATCTACGGTATCGCTAAAGACCAGAATGGTAAAGAATACTTCATGGTAAAGAACTCCTGGGGCAAATCAGGTAAATATGACGGAATCTGGTATGCTTCCAAAGCATTCGTCGCTTACAAGACTATGAATATCCTGGTACACAAGGATGCACTTCCCAAAGAAATAGCAAAGAAACTGGGTATCAAATAAAGAGATGACTCTTATATAAGAACAAAAGCCCCGGAAGCGATTTCTGCTCCCGGGGCTTTTGTCTTATCATCATCTTCCGCCTGCAACGATTTATCAAAGACAGCAGCGCTTTAAAAGAGACTCAACTTACCGATATATTCCGTAAACTTCTCCTTATAATTATCCCCGACAGGAATATACGTCGTCTTATCAAAGATAATGCGGAGACGGGAAACTTCTGTAATCTTGCGAAGATTGACAATATAAGAACGGTGTACCCGCATGAAATACGCGGGAAGCCGCTCCTCCATCTTCTGAAGGCTGGCAAGAGTAATGACCGGTTTATCTTCACCTTCTATGAAAATACGTACATATTCACTCATACTCTCAATGTACCGTATATTTTTCACATCGATACGTACCACCCTATAATCACTCTTTACAAACAGAGAATCTCCCTTTATCTGCGAACTGTTCCCCAGTTCTCCCTGCTGCTCCAGCAACCGGTATTCAAATTGTTTCCGTGCCTTATCCGCCGCTTTCAGTAAATCCTGGAACTCAAACGGTTTCAAGAGGTAATCGACAGCATCCAGTTTGAAACCGTCAACCGCATATTCAGAATAAGCAGTCGTGAAGATAACCAACGGATGGCTGATAAGCGAACGGATAAAATCCAGTCCGTTCAAATCGGGCATATTGATATCCACAAGGATCAGGTCTATATCCTCATCAGCCAGTACCTTCATCGCCTCAAAAGCATCCTGGCAAGGCTTGACTAAAGACAGAAAAGGAACACGGGATATATAATCCGTCAGTTGCTTCAATGCCAAAGGTTCATCATCAATCGCTATACATTTCATTATAATAAAGGTACAATAAGTAAAACATCAAATTTATTATCTTCCTCCGTAATGGAAAGGGTATAATCATTACCAAACAACAGCCTTAAGCGTTTACGAACGTTCTCCAAACCGATACCATGATGCTGCTCATCAGACGAACCGCCTGTACTGTTGGTACATCTGAAAGAGAGCCTGTTTCCGTCTTCCAGTTGCATCACTACATGAACGAACGATTCTTTCCGGTAGCTGATTCCATGCTTGAAAGCGTTTTCCACAAAAGAGACAAAGAGCAAAGGCGGTATCTGTACCTCGGGTACTTCAAGAGGAAAATTCTTTTCAATGGATACTCTGTCAGGATAACGCAAACTCATCAACGTGACATAATTTTCCAGAAACTGGATTTCACGCGACAGCAGAATGGTTTTGTTGCTGGCTTCGTAAAGTACGTAACGCATTAACTTGGAAAGTTCCACAATCGTACTTTTCGCTTTTCCCGTATCAATATCCACCAGTGCATGAATATTATTAAGCGTATTCATGAAGAAATGCGGGTTTATCTGATATTTCAGGTATTGCAGTTCGGACTGCAGATGTTGGTGTTCCAGTTCTTTCAGCATTTCTTCGTCCCGGAAGGACTTGAAAAACAACTTGACTGCAATATTAAATCCGACCATCAGAAAAGCTACCACAAAATGAATAAGATAGCGGATAGTGAAAGGAGGAAAAGGATAAGGAGCCGGCTTAGGAAAGCCACCTGGTCGTTGGGGCTTTTCCAAATCAGGCTCCATCGGTCGAAGCTCATCCCAATGGATAGACTCTTCTTTACGAGCTCTCTCTCTCATTTCTATAAGTTGATTTCTCCGGTTCTCTTTACTATTGCCATTCTTATCATGAATCTTCTCATGCCTGACCTTCCCCGGAAACCGTTCCATAGAAGGAGCAGGAGCGATCAGGCACGAAATAGCAATCAGAAAAACCACAGAAATAATATAGGGCCAATATCTCTTTCTGAAAAGAAAATACGGAACTAATACGTAATTGTTCAACAGAAACAGCACGAAAAAAGGGAGGATAGTCAACCAGGAGTCATGGATCACCGCACGACTTTCCTCTCTTTCGAGCCCACCATTAACGGCAAAGTATCCACCGATCAATGGGAGAAGAAAAATAACAGTCCAGATAGCCCCATAAATGCTCTGTTCCAGCAATTGTTGTTTACGCAGTCTTTTCATGCTTCATTGTTCCAAATGACTGATACAAAGATAGAACCGTTACTTCTACTCCACAAAAAGAATCGACCAAAGTACTCTTTTCAACGGTAAACTGCTGTTTACCATCCCCCGGGGCGTCCTCCGCCACCTCCCGGTTGGCCACCACCGCCGCCACTCGTATTTCCCACTTGCGTTACCATCGAGCCCGCTGTAAATGTAGCAGCCTGTGCACCGTTCACATTCAGCATTCCCTATACTCCTGAGGCGTCATTTGCACATGCTTACGGAAATATTTATTGAAAAAGGAAAGGTTATTGAATCCCAACGAAAAAGCTATTTCCTTCACAGGCAACCGGGTAGATTTTAATTGCGCCTTCGCATTCATGACAATAATCCCCGTGATGATGGCCAAAGGACTGTGACCGCTGGCTTTTCGGATAGCACCGGAAAAATGCGCCGGAGTCACTCCGCACTTTTTCGCATAAAAGGAGACTTCATGCTCCTGCGTATAGTTTGCCATCAACAACTGGATAAACTGGCGATAGAGTTCATGCTCCCGCTTTATCGGCTCGTTGGTCGTCGGTTTGCAACGTTTATACAGCTCGCCCACTCCCTGAAAGAATATGGTAAATATAGATTTCAGTATCTCCTTATTGTCCAGCGTGTTCGGCAAGGCATAGGCACGAATAAGCAAGCTAAAAGCATTACGGTACAATTGAGCTATTTCTTCCGTCAGCGGCATAATGGGATTATTCAGAATCATAGGAAGAAAATCCAGAAACGTCTCCACATAACTTACCCGCGCTATGAACTCCGAAGAAAAACCGGCAAAACAGACACGGGTATCCGAAGATACTTCGTGAATCTGAATAAATGATCCGGGAAGCACAGTCACAAAATCATTCCGGCTGATTGTATACTCGGACAGATTGATAGTAGCGCGTACGGTTCCCCGCGTACAAAGCACAAAGACTCCCGCCTTTATATGGCAGGGAAAACGACCGTACTGATTCAGGATGTCACCAGTTATACTGTCATCCGTAACAAAATCAACCGGAAGATCAAATTTGGGAAGCGCATCATCTATAATCATAATTAAGAAATTTAGTTCCACAAAGATATCTTTTTCCTTTTGATATCCAGTCAAGCTTTTTATTAAAATATGAAAAACAGAACATTTATTCAAAAGGAAGGGACATTACGAATATTCATTCCAAGACACATATATACAAAATAATTAGAATAGAACATCGAATACGAAAAATGGAGCTTGACGTAGAAACAAGAATAGACGACATTTGCAATGTTTTAATAAATACTTAGATATAAAAACTAAAAAGAGAATGAAAACATTACGAAAACTATTATTGGTAGCTTGTGCGGCATTCTTCTTTACATCTTGTGAAGAAACCTATAACGACAAGCTGTTCTGGCCGGGCGAACTCAGCCAGGAATATGGCTCGTATATCAAACCATCGACTCTGGACCTGACCTACAGCGGAGAAAAACTAATCGGAAAATCTGTCAGCTTCATCACAGAAGACAGCAAAAAGGGAACATTGACTTTGAATGATGTCATTCCGGGAGAAAAAGAGACATCCTTCCGGGTGGAATTATTAGAAAAGGAAGATAACTACACCTTCAGCGGAGAGACCGTTTCGGCAGCAGGAGCAACCGTTACATACACCGGTACCATCACTCCGAAAACGATGAAACTGGATCTGAACGTAACCATGCCGCAAAGCCAATGGATGAACAGTTATCTGCTCAGCGAACTGACACGCGGCAGAGGAAAAGACGTCGTACGTAATCAGGAGACCGGACAATACGAATGGGGCGAAGCGGACAACCAGCTATTGACGGCAGCCTTATATACCGACATGGATCTGGAAATGGTCAAAGATGCCGGAAGTTTATATGCCACCGTCTCTACTTTAATAAAAGGTATGGGAGGATATCTCCTGCCACAATTGCTCCGGAATGTCAATCTGGAATCCGACGGAAACATCACTGCCGAATATACGACTGACGAAATGCAACTGGGAGAACAGAAGTTCAGTGAAATCAATATGGACGACCCTGAATCGATGCAGCAAGTCAGCATGTTCATCATGATGAAACTCATGTTCAATACTTTATCTGCCGAAGACATCGCTGCCGCAACTCAGGGACGCGCTTATGCTCCCTCTCCCCGTGGACTGGCTCACTGGTATGTAAAGAATGACCTGCTTTATGTCAAACTGAACCTCCCCGCCATCATCAGCCAAGCTATGCAAGGACAGGGAAAGACGGTCGACGGCAATCTGATTGCAGGCATCGCAGATGCCATCTTGAAAGCCAACCCCTTCTTACTGAAAACACTGCTCGGAGCAGTAAACGAATCGTTGGATAATTCTTTGTTGTCCATGATTGCCAATATGGACTACCAAAGTTTCCAAATGTTCTTTTCGTGGATAAAAGAAGGTATTCCCATGCATATAGAAAAAGTGAACGGGCATACTCATATATATCTGGACAGGGCAGCATTGAGCCCTATCATCGCTTTCATCCCGAATCTTCAGCCTGTCATGGAAGGCATTCCTAACTTCAGCCCGATGTTGTACGACTCTTATCTTGTTCCGTTGTACGATAACTGGTCTATCATTACCAAGCTGGACTTGGGACTTGACTTGGTTGACAATTAATCATCCGTTTTTCCATCCTAAGAAAAAACATAAATTATAGAAACAATGAAGAAACTATATATACTGACAGTACTGATTCTCCTGACCGGATTCGGAACTGCTTTTGCCCAGACATTGAAAGGACATATATATGATGCCAACACGAACGAACCTTTGGTCGGTGCAGCTGTGACATACAAGCTACACGGTAATCAAGGGGTAGTATCCGACATCAACGGAGCATACGAAATCAAGTTGCCCGAAGGAGGAGTCGACCTGGTATTCAGCTATGTGGGATATGAAGATGTTCTCATGCCCATGGTGATCGGCAGACGGGATGTAATCACCAAAGATGTTTATATGAAAGAAAGCACCAAGCTGCTGGAAGAAGTAGTAGTCAGTGCCGGACGCTTCGAACAGAAGCTGAGCAACGTCACCGTATCGATGGATTTGGTAAAGGCAAGCGATATCGCCCGCCAGGCACCAACGGACATTACTTCCACGCTCCGCACACTGCCCGGTGTGGACATCGTAGACAAACAGCCTTCCATGCGTGGAGGCAGCGGATGGACCTACGGTGTAGGTGCCCGCAGCCAAATTCTGGTAGACGGAATGAGTACGCTGAATCCTAAAACGGGAGAAATCAACTGGAATACCGTACCCCTCGAAAACATCGAGCAGGTAGAAGTGATCAAGGGCGCCTCTTCCGTATTATACGGTTCGTCAGCCTTGAACGGTATCATCAATATACGTACCGCCCGTCCGGGACTGACACCGAAAACCCGCTTCAGCGCATACGTCGGTGTATATGGCGATGCGGAGAACGACGAATACCAATGGAGTGACAAAAGCTTCTGGAAAGACGGAAAATATTCGGTGAAACCTATCCTGCGCGGCAGCCTGCTGAGCGGAATAAGAAATCCGATTTATGAAGGCTTCGACCTTTCCCATTCCCGTCGTATCGGTCATTTCGATGTCAGCGGAAGCATCAATCTGTTCACTGACGAAGGATACCGCCAGCAGGGATACAACAAACGGTTCCGTATGGGCGGCAACCTGACTTACCACCAGCCGGACATGGGAATGAAGATACTCAACTACGGGCTGAATGTGGACTTCCTGACCAACCAGTACGGAGATTTCTTTATCTGGAGATCACCGACCGAAGTTTACAAGCCCTCTCCTTTCACCAATATGGGACGGGAAGAAAACAACTTCCACATCGACCCGTTCATCAACTACGTGAATCCGGAGAACGGAACTTCCCACAAGATCAAAGGCCGTTTCTACCATAGTGCCGACAATATTGTACGTCCGAGTTCGGGTGCATCGATCACCGATATCCTGGGAAATATGGGCACCAATGCACAGACCATCCAGAACATTGCAGGAGGCGACTACAGTTCTCTCTACCCGGCACTGGTAGGTATCGGGTCGGGCCTCATCAACGGAAATCTGGAAGATGCCATGAACGGAGTATTCACTTCACTGGGCAACATCTTCCCGAACGCGACAACGGCAGACTACTGCGACCTTATCTCCTGGGTCATGGACAACGGGCTCCCCGGCGATCTGGGCAGTATACAGAACGGACAACTGCCCAGCGACCTTATCCCGTGGCTATCAAACGTAATGAATCCGTCCAGAAATGATTCAAAGACTAAAACGGACAAAAGTTACAATTATTATCTCGACTACCAGTTCAACAAAAAATGGGACGGCGGTGCACAGATCACTACCGGAATGACTTACGAGCACGTCCGTTATGATTCCTCCATTATGGACGAGGTATACAAAAGTGATAACGTGGCTGCCTTCTTCCAGTACGACCAGCGTTTCTGGGACCGTCTGAGCGTATCGGCAGGAGTACGTGCCGAATATTATCGTGTGGACAACCATTACCGCGAAGCGGAAACAAAGATACTCGGAACCAAAGTTCCGTTCCGTCCCGTATTCCGTGCCGGACTGAATTACCAGTTAGCCGACTATAGCTTTATCCGTGCCAGTATAGGTCAGGGTTACCGCAATCCGTCCATCAACGAGAAGTATCTCCGCAAAGATATTGGAGGAGTGGGCATTTATCCGAACCTCGATATCAAACCGGAGAAAGGATACAATGCGGAACTAGGGTTCAAACAAGGATACAAAATCGGCAATTTCCAGGGATTTGTCGATGTAGCCGGATTCTATACCGAATATAAAGACATGGTCGAATTCCAGTTCGGTCTGTTCAACAATGCGGATTATAGCATGATCAACAGTATCAGTGATGCCATCCGGATGCTGATGGACGGCAAGGGATTCGGCATCGGGGCACAGTTCCACAACGTATCGAAAGCGCAAATCTATGGAATGGAAATATCAACAAACGGAGTTTATAACTTCAATAAGAATACAAAATTGTTCTACAACTTAGGATATGTATATACCGAACCCCGTGATGCCGACTACAAAGAGCGCAACGAGTTGGAAGACACCTACTCTGATGCCCTCCAGATGAAAGAAAAATCGAATACGGGCAAATATCTGAAATATCGTCCGAAACATAGTTTCAAAGCTACGGTAGACTTCCAGTGGAAGCGTATCAACCTCGGCGCAAATGTGGCCTGGAAGAGTAAAATTCTTGCTGTGGATTATCTGATGCTGGATGAACGAGAAAAACAACAGAAAGATCTGATGGATTATGTACGTACCATTCTCTTCGGGCAGTCAAGAGGAGAAACGCTGGCGAGCTATTGGAAAAAACATAATACGGACTATGCAACCGTTGATTTACGCTTCGGAGTGAAAGCAACGAAAGAAGTCGCCTTCCAGTTTATGGTCAACAATTTGCTGAATAAGGAATATAGCTACCGTCCGATGGCCGTAGCTGCTCCCCGCACTTTCGTACTGAAAATGGACGTCACATTCTAGAACTACAAGGGAGTTAAAATTGCAATTTCTATTGTCACTTGTCACTTTTCGCAGTTAATACCCTATCAACCAGAAAAGTAGAAGTGACAATACGCGGTGATAATAAGGTGATAATAGACATGGAGACATTTTCTATTATCACCTTTTTCCGTTCCCCACATGCCGCATATTAGAGTAAAACTCCGTAGCTCCAATAGGAGAACAAGGCTTCCCCAAGCACTTCCGAGCGTCATCTGCCTTCGCTTCACGTATGTGATCCCATCGGTCTACATACGTGATCCCGTTGGTTCATGTACGTGAACCGACAGGATCACGTACATGAAACGAAGCCTTGTTACTACCCGAAGATGTTAATCTAACGTAGGAAAGATACTAATAAACAGACCATTGACCATTAACTCCGGCAGACTGTACAAAATAGGAAGGCATCTTTTAAGAAAAGAAAAAATGCCGTATCTTTGCCGCCCGTAAACAACAAGACGCTAACTCGTAAGCAACAAGACCATAAAATGAAAAAACAACTCCTACTTATTGCAATCTTATTTTGCGCCGTTTATACACAGGCGCAGGAAGTCTTTGTTAATGCAGATTTTGTCAGCAGCTATATCTGGAGAGGTATGGACAGCGGCAATGCCAGCGTTCAGCCTTCACTTGGCTTCAACTGGAAAGGGCTGACCGTCTACGCCTGGGGGTCGACAGAATTCCGTCATAAGAACAACGAGATTGACCTTTCACTGGAGTACGAATATAAGAACCTTACCTTATATGCCAACAACTATTTTACTCAAACGGAAGACGAACCTTTCAAATATTTCAATTATAAAGCACACTCCACCGGACATACTTTCGAAGCCGGTGCCGGATACATGCTTTGCGAGAAATTCCCGCTTTCGGTGAGTTGGTACACCACATTTGCCGGCAATGACTATCGCGAAAACGGAAAACGCGCCTGGTCCAGCTACTGCGAACTCAGCTATCCGTTTCACATAAAAGGAGTGGATTTTTCCCTCGAAGCAGGCTTCACTCCGTGGGAAGGCATGTATTCAGACAAGTTCAATGTTGTCAACGCAGGGCTTTCCGCCAGCAAAGAATTGAAGATTACCTCCACATTCTCACTGCCCGTATTCGGAAAGCTGATAGCCAACCCCTACGAAGAGCAACTCTACTTTGTAGTCGGCTTCAGTTTATGATTGAAATATAAGTTTATTTTCCTCCTCATTTGCTCAAAAAACTTAATACTGTGCATTTTTTACTCGTATTTCTTGTCAGAACCAAGTGTTTGAGTAATTTTGCACGCTGATAGTTAACCGGATAGTTTGAATAGCAAGATACTTACTACTTGACTACTGGCTGCTAACTTGTAGAAATACTAATACTAAAATTAATAGCATGAGTTTGAAAATTGTTGTATTGGCAAAACAAGTTCCCGACACACGTAACGTTGGGAAAGATGCCATGAAAGCCGACGGAACTATTAACCGTGCGGCACTCCCTGCCATCTTCAACCCCGAAGACCTGAATGCCCTTGAGCAAGCTCTTCGCCTGAAAGATGCTCACCCAGGCTCTACCGTAACCATTCTGACAATGGGACCGGGACGCGCTGCTGATATTATTCGTGAAGGACTTTTCCGTGGTGCCGATAATGGTTATTTGCTGACTGACCGTGCTTTTGCCGGTGCAGATACGCTGGCTACAAGCTACGCTCTGGCAACTGCTATCCGCAAAATCGGTGAGTGCGACATTATTATCGGCGGTCGTCAGGCTATCGACGGTGATACGGCACAGGTAGGTCCGCAGGTGGCAGAAAAACTTGGACTGACACAAATCACATACGCTGAAGAGATTCTCGAAGTAGGTGACGGCAAAATCAAAGTGAAACGCCACATCGACGGTGGTGTTGAAACAGTGGAAGGTCCGCTGCCTATCGTTATCACAGTCAACGGCTCGGCTGCTCCCTGCCGCCCGCGCAACGCGAAGTTGGTGCAGAAGTACAAACATGCTAAAACCGTGACGGAAAAGCAACAAGGTAACCTCGACTATACCGACTTGTATGACAAGCGCGACTATCTGAATCTGGCAGAATGGAGCGTAGCAGATGTAAACGGTGACCTCGCCCAGTGTGGTCTTTCCGGTTCGCCTACGAAAGTAAAAGCCATTCAGAACATCGTGTTCCAGGCTAAAGAGAGCAAAACCATCAGCGGCAGCGACCGTGATGTGGAAGAACTGATTGTTGAACTGTTAGCTAACCATACCATCGGATAATCATGAATAACTTATTTGTATATTGCGAAATAGAAGAAGGTAACGTTGCAGACGTTAGCCTCGAACTTCTGACCAAAGGTCGTTCGTTAGCCAACCAGTTGAACTGTCAGCTCGAAGCTGTAGTTGCCGGAAGCGGCCTCAAAGATATTGAAAAACAAATCCTTCCTTACGGAGTAGATAAACTTCACGTTTTCGACGGTGAAGGCCTTTACCCTTATACATCACTTCCTCACACAGCTATCCTGGTGAACCTCTTCAAAGAAGAGCAACCGCAAATCTGTTTGATGGGTGCTACCGTTATCGGTCGTGACCTCGGTCCGCGCGTTTCTTCTGCTCTGACCAGCGGATTGACTGCCGACTGTACTTCACTTGAAATCGGTGACCACGAAGACAAAAAAGAAGGTAAGACTTATAAGAACCTGTTATATCAAATCCGTCCGGCATTCGGTGGTAACATCGTTGCTACGATTGTGAACCCGGAACACCGCCCGCAGATGGCAACCGTTCGCGAAGGTGTGATGAAGAAAGAAATCCTCTCTCCGACTTATCAGGGAGAAGTAATCCGTCACGACGTGAAAAAGTATGTAGCCGACACGGACTATGTAGTGAAAGTCATCGAACGCCATGTAGAAAAGGCAAAGAACAACCTGAAAGGTTCTCCGATCATCATAGCCGGTGGTTACGGTGTAGGTTCGAAAGAAAACTTCAACCTATTGTTCGACCTCGCTAAAGAACTTCACGCAGAAGTAGGTGCCAGCCGTGCTGCTGTTGACGCTGGTTTCGCAGACCATGATCGTCAGATCGGTCAGACTGGTGTTACGGTTCGTCCAAAACTCTACATCGCTTGCGGTATCTCCGGACAGATCCAGCATATCGCAGGTATGCAGGATGCAGGTATCATCATCTCTATCAACAACGACGAGAACGCTCCGATCAACACGATTGCCGACTACGTGATCAACGGCACTGTTGAGGAGGTGATTCCGAAGATGATTAAGTATTACAAACAGAACAGCAAGTAAAGAGATGGCAAATTATTATACAGACATTCCGGAACTCAAGTATCACTTGAACAATCCGATGATGGAACGTATTTGCGAACTGAAAGAACGCAATTACAGAGATAAAGAAGAGTTCGACTATGCACCGCAGGATTATGCCGATGCAATGGACTCGTTCGACAAAGTGCTTGAAATCACAGGCGAAATCACGGGTGAGATCATCGCTCCCAATGCCGAAGGAGTTGACGAAGAAGGCCCCCACTGCGCAAACGGACGTGTGGAATACGCTTCCGGGACCAAACAGAATCTGGATGCAATGGTGAAAGCCGGCCTGAACGGTATGACGATGCCGCGCCGTTTCGGTGGTTTGAACTTCCCGATCACGCCGTACACCATGTGCGCGGAGATCGTAGCGGCGGCTGACGCAGGCTTCGGTAATATCTGGTCATTACAGGATTGTATCGAAACCTTATATGAGTTCGGCAACGAGGATCAGCACAGCCGTTTCATCCCACGTATCTGCGCAGGAGAAACCATGTCTATGGACCTGACCGAGCCGGACGCTGGCTCCGACCTGCAATCCGTGATGCTAAAGGCTACCTTCGACGAGAAAGAGAATTGCTGGCGGTTGAACGGCGTAAAACGATTCATCACGAATGGCGACGCGGATCTTCACCTCGTATTGGCCCGTTCCGAGGAAGGTACCAAGGATGGACGTGGTTTGTCCATGTTTATCTACGACAAACAGGAAGGGGGCGTAAACGTACGCCGTATCGAGAATAAATTGGGAATCCACGGCTCTCCTACTTGCGAATTAGTTTACAAGAACGCGAAAGCTGAGCTTTGTGGCGATCGCAAACTGGGCTTGATCAAATACGTGATGGCCTTGATGAACGGCGCGCGCCTAGGTATCGCCGCACAATCGGTAGGCCTCAGCCAAGCCGCTTACAACGAAGGATTGGCCTACGCCAAAGACCGCAAGCAGTTCGGTAAGGCAATCATCGACTTCCCCGCTGTTTACGACATGCTCGCCATCATGAAAGCGAAGCTGGATGCCGGACGTGCGTTGTTATACCAAACCGCTCGTTACGTGGATATTTACAAGGCACTGGACGACATCGCCCGTGAGCGCAAACTGACTCCGGAAGAGCGTAAGGAACAGAAGCAATACGCCAAATTGGCGGATTCTTTCACCCCGTTGGCAAAAGGTATGAATTCCGAATACGCCAACCAGAATGCCTATGATTGCATCCAAATACACGGAGGTTCCGGTTTTATGATGGAGTATGCTTGCCAACGTATCTACCGCGATGCCCGTATCATGAATATCTACGAAGGTACTTCCCAGCTGCAGGTCGTAGCTGCGATCAATGCCGTAACGAAGGGAACCTTCCTGGAGCAGATCAAGACCTACGAGGCTGCGGACTATGCCCCCGAAATGTGCGCCGTGAAGAGCAAACTGACCGACCTGCGCGTGAGGTTCGAGGAGATGGTCGCCCGTGTCGAAACTCTCGAGAAGGAGCGCAGCGGTTACAAGGATTTCCATGCCCGCCGTCTGGTGGAAACTGCCGGTCATATCATCATTACTTACCTGTTGGCTCGTCAGGCCGGAGAATCGGCCGAATACATCGATTCCGCGCGGATCTATTGTAAACTGGCAGAAAGCAAAGTCGCCGAAGCCTACAATTACTTGATGCATTCGGATGTCGAGGATGTCGATCTGTTCAAAAAGGTCGGCCAGGAGGAGGCGATCGGTTAATTGCCGTCGGATGTTTTGAAAGGGAAGCGGTGCGTTGTACCAGCGAAACTTTTGAATTCG
>ERZ1106919.1677-NODE-1677-length-13805-cov-5.358618_pt1 | contig 13805 bp, 12 predicted proteins | sample MGYA00403654_ERZ1106919 | MGnify/ENA primary metagenome ERZ1106919 (study PRJEB35170, sample SAMEA104062450) | human gut metagenome | biome: human gut; feature: human-associated habitat; material: faeces | place: Denmark | collected 2012-10-08 ... | reverse complement strand
CGGGGGTCGATGCGGCGCAGCGCGGCCCAGCCCGCCAGCTCGCCGCCGTCCAGAATGACGAGGCGGCATTCCTTGATGTGGAAGGCGTCCCACGCCGTGTAGGGCGGGCAGGTGGTCTGGAAGGTGGCGTGCTCGGTGGCGATGCCCTCCAAGTAGATCTCGGACACAGCGGCCCAGTCCTCCGGCGTCATCGGCCGGACAGTGATATTGCTCATGATACTTTCCCCGGCAGAGCGCCCCAATGCGCCCTGCACCATTCCTCTTATCCCAGTTTATCCCAGTATAGCAGATGCGGCCCGTCTGTGCAATGACTTCTCACTCCAGCCCCGGCAGGGTGTCCAGCACCGGGATGCCAAGCCCCTGCAGAAAGGCCCTCTTCTCCTCGATGAGAGGGACGACGTCCAGCTCCGAGGGGGCGTGGGCGTCGCAGCCCACGATGGCCCTGACCGGATACTCCGCCGCGATGCGCCAGAACTCGTCCCGGGTGTAGCCCAGCGAGCCGTCGGGGCGGCGCTGGAGCGTCAGGCCCGCCATGTTGTACTCGAGGGGGATGTCTAGCCGCGCCGCTGCGGCACAGACCTCCCGGCAGGCTTTCTCGGCCTCGGTGTCGAAGGCCGTCATCCGGTTCAAAAAGAGGTCGGGGTGGGCCAGATACCGGTACAGCCCCGTTTCCAGCGCCCGCTCCACCTGCTCGGCGTACCGTCTGCCGTGGGCCGGGGAGGCGCTGCCGCCGAAGCGCCGGGCCTTGGCGTCCTGCTCGTCGGTGGTGTCGTAGTGACAGCCGAGGATGAGGTACTCGATGCCCAGCCGCTCGGTCTCCTCCTTCAGCCAGCCCAGATAGGCCGGGAAATACTCGGCCTCGAGGCCGATGTGGAGATGGAGCCGGTCGGCGTACTTCTCCCGCAGGCTTCGCAGCGTCAGGACATAGTCGTCCAGCTGGGCGGGCAGCATCCGGATATGGCTGACGAAGCCGGGCGTGGCGTAGGCCCACGGGGTGTGGTCGGAAAAGCCCAGCACCTTGTAGCCGCAGCGCAGGGCCGTGAGGATGTACTCCTCCTCGGTGCCCTCGGCGTGGCCGCAGCGGGTGGTGTGGGTGTGGTAATTGGTCAGCATGGAAAAAAGCCCCTCCCGGGCAGAAATCTTTTTGACAATCATCACGGTTGTGATACAATAGAGAAAATCCCCGTTCGGGGCAGGAACTATTATAGACCTCTTTGCCGCAAAATGCAATTCGGCTGCTCCGAAAAAAGGAGACAAGAAGATGGATTGGAAACGACTCACTGCCTCTGCGCTGATGCTCGGCCTCCTCGCTCTCCCGGCCTCTGCGGCCAGCATCACGCCCCAGACCACCATGAAAGAGATCCGCGACGACCCCGACATCCGGGCCAGCGGCCTCTACACCTACACCTATGTATGGGAGCGGGACTGCGAAAAGCTCTCCACCAGCCGGGACGATGAGACGCTGGCCGAGGTGGTGGACGATACATCGGCGGAGGCCTGCGCGGCGGGGCTGAACTATCTGGCGCAGGTGTACCACGACGGGGTGCAGGTGACGTACCCGCTCTATTCGGAGGAGGAGATCGCCGCTATGCCCGCCCGCGCCCACGCGGAGCTGTATTACTGCCCCGCAGAGCAGCCGGGGGCGAAGTTCGCCATCGTGCTGTCGGGCAACTCGCTCTACTACAGCGGCGAGCTGCGGGGCGGCGTGTCCACGGCGTGGGAGCTGCACCAGCAGGGGTACGCCGTCTTCTCCCTGCGCTACCGCATCGGCCTCGAGGCCGGGGACGACGCCCCGATGGAAGACCTTGCCCGGGCCATCCGCTTCGTGCTGGCGAACGCAGACACCTTCGGCGTCTCCACCGAGGATTACGCCCTGCTGGGCTACTCCTCCGGCGGGCAGATCGCGGGCGTCTTCGGCAATGAGGAAAAGGGCTGGGGCCGCTACGGCGTCCCGAAGCCCGGCGCACTGCTGCTGGCCTACCCCATCAACAACTTTCTGGAGGCAAAGCCCGCCTACCATCTCCTGATGGACACCGACCGGCTGGAAAGGCGCTACTACTCCTACACGGTCTCGAAGCTGGTGACGCCGGACTACCCGCCCACCTTCCTGTGGTATGGCCGGAACGACAAGATGCTCATGGCCTTCGTCTACCCGCTGCAGGGGCCGGCCCTTGCCAAGGCCCTGCGGGACAACGGCGTGGGCACCGACGCGGAGGGCTGGGTAGCCGACGCCGCCGCATTCTGGAAGAGCGTTTCGGAAGAATAAAGAAAAGAGGGAAAGGATATGTACGATTTGAATGAATGCATCCGCAGCCTGAACGTGGGCCTGCCCGACGACATCGCCCGGCTGAAGGCAGCCGGATACTACAAGGAGGCCATCGCCCGCATCGACCGGCTGCTGGCCGAGGACTGGACCAAGACCCAGAACAGCCCCGCCACCAACGGCAGCGCTGTGCCGGAGGGATACGTCCCGCCCGAGAACCCCACGCCCCACGGCGTGGACGCCCTGCGGGAGGCGCTGACCGTCCAGAAGGAGATCATGCGCCGTCTGCCCGGGGAATACTGCTGGACGGAGGCCGAGGCCATCGCCCGGATGCAGGAGCGGGTGAAGGGGTTCACGGCGGAGGAGTTCCGCGCCCTCGACTGGGAGGGCCGGATGGACTGGCGGTTCGTGGAGGGAGAAAAGCGGTATCAGGAGCGGTTCGCTGAGACCCTGCTGGCCACCCACGCCGACCTCGCCGCCCGGAAAAAGACCCCGGACGCCCCCAACAATAAGAACGAGGAGCGTCACCGCCTCTGCGAAAAGATGATGCAGGAGGGGAGCGCCAGCGCCGACATCACCCTCCGCACCAGCATCCGGATGTCGGACGAGGCCTTCGCCGCCGCGTTGGAAAAGGCGAGAGCCGAGGGCCGGGACACCGTCCATGTCCGGGCGTGGCTGGCCCTGCCTGCCGCCTGCCCGTCCCAGAGCCATATCACGCTGGACGCCTTTACCGAGACGCCCGGCCATATCGCCGCCGAGGACGCGCCCCAGCGCACCGTGTACTGGGAGGCCGACCTTGCCGAGAACCGCACCTTCGGCGCAGAGTACAGCTACCGCGAAACGGCGGTCTACGCCGACCCGCTCTCCTTCACGCCCGACCCGGAGCAGCCGGACTTCTACACCGGCGAGGAAGCGCCCCACATCGTCTTTACGCCCTATCTGCGGGCGTTGGCGGCCCAGCTCACCGAGGGCGTCACCAGCCCGGCGGAGAAGGCGAAGCGCATCTACGATTACGTCACCCTGAACGTCCGGTATCACTTCCAGCCCTCCTATTTCGTCCATGAGTCCATCGCCGAGAACTGCGCCCGCAGCCGCCGGGGCGACTGCGGCATCATGGCCCTCACCTTCACCACCCTCTGCCGCATCGCGGGCATCCCGGCCCGCTGGGAGAGCGGCCTTGCGGTGGCCCCGGGGGATGCAGGCTGCCACGACTGGGCACGGTTCTATATTGCGCCCAAGGGCTGGATGTACGCCGACTGCTCCTACGGTGCCTCCATGGCACGCCGGGGCGATGAGATGCTCCGCCGCCACTATTTCGGCAGTCTGGACACCGGCCGGATGGTGGCCAACAGCGCCTTCGAGGCCCCCTTCGACCCGCCGATGACAGGCTTCCGCAGCGACCCCTACGACAACCAGAGCGGGGAGATGGAGGCCGACGGCGTGGGCCTTGCCGGGGAGGAAAGGGTCACCACCAAAGAAGTTTTGAGATTTGAGGAAGTAAAGTAAATGGAATATCTTGCGTTCGTGTACACCCTGCTGCTCGTCGCCATCTGCCTGATGATGGCGGTGCTGCTGGCTCGCACCAGCCGCCTGCTGAAGGAGCCGAAGGACGACGAGGCCCTGAAGAGCTGGCTGGAGCAGCAGCTTGCCGCACAGGCCAAGGACTTCAGCGCCCGGCAGGACGCCGTGGCCCAGCAGAACTACGCCGCCATCCGCAGCGTCAGCGAGACGCTCCAGACTGCCGTGCAGGGGATGAGCACCACGCTGGGGCAGGGGCAGGACAGCCAGCAGCGCATCCTTGAGCAGCGGCTGCGCAGCCTCGAGCAGGCCAACACCCAGCAGATGGAGCAGCTGCGTCAGGCCGTCACCCAGAGCATGGCGACGCTTCAGGCCGAGAACGCCCGCAAGCTGGATGAGATCCGCCACACGGTGGACGAGCAGCTTCAGGACGCCCTGCAGAAGCGGGTCACCGAGAGCTTCAAGGCCGTCAACCAGCAGCTCGAGCAGGTGTACAAGGGTCTGGGCGAGATGCAGTCCCTTGCCGCCGATGTGGGCGGCCTGAAACAGGTGCTGTCGGGCGTCAAGACCCGCGGCATCCTGGGCGAGATCCAGCTGGGAGCTATTCTGGAAGAAATTCTGGCCCCAGAGCAGTACGACACCAATGTGGCCACCATCCCCGGCAGCACCCAGCGGGTGGAGTACGCTATCAAAATGCCGGGTGCCGACGGCGGCAGTGTCTGGCTGCCGATCGACTCCAAGTTCCCCGGTGATACTTACGCCCACCTGCAGGATGCGCAGGCATCCGGCGATGCGCAGGCTGTGGAAAACGCCCGCCATGCACTGGAACTGGTGCTGCGCAGCGAGGCCAAGGACATCCGCGAAAAGTATGTGGAGCCACCGTATACCACAGCCTTCGGCATCCTGTTTCTGCCCTTCGAGGGCCTGTACGCCGAGGTGGTGAATGCGGGCCTGCTGGAGGTGCTGCAGCGGGACTATCAGGTGAACGTGGCCGGCCCCAGCACCATGGCGGCCCTGCTCAACAGCCTGCAGATGGGCTTCAAGACCCTTGCCATCCAGAAGCGTTCGGGCGAGGTGTGGCAGCTGCTGGGTGCCGTCAAGACTGAGTTCGACAAGTTCGGGCAGGGGCTTTCCAAGCTGCAGCAGCGTCTGCGCCAGACCGACGAAGAGCTGGACAACCTTATCGGCGTGCGCAGCCGTGCCATCAGCCGCAAATTGCGGGCCGTACAGACGATGGATGACGCCAGCGCTGCGGCCCTGCTGGAGCTGGACACCGAGCCGGGCCGCCCCGTGTCTGCCCGCCTGCCGGAAAGCAGGGGCGATGAATAACGGTTGTGGTCAGGGGGCAGGAAAAGCCGCAGATCCCTCTTGCTAAATTTCTGACGATATGCTATACTAGGAATTGTTCTTAAGAAAAATCGGCCGCTTTCTGCGGCACAGCATAAAAATAAAGGAGCATGGGATTTATGAGCGTACAGAAGATCAGTAATACCATTCTGGGCGTGGGGGTGGACGATACCACCATCGACCTGTTTGAAAGTCAGTACCCGGTGCCTACCGGCGTCAGCTACAACTCCTATGTCATTCTGGATGAAAAGGTCGCCATTCTGGATACGGTGGACAACCGTGCCACGGATGCCTGGCTGGCAAACCTCACCGAAGCGCTGGGCGACCGCATGCCGGAATATCTGGTGGTCTCCCACATGGAGCCGGACCATGGTGCCAACATTGCCCGCCTGGCCGCTAAGTACCCGGACATGAAGGTGGTGGGCAACGCCAAGACCTTTATGTATATGGAGCAGTTCTTCGGCCCGGATGCCGTGGCCAAGGAGCGCCGTGTGGTGGTGAAGGACGGCGAGAGCTTGTCTCTGGGGAGCCACACCCTCACCTTTGTGTTTGCACCCATGGTGCACTGGCCGGAGGTCATGGTCAGCTATGAATCCACCGAAAAGGTGCTGTTCTCCGCGGATGGCTTTGGCCGCTTTGGCGCTGTGGCAAAGTTTGACGAAAAGGCCGACTGGGCCAGCGAAGCCCGCCGGTATTACCTGAACATCGTGGGCAAGTACGGCCCGCAGGTGCAGGCACTGCTCAAAAAGGCAGCCGCACTGGATATTGCCACCATCTGCCCGCTGCACGGCCCGGTGCTCACCGGGGACCTGGGCAAGTATCTGGCCTATTATGATACCTGGTCCAGCTACAAGCCGGAAGAACCGGAAAAGATCCTGGTGGCCAGTGCTTCCATCCACGGCCATACCCGCGCCGCGGCCCACACCATGGCCGAAAAGCTGCGTGCCAAGGGCGCAAAGGTGGTGGAGATGGACCTGACCCGCACCGATGTGTCCTACGCCGTCACCGAGGCCTTCCGCTGCGGAAAGATCGTTCTGGCCTGCGCCACCTATGACGGCTTCCTCTTCCCGCCGATGGAGTCCCTGCTGACCCACCTCAAGACCAAGGCGTTCCAGAACCGTACCGTTGGCCTGATGGAGAACGGCACCTGGGCCCCCATGGCTGCCAAACTCATGCGCGCCGAGCTGGAAGGCATGAAGAACATCACGGTCTGCGAGAACGTGGTCACCATCCGCTCTGCTGCCAATGCTGCTGCGGAAGCCCAGATGGACGCTCTGGCCGACGAGATCGTGGCAAAATAAGCCCCTAAATCGCGTAAAATCAGAAAAGACAAGCTGCCCGCATACCGGATGTGACAAGATCACACGGTATGCGGGCAGCTTTTTATCGGGGTGCAGGACTGCAGCGAGAGGACGGGAATGCTCTGTCATTCTTGCGTGGAAACCTGAACTACGACGGAAATTTCGGTCGGATGGTACGGCCCGGCATATTACGGGAGATCTGCTGAAATACATTTTAGCTGTCGGAAACGATAAATCCGTGTTCGCGGATCATCTGTTCCAGCTCGGTTCGGTCAATACACCGCAGTTAAAAGCGGCCATCAAGCCGGAGCCTGAAGCCCATCATGGACGCTATGTGGGCGTGGGGCGAACAGTACAAACAACAGAATGCGTGACTGCACGCCGGGCAGCTGCCGTACCTGCGGCAGCACCCGGCATTTTTTGCAAAAAGGAGAAATTGCACCATGGAGCGGATCTTACTGCTGGAGGATGACAAAAGTCTGGTCACCGGGCTGACTGCGGCCCTGCTGGCGGCAGAATGTGCGGCGTGGGCCGTGTGCCCGTCGTTGCGCCTGCCGCTGCTGGGGCTGTTTGTGCTGTTGAGTGCCGGGACCTATGCGGCGTCCGGCCTGCTGGTGGGCGTTGCTGCCGGCCTTGTGCTGCACCGTGCACTGTATACCCGGCTGATCACCCACTATTTCGGCGTCGTGTGGCGGGTGCCCTTCGGACTGTTGGCAGTGCTCTGTCTGTTCGTGGCAGGTGCAGCGGCGCTTGCGGTGCACGGCCCGGTGAAGCGATTGCAGGCAATGCCCGTTACAGCAGCCATCAACGAACTCTGACAAACAAAAAACAAGCGCCGGAGCGCTCCCTTTTGCGGGAATGCTCCGGCGCTTTTGGGTGTAACTCAGTCCAGCACGGGAATGTCCAGCCCGAATTCCAGCGGGCGGAACCGGGGGCAGACGTTTTCGGTGATGGAGATCACCGAGGCGGCCAGACGGCTGCCGATCTCGCAGGAGGCGGGCAGGTTCTTGCCGTAGGTCAAGCCGATGACCGTACCGGCAAAGAAGGCGTCACCGGCACCGGTGGTGTCGATCACATCCACCTTCTTGGCGGGCACAACGCCGCTTTCGCCGTTGGCGCGGGCATACACGGCACCCTGCCCGCCCATGGTGACCACCATGCAGGGGATGTTGGCGCTGTGCACGTTGGCGGCCAGCACCTCCCGCATGGCAGCGGGGGAAAGGTGGTCGTAATCGTCCGAGAAGAGCAGCCCGGCTTCCTGCTGGTTGCACACAAAGCAGTCCACCTGCTGCAAAAAGTCGCGACGCTCCATGGCGATGCTCATGTTGGAGATGGCCGCGTAGACCCACTTGTTGTACTTTTTGGCAAAGCGCAGCACCTGCTTGACCGTCTCTTTTTCCAGATCCAGCTCCAGCGCGATGCTGTCGCAGTCCTTGAAGATCTCGTCTCCCTGCTCTTTCAGCAGAGCGGTGAGGGGAGTGGTGTCCGGGCGCTTGGAGATGGAGGCGCATACGTCACCGTCGTTGTTGAACACGGCCAGCCAGGTGCCCATGCCGTCCTTCACGCGGCGGATGAACTGGGTGTTTACCTTGTGGTCGCGCAGTTTGTCGATGACATCCTGGCCCATGCCGGTGTCGTCCACCAGACCCACAAAGGTGGGGCGCAGCTCCACATTGGCGATGTCCTCCACGATGTTGCGGCTCACACCACCGTGTACCTGCTCGACCCGGCCGGAGTTGCGCCCGCCCGGGATGTAGGTGGAAAGGGGGTACCCCTTGATGTCCACAAAAACGGCTCCGATGACTACGATTCCCATAGAAAAACCTTCCTGCAAAAATATTTTGCCTTCATTATACCAACTCTTTACGACAGAATCCATCCTTTTTGTCATTTCGGGCCGAAAAAGCGCGCAGAAGGTCGAACTGCCTTACAGGGCGGTGTTTGCCGTCCGAACCAGGAACTCCATGGCCTGCACGGGGTACTGCCCGGCGGCGGTCTCGCCGGTGAGCATCAGGCTGGACGCACCATCCAACACAGCATTGTAAATATCGCTCACCTCGGCGCGGGTGGGCACGGCACGGGTGCACATGCTGTCCAGCATCTGGGTGACCACCATAAAGGGCACCCCGGCGGCCCGGCAGGCGGCGGAAAGCTGTTTCTGACAGCGGGGCAGCTCCCACAGCGGCATGGCGTTGCCCAGGTCGCCGCGGGCAATGACCACCTCGTCCACGAGGGACAGAAACTCCGGCAGGGCCTGCACCCCAGCAAGGTTCTCGATCTTTGCAAAGATGCGGATCTGTGGCGCACCGGCCTCGGCCAGCGCCTGCCGCAAAGCAAGGATGTCCTGTTTCCCGCGCACGAAGGGCAGCATGACCCCGGTGACGCCGCAGGAAGCTGCGATGCGCAGGTTGGCAAGGTCCTCACTTGTCAGGGTGGGCATGGGCACCGACAGACCCGGGGCGGCAATGCTCTTGCGGCTTTGCAGAACGCCGCCCCGCAGTACGGTGCAGACCAGTGCATCCGGCCCGGCGGCAGTTACTTCCACCAGCAGCTTGCCGTCATCCAGCAAAAGCTGCTGCCCGGGGCGGGCTGCCTGTACCAGCTGGACAGGGCAGGGGATGCCGCCTGCACCCAGCTGTACCGTGCCGCCCTCCGGCAGGGTGACCGGGCTGGCCAGCCGCCCGACACGCAGTTCCGGCCCCTGCAGGTCGATGAGCAGGTCCGGAATGCCGACAGCGTGGATCATTGCCAGCCAGTCAGCGTGTTCGGCCAGCGCCCCGTGGGAAAGGTTCATGCGCAGGCCGGTCATGCCGGCGTCCACAAGGCGGCGCAGAGTTCCGGCACTGGCGCAGGCCGGGCCGATGGTTCCATAAAAATGCATAAGGGGTCCCTTCTTTCATAGATTGCGCAGGTGTTCCTGCAAAAAGCTGCACAAAAGCCGGACACAGGGGTGCTCTGCGTGCTCCGGCTGCAAAAAGGCGGCGCAGATGGGCGGCATGCCGTCCAGTGCCACGTCCTGAACATTGTCCATGCAGTGGTCGGAGGTGATCTCCAACCGGTCCAGGGCCAGACCGTTGCGCTCCTGGGTGCGGTAAAGCACTTGATAGTATTGTTCGCCGATCTCTACCTTCGGGCGGGCACCGGCCTGCCGCAGGGTATTCCACAGCGGGGCCAGCGGCTCCGGCGCAAGGCCCGGCACCAACAGCAGCTGGCCGTCCAGCTCTGCCGGGGCGATGCTGCTGCGCCCCCAGAACGGGCTGCAGCGGGGCACCAGCAGGGCCGCAGTGTGCCGGGTGAGCGCGGTGCGGGCAAGCCCGGCCGCGCAGCCGCCCAGGTCCATCACCAGCCCGGCGTCCAGCGTGCCGTTCTGCAATTGTGCACATACGGCGTCGTTGGAGAACGATGCGGTTTCCAGCGGGATGCCCGGGTATTGCTGCCGGAACTGCTCCAGCACATCCCCCAGCATGGGCAGGTAGCTGGGCACCAACGCCACACTGATGCCCAGCCGCAGGGCGGGGGACCGGATATCCTGATACGCCTGCGCGCACATCCGGTCAAATTGCTCCACCACCGGCGCGGCCTGTGCCCGGAAGCGCTGGCCCTTTTCGGTCAGGGCAAGGTGATTGCGCACATTGATGAACAGCGGGCCGCAAAGTTCTTCTTCCAGTGCGGCAATGCTCAGCCGCAGAGCCTGCCGGGACAGATACATCCGCCCGGCCGTGCGGGTATAGTTCAGGTCCTGACACAGGGCCAGAAAATAGCGCAGCTGCTGAATGGTCATGGGAGGCTCCTTTCCAGAAATAAAACGCAAGTTTTACTTGATGCTTATAGGGATATTATATCTTCTTTTTCTTTGCTTGTAAATGTGATACTTTTAACAAGAACGGCAATAAGATTTTGTCGATACGAAGATACGAGCAAGAAAAGGAAGAAATTATGATGGAAAAGATCTCTCGTAAAGGATTTCTGAAAATCGCTGCCGCTGCCGCCATGAGCAGCGTCACCGCAGCCGGTCTGGCTGCCTGCAATGCAGCCAGCAGCTCCACCGCTGCTGCATCTTCCGGTGCAGCCGGCATCTACACCCCTGGCACCTACACCGCCACCGCCAAGGGCATGAGCGAGATCACCGCCACGGTGACCTTTGACGCTGCCAGCATCACCAAGGTGGAGCTGGACCTGTCCGGCGAGACCGACAGCATCGGCCAGGCCGCCAAGGACAAGCTGATCGAGCAGGTGATGAACGCTCAGACCAGCCAGATCGACGGTGTGACCGGTGCCACCGTGACCAGCAAGGCTGTGCAGAACGCTGTGGCCGACTGCATCCGTCAGGCCAGCGGCGGTGCCATCAACCCCGCTGAGCAGACCACCGAGGAGACTGCCTCCACCGCCGACTGGCTGGGCGAGGAGCCCGAAGTGGCCGAGAGCGACATCAAGCAGACCGTGGAGTGTGAGGTGCTGGTGGTGGGTGCCGGTTCCTCCGGCAGCTTTGCCGCTGCCGCCGCGGCCGAGGCCGGTGCCAAGACCATCCTGATCGAAAAGTTCGGCCACGACATGGCCAGCGGCATCCGCGACACGCTGGCTGCCTGCGGCTCCAAGCAGCAGCAGGAGGACGGCGATGACGTGAACAAGAAGGACGCTGTGCGCTACCTGTGCAATTGGAGCCAGGGCTATACTCGCCGCAGCCTGGCACAGGTGTGGGCAGACCGCAGCGGTGAGACCATCGACTGGTTCACCGACGTACTGGCCGAGAGCGGCATCGACTTCCGCCACGAGATCGACGAAAAGCAGGAGGGCGACAATTACGAGGTTCTAGATGTTGGCCACAGCACCCAGTACGGCGACGAGTACAGCGAGCAGCTGACCATGGACGCCGTGCTCAAGCACGCCGAGGCCGACGGTCTGGAAGTGCAGTACGAGATCACCATGGTCAAGCTGGAAAAGGATGGAAACCGCGTCACCGGCCTGATCGCCAAGAATGCCAACGACGAGTATGTGCGCTACAACGCATCCAAGGGCGTCATTCTGGCCTGCGGCGGCTACAGCGGCAATGAAACCATGATGAACGCCCTGCAGCCCCAGAGCGTGGAGCAGACCTGCATCAACTATTCCAAGCCCGGTGCCAAGGGCGACGGTATCAAGGCCTGCCTGTGGGCCGGTGCCATCATGGACCAGACCCACACCTCCATGATCTTTGACCGCGGTGCCATCAAGCCCGACCAGGTGGGGGAGTACGGCAAGGCCAACGACGGTGCCCTGTTCTGGATGGGCAGCCAGCCGTTCCTGAAGGTGAACCTGAACGGTGAGCGCTTCATGAACGAGTACATGCCTTACGATCTGGTGCTGCACGCTGCAGCCAGCCAGCCTTACCACACCTACTGCACTGTGTGGGACAGCAAGTACCCCGAGGATGTGGAGCGCTTTGCCACCCACGGCTGCAGCCGTCTGTACCCGCATGTGAACGGCACCGCTCCGGTGTTCCCCATTGAGTACATCGAGGGCATGAACGCCGATCTGCAGGACCAGGGTTACATCGTGCAGGCCGACACCGTGGAGGAGCTGGCCGACAAGCTGGGCCTGCCCAAGGACACCTTCACCGCAACGGTGGAACGATACAATGAGCTGGCTGCCAAGGGCGAGGACAAGGATTACGGTAAGGAGGACTATCGTCTGTCCACCCTGAGCGAAGCTCCCTTCTACGGTGTGCGCCAGTCCGGCGGCTACCTCATCTGCACCATGGACGGCATCCAGATCGACGACAACATGCACGCACTGGACCACGACTTCAAGGCCATCCCGGGCCTGTATGTTATCGGTGACATGAGCGGCAACTACTTCTCCGGCAGCTATCCCTGCCTGATGGCTGGTGCCGCCGCAGGCCGCAGCGCCACCTTCGGCCGCTTTGCCGGTCAGAACGCTGCCGCCGGCATCTGATCCGGAGCGCCCGCAACACGACACGCTGTGTGAAGCAATAAAAAAATGCGAACGAGAGCAGAAATGCTTTCGTTCGCATTTTTTGTTTACGGAAAGAACGCTTATTCTTCCACGATGATCTTATCCTTGGCGTAGTCCAAAGCAAGCCCGATCAGCTCATTGCGGGAGCGATTTGTTTTTCCGGCAAGATCATCGTAGAAATCGACGATTGACTTGTCTACGCGAATCGTAAATGTAACAGGTTCGGAGAGCTTTTTAATTCTGAGTTCATCCATTATTATCACCCCAATACTATTATGAGGTGAATTTTGCTTGAAATGAATGCCATATTAAGGTTCGCAAATGAACATAAAGCGGTATAATATATGGTGAGAACTGATCTTGCTTCCTGAATGCGTCGGAATGTGCCGAAAAACAACACATTCTGGGAATTGCTGCACAGAGAAACAGGAGGTACGATCAAACCGTAAAATAGCCGGGTGACCGGCAAACAGAGGAGGATGTGTGCGATGAAAAAACAATTCCGGATTCTTGCAGCGGCACTGGCCCTGTGCCTGAGCCTGTTGTGCTGCCCGGCGGCCTTTGCAGCGGTGGACAGCAGTTCCTGCCAGACGGTACCCTATGCGCAGGCAACGTCTCAGCCGCTGGGACAGCCCATCACTATTACCGGTACGCCCAATTACAGTGCGGCTACCAGCAACGATACTGCATTTATTTTTGGCTTTGACACCGCCGACGGCGTGTGGTATGTAGCCGTGCAGAAGTCGAAATTTGATGCCTTCAAGGCGGCGGCCCCGGCACAGCAGATGACCCTGTACGGCGTGTATGCCGGCACACTGGACGTGAACGGCATGCCCATTCTGGACATCCAGAATGGCTCGGTGTTGCTGAACGGCACTGCCAGCGACACGACAGCTTTGTACACGGCCGGGCAGAAAAAGCTGGATGCCCAGAAGGCCGCCGCTGCCGCCAGCAGCAAAAAGACCACGACCACTTCCGGCAGCAAAAAGAGCACGGGCAGTGCATCTTCCGGCCAGACGACCAGCCAGATGGTGTGGATCCCCACCCATGGCGGCAAGAAGTACCACAGCAACCCCAACTGCAGCGGAATGAAAGGCCCTGAGAAAGTGAGCCTGTCCACTGCAAAATCCCGCGGATTCACGGCTTGCAAAAAGTGCTACTGAGCATAAAAGAAAGGACCGCTGCGATCTCTCCGGAGGCCGCAGCGGTCTTTTGCGTTTTGTGATAAAACTCAGCTCCGGCGCTTGGCCAGTACCGCCGCCCCGCTGCGGCGGTCAGGACGCCCAGCAGGGCAAGCCCAGCACCCGCCTGCCCGAAGAGATCGCCCACGGCACCCACAAAGGGGCTTGCGGGGATCATCAGGATGCTGTAGGCCATGCTGTCCACACTGATGAGGGTAGCCCGCTGATCACTGGAGATCAGGG
>ERZ1106919.1675-NODE-1675-length-13809-cov-12.745601_pt1 | contig 13809 bp, 14 predicted proteins | sample MGYA00403654_ERZ1106919 | MGnify/ENA primary metagenome ERZ1106919 (study PRJEB35170, sample SAMEA104062450) | human gut metagenome | biome: human gut; feature: human-associated habitat; material: faeces | place: Denmark | collected 2012-10-08 ... | reverse complement strand
AAGTCGGGGCTTTGTGCATAAAAAAAGAAGGTGCGCATTTTGACACACCTTCTTTTTGCAACAGAGCTTAATGTTAAAGAAAAACAAGTCCTAATTCATCAACATATTTACGAAGCACATAAGGGAAATCTTTCATATAACCCCAATAATCTTTTTTCCCAAGCATATCTCTCATTAAAGGATGTTGAAATGTAAAATCAATCATTTCTTGAAAATTTTCAATCGCTTCCACTTTCGTATCTTTATTACTTCTCGACTTCAATATTGCCAAAAGTTCTTTTCCGCTGTCGTATATCCATGGAAAATCCCTTTTTAATTGACTTAAAATTATTAAAAATCCAAATGGATTTTTTCTTCCCCTATTGCTTACGTGAATTAATTCTTCTAAAAACATGGGCTGAAATCTTCTTGCTGTTCGTTTCAACTCCAGTTCAGAATTTCTTTCTGTTCTTTCTATCTGTTCTTGTGCCAAAAGTTTTAATTGTTCCAAACTTTCATACAATTTAGGGTCTGTAGTCCTCAATAGTTTTTGGTTATTACGAGATAAATCCAAAATTTCTTCTAATATTTCAGAATAAGCAGGTGACAAATCTTTTGGGGAATCTGTTACCTCTGTTTCATCTTGAATACCTTTTATCTTATTTAATTCTTCTTCCAATGTCGGATACCAAACTTCAAAAGCCTTATTAAGCATGGCTTCAGGAATACTAGCTTCCCCGCATGCTTTATTAAGGCTTTTCAATAATTTATGAATATCTTCTTTTTGAAATATAGTTGATTGAAATTGTAAAATAGGTCCGTCAACTTCTGACCTCTTAATATCAAACAAGAAAGGACTAACAAATGACTTATCCATTGTTTTGGATAAAGCACCAGCCTCAAAAGATAACCACGGAGCATTTATATTATCTTTAGTTACACATAAAATTCCAAATGTGGAGTTTTCTAACTCTGTTGCAATATCTGTACTCCATCTTGCACCTTTATCTATGTCTTCTGATGAAACATATGGCTTTATTGATTGAATAACAGAAGGCAACCAATCACGAAAGACTAATGCTACATGATGACTCTTATTTCCAGACCAACTTATAAAAACTTTCATAAAACAATATTTTTCTTTAAGGTGATAATAGCAAATATACACACTTATTTGCTATTACACAAAATACTTTAGAAATATCGTTGAAATCATGTTATCGTCAGATAACAGCAAGGTGTGATTTGTGGCACACAAATCTGTTTTCCGTGCCGCAAAACACCTTAGGCAAATTCACTCCGAAGTCGTGTTGCCAATGAAAGAAAGACATTTCCTAACTAAAGATTTTTTCGCTCGTCGGGACGGGTGGTCCCGCCCCTTGCCGCTGGGCGTTCCCCGACCGATGAGTTTATTTTTGTAATTCTGCAATCTTGTTTTATTGAAATATTGATAGCTTGATTGATTGAAAGCAAGATTTCAGTATGGCAGGATTGAATGAAAACAATAAACCACTCAATATTGATTGAAATACTGAATGGTTTATTTATTGTAAATATAATTACTTGCGAAAAGAAAATAAAACTCGTATCATGTATCGTTTTCATCCATTCTTCGGAGCAGACTTTTTTGCAATGTCTCCAAATACCGAGTTCTATTTATTTTACGGCTTCGCATTTCCAAATAAGAATGATATAAATCACCAATATCTATACTGAACACATTTTCAAAATATCCTGCAATCTCTTTTAAAGTAGCCGTTCCTTTATTAAAATCCCCATTCGCTTCTAAAGCATAAATCAGTTCTACCAACGCCCTTTTAGAGCCAGTCCAACGCAAAGCAGTTTCTACAACCTGTCCGTTATCTGCTTTGCGCTGTACAATACGCTCCAATTCTTGCAATCTGTTAGTCAAATAAATTTTCAACAGTTCGTTGGTAATAATTTTAGCCACTTTAAAATCATATCCGGTTGAATATAGAGGGTCTTTATCAATATGGGAACTGTCTGTACATATTCGTAAATCGTTTTGGTTTCGGGTAAAATAATACCTATCCAAATAAGTAGATTTAGAACGGTAATACTGATAAAAGTCCAAGTTCCTACCGAAATAAAACGTCAAACTATCCAATTCTTTATATAAATACTCTCTTTGTGCAATATCACTACCGGTAGGATATTTACTTTCAATGACATATATTTTATTGTAATACAAATACTTGCTCAACACTTCTGGCTTATACTCCTTAAAAAAAGAGATTTCTTCCGTTTCATCAGCAAACTGATAAGCTAATATGTATTTTCTCAATTCATCACATAAAGGCTGAATAAAACGCATCATATGCAAAGCACTGTCAATGCCCATACAATCATCTATACCGAGTTTTTCTATCTCTGTATTGATTTGAAACAATATCTTATCTACAAATTGCATAGAATATCTTTGAGTTGATTATAAAGACCTAATACTATCTCTATATCGCCTTAATTCTTTCTCTCCAGCATTTTTTATAGCCGAATCCAGTTCATTAAGAACTCTAACTCTATCATTAGGTATCATTCCGACAAACGGGACAGTGTTTGATACCGTATTTCCTAATAAAGTTGTTTTTATATGAAGTCTTGAAATAAAAGTCCATAGTTCCAACAACCTTTCGTGTTCGGTAGCTTCTACAAAAGAACCATGTTGTATTTCCTCGTATAATTCTGATTCGGAAAATACGGTCAGTGATACAAAGTTTACGGTAAATGGGTGTAACTGATTAAACACATTGGCAGTATTAATAGCGTTCCGCTCTCCCTTGCCTTTTCCTGCAAGCCCTGTCAGATACACGAGGTTATATCTGATATTTGCTTCTTCCAACTTCTTGCATTGCTCGATAATATCATTAGCCGTATATCCCTTGTTCATTACTGCCAATGTATTATCATCGCCCGATTCTGTTCCAATACTGATACCGTCAAAACCTAAATGACGCAGGTTCTTCAATTCTTCTACTGTTTTTGGCTTAATATCTGAAATCCGAGCAAACATACCGATACTTTCACAATGACGAAGATATTTCCTGATTAGAAGACCTAAATCCAGCAGCCTGTTATAACTTAGCACAAATGGATTAGCCCCCGTTAAAAATACTCGTCGGGCTTTGGGCTGGTAACTTTGTATCACTTTCAAATCTTCTTCGACTTCCGTAATGGGAGATAGACGAAACTTTGTTCCGTGATATAAACTACAAAATTTACACTTGTTGTGAGTGCATCCGGCTGTTACCTGTAAGAGTTGAGAACTTGCTTCGTATGGTGGTCGCCATACTTGTCCCGTAAAATGTAATAGTTCCATATAATTATAAATTAAGCACTTGGAATTCGTTATTTTCCGTATTTTTGTGCTGCGAAGTTAGGACGTTCTTTTTGAATAAAGAAGAACTATACTATCTGTCAGCCACTTACGTTTGAGTTAGTTTTTCTCAATATCAATGTATTCAAGGACGGAAAAAATGCGAAAAAAGTTAGATTATGATTATTGTTCTGCTTCCCCTATACTGGAATGGCTGGGTGACAAATGGGCTTTAGTTGTCCTATTGAAGCTACATGAGAATGGAGTAATACGTTTCAATGAACTATACAAAACAATTCCCTCTATATCGGAAAAGATGCTTTCTACTGTCTTACGTTCATTGGTGACGGACGGATTAGTAGGTAGAAAAATATATCCCTCAGTACCACCCAAAGTGGAATATTATGTATCTGAATTTGGAGAAACTTTAATCCCTCATTTAGAGCAGTTGAAACAATGGGGGCAAGAAAATTTTGAAACGATAATGGAGAATAGACGGAAAAATAAGTATTGAAATTTAGTGCAAGGTGCAAGTATATATCTATATATATAGCTTGCACCTTGCACTAACCTTAGAATGTTTATTTTCAACGGTTTGCATAATCCAAAAATAATGCGTACATTTGAACCCAAGATGTTGGCAGACAGACACCGGACAACAGCAGACAGTTTTTAAGGGCTAAAGCGTGACGGATGCAAAGCCGAAATTTCTGAAAGTACTGATATTGAGGAAGAAATAACGTTTGGTTCATAACCCAGGCGGATCACTAAAACGAATAAGAAAAACAAGAAAATCCCTGATAATCAACAGTTGTCAGGGATTTTTATTTTTTCCGACACTGCATTTTACCGCAAAAAGAAGCAATAATCACAGGTGGAATAGGTGGACTTGAAAGACACCTTGCAATGTCCACCGAGTTGTAGCATACTTCATTGATTTTCCGCATTTTGTATCAGCGTAATCCGACTCGTTGGAATTAATTTTGTAACATTTAATTTTGTGAGTATGGCTATGCAAAGAAACTATTTTACGATTCTTTTCTTCATCAAGAAGTCCAAACTTCTAAAGAACGGTGAGGCACCTATTTGTATGCGTATAACAGTCAACGGGCAACGGGCGGAAATACAGATTAAAAGAAGTGTGGAAGTTTCCAAATGGAACTCCCAAAAGGAATGCACTGCCGGCAAGGACAGAAAAGCGATGGAGTTGAACCATTATCTGGATACGGTCCGGACAAAAGTCCTAAAAATACACAGGGAACTGGAGCAGGACGGCAAACCGATTACAGCCGATATACTGAAAAGACGTTACTACGGTGAAGGGGACTCTCCCAAAATGCTGTTGGAGGTCTTTAGAGAACACAACCGCAAATACAGGGAACTGATGGGAAAGGATTATGTAGCCGGAACCGTACTAAGGTATGAACGGACTGCAAGATATCTGGAGGAACTGCTGCAAAAAGAATACGGAATGAACGATATCCCGCTGAAAGAAATAAACCATGAATTCATTACAAAATTTGAACACTATGTAAAGACTGAAAAATCATGCGCCCAAAATGCAGCCGTCAAGTATCTGAAAAATCTCAAGAAGATTATAAAAGCGGCACTTGTAAACAAATGGATAACGGATGACCCTTTTCTGGAAATCCATTTCAAACAGACCAGAACAAACCGGGCATTCCTCACGGAAGAAGAACTTGGCATACTCTTGAAAAAAGAGTTCACCATTCCCCGGTTACAGACAGTAAAGGACATATTTGTCTTTTGCGCACTAACCGGGCTGGCCTTTACCGATGTACAGCACCTGAGGCATGACCATATAATAAAGGATGGCAATGGGGAATACTGGATAAGAAAAGCCCGCGAAAAGACGGACAACATGTGTGACATACCTTTACTGGACATTCCACGGATGATCCTGGAGAAATACAAGGGACACCCGGAATGTATGAAAAAAGGGGTGTTGCTGCCAGTGCCCAGCAACCAGCGAATGAACAGTTACCTGAAAGAGATAGCCGATACATGCGGTATCACCAAACCGCTGAGTACCCATGTCGCGAGACATACATTCGCAACCGTTGCGCTTGCCAACAGGGTTTCAATGGAATCTGTCGCCAAAATGCTTGGACATACGGACATCAGGACAACCAGAATATATGCACGGATTCTGGACAAGACCGTGTCCGAAGAAATGAAAGGGATGAAAAGCAAATTCATACTCCCATAAAACCAGAATCAACAGGTCATTGTCTGTCATCCTCATTTCTTGCGGCAAAAATAGTTGTTTTTCAGGTCGGTCCCGCAAGGCGGCCCAAGGGCCGGTTGCTCGTGAAAAAATCTTCCTCACGCTGACGCGTGAGCGTATTTTTTCACGGCAAGCCTTGCCGGAGACCGCCGAAAAACAAACTGAAAAAAAGCACAAGAAATAAGAATGCCTACCAACGTAGGCGATGTATAACTCAAAAAATTATAAGGCTATGGCAGACAAGAGCACGGAAAAGGAAAGAATGTTCAACGAATGGTTCACGAAATCCTATAACAGGTTGAGAACCTCACTCCGGAAATACGGCATCCCGGACGAGGACAATTTCCACGACACCTACCTGTTCGTAAGAAAGCAGGTGATGGCACCGGGAAAAGATATAACGGACTATGAGGCGTATTTCATCGGATGCTACAAGAAGGCGGCACTGGTGAAAATCAGGAAGGAGAACAGGTACACACATCCCGAAGACGACTTCTTCCTCAGATGCGGTGAGGAGGCGAAATTCATATCGGAAGACGACCTGAACGGCTGCGAGAGACTGGTGAAGGACATCCTGCGTTTCATACGCCAAAAATTCCCATACGAAGAATACCGCATGTTCATGCTCAGGTTCTATGAGGCACAATTCTCATTCAAGGCACTGGCGGAATGCATGGGCATATCGGCAGCGGCCGTTTCCCAAAAGGTATGCAGGATTGTGGACGCGGTACGCACTCACGGCAGTTTCGCATGGAGGAGCCAGATGCTGGCGGTAGAAAGTTTCATGTATTGATGTTTTGAAAAATTGTTTAACCGGAAAAAAGGAAGTTATGGCACTGATAGTATACAACAAGGAGAACTCCCGTCCGCAGGAAGTCACATACAAAGGCAAGCGGACCATCAACCTGGACAGCAGGGGAACCGTCTATCTGTCTAAAACGATGTCAATCGAGCTGGGAATACTCGGCGGAGGAAGGGTGAACTTCGCCCATGACGACGAGACGGGCGACTGGTATATCTGCCGGGCTGACGACAACGAAGGCTTCATCGTATGGAAAGACAAACGGTGTGCAAGGTTCTCGGCGGGGTTCATCGTACACAGGCTCATGCAGCAGGCAAGGGTGGAAAGAAAAAGTGTACAGTTCATGATGGCAAAGACACCGATGGAAGTAGAAGGAGTTGTCTATTACAAGATATTGCTTTCCAATCCTATTCTCAGATAATAAAACGGACTAAAGAACCGATGTATAAGGGGTATCCGACTTTGCCTGCGGATACCCCTTTTCTCATGGAAGAAGGCTAAAAAACTGCCCGGACCGGATTTACCTTTATCATCCCGTCTCCCTTACTTGGTAATAACATACCCTTATTCGAACACCACGTCGGATTGCTACGGCAATGGCGGATTGCCTTGTGGTCTGGAAACACCCTGCCGTTTGGGGAACAGGGCAACAATATCTGAACCGGGTAACGGAATGACAGCCCATGCCCGTATTCCGTCACTGTCCTGCCATCATCCGCTCCGATGGCGATGACATTTCTTTCCGTTATCATATCATTCTCTTTTTCTCCTGACATATTGACACACTGTTTCTCCGACATAAAGACATAAGAATATGTCATACCGGTGAAAGAGGATGGACATAATACCCCGGAAGAATGACATATCCTTATCCGATGCCCAAAAGTAGGACAATAATACGACTCCATAGCCATCTTTCAGCCGGGTTGGCACCACATGGCATCAGCTGTCATTACAAGTCAGACAAGCAACTGCTTTACAACGTATTAATACGCTGTATTTTTGCACCGTCGGAATACGACAGAGGAAAAAACGCACTTCGAAGGAACCGGCACGCCGCAAGCGTCGCGCAGCAATCCGACGACAGGCGGATTCTCTGTTCAAACGAACAGAGCAAGTTGTGTTTCTGTCAGACAAAAACTGTTTTGTCCGACAGAAACCGCGCCCTCCGGGGAAGGGCGGAAACATTTGCTCCAAAGTCGCAATTTCGGAAGAAAAGAAGTACAAATCCCAATATCAAACGGATGGAGTATCTATGGTAGCATTGCCGGATTTGAATATGAAAAAGACTATGAATACAAGATTAAAGTCAGTGAAACCAATTACCTTAATTATTCGATGGATGATCCGGCATGGATAGAGCGAGATTTATTTGAAGTAATTTCCAAGGATAAAAAAGATTCAGAGGATTTGTCGTTGCACCTTATTCCTGAAACCTATTACAAGAACATTCTTTTTCCTTAATATCGGTATGCAGTAGAAGCTAACAACAAGGTACTGATTGAAGCGGATTTGGAAGCTCATCCTATTCTTCCTGAAGATTATCACTATATGCTTTGCAACGGTGAAAGTGGTCTCAGATGGATTGGCATATTGGATGAAAACAACGTACTTGGTTCGCATATAGTGAAAACGACAAGTAAGAAGCCGGAAGAAATGCCTGAATCCTATAAAATACTACTTCCGGATGGAACAGTAGCAAGCTGTGGAGAATGGACCTTCTTAGATGAATCCGACAATACACTAACTATCCTCCTTTCGATGTATTTATTATGAAACCTACTAAACGAACACCTTATATTGTATATCTCTACATAGACCTGACTCAACATTACCAGGACAGGTATTCAGAAGTTGAAGTAAATACAGTGGTGATTTCTTATAAATTTTTGCTTTTCAATATGATCAATGAGTAGAAACTCAAATACAGGTTTATAACTATCAAAGAGGTATCTTATGAATATTCCATCCGATAAAGCGACAATAGGAAGAATCGTCATAATAAAGATAAGTTCTCTTCTTGATGCATTGGCATGTTCTTCCCAACAATCTATGCTGGAGAAACACATCTTATTTCCTACTAACCTCAAATACCAACCACTTCTTCCAAATCTGAGAAAATATAAAATGAACATTATCATCATTACTACATTCATCGCTTTTCAAATAATACCTTAATCATATAGCATTTTATCCAATCTACTCAAATTATCTTCAAACTATCATATATCCCCAATAATTCCCTATGCTTTCAAAACATGCAAACAATCACCCGACTTCAAAATCAGCACCCAACTCCAATTTTTTACCATCATACCAGAATGGTTGGGAAATACGATATCTTCCCGGCTCAAGATTATAAAACACTCCGACGGGATATACAAAAAAATAATATTGATTCCCATAAGAAGGAGTGACTATACAACCGGCAAAAGAAATATCCCGTTGGGGAACAGCCTTTTCCCATTTATTCACAGTCCATTTATACAACCACCAGTCACAGCCATACTCCAAAGGTGTATCCGTGGAATTTATCGCCATTGTCGTTACAAGTTCCGTTCCCATAGGATATGTTGCCTTCAATGTTCTCATATATACAGTATCTCCCTTCAGATCACAGTTACAAGTCAACGTATCAGAATGAATTACAGTACATGCACCAGTACCGACAAGGAAACTCTCGCCATCAAATGATTTATCCCTATTGATACAACTACTCATAAGATTAACAATGGTAAGCAAACATATCAATCCAGCTTTCATAAATATTGTCTGTTTTAACTTATTCTACTAATAAATATAGAACTCACAGGTTATCAAATGAGTCCTGTTATCATGGTCCGCTTCCTTACATATCCTGTATAATCCCTTAGCCATTCGGGGAATATACACTCCGAGTCCTTTCCATCCGGAACGTCTGCAAGGTTTGACTATCAGTGCGTCATCTCTAAAATCGCTGTTCCCCTTGACAGTACTCCATATCCCTTTTTCATATTTTTCTATCCGATATGCTCTTCCCAATGTTATATCACAATCCGTTTTATTGATAAGATACATAGGATATGACTTTGGCAAATCTTCCGAAAAAACAATATCATAGAAACCGAGCACTATCCTGTCCTGTGGATACAACATCCAGAACGGTAGAATTAACGGATTATAATTATCACGTATTTCAAATTTCGCTCCCAGTTGCAGAATATTCCTCCTTCCTGTTTGAAAAGCCTTGACTATGCGATACTTTCCGGGCTCCAATTCTCCAAGAGGAAATTTCAAAAGGCAACTTCTCCTAGGAGGAAGAATCCCATTAAAGCCATCAAGATCCTTTCTATAACCTTTATCAGTCCAAGCATCCCCGGTCTGTTTCTGTAATTTCCACCCCTCTCCATATCTCATCGGAACATCCAATGCGTTGGACACTACAACTGTCATACCACTATCTGATGAATGAACCGTTTTCAATACTTTCATATATACAGTATAATCATGAGAAAAAAAGATACCCGGCTCTTTCTGTTCTCCTAATAAAATTATATCAGGGTTCCCGCCTCCATCATTCCGTTTCTTGTCCATACAACCGGAAAACAAGCAACAGGCTAGAAATAAAAACAGTATCTTGTTATTCATAAGCTTTGTATTCAAAGTCATAAAGTTATTTAATCCTGAACTCGGCTGACATAAACCAGTCTTCCCGAGAATTATCAAAACCTATTCTCTTATAAACTCTATAAACCCCAGGCTTATTATCATTAAAGAGGGGAGGTTGGCTGTAAACTGACATGTTCCTCCCTGCTTTATTATAATGCCTTCATCTTTGACATTAAAATTTCCATATAACAGAATCCATTGACCACTTTCTTTACGTGCTACCCTATAATCCCCGCCAAAAGACAAAGCCTTTGAATTATTATTGACCAGATTCACAGATACACTTTTTACACCCACGGGATAAACTAATTTTTCTGTCTTCATGGATATTTGTAAAGTATCAGAATATGCAGATGAGGTAAAAAGCCTCGGTTGCTGAATTTTTCCATGACTGACCGCCGAATAACTGACCACCTTACGTCTGAACATTTCCTGAAAATAGAAGGAATTATTAATCAAAGAAACTTCAATCGTATCCCCATAGCTTCCAAAATCTGTGATATTTTGTGCTATAGTGTCCCTATTTTTCATATTATACTCACTGATTCGTTTTCTGATTTGTTCAATTCCTTTCTTATCCACCATCTTAAACCCAGCATAAGCTACTTTTGTATTTCCATTGAATGATTTATAGATGCGATATTTCCCCGGACGATTGGGCACTTCAGAAGTATAAAACCTGATTGTCTGCTCATGAGTGGGACAGTCCGATGGAAATATCCATAAAACATCATTCCTGATTGGATTGATCGGCAACGTTTCCCATATTTTCTGTTTTTCATTGTAATAGACCTGACTGTAATCTTCGCCACAATCATATTTATAACGGGAGTGGTTGGTTATGATCACTTTTACCTCTGTTGTTGATAACGGATAATAATCATATTCAGTCCGCATTAAAAAAGAATCAGGATTTATAGCTTCCCCTGACGGAATGTCCCGTGGTATAGGACTCACCATAGTTATAGTTCGTCCGGGAGAATCTTCTTTTATCAGAATGATTTCAGGACCGAATGTGATATCCGACATTATATTGAATTCCAACAACGGAGAATCAAAAACGTCTTTCCTGAATGCCGATTTAAAAATCTCAAAGGAATCTTCCGATATATCCTGGAAGTCAATGGATACTTTGTCTTTGGTCAGACCTGCTTCTGAACAATGAAAGCGTTGTTGCAGGATACTATCGGATTTAATAATGCCGTCCACATACCGATGTAAAGCACATAGTTCCTTTTGCAAACGAATGCTGTCTGTTTCGTCCTTCTGTCCTTTCCTGGAAGAATCGAAATGGCAAGAACACAATAGTATCAATGATATGGAAAGTAAATATTTCATAGCGTTATCTATCAAGTCTGAAAGTTACCGGAACTGTTAATTCCACCCCTACAGCCTTCCCTTTCAATGTTCCGGGTTTCCATCGGGGAAGCGTTTTTATGATACGTAATGCCTCCTCGTCCAAAGAAGAATCAGCACTTCTCATTATATTAGGTTCTATCGCATTCCCATTTTCATCTACAACAAATTGAACAATAACCCTGCCTTGTATTCCTTTCTTCCATGCTTCTGCCGGATATTGTATATTGTCGTTGATGAATTGCAACAGTTTATCCATACCACCGGGAAATTCAGGCATTTGGTCAATGACTCTAAAGATGGGTTGGTCAACAATCACTTCGTCCGGTGGTAAAGTATCTTTCTGTTGGTTATCAGAATGCACTTTTAAAAATTCAACAGCATCATTCTGCAATTGGAATTCAGCCATTAAAGTATGTTTTCTATCATATCTTCTTATTGTTAGGAAAAAGCGATAACGACCGGGAATATGCCTGAACAATTCCGCATTATAATAATATGTACTGCCTTGTTGGAGCATGATTTCTTCAGCAAATACAATAAGTTGCATGGGCACATCCCTCCATATTCCTTTTTCATCCTCATAAGTGTAGCTGTAATATCCTCCAAGATCAATATCAGCACCACTATTGTTATCCAATACAAAAGTTATCTGTTTCTTCTTGGTAGAATAGACCGGATATTCGGGATGTAAAGACAATCCAAGTGTATCATTTATTCCGACACTATTGTTTATGGAATCCACAGCCGGATTCTGCCCAGGCTTGCTTGTACATCCGACCATCAAAACACAGAACAGTATGGTTACAAATATCGTTTTCATGGCATACTTTCATTATTTCGGGTAATTTGACTAGTGGGAGATTCAAATCCTATAGGGAACATGAACCTTACTTTCAGATTCACTCCATCCTGATTACCCGGTTTCCATTTGGGCATTATTGAAACGATACGTAACGCTTCCTCACAAAAAGCTGTATTGCCACGTAATGTCGGACTGATGCTGCAAATAATCCCAGGCTGTATTACACTTCCATCCTTGTCTATAACGATCTCTACTGTAATCCTGCCTTCCAGTCTGCTTTGTCTTGCAGTTTGAGGATACCGGATATTCTGTTTTATAAACTCCACCAGTTTAAGCATACCACCGGGAAACTCAGGCATATTCTGAACAAGATTAAATATATCATCCTTATTTTTCTCTGTTATAGGCTCTGCCATAACAGGGACATACTTAGCACTAACTGGAATAGGTTTACGTCTTTGTGATTTTTGTCGTGATGTATATGCTTCAAACCATTGATGGATTGTATAATAACATTCCTCATTCTCATTATAGACTCTGATTTTCAAAAGATAATCACCCGGTTGACAGTTATCAGGAAAATCAACATTTATCTCGGCAGTCTTCCCTTTTCCAAGATGTAAGGCGACAGACTCCTTATCCACGTCTTTACTGGGAATCTTATGTAATTTCTTCTGTTTGTCCTCCAGATAAAAATCAGCCTCACCTTTATATATCAGATTACAATTAGAACTGCCAATGGAAATATAAACCTTGTCTTTGAAAATACTGGTACCATTTATTAGAATATCCTCACTTTTTTCACGGCTTATCCGATTGTTATGCCTGTCAAAAGAAGCTTTGACCACTTCCTCTGTATCATCTATCAAATGCTCCCATTTTACAGGCACCTTTTTCTTTACAGGAGAAGTAGCATCTACGGGAGGAATATACTCAATTTCGATGGCTCCTGTATCTTTCGGATTTTGCCTGGGTTTCTCTTCAACAATCGCAACCTGCTTGTTTCTTCTTTCCTCTTCCTCTGATATTTTAAATGTCACGGGAAAACAGAGTTTGACTCTTACCGTTTTTCCGTTCAACTTCCCCGGTTTCCAGTCTGGTATCATCCTTATAATACGGAGCGCTTCCTCATCCAACAGAGAATCTACACTATAAACCACTTCTGGATCTACCATCCTACCGGTTGTATCAATTATACTTCCTATCCAAACCCTTCCTTGTGTCTGTTTTTGTAAGGCAACCGGAGGGTATTGAATGCTCTGCTGTATGAATTTTATAAGTTCTCCCATACCACCGGGATATTCCGGCTTTTCATCCAATAAGGTATAGACTTCACTTCTGGATATCTTGATACTCGGAAACAGCAATATGGTAGAGTCCACCACAATCATCGAAGTATCCATACTTACAATATTATGGCATTCTTTTCCTTTAATATTCTTCCGCTTATTAGTACAACAGACGGCTAGAATACAAAATCCTATCAAAAACACCGGTCCGATTCTCATAAATAATAAGTAAAAACAATGATTCAATATGGAGATAAAAATCATATTTTCCCTTCACTTATGTCTGTAACGCTTCTGTTCCTAAAAACACATCAGACATAGCGCATCAGTCATTCCCCAACGGGACAG
>ERZ1106919.1672-NODE-1672-length-13834-cov-12.169751_pt1 | contig 13834 bp, 10 predicted proteins | sample MGYA00403654_ERZ1106919 | MGnify/ENA primary metagenome ERZ1106919 (study PRJEB35170, sample SAMEA104062450) | human gut metagenome | biome: human gut; feature: human-associated habitat; material: faeces | place: Denmark | collected 2012-10-08 ... | reverse complement strand
GCCCCAAAAATATCTGACTCCGTAATCACGGCAAACTTTAGGATAGGATACTCAAAGCCTCTTCTCACCTTGCCGTAGCAGACCATAATCTGCCCCTCAAAAAGCTCATGGTCGTAGTTTTCAGTGTAAAAGCATGTGATTCCCTGATCTGTGATATCCTCTGAAAGCCGCTTTGCCCTTGTCCTTGAACCGGATAAAAGAATGACTCTGTAGCCGTTTTTCTTATAGCGCTTTAAGTCCTTTATCAAAAGCTCAAAGCTGTTATTATATGGGCTGACGCTCTGACAGTGAATACCATAGCTTCCCAGCTGATGCAGTCCGTTTGCTTTATTATCGAGCGCACCGAGTGCGATACACGAATACTTCTCGAGCTTTGCCACTATCTCCTTTTCTGTAAAAAGACCGTTCATCTGCCCCGGAAGTATATATCCCATCGCAAGTCTCTGCTTCATGCTCTCAGAAAACTCAGTCTCTGTAAGCTTTCCCTGCTCTGTACATCTGGTCAGCTCATCGAAGAAAATAAGGCTGTCCGATGGCTTAAAATAATCCAAAAGCCCGACTCTCTCGTCAAAAAAGTACGACAAAAAAGCATCCATGCCTGCATACATGGACAGCTCTCCCCACTCCTCGGTAAGCTCGTCTGCCATCACAGTCACTCTGTGGGCTTCCTCTGTCTTCATCTGCTTTCTAAGCTTGTCAGACACCCTCTTTGCCTCTGCCTTAAGCTTTTCAATTCCCCCGGCCTTTTCCTCATCACTAAGTACAAGCTCTGCCGCCGGATATATGCTCACCCGGTCAATATTTTCAATGGATTTCTGGCTCTCGCAGTCAAAATATCTGATGGTGTCTATCTCGTCTCCCCACAGCTCGATTCGGATAGGATTCTCCTCCGTCAGCGGAAAAACATCAAGAATACCACCCCTGACAGAAAACTGTCCCATCGTCTGGACCTGATACTCTTTTTCATAGCCCATTCTGATAAGAGCAGCCTGAATTTCCTTCAAATCCAAAAGCTGTCCCTGCTCAAGTGTAAGCACATTTTCCCACATCTTTTCTATCGGCGCCATCGTATTCATCAGCGCGTCAAAGGTGGTCACAAGTGTCACTCTCTCCTGCTCACGGATAGCCTTCAAAGCCCTGATACGCTCTGCTGTCAGGAGATTGCCCCTGATATCCGACTGGTAAAAAAGCACATCCTTTGATGGATAATACACCACCTCTTTGTCAAAAAAACTGTACTCATCGTACAGTTCCTTCGCTTTCTGCTCTCCAAAGGTCACAATAAGCTTGTTTTTCCTGTGACCTCCAAAGGCATATATCATCTGTGATTTTTGCGCATCTATGCATCCCGTGACAGATATAAGTCCGGACGATTTTTCTGCCGTTTTTGTCATCTCCTCAAAGCCCGCAAGGGAAAGGAGTGGCTCTGTAAATGCTTTCACTTTCAATTCTCCATTTCTGTCTGTTCAAAATCACCTTGTCGATTTCCAGCTAGTTATATATGTTCATAGCCTTATCCGTCTCGCCCTGCATCATAAGAACTGCTGCATCCATCGCATGACCTATAGCTTCCTCCACCTTTGCCCTGTCCTCAGAACTGAAACGCCCGAGCACATGGTCAGCAAGATCCCAGCCCTGCGGCTTCTCTCCAACACCGACCTTGATACGGCTGAAGCCCTGTGTGCCGGTCATTGCAATGATGCTCTTAATCCCGTTGTGACCGCCGGCGCTGCCCTTTTTGCGGATACGGATACGCCCCGGCTCGAGCGAAATATCATCAAAAATAACAATCATTTCCTCATCCGGATCAAGCTTATAAAAATTCATCACCTCAGCAACAGACTCACCGCTTAGGTTCATGTATGTCTGCGGCTTCACAAGCAGCACCTTCATGCCCTCAATCACTCCGCTTCCACAGAGCGCCTTGTGCTTTTTGTCTGTCACACTTATATTATATTTATCCGCAAGCGCATCTATCACATCAAATCCGATATTGTGTCTTGTGTGCTCATATTTTTTGTCAGGATTTCCAAGTCCTACTATAACGTACATCGTTTATCCTTTCTCTTTCTCATATCATTTACAATTCAAAATAAAACAAATACTGCTGGATAATTCCCGCCACACCCTTGTAGCGCTCAAAATCAAAACCGTCACTATAATATTTGTCCAAAAGCTGCTTTACATGCGTATCTATCGGAAATGCATCCACATGATGCAAACCGAAAAGACATATGCAGTTCGCCACCTTTTTGCCAATTCCTTTGCGAGAAAGCAGGCTTTCCATCGCCTCATCATAGCTCATTTTGCGCAGATTATCAAGCCAGTCAGGATTATTAGCACCATACTCATATATTTCCTTCAGATACGGTGCCCTATAGCCAAAGCCCATGCTCCTGTCATCAAATACCTCATCCGGTACCTCAAGAGGCTTTGGAAATGTATACAGTTCTTCCCCCTCTGCACTGCCGTCTATTTTATGTCCGCATCTCCTGCAAAGTAAATCCACACTGTTTGTGATTCGCTTTATGTTATTATTCTGGGAAATCATAAAAGTAACAATCATCTCCCACAAATCCTGCCTTAAAATGCGCACACCACTGCCATATGCATATGCCTCCTTCAGATGCGCGTCATCTCCGTCTGCTATAAGCTTTGCAATCCCCGCATAATCCGTATCCATATCCAGATAGCTTTTCCATATATTGTTCCAGTCTGCCTCATCACAGTCCAGCTCAAACTCATTCCCGTCCTGCTTAATCCGAAGTGCCCTGTCAAATGCCACTACCGTGTATTCGTTTTCTCCTGTGTTCTTCCATCTGAAGCACTGACCACTGTCAGCAATCTGTTTTAAATCCAGATTATCTATTTTCGTCTTGTACATATCTGTTTGTCCATCCTCTTTTATTGTAGCTATACTCTAAAAAGCCGGTCTTTCTGTGGCTTATTGTACCACGGATAGACCGGTTTGTGTGAAATATATTTGGATTATTATACCAGCTCAGGAATTTTATATCCCGCCTTGCTCATCGCTTTTTCAAAGTTATTGTTTGATTTTATGCATTCTCAATCTCTGTCTTATACTTTTCAAGAATCATATTCTGGATCTTCTCGCGTGTGGCAGAGTTAATCGGATGGGCTATATCCCTGTACTCGCCATCGTTTGCCTTACGGCTTGGCATGGCGATGAAAAGTTCCTTTTCTCCTTCGATTACCTTGATGTCATGTACCACGAATTCATCATCGATTGTAATTGACACAACCGCCTTCATCTTGCCTTCCTTTTCTACCTTACGAATTCTGATGTCTGTAATCTGCATATTTTTGTCCCCCTGGTCTGTTTTTAAATTACATATCTTACATTTTTTTCTTTTACTATTCTGACTCCATCCTCACCACAGTAGTATGTGTTTGGACTGATGGTTCCGCGACTCTCTACGATGCAATTCTCAAGGTGCACATTGTCGTCTATGTAGACATCATTGAGTATCACGCAGTTCTTCACTGTGGTGTTTTTGCCCACAAATACCTGCTTGAAAAGCACCGAATCCTCCACTCTGCCGTTTATGATACAGCCACTTGATACGAGGCTGTTTGAAATGTCTGATCCCGGATTAAACTTGGCCGGTGGCAGGTCGTCCACCTTTGAACAGATTGTCGGCTCCTCCCTGAAGAAATAGCTTCTGACGTCAGGTCTTAAGAAATCCATATTGGTCTTGAAGTATGCATCAATATCGGCGATATTGTTCCAATATGAATTTATCTTGTAGCCATATATTTTCTTTACATTTTTGTAGCGCACGAGGATATCATTTACGAAATCGAATCTGTTTTCCTCAGCTGCTGCCTCCAAAAGCTCTATGAGCTGTCGTCTTCTGATGACATAGATACCTGTGGAAATGGTATTGGATGAAGCCTCGATCGGCTTTTCATCAAACTCTGTGATTCTTGACTCCTCGTCCATGCGTACCACACCAAAACGGCTGACATCATCGTTGTACATCATGTCCTTGCATACCACTGTAATGTCTGATTTTTTCTCGATGTGAAAATCAAGCACTCTGTTGAAATCCAGCTTGTATACACAGTCACCGCTGCTGATGATGACATATGGCTCATGGCGTCTCTTGAGAAAATCAATATTCTGATACATCGCATCTGCCGTACCCCTGTACCAGTCACTGTTGTCCGCTGTGACTGTAGGTGTAAAGAGGAATAATCCTCCCTGCTTTCTGCCAAAATTCCACCATTTTGATGAGCTTAAATGCTCATTCAGTGAGCGTGCATTATATTGTGTCAATATCGCAACTGTCTGTATATATGAGTTTGACATGCTGCTGAGTGAAAAATCTATAGCCCTGAAGCTGCCTGCTATCGGCAGGGCCGGTACTGCTCGTTTTGCAGTCAGTTCCTTCATCCTATTATTGTTGCCGCCGGCCAAAATTATTCCTATTGCCTTCATTTTCCGTCACCTGCCTTGATAATAACTTCTCCGCCCTCAAGCACACCATCTTTGTAATCCTCTTCGTATGTAACACCGGAGATTGCTGTATTTTTGCCTATCTTTACCCCGTCCGGTATCACAGAATCTTCTCCTATAGTGACAAGCCCAAATGAGTATATGCTCTCATTTAATACGTTCGGCTTCTCCTGTCCGAAGCCAAGTGTCACATTGTCGCCCACCTTGCAATTTTCGGCAATAATGGACTTGTCTATCGTGACATTGGAGCCTATCTCCGTGTCACGCATGATGATGGAATCACGTATTACTGCGCCTCTTCCAATCTTGACGTTGGCACCTATAACAGAATGCTCCACATGACCATAGCATTCACAGCCCTCACCCATGATGCTTCGCTCCACATGACCTCCTTTGGCTATATAAAGTGGCTCGATTGCATCGTTCCTTGTGTAAATCTTCCAATACTCCTCGTACAGGTTGAACTCCGGAATGATGTCCACAAGCTCCATATTGGCCTCCCAGTATGAGCCCAGTGTACCTACGTCCTTCCAGTATCCGTTGAACTCGTATGCAAACATACGTCTGTCGTTTTCAAAGCAGTATGGTATGACATGCTTGCCAAAATCACAGTTTTCCTGATCCTTTAGTGCAAGTAAGGCTTCCTTTAGCACCGGCCATGAGAATATGTAAATGCCCATTGATGCGAGATTGCTACGCGGATGAACCGGCTTTTCCTCAAATGCATTGATGCGCTTATCATCATCGGCTATAACGATACCAAATCGGCTGGCCTCCTCGATAGGCACCGGCATTGTTGCTATGGTCACATCTGCATTGTTTTCCTTGTGGAAATCAAGCATCACCTCATAGTCCATCTTGTAAATATGGTCTCCTGACAGTATCAACACATAGTCCGGGTTGTAACTGTCTATATACCTCATATTCTGGTAGATTGCATTGGCTGTACCTGTGTACCACTCGCTGTTGCCGCTCTTCTCATAAGGAGGCAGTATTGCCACTCCTCCGTTATTCCTGTCGAGGTCCCACGGAATACCTATTCCGATGTGGCTGTTAAGTCTGAGTGGCTGATACTGTGTAAGTACCCCCACTGTATCAATGCCTGAATTGATACAGTTGCTAAGCGGAAAATCTATGATTCTGTACTTTCCACCAAACGAAACTGCCGGTTTTGCTACGTTCGCTGTCAGAACACCAAGTCTGCTGCCTTGACCGCCTGCTAAAAGCATGGCTATCATTTCTTTCTTAATCACGTTATCACTCCTCGTCTGTCCTAATTTTTGTTGTGCCCATCCGGTCCCCACCACTAGTTTCTGTAATAACCGTATCTGTAATGCTTCTATAATAAATCACAATTGTTTCCATATAAATTATAGTTGCCGCTGCATAAATTGCAGTTACTGCCATATACTTTAAACCCATCAAATTCATATGGTCCGGATGAATTATTTTTATAAAAAAAATTATACCACAGCCGCATTATCACTTCAACATTTTTCACAAAATCAAATAATATTTTTCTTTTTTTTTGACATTTTGCACAAGTGTCATTTATCGTATATCTGTTTAACCTGCAAGGGTTCTTATCATTTGAAAGTCATGCCTGCTTTCACCTTATTTTTCCTTTGCAAATACTGTATTTAGTTGTATAATTAATATAAAGTAACTATTCAGAACAAGAAAATCTGTCGCTTACATGCAATCATGACGCATCGGCTTTTTGTTCTCAGCAGTTCTTAATAGTTACAATATAAATTATAATAAATCAGGCAGGTAAAATAAATGTATAAAATAGATTTCAGCAAACCAATACACATCCATTTCATAGGCATCGGCGGTATCAGCATGAGCGGTCTCGCAGAGATTCTGCATGAGGAGGGCTTTACCATTTCCGGCTCCGATTCAAAGGAATCAGACCTCACAAAAACTCTTGCTGCCAAGGGCATAAAAGTCATATATGGTCAGAGCGCAGACAATATCACCTCCGATATCGACCTGGTGGTTTACACTGCTGCTATCCACGAAAGCAATCCTGAGTTTGCCGCAGCAAAAGCAGCCGGTATTCCAATGCTTACCAGAGCCGAGCTTCTCGGACAGATTATGGACAATTACGATTATTCTATCGCTGTAGCCGGCACACACGGCAAGACTACCACCACATCCATGATCAGTGAGATTCTTCTCGCCGCTCAGACAGATCCTACCATTTCCGTAGGAGGTATTTTGTCATCTATCCACGGCAATCTGCGTGTGGGCGATTCAGAGTACTTCATCTCTGAGGCGTGTGAGTACACAAACAGCTTTTTGAATTTCAGACCACGCTACAGTATTATTTTAAATATTGAGGCTGAGCATCTGGATTTCTTCAAGGATATCAACGACATCAGGCATTCCTTCCGCGAGTATGCATCAAACACTCTCGCAGGCGGTGCTACCATCATCAATGGTGAAATTGACCGCTATGAAGAGATTGTCGCAGGTCTTCCTCAGAAGATTATCACCTATGGCTTTGATTCAAAATATGATTTCTATCCGGAAAATATAACCTATGACGATAAAGCTTGTGCATCTTTTACAGCTATGAGACAGGGTAGTCCACTTTTCGACGTAAAACTATCTGTTCCGGGCGCTCACAATGTAAGCAATGCGCTCGCAGCCATAGCTTTATCCACCACACTCGGTCTTGATGAGGAGTCTATCCTCACAGGCCTCGACAAATTTGGCGGTGCTGACAGACGTTTCCAGTACAAGGGCAAGGTAAACGGCGTCACAATCATTGATGACTACGCTCACCATCCAACCGAGATCCGTGCAACACTGACAGCTGCACAAAAATATCCACATGACAGGCTTGTCCTTTGCTTCCAGCCACATACCTATTCCAGAACCAAGGCATTCTTAAATGATTTTGCCGATGTTCTTTCAATGGCAGATGTTGTGGTGCTAGCTGATATCTATGCTGCTCGTGAGCAGAACACCTATGGCATTTCATCTAAGGACATCCTTGATTTATTGCTCGAAAAAGGTGTGAATGCGCACTATTTCCCATCATTTGAGGAAATCGAGAAATTTTTATCAGAAAATTGTGTAAACGGCGACCTGTTGATAACAATGGGTGCCGGAAATGTAGTAGAAATCGGCGAAGACCTGCTTAAGAAATAAGTTATCCACGTTATCCACATACAAAATGTTAACAACTCTCATTTTGTGTGTGGATTTTTTAAATAATTTTCAACAGCTTATATACCCTGTGATACATTGATTTTTCAATTATTTTACATAGTTATCCACATTATCCACATTTTTTTGTGGATTCAGAAAGCCCGAGTTTACAAGGCTTGTAGCACTTTTACCATCTTCACACGGTTAAAATATTGTGCTATAATTGCTCACAGGTTAAGCGAAAGAGAGTTTTTTATATGACAGCGATAAACATTAGCAGTGACATAGCAACATCATTCACTACTGTGTCAGATATTTTTATAGATCAATACATGCCAAAGGCAAACGGTGAGTTTGTCAAGGTATACCTTTATCTGCTCCGTGCGACAGGCTCCGGGGCAGGCATAGCAACTATTTCAGAGATTGCCGATCATTTCAGCAATACTGAGGCCGACATCATACGTGCTCTCAATTACTGGGCCTCTGAGGGCATTTTACAGTTGCAATCCGGCGCTGATGGCCAGATTATGGGAATCAGCCTCTGCAGTCTTTCTGTATCCGGTATGCAGGCTGCTCAGAGTAATATACAAAGCGCTGTGGCTGATAATGCCGCGCAGAATAATTTGCAAAACGGCGTGGTTAATAATGCTGCACAGAATATTTCTACCGCGAATATTCGGATGCAGGATTCTGTTGTGGAAAAGCTTAAGAGCCAGACTCCTGACAAGCCTGCTTCTTCACAGAAGGAATACACACTTGATGAGATTAAGGAGTTTAGAAAGAATCCTGACATTTCAGAGCTTTTCTTTATTATAGAGACATATCTGAAGCATACGCTTTCATCCACAGACACCAATATGGTGCTCTACTGGCTGGACGAGCTTCATTTTTCTACAGACCTGGTGGAGTATCTCGTGGAGTATTGCATTACCAAGGGTCACTCAAGCCTTCGTTACATGAACAAGGTCGCTCTCGGCTGGGCCGATGCCGGCATAAAGACCGTAGACCAGGCAAAGGACGATGCAGCCGCTCACTCACAGATTTACTATTCTGTAATGAAGGCTCTAGGCATCACAGGCCGCAATCTGGTTGACTCTGAGGTGTCACTCATCAACAAATGGGTCGGCGAATACGGTTTCGATATAGAGCTTGTAAAGGCCGCCTGCAGTAAAACTATTTCAGCTATCCAGAAGCCAAGCTTCGAGTACACAGACTCGATACTCGCGAACTGGAGGAAAAAGGATGTACATACATTAAAGGATGTTGAAGTGCTTGATGCCAACTTTGCCAAGGCCAATAAAGCCTCTGCTACCGGCTCATCACAGAGTACAAATGCTGCAAACGGTTCCTCAAAACCAAAAAGTAATAATTCAAGTTCCAAGAATAAATTTAACAACTTCAATCAGCGCAACAATGATTACGACAAGCTGGAGAAGCTGTTTCTCAATTCTACGGTATGATTTAAGCTACATGATTTCAATTATATAATTTAACTTGTATGATTTCTGTTGCGCAATTTAGTTATATGATTTTTCAAGTTAGATTTACACATCCCAAGGAGGGTATATGGCACTTACCAATGCTCAATATGATGAGATAATGCGAGGCTACGATAAACGCCAGCTTCAGAACAAATACATACATGACAAGCGTATTGAGGAAGCCTATCGCAAGGCGCCCCGCCTCAGGGAGATTGACTCAGAGATTGCATCCGCATCTGTCAGGCAGGCGTACAGGCTTATGGACGGCGATGAGAATGCTCTTGCCGCTTTACGCCTTGCAATCGATGACTATAAGGAGGAGCGTGCTGCACTGCTATCCACACTCGGATATCCGCTTGATTATTTTGAGCCTATTTACACCTGTCCAGATTGCCACGATACAGGATACATAAACGGTCAGAAATGTCATTGTTTCAAGCAGGCTATTATCAATACCGTTTATTCGCAGTCCAATATCAGGGAGATTTTGTCTCGTGAGAATTTTTCCACGCTCTCATTTGATTATTACTCAGATGAGCAGAAAAATCCTGCGACAGGGTTGTCTGCGCTCGCCACAGCAAAACTTGCCGTGACGAACTGTCATGATTTTATAGATAATTTTGAAAACAAACCTAAAAACATATTTTTCTACGGTAATACCGGTGTCGGAAAGACTTTTTTATCTAATTGCATTGCAAAAGAGCTTTTAGATGCAGGTTACTCCGTAATTTACTTTACAGCATTCCAATTATTTGATATATTAAGCAAAGGTGTGTTTGAAAAGGATGCAGATGCCATCGCAGCGCACCAGAATATATTCGACTGTGATTTACTTATCATAGACGATCTCGGAACCGAGCTTTCCAACTCATTTACCACATCACAGCTTTTCCTTTGTGTAAATGAGCGTATACTGCGCCGGAAATCTACTATTATTTCCACTAATCTGAATCTGGAGCAGATAGCAGAGATTTACTCCGAGAGAACACTTTCAAGAATTTCAAGCAATTATAGTTTTATCAAGCTCTTTGGAGATGACATACGAATTAAAAAGCGTCTTTCCAAATAACGCTTTTTATATTATATATTTAGTTTATTTATTATATGGTTATATGGAGGAATAACAATGCCAAACGATGAGAGAATTTTGGAGACTATGCCAACCGGTACACTTGGACTTGTTGCAACCGACAGTTGTATAGGTCTTGCCCAGAAGGTAGATGCATACTTACAGGGCTGGAGAGAGCACAGAGAGCACCAGCATGCTAACGAGAGTGCTTTCAAGGACTACTACAAAAACAGCTACATTATCAAGCCTTCTACACCTAGATTCGGTTCTGGCGAGGCTAAATGTGTTATCAACCAGTCTGTTCGTGGTTATGATCTGTACATCATGGTAGATGTAACTAACTACAGTCTTACCTACACAGTATGCGGTCAGACAAACCACATGTCACCTGATGACCACTATGCTGACTTAAAGCGTGTTATCGCTGCAGCCGGCGGAAAAGCAAGAAGAATAACAGTTATCATGCCTTTCCTTTATGAGAGCCGTCAGCACAGACGTACAGGCCGTGAGTCTCTTGACTGTCCATTGGCTCTTCAGGAGCTTATCAACATGGGTGTAGACAATATCATCACCTTCGATGCTCATGACCCTCGTGTGGTAAATGCTATTCCTCTGAACGGTTTTGAGAATGTAATGCCTTCTTACCAGTTCATCAAGGGTATCTTAAAGAACGTAAAGGATATCACTATTGATGCTGACCATCTTATGATTATCTCTCCTGATGAGGGCGCTACAAACCGTGCTATCTACCTTGCAAACGTACTCGGAGTAGACATGGGTATGTTCTACAAACGTCGTGATTACAGCCGTATCGTTGACGGACGTAACCCTATCGTTGCTCATGAGTTTCTCGGAACAAATGTGGAGGGTAAGGATGTTCTTATCATCGATGATATGATTTCTTCCGGCGAGAGTATGATAGATACAGCAAGGGAGCTCAAGAAGCGTAAAGCTAACAGAATCTTTGTTGTTTCTACATTCGGTCTCTTCACAAACGGCTTTGCTTCATTTGACAAAGCATACGAGGAGGGTCTCATCTACAGAGTAGTTACAACAAACCTTATCTACCAGTCACCGGAACTTCTCTCTAAGGAGTACTATATCAGCTGTGACATGAGCAAATACATCGCATACCTCATTGATACATTAAACCACGACTGTTCTATCAGTGATCTTCTCTCACCATATGACAGAATCAAGAAGTGTGTTCAGAAGTACAATGACGAGCAGGCTGCAGCAAAGAATAAATAATTAATCGTATTTAAAAAAAGCCGTGTGAAATTAATATGTACCCCTTTTACTGGATATCCAGTGAAGGGGGTATTTTTATGCGTTGCAGTTACAAATTCAAACCAAAGGCAGTCGAACTATACATGCAAATAAGACGCATCAATTTTTCTCAATAGATTAGAATAATTACTCTAGAAATAAAAAACCAGAGAAGTGAGTGTCATTCACTCAAATCTCTGGTTTTATTTAGTCTAAGATTTATACCGATTAAATATTAAACTAACTCAAGGAGAACCTCTAAAGCTCCGTCACCTTTACGCTGTCCAATCTTAACGATTCTTGTGTAACCACCGTTACGATCAGCATACTTAGGAGCGATCTCATCGAATAACTTGTTTGTTACATCGATAGTCTTTGTTCCCTTCTTTGTGCCGTCAGACTCTTTAGCTGTGTAAAGAACCTTGAGCATCTGTCTTCTGGCATGAAGACGTGAAGCAGAATCCTTCTTGATCTTCTTCTCTACTTCGTCATAAACAGTAACTTTCTTTCCGTCTACAACCTCTTTTACTCTCTTGCCATCTTTGTCCTTGCGGGCAACCTTAGCTGTTACAGTAACCTCTTCGAAGTTGTCTTTCTCTTTTACTGCTAATGCGATAAGACCCTCAGCGATCTTACGAACCTCTTTAGCCTTAGCCTCTGTAGTAACGATCTTTCCGTTAACAAGAAGCTGTGTAACCTGACCTCTGAGTAAAGCCTTTCTCTGGCTTGATGTTCTGCTTAACTTACGATATTTTGCCATTTTAATTTCCTCCATTTGTGGGACATCCGGTCACGCTCTTCGGTCTTACTGCCAGACATCGTATCTTGTTGTGATAAAGCATTGCCTTATTTCAAAAAGCAAATGCTCAAATCAGTTGCCACTCATGTATCAGACACGGTCACGCTCTTTGGTCTTACTGACCCTGCCGCTATGAGTTTTGTCACACATAAACATAAATATGATATTTAAAATTTATATATGACCAATTTATTTAGAAGAATCAGTGCAAGGATTATTCGAATGAATTATTCCTCAGTCTGATTTAACTCTAAACCTAATTCTTTTAATTTTGCTAAAACTTCCTCTAAAGACTTGCGACCAAGGTTACGAACCTTCATCATGTCCTCAGGTGTTCTATTGATAAGCTCTGCAACAGTGTTGATTCCTGCACGCTTTAAGCAGTTGTATGAACGAACTGAAAGCTCAAGCTCATCGATGTTCATCTCAAGAACCTTCTCCTGAGCATCGTTTTCCTTCTCGACCATAACGTCAACCTGCTGTGCTGCCTCTGAAAGATCGATGAACAGATTTAAGTGCTCACTTAATACCTTAGCTGCAAGACTAACTGCCTCGTCAGGCTCCAATGCACCATTTGTAAATACATCTAATGTAAGCTTATCATAATCTGTAACCTGACCTACACGGGTATTCTCTACAGTAAGGTTAACACGCTCAACAGGAGTGTAGATTGAATCTACAGCAAGAACTCCGATTGGTGTATCCTCGTTCTTGTTCTTCTCTGCTCCGACATAACCTCTGCCGTTTGTGATTGTAAGCTCCATGTAAAGCTTAGAATCTGCACCACCATTCAAGTGTGCAATCTCTAACTCAGGATTCAAAATCTCGATATCTGAATCAACCTGAATATCGGCTGCTGTAACAACGCCTTCACCTTCGAATTCGATATATGCAACCTTTGGTTCATTTGTAGAACTATTATTGCGAATTGCAAGGTTCTTGATATTCATGATGATTTCTGTAACATCTTCCTTAACACCAGGAATAGAGCTGAATTCATGTAAAACACCATCAATCTTGACCTGGCTTACTGCAGCGCCCGGTAAAGAAGAAAGCATGATACGTCTTAAAGAGTTTCCAAGTGTTGTACCGTAACCTCTCTCTAATGGCTCTACAACAAATCTGCCATATGTCTTGTCTTCTGAAATTTCTGCGATTTCAATTTTTGGTTTTTCAAAATCGAACACTTCAAATTCCCTCCTTCTCGGGTATCGTTGTTATATGTTATCAAAGAGTGGATAAGCCGGGAAATAAATCCCCGGCAAATCAACCTAATTTTACTTAGAATATAACTCGACGATGAGCATCTCATCTACAGGAACATCAATCTGCTCACGTGTAGGTAAGTCTTTTACAGTTCCCTGTAATTTCTCAGCATCTACGTCTAACCACTCAGGAACGATTCTTCCGCCAGCTACCTCGACGATATCTTTCATTCTCTGAGTATTCTTTTTGCTCTCTTTAATTTCGATAACATCGCCAGCCTTTACAAGGTATGAAGGGATGTTAACAACTTTTCCGTTTACTGTAACGAACTTGTGATCAACGATCTGTCTAGCTTCTTTTCTTGTTCT
>ERZ1106919.1670-NODE-1670-length-13840-cov-10.745230_pt1 | contig 13840 bp, 9 predicted proteins | sample MGYA00403654_ERZ1106919 | MGnify/ENA primary metagenome ERZ1106919 (study PRJEB35170, sample SAMEA104062450) | human gut metagenome | biome: human gut; feature: human-associated habitat; material: faeces | place: Denmark | collected 2012-10-08 ... | reverse complement strand
ATCTGGACAATTTGCTGGATTCAATGAATAAGCTGCAGGATACAGATACGAAGATGTCTGGGGCTGATCAGGATGAATTCCTCAAAAAGTTTGAGGACGAGCTTGAAAATGAGACATATGATGAGTATCTGTCGAACTTTGAAAAGGAACTTGAGAGGGAAAATGAGCAGGCCAAGGGTCAGGCTCTTAATGTACAGACTCCGGCTCCTGATGACAAGGATGCTTCACTTGATGATATGCTCACTGAGTTTGACCGCAGGATGAAGGAACAGGAGACTCAGGGAGATAAACAGGAAAACAAAGCAGACAATAATCTAAGCGATGCGGTATTTAATTTTACACCGGCAGATTCTGGGATAGAGATGATGGATGCAAACATGCCGGAAATGGCTGAGAATCCCAAACAGGAGGAGACTCCGGAGAGTATAATAACAAATGAACCTCAGATGGTTGAAGAAATAGGAGAGCCGGATTTGGCAGGAAATGCATCAAAGGATATACTTGACATACTGGGTAGTGATGGTCTGGATAATATCGGTGATCTGCTTGAAGGAAAAACCGGTGAGACAGGGGCTGATATAGATGATTATGCAAGCAGCCAGATGAAAGTGCACGAGACGGCTGATGCAGCAGTTGATGCACAAGATACTGAAAAAAAGAGCCTTTTAAAAAGAATAATATCATTTTTTACAAAAGAGCCGCAGTCAGATGATGTCACAGATATACAGAGCACAGCAGAAGGTGCAGAAACTGACGCAAAGACACTCTCAGATGAGAATAAGCAGATACTTGAAGCGCTGGATGCTGACGGAGAGCTAAACGAAGCCACAGATAAGCCAAAGAAGGGCAAAAAGCCTAAAAAAGAAAAGAAGCCAAAAAAACCTAAAAAAGAAAAAAAGCCAAAGGCTCCAAAGGAAAAGAAGGAACGCATTGGATGGGAGAAGGGACCTAAGCTTCCTAAGGGACCTGTTATAGTAATCTGGGTATTTGTTATGTCGATAGTTGTGTTTGTTCTCATATGCACCTTTTTGCTCGGAAACAACTCCAAAGTGACTGATGCTCAGAATACGTACAATCAGGCAATAGCTGATCTGGGACAGAATAAAGCTGATTCAATAGAACTGTATACAAAGGCCTACAGCAGGCTGAGCGGCTTGAAGCTTTCGGGTGACGATAAGCAGTTGTACAATAAGCTGTCGGTGCTTGCATCAGTGTCAGGTAAGTATGATGCCTATAAGAGCTTTAGCGATTCAGGCTATGTAACCATGGCAGCGGATTCCTTAGTATGTGCGGCAGGACGATGTGCTGTAAATGCAGACAATGCAAAGGAATACGGATGTGAGCTGCAGCTTGAGCAGCTTAAAAACATTATTTCTGATACCCTGAGCAGTCAGTATGGCTTATCATATGATGATGCCATTGCTCTATATAATATAGATGATAGAGATGACTATACACTGGCACTGACACAGAAATTAAATGAATTAGGCATTAAAGAGGAGACAAAATGATATGATAGCAATCATCGATTATGGAGCAGGCAATCTGCGAAGTGTGGAAAAGGCTCTTACAGCTATAGGCGAGGAGAGTATTGTGACCAGAGACAGGCATGAGATTTTAAATGCCGATAAGGTAATACTTCCCGGAGTAGGAGCTTTTGGAGATGCAATGGATTCGCTAAAAAAATACGAGCTGGACAAGGTGATTCACGAGGTATGTGACATGGACAAGCCATTTCTTGGCATATGCCTGGGTCTTCAGCTATTATTTGAGGGAAGCGATGAGAGTCAGGGCGTTGAGGGTCTTCATGTGCTTGACGGACAGATACTTCGCATACCTGATAAGGAGGGACTTAAAATACCTCACATAGGCTGGAATTCACTTGATTTACAGAACAATGGAAGGCTGTTTAAAGGTCTTTCAGAGCATCCGTATGTATATTTTGTGCATTCGTACTATCTGAAAGCCACTGATGAAGCAATTGTCACAGCAACGACAGAGTACAGTACACACATTCATGCGTCTGTAGAGAAAAATAATGTGTTCGCCTGCCAGTTCCATCCGGAAAAGAGCAGCACAGTCGGACTTTCGATACTTAAAAATTTTGCAGGGATAAGGGAGGCATAATATGTTTACGAAGAGAATAATCCCATGTCTGGATGTGAATAATGGACGTGTTGTGAAGGGCATAAACTTTGTCAATTTAAGAGATGCAGGTGACCCGGTTGAGATTGCGGCTGCTTATGATAAGGCAGGTGCAGATGAGGTGGTTTTTCTGGATATTACGGCTTCAAGCGACAACAGAAATACTGTTGTGGATATGGTCAGAAAAGTTGCTGAAAAGGTGTTTATACCGTTCACTGTGGGCGGCGGCATCAGAACAGTCGATGATTTTAAGGCGCTGCTTAGAGAGGGTGCGGACAAGATTTCAATAAATTCAAGTGCCATAAACACACCGCGGCTTATCAGTGACGCTGCGGATAAGTTTGGCAGCCAGTGTGTGGTTGTGGCAATCGATGCAAGGCGTCGTGCTGACGGAAGCGGCTGGAATGTATACAAGAACGGAGGCCGCATAGATACAGGCCTTGATGCCATTGAATGGGCTGTTAAGGCAAATGAGCTTGGAGCGGGAGAAATCCTTCTTACAAGCATGGATTGTGACGGCACAAAGGATGGCTACGATATCGAGCTTACAAGGCTTATTGCCGATAACGTTTCTGTTCCGGTTATCGCATCGGGCGGTGCAGGCACAAAGGAGCATTTTTACGAGGCTCTGACAGATGGAAAGGCGGACGCAGCGCTTGCAGCTTCACTTTTCCACTACAAGGAGCTTGAAATTATGGATTTAAAGAATTATCTGGCAGATAAAGGTGTGTCGGTCAGAAGATAGGCGGTAGATTGAGATTATGAGTATGCTTGACGGCGAGTGGGCAAAGGCTGTGGGAGCCGAGTTTAAAAAACCGTATTACAGGGATTTGTACAATTTTGTGAGAGATGAATATGCCACACATGTGGTATATCCTCCGGCAGATGATATATTTAATGCCATGCATTTTACACCACTTAACAAGGTAAAGGTACTCATCCTCGGGCAGGATCCGTACCATAATGTCAATCAGGCACATGGATTGTCGTTTTCTGTGCTTCCGTCTCAGAAGGATATTCCACCATCACTGCAGAATATCTACAAGGAGCTTAATGATGATCTGGGGTGTGATATCCCCAATAACGGATACCTGAAGAAATGGGCTGACCAGGGTGTTTTACTTTTGAATACGGTACTCACCGTCAGGGCTCATCAGGCCAACTCGCATCAGGGACACGGCTGGGAGAAGTTCACGGATGCAATCATAGAGGCTGTAAATGAGCAGGACAGACCTATAGTGTATATGCTCTGGGGGCGCCCGGCACAGTCGAAGATTCCTATGCTTACAAATCCAAAGCATCTGATATTGACAGCACCGCATCCAAGTCCGCTGTCGGCTTACAGAGGCTTTTTTGGATGCAAGCATTTTAGTAAAGCCAATGAGTTTCTTAAGGAGCATGGAGTGGAGCCTGTTGACTGGCAGATAGAGGATATATAAAGGATGACAATACCGGCTCATATGTTAGTAATACCGGGCTGGGCGATACCGGCAGATATTATCTTGACATAGATTGGAAAAGCGTCTATATTAAAGATATATAGAAAGTAACGGATTACATGATTATCAAAGGAGTGATACTATGAGAGGAATTGGAATGTGGGATTCGTCATCCATATCCACACTGTTTTCCGGCTTTAGCAGCAGTAGAAGCAGCAATGCAGCATCGTCTTTTATTGCAAACATGGATATGACTACATATAGCGGCATTAGAAGTGGCAGCTATTTTAAGCTTCTCAAGTCATATTATGGAAATAACCTTAATTCAAAGGCCCAGTCTCTTGTCTCATCATCTGTTTCTACATCTAAGGATTCAGCGAAGACACTTGCGTCCATTGAGTCGGAGTCAGAGGACATGGTAAAGTCGGCGCAGGCTCTTTACAAAAACAGCCGCAAGGACGATACAGATGCTACGTACAAGAAGGTGTCAGCTTTTGTGTCTGATTACAACAGCCTCATTAATGCTGCGGATGATTCCGAGACAAAGCAGATTTCGAGAAATCTTGAGTCTATGAAGTCACTTACAGATATCAATTCAAAGTCGCTTGCGAAGGTGGGAATCACAGTGGATTCCAAGTCCGGCAAGCTGTCTGTTGACGAGGATACATTTAAAAAGGCTGATTCGACTAAGGTTGATGCACTTTTTAAGGGGAATGGCTCTTATGCTTACGCAGTGGCAAGCAAGGCTTCAATGCTTGAGTATGCCGCAAAGAATGAGGCAGAAAAGACTAACACGTATGGCGCCAATGGAAGGTATACACAGGCCTATAACAGTGGATATAATTATAATATGTTTTTATAGTCAAAGACAGGCAGGGAATCACCCACCTTACTTTACGGCTTAATAAAAGAAGCATCCCGGATTGGGATGCTTCTTTTTAATTAATTAGCGTTTAGTTGTCTTTTTCATCGTCCTCGCTCATTGAGTAGACCTGACGCTTACGTGCCATCTCATCGCTATCAAGATATTCGTCGTAGGTTGTGATCTTGTCGATCATTGAACCGTTTGGCAGGAATTCTATGATTCGGTTGGCGGTTGTCTGGACTACCTGGTGGTCACGGCAGGCAAAGAGGATTACTCCAGGGAATTTTATCATTCCGTTGTTTAATGCTGTGATTGACTCCATGTCGAGGTGGTCTGTAGGCTCATCGAACATGAGTACATTGCTTCCCATGATCATCATGCGGGATAGCAGTACACGAACCTTTTCTCCTCCGGAGAGTACACGCATTTTCTTTACTCCATCCTCACCGGCAAAGAGCATACGGCCAAGGAAACCTCGCACATATGTGGCGTCCTTGATTTCTGAGTACTGTGTGAGCCAGTCAACGATGAGCTCATCAGTATCAAAGATTGCGGTATTGTCCTTTGGAAAGTATGACTGGCTGGTTGTGACACCCCATTTATATGAGCCCTCGTCAGGTTCAAGCTCTCCGGCAAGGATTTTAAACATAGTTGTTTTTGCAAGCTCATTTCCTCCGACAAATGCAATTTTGTCATCGTGGTTAACAGTGAATGAGATATTGTCAAGTACCTTTACGCCGTCGATGGTTTTTGAGATGCCCTCGACAAAGAGCACATCGTTTCCAATTTCACGCTCAGGACGGAAATCAATGTATGGATATTTACGACTTGATGGACGTATTTCATCAAGCTGGATCTTTTCGAGGGCACGCTTTCTTGATGTAGCCTGCTTTGATTTAGAGGCATTGGCAGAGAAACGCTGGATAAATTCCTGCAGCTCCTTGATCTTTTCCTCTTTCTTTTTGTTTGCTTCCTTCATCTGACGGACAATAAGCTGGCTTGATTCATACCAGAAATCATAGTTTCCTGCGTAGAGCTGGATCTTACCGTAATCCATGTCGGCGATGTTCGTGCAGACCTTGTTGAGAAAGTATCTGTCATGGGATACAACGATGACTGTATTCTCGAAATTGATGAGGAATTCCTCAAGCCATGAGATGGCATCGAGGTCTAAGTGGTTGGTAGGCTCATCGAGAAGCAGTATGTCAGGATTTCCAAACAGTGCCTGAGCGAGAAGCACCTTGACCTTTACTGCACCCGGCAGATCTGCCATCAGAGTGTAGTGATCCTCAGTAGGTACACCGAGACCGTTTAAGAGAGTAGCTGCATCCGACTCAGCATTCCAGCCGTCCATATCGGCAAACTCAGCCTCAAGCTCGCTGGCACGGATTCCGTCCTCGTCTGAGAAATCCTCCTTCATATAGATGGCTTCCTTCTCCTTCATGATATCATAGAGACGCTTATTACCCATGATAACCGTATCAAGTACTGTAAACTCATCGTACTTGAAGTGATCCTGCTGTAAGAATGACAGTCTCTGTCCCGGAGTGATTGCGATATCACCGTTTGTAGGCTCAAGCTGTCCTGAGAGAATCTTTAAAAATGTAGACTTGCCGGCACCGTTTGCACCAATAAGTCCGTAGCAGTTTCCCTCTGTGAATTTTATGTTGACATCCTCAAATAAAGCTTTTTTACCAATTCTTAATGTAATATTGTTTGCACTAATCATTTTGTCTTTATTCAATCCTTTCCTATTTAATAACCTGTTCGTTTCTGTAACACATCGTTTCTATTTTAACGTAAAACCAGTATTTTGCAAGTGTTTTACAGGCGATTTATAGCCATTGTGCCCTTTTGTACATAAAATTTACCTTGTTAATAAATATTTTAGGGTTTTTGTACAATGTATTGCTAAAAAAACTTGATTTTTTACAGCGCACAAACTAAACTATTATATAGAGACATTCTGATTCATGTCTATAATTGAACATTTATTTTACAGGAGGAAATATCATGTCTAGAGCAAAACAGTCGATGGATGGAAATACCGCTGCCGCTCATGTAGCATATGCCTACACAGAGGTTGCCGGAATCTATCCTATCACACCTTCTAGCCCAATGGCTGATACAGTTGATCAGTGGTCAGCAGCAGGACAGAAGAACATTTTCGGAAGCACTGTAAAGGTAGTTGAGATGGAGTCTGAGGCAGGTGCCGCTGGTACAGTTCACGGATCTCTTGCAGCTGGTGCACTTACTACAACATTTACAGCTTCACAGGGACTTTTACTTATGATCCCTAATATGTACAAAATCGCAGGTGAGAATCTTCCTTGCGTATTTGACGTATCAGCTCGTACAGTATCTTCACATGCACTGAATATCTTCGGTGATCACAGTGATGTATATGCTTGTCGTCAGACTGGTTTCGCAATGCTTTGTGAGACAAATCCACAGGAGGTTATGGATCTTTCACCGGTTGCACACTGTGCAGCACTTGAGGGAAAGGTTCCATTCATCAACTTCTTCGATGGATTCCGTACTTCTCATGAGATCCAGAAGATCGAGAAGTGGGATTATGAAGATCTCAAAGAGATGTGTCCAATGGATGCGGTTGCTGAATTCAGAGCACACGCTCTTAACCCAGAGCATCCAGCAGCTCGTGGATCACACGAGAACGGAGATATCTTCTTCCAGCATAGAGAGGCATGTAACAAGTTCTATGATGAGCTTCCAGCAGTTGTTGAGAAGTACATGGACAAGGTTAATGCTAAGCTTGGTACAGATTACAAATTATTCAACTACTACGGAGCACCTGACGCTGATCGTGTAATCATCGCTATGGGTTCTATCAATGATGTAGCTGAGGAAGTAATCGATTACTTAACAGCAAAGGGAGAGAAAGTCGGACTTATTAAGGTACGTCTTTACCGTCCATGGTCTTCAGAGGCTCTTCTTAATGTTATTCCAAAGACTGCAAAGAAGATCGCTGTATTAGACCGTACAAAAGAGCCAGGATCACTTGGTGAGCCATTATACTTAGACGTTGCTACAACACTTCGTGAAGCAGGAATGAACGATGTTGTATTAGTAGGCGGACGTTACGGATTAGGATCTAAGGATACACCACCTTCTTCAGTATTTGCTGTATATACAGAGCTTGAGAAGGATGCTCCTAAGCACAGATTTACAATTGGAATCGTGGATGATGTTACAAATCTTTCACTTCCAGAGGTTAAGCCAGCTCCTATCACATCTGCACCTGGTACAAAAGAGTGCAAATTCTGGGGTCTCGGCGGAGATGGTACTGTAGGTGCTAACAAGAACTCTACAAAGATCATCGGTGACCACACAGACAAATACATCCAGGCATACTTCCAGTATGACTCAAAGAAGACTGGTGGTGTTACAATTTCTCACTTGAGATTTGGTGACAACCCAATCAGAAGCCCATACTACATCAACCAGGCTGACTTCGTAGCATGCCACAACCCTGCATACGTTATCCAGGGCATGAAGATGGTTCAGGATGTTAAGCCGGGCGGAGTATTCATGATCAACTGCCAGTGGTCAGATGAAGAGCTTGCTCATCACCTCAACGCTGACGCTAAGAAATATATCGCTGACAACAACATTCAGCTTTACACAATCAACGCTATCGACAAGGCTATCGAGATCGGAATGGGTAAGAGAACTAACACAATTCTCCAGTCTGCATTCTTCAAGCTTGCAGATGTAATGCCTATCGACAAGGCTATTGAGTACATGAAAGCTGCTGCTAAGAAGTCATACTCAAAGAAGGGTGACGCAGTCGTAGAGATGAACTACAAGGCTATCGATGCCGGTGTTGACGCTGTACATAAGGTAGAGGTTCCAGAGTCTTGGAAGAATCCAGAGGCAGATGCTCCTAAGGCAGAGCGCACAGGACGTCCAGAGGTTGTTAAGCTTGTTAACGAGCTTCTTGATCCAATCGCTAAGATGGATGGAGACAGCCTTCCAGTTTCAGCATTCGCTGACAAGGCAGACGGACAGTATGTAACAGGTGCTTCTGCATACGAGAAGAGAGGAACAGCCGTTACAGTTCCACAGTGGGATCCAGAGAAGTGTATCCAGTGTAACAACTGTGCATTTGTATGTTCTCACGCTACAATTCGTCCATTCTTACTTACAGATGACGAAGTAAAGGCAGCTCCTGACAACATGAAGGTTGCTGATATGAAGCCAAAGGCAGGCGCTTACAAGTATACAATGAGCGTATCTCCACTTGACTGTATGGGATGTGGTGAGTGTATCACAGTTTGTCCTACAGCAGCTATCTCAATGCAGCCACAGGAGTCTCAGGCAGCAGAGCAGCCAGTATTTGATTACTTAGTAGCTAACGTTTCTAAGAAGACAGATGCAGGAATGGTTGATACAACACCTAAGGGATCACAGTTCAACCAGCCACTCCTTGAGTTCTCAGGTTCATGTGCAGGATGTGCTGAGACATCTTACGCTAGACTTATTACACAGCTCTTCGGTGAGCAGATGTACATCTCTAACGCAACAGGATGTTCTTCTATCTGGGGTAACCCGGCAGCTACATCACCATACACAGTAAATATCAACTCTAAGAAGGGACCAGCTTGGTCTAACTCACTCTTCGAGGATAATGCTGAGCATGGTTTAGGTATGGAAGTTGGACAGAGATATCTCCGTGACCAGGCTATCGAGCTTGTTAAAGAGATCGCTGCATCAGACAAGGCTACAGCTGAGTTCAAGGCAGCAGCAGATAAGTTCCTTGAGACAAAGGATGACACAAAGGCAAATGTTGAGCCAACAACAGCTCTTATCGCAGAGTTAGAGAAGGCAGCAGCAGCCGGATGTGAGAAATCTAAAGAAGTACTTGCTAAGAAGGATTACCTCGGAAAGAAATCTGTATGGATCTTCGGTGGTGACGGATGGGCATATGATATCGGTTTCGGTGGATTAGACCATGTACTTGCTTCTGGTGAGAACGTAAACGTAATGGTATTCGATACTGAGATGTACTCTAACACAGGTGGACAGGCTTCTAAGGCTTCTAACATCGGTGAGGTATGTCAGTTCGCAGCAGCTGGTAAAGAGACAAGCAAGAAGTCACTTTCAGAGATTGCTATGAGCTACGGATATGTATACGTTGCACAGATCGCTCTTGGAGCAAACCCAGCACAGGCTGTTAAGGCTATTACAGAGGCTGAGGCTTATCCGGGACCATCACTTATCATCGGATACGCACCTTGCGAGCTTCACGGTATCGCTAAGGGTGGTATGAACCACTGCCAGGATGAGATGAAGAAGGCTGTTAAGGCTGGATACTGGAATCTCTTCTCATTCAACCCTGCACTCAAGGCTGAAGGAAAGAATCCATTCACTCTTACATCAAAGGCCGGCGACGGATCTTACCAGGAGTTCCTTAACAACGAGGCACGTTATACTCGTCTTATCAAGCCATTCCCAGAGAGAGCAGAGAAACTCTTTGCTAAGTCTGAGGAGACAGCTAAGGCACGTTATACACACCTTGAGAAACTCGTTAAATTATACGGAGAGGACTAATTCATTAGTCACAGTATATATTTTATCCCACAGGGCATATGCTCTGTGGGATTTTTGCTTATTATCCTGTGCTTACCCTATATTTCGTGGTTTTTTGTTTACAAATACAACATGTAATGGTACAATATTTACGTTAATGGTATTTAATGGAACCATTGGAGGGATACGAATGTCAGGCATATTTGATAGACGTGCAAAAAGATTTATATCGACAGAACAAGCGGAGCGGGCAGTACCTTCAAGAACAGTAATGGCATCCCGTGTAGCAAGAGACGATGTGAATCGTAGTGAAAGAGTGCAGAAAAAAGAGAATAATATACAAATGGATAAAGATGATTTTTTGTTAACACAAATTGATGAGTTTCGTGAAAAGGCAAAACGTCTTCAGGAGATGCTTAATACAAAAGAATCAAAAGCTGAGGAGCTTTCAGTCATAGTTGAGGAGAGGGAAGCTAAGGCAGAGGAGCTGCAGCAGATACTTGACGAGAGACAGGAAAAAGCCGATGGAATCACTGCACAGGTTGCTAAGCAGATAGATGTGCTTATAGAAAGTGTTCATGAAAAGATGGCTGAGATAGAGCAATCTATGAATGCAGGCATGGACAGCTTAGGCCGTCAGGTAAGCTCAGATATGGATAATCTTGGCAGTTCGGTGTCCGGACAGATTGGAAATCTCGGACAGTCACTTGGCACTGAGATATCAGGTATCAGCCAGAATATAGGTCAGAGTCTTGATTTTGGTGATACATTAGAGCAGACAAGGCGTATCACAGAGGAGGGCACAGCAGCAGTTACATCAGCGGTAAATGAGGCGAATGCCCATATGCTTCAGTCGCTTAAAGAGCTTAATGATCAGCTTGTTTCGATAAAGGCGGAGTTGGCTGACAAGGTACATACAGAGAATGTTAAGTGTTTCAGGAATATTCAGGATCTCTTTAAGGTAATGGGAGACAAGGTGGACACAGTGTCAGAGCTTGAGAAGCAGGTAGGAACAACAAAGACTTTTGCAGTCATCTCTACTGTGCTGGCTATTATCAATACATTTGGCTTTGTTGTAATCGCATTGTATATACTCGGGTTCTTTGGTTCGATTTTATAATAAATATTATTGTAATAGGGTGGTGCAGTTCCCGGTTAGGGAGTTGCACCATATTTTGACATTTTATAAGGCAGACAGAGAGGAAAACTAAATGGCAAAAAAGATTGTAAGAGTTGTTGGACATAAAAATCCTGACACAGATTCTATCTGTGCAGCAATAGCGTATGCAAACCTTAAATCACATACAGATGATACAATGGAATACATACCAATGAGAGCAGGCAGCATCAGTGCAGAGACAGCATTTGTGCTGGATTATTTTAAGGCCGATACGCCTGCCCTTTTAAAGGATGTTGGCACACAGATAAAGGATATACATATCAGAAGGACTGAGGGTGTCAGCAGTAATCTATCCATGAAAAAGGCATGGGAGATGATGAAGATACTCAACGTAGTCACTCTTCCGGTTGTCAATAAGAAGGACAAGCTTGAAGGGCTTATTGTGACAGGTGATATAGCAAAGTCATATATGGATGTGTATGACAATTCTATCCTGGCAAAGGCGAGGACCCAGTACAGGAATATTGTAGAGACGCTGGATGGCAAGATAGTTGCAGGCAATGAGCATGGCTATTTTGTGAAAGGAAAGGTTATAGTCGGAGCAGGTACACCTGATACCATAAAGGGCAATGTGGCTGAGGATGATCTGGTCATCATATCAGACCGTGAGGAGTCACAGCTTATATGTATTGAGGCAAACTGCAGCTGTATCATTGTGACAAGTGGCTTCGATATATCGAAGGATGTCATAAATGCTGCAAACGCTAAGGATGTGGTAGTGATAAGTACACCATATGACACGTTTACCACATCGCGTCTGATAAACCAGAGTATGCCGATAAAATCATTTATGACAAGGGAAAATCTTATTCATTTTGATTTGGATGATTATGTGGATGATGTGCGTGATACTGTTTCAAAAATCCGACACAGGGATTTCCCAATACTTGACGAAAACCAAAATTACGTGGGTATGTTTTCACGCAGAAATTTAATGAATGCAAGGAAAAAACAGGTGATACTTGTGGATCATAATGAGACCTCACAGGCAGTGGCCAACATTGATGAGGCAGAGATTCTTGAGATAATCGATCATCATCGAATTGGTTCTCTTGAGACAATAGGACCTGTGTATTTCAGAAACCAGCCGCTTGGATGTACCGGAACCATCATCTATCAGATGTATATGGAAAAGGGTGTGGAGGTTACTCCTCAGATGGCGGGGCTTATGTGCGCTGCAATACTCTCTGACACACTAGTGTTCCGTTCGCCTACATGTACCCAGGTTGATAAATCTACAGCACTTATCCTAGCGGAGATTGCGCAGATAGATGTAGAAGAGTTTGCCAAGAAAATGTTCGAGGCAGGCAGTAACTTTGCTAACAAGACAGAAGAGGAAATATTAAATCAGGATTTTAAAATCTTTCATTCAGGGGATTATACGTTTGGAGTATCACAGATTTCTGCTCTTTCGAGGACAGAGCTCGATAAGGTACAGGCAAGAGTGGTGCCTCTGCTTGACAAGATGCAGGTGGAAAAACAGCTTGATATGCTCTTTGTTATGCTCACGGATATACTTAATGAGTCTACATATCTCATCTACAGTGGTGCAGAGGCAGCATCAATAGCAGCTTCAGCATACAATCTGCCGCAGAGCAGGGATGGAATTATGCTTAAGGGAGTAGTATCGCGTAAGAAGCAGCTCATACCTGAGCTTATAAATGTGATTAATGAGAGATAATGCAGCACTAAAAATAATTAAAAGCTTCCTGTGATATATCGTGAAACTTTTATGTATTTGTAGGGGTAGAATGGAATTGCTTGCGGTATGCACGGATAAATGAGGAATAGCTTCCGAATCCACAGGCATCGCAGGCGGCAGACACACTGCTTCCGTCGCGAATCATATCGCGGGCGAGCAGCAGACGCTTTGTTGTGATATATGAACCTATGGTGCAGCCGGTTTCTTCCTTGAAGGTGTGCATCAGGTGATACCTGCTCATATAGAATTTATCTGCCAGTTCATCAATACTTATACGGTTTGTTAAATTCTTATTTAAGAAATCCAAAATCTCTACAATTTTTTTGTTTGAGGAAAATGTGTTAATATATTCTATACCGCCATGCAGGGTGATACGATTGAGCTGTATCAGAAACTCTAAAAACAGGAGCTTCTGGTACAGCTCATTTGCGTATTCATTGGTTTCTCTAAGTGTAGAGTCTAGTCCCCTGATTGTATCAGCCAGACGGCTGCCCTTGGTCGCAGCGAGTCTTAGTACATGTGACTGGTTAGCATAGGCCTGCTTGAAACAGCATGCCAGATCATAGCCTTTGCTCACATAATCGTCAATAAGCTGCGGTGACACATATATAATGATTCTTTCATAAATTGAATCGTCATTTAATATTGGCTTATGAACCTCACCGGCATTGACAAGCACGATATCATGTTCTTTGAGCTCATAGCTGCGGCCCTCAATGCAGTAGGATACATTGCCGTGCAGATGAATCAGAATTTTGTGGAAATCATGGTAATGGAAATCTATATTTAGCTTGTGTTCATCTCTTAGATGAAATATTTTAAAAGGCTCCGTCAGGTAGCCTGCTTTTGTATAATTTGAATCCATGATATGCTCCTTTGATGATAAGATGTTAATATAAGGCTTAATTGTAATCCAAGATTCCATACCCGCTATCTTGGATAAGTGTAAAAGTTAATAG
>ERZ1106919.1667-NODE-1667-length-13858-cov-67.028182_pt1 | contig 13858 bp, 10 predicted proteins | sample MGYA00403654_ERZ1106919 | MGnify/ENA primary metagenome ERZ1106919 (study PRJEB35170, sample SAMEA104062450) | human gut metagenome | biome: human gut; feature: human-associated habitat; material: faeces | place: Denmark | collected 2012-10-08 ... | reverse complement strand
GTAATAACCCAGGGCGATGCCCTGGGCTAGGAGCTACTGCCCTTTCAGGGCGTGTGGAGCTTACATGCGAAAGTTGAGTGAGGTTAACTTCATAGGCCGATGAATACAACTTCATTTTTTGAGTATGATTTGAGGCGTTATCGATGAGTTGTTTCCGATTTGTCTCATGAGCCTATTTTGGGGTGATTTTGGATTATCGGGTGAGCCGACAGGGCCTCAACAAGGTTTTCGGAACAATTCGTTCCAAATTTAGGGAACGACAGGGGAATATCACGAAAAAAACGCTTCAATGAGGAAAGTTTTTTGTAAATTTGCACGCAAATTGCCCCAAACACCCCCTCGGGCGGCAAACAGTACAAGCGATAACACAAAAACATAGCAATGGAATACGATTTCAGAGAGATCGAACAGAAATGGCAGCAGCACTGGCGGGACCATCAGACCTACCAGGTGACGGAGGACCCAACACGTAAGAAGTTCTACGTCCTCAACATGTTCCCCTATCCCTCGGGAGCAGGTTTGCACGTCGGCCACCCGCTGGGCTACATCGCCAGCGACATCTACGCGCGCTACAAGCGCCAGCAGGGCTTCAACGTCCTCAACCCCATGGGCTACGATGCCTACGGACTGCCCGCCGAGCAGTATGCCATCCAGACCGGACAGCACCCGGCCGTGACGACGGAGCAGAACATCAAGCGCTACCGCGAGCAGCTGGACAAGATAGGATTCTGCTTCGACTGGAGCCGCGAGGTGCGCACCTGCGACGCCGGCTACTACCATTGGACCCAATGGGCCTTTGAGCGGATGTTTGAGTCGTACTACGACAACCGCACGAAGCAGGCGCGCCCCATCCATGAGCTGGTGCGCCACTTCGAGGAGGAGGGCACGCTCGACATGGACGTGGCCCAGACGGAGCCGCTCGTCTTTTCGGCCCGCGACTGGCGGAGCATGAATGAGAAGGAGCAGCAGCAGACGCTCATGAACTACCGCATCGCCTACCTCGGCGAGACGATGGTCAACTGGTGCCAGGACCTGGGCACGGTGCTGGCCAACGACGAGGTGGTGGACGGCGTGAGCGTGCGCGGTGGCTACCCCGTCGTCCAGCGCAAGATGCGCCAGTGGTGCCTGCGCGTCTCGGCCTATGCGCAGCGGATGCTCGACGGACTGGACCTCGTGAATTGGAGCGACTCCATCAAGGAGACCCAGCGCAACTGGGTGGGACGCAGCGAGGGAGCGGAGATGCGCTTCGAGAGCATCACACCCGAGGGCACGGAGGAACGCCGCGGCCACTTCACCATCTTCACCACACGTGCCGACACGATCTTCGGCGTCACCTTCATGGTGCTGGCCCCCGAGTCGGAGCTGGTAGCCCAGCTGACCACCAGCGAGCAGCGCGAGGAGGTGGAGGCCTATCTCGCCTATGTCGCCAAGCGCACGGAGCGCGACCGCATGGCCGACCACAAGGTGACGGGTGTCTTCTCCGGATCCTATGGCGTCAACCCGTTCACGGGCGAGCGCATCCCCATTTGGATCTCTGAATATGTGCTCGCCGGCTACGGCACGGGAGCCATCATGGCCGTCCCGGCCCACGACTCACGCGACTACGCCTTCGCTCGCCACTTCCAGCTGCCCATCGTCCCGCTCATCGAGGGAGCCGACGTCAGCCAGAAGAGTTTCGACGCCAAGGAGGGCACGGTCATGAACTCGCCGCGCGAGGGTGTGAACTCCACACTCACGCTCAACGGACTGACCGTCCAGGAGGCCATCGCCAAGACCAAGGCGTTTATCGCCGAGCAGGGCATCGGACAGGTCAAGGTCAACTACCGCCTGCGCGACGCCATTTTCTCTCGCCAGCGCTACTGGGGTGAGCCCTTCCCCGTCTATTACAAGGACGACATGCCCTATATGATTCCCGAAGACTGCCTGCCGCTGCAGCTGCCCGAGATCGACGCCTACAAGCCCACCGAGAGTGGCGAGCCTCCATTGGGACGCGCCGAGAAATGGGCCTGGGACACGGAGAAGCGCTGCGTGGTCGAAAAGCGACTCATCGACCATAAGACCGTCTTCCCCATCGAGCTTTGCACCATGCCGGGCTTCGCCGGATCCAGCGCCTACTACCTCCGCTATATGGATCCGCACAACGACCAGGCACTCGTGGGCAAGAAGGCCGACGAGTATTGGCAGAACGTAGATCTCTACGTCGGCGGAACGGAGCACGCCACGGGCCACCTCATCTACTCACGCTTCTGGAACAAGTTCCTCTTCGACCTCGGCGTGAGCTGCAAGGAGGAGCCCTTCCAGCGACTGGTCAACCAGGGCATGATCCAGGGCCGCAGCAACTTTGTCTATCGTGTCAATGCAGCCGACGCTGCCGAACACCCCGTCTTCGTCTCCAAGGGACTGAAGGACCAGTACGACACCACGCCGATCCACGTCGACGTGAACATCGTCCACGCCGACATCCTCGACCTCGACGCCTTCCGCGCCTGGCGTCCCGAATTGAAGAACGCCGAGTTTGTCCTCGAGGACGGCAAGTATGTCTGTGGCTGGGCCATTGAGAAGATGTCGAAGTCGATGTTCAACGTGGTCAACCCCGACGACATCGTAAGCCAGTATGGCGCCGACACGCTCCGCCTCTACGAGATGTTCCTCGGTCCGGTGGAGGCCAGCAAGCCTTGGGACACCAACGGCATTGACGGTTGCCACCGCTTTCTGAAGAAGTTCTGGAAACTCTTCCAGCAGGACCTCGTCGACGAAGATCCGACGAAAGAAGAACTCAAGAGCCTCCACAAGCTCATCAAGAAGGTGAGTACGGACATCGAGGTTTTCTCCTACAACACGAGCGTAAGCGCATTCATGGTTTGCACCAACGAGCTGACGCAGCAGAAGTGTCGCAACCTCCGCATTCTCCGTACCCTGGTGACGGTCCTCGCACCCTTCGCTCCCCACATTGCCGAGGAGCTCTGGGAGCAGACGGGCGGCAAGGGAAGCGTCTGCGACACCGAGTGGCCGACCTGGAACGAAGACTACCTCGTCGAGGACGAAGTGCAGATGCCCGTCTCCTTCAACGGCAAGGCGCGCTTCCAGATCAACCTGCCCGCCACGGCCAGCAAGGAGGCCATCATCGAGGCGGCCATGAGCGACGAGCGAAGCCAGAAGTACCTGGAGGGCAAGCAGGTCGTCAAGACCATCGTCGTACCGGGACGCATCATCAATATCGTGGTAAAATAGACCGACCAAAGACGATTAGCATAACAGGGGTCGGGAGCTGAAAACATCTTCCGACCCCTCTTCACAGACACAAGATTATCTCAATAGATTTTGTCTCAGCAATAGTATATCTCTATAGTATATCTCGATAGTATCAATAGTAACAGTATATCTCAATAGCAATTATGTCAAAAACGGTAAAAAACTTTCTCAACAGTAGGGAGCACATGAAAAACCAGATGCTGGACTACCTCTGCATCGCCCTGGGCCTGATGTTCTACACCATAGGATGGACCTGCTTCCTCTTGCCTTACAAGATTGTGACAGGTGCGCTGACAGGTCTCTCCGCCATCGTATTCTACGTCACGGGCATTCCCATCTACCAAACCTACCTGACGCTCAACGTCGTCATGCTCATCGCGGCGCTGAAGATCCTGGGCCTGCGCTTCCTACTCAAGACCATCTACGCCATCGTCCTGCTCTCCACCATGCTCACGCTGGCACAGAGTTGGATGACGGGGGCCGACGGCCAGATGATCCAAATCCTCGGAGCAGGCAACACGTTCATGGCCTTGATTATTGGCACGATGTTCACTGGATCGGGCCTTGCCATCGTCTTCCTGAGCAATGGCTCGACCGGTGGCACGGATATCATCGCGGCCTGCATCAACAAGTACAAGGACATCTCGCTGGGCAACGTCCTCATCTGCGTCAACTTCTGCATCATCGGTTCCTGTCTCTTCTTCTCAGCCTTTGGCGCAACGATGCAGGAGCGTCTCCACACGGTGGTCTTCGGTCTCTTCACGCTGCTGACGGAGAACGTCATGCTCGACTATGTATTCAACTCGCGACGACAGAGTGTACAATTCCTTATCTTCTCCAAAAACTATGAGAAGATAGCCAGCGCCATTGGCAGCACCACCCACCACGGCGTGACGATCCTCGACGGCTACGGCTGGTTCACCAACACGCCGACCAAGGTGCTCTTCGTCTTGGCCCGCAAGCGCGAGAGCCAGTATATCTTCCGCCTCATCAAGTATGTGGACCCCCACGCCTTCGTCTCGCAGTCAGCCGTCATTGGCGTCTTTGGCAATGGCTTCGACGAGATCAAGGGCAATATCTCGGAGAAGATGCGCAAGGAAATGGCATTGGGCGAGGAAACCGAGAAAGCAGCCCAAATGAACCATACGGAAGCCCCTGACGCAAAGGAACAGAAACCCACTATAAAGGGGGAAATACCTGCCGCAGAGGAAAAAGCATGATCAACAAGAAGATGATGGATTAGAAGAAAATAAACGACGAATAGAACATGAACAACGACAAGATAAAACTGGTTTTTGCAACCAACAACGCGCACAAGCTGCGCGAACTGCGCGAGATTTTGGGAGAGGGCTACGAGCTCCTCTCCCTGGCCGACATCGGTTGCCACGAGGATATTCCCGAAGACGGGGCTACGCTGGAGGAGAACAGCCTCGCCAAGGCACAGTATGTCTTCGACCACTATGGCTACGACTGCTTTGCCGACGACACGGGACTGGAGGTCGATGCCTTGGGTGGCGAGCCTGGAGTCCATAGCGCGCGCTACGCCGAGGGCACAGACCACGACAGCGAGGCCAATATGCGCAAACTGCTGGCCAAATTAGGAAATAATAACAACCGCAAGGCACGATTCCGCACCATCATCACGTTAATAAGGAGACAGGACGCGCCGTCGGCCTCACCCTGCACGGACTGCTTCTGCGGCGAGGTGGAGGGAAAAATCGCCCTGGAGAAGCATGGCACGGAAGGCTTCGGCTACGACCCCATCTTTATCCCCGAAGGCTACGACCAGTCGTTTGCCGAACTGGGCGAGACCGTCAAAAACCAAATTTCCCACCGAGGAAGAGCCGTCAGAAAACTGGTGGCGTTTCTCCACGGAGAGAAGGCGTAAGCACAAGGCGGAACGGATATCCTTGCCCGTCCAGGCTTGTCCGTCCCCATTTATACCTATTTATATCTCATAGATGATGAAACATTTCGTATCAGCCCTGCTCTTGTCCGGACTCCTGAGTTCGGCCACGGGCCTGCAGGCACAGGAAATCGGAACGTGGAAGGCGTATATGTCCTACCACAACCCCACATGGGTGGAGAAAGGAGGCGACCGGCTCTACGTCCTCGCCTCCAACGACCTCTATGCCTACAACGAGAAGGACCAGAGTATCCACACCTTCGACAAGACCAACGGACTGACCGATACGGGTGTGACGCTCATCGGGTGGAACAAGGGAGCCGCGCGCCTCGTCGTCATCTATGAGTCGGGCTATATCGACTTGGTCGATGGCAAGGACAACGTAGTGAGCATCAGCGACTACTACAACCACTCCATGACCGCCGACAAAACCATCCACAGCATCTACAACTACGGGAAGCTCTGCTACATCGCCACAGGCTTCGGCATCGTCTGCCTCAATGTGGCGCAGGCGGAGATAGCCAACACCTACAACCTCGGCTTTGCCGTGGACTACTGCCACATCGAGGGCGGCTACATCTACGCCGAGTCGAAGCAGAAGGGACAGTATCGGGCCCTCATGACGGACAACCTGCTCGACAAGGGCAACTGGCGGCGCACGGGCGACTATGTGGCGCGCAGCGTGAGTCCTGACCCCGATCTGATGGCTACAGCGAAGACGCTTTCACCGGGCGGCCCCCAATACAATTACTTCGGCTTCATGCGCTATAGCGGCGGCAAACTCTATACCGTCGGTGGCGGCTACGGACTGACCGAACTGCGCCGTCCCGCCACCATCCAGGTGCTCGACGGCGGAGAGTGGCAAATCTATGAGGACGACGTGGCGGCGAAGACGGGCCACCAGTATCTCGACTTGATGTGTATAGACGTCGATCCCACCAATCCTGCCCGCGTCCTGGCGGGAGGCAGAACTGGCCTCTACGAGTTTAGCAACGGCACCTTCGTCCGCGAGTATAACTACAATAATAGTGGAGGCTGCCTGCAGGTGGCCCATGGCGTGGCGGCTGGCAACAAGGACTATGTCATCGTCAGCGGACTGAAGTTTGACACCACGGGCGACCTGTGGGTCTTCAATGGCATCAGCGATGGTTCCTCCCTGAGCCAGCTCACTAAGGAGGGACAATGGGTGAGCCACCACAACAAGTCGTTCATGGGCAGCGATAACACATCGCTCAACAATGGCGGCTGCCTGACCTTTGACAGTTCGGGCAATCTCTGGTTGGCCAACAACCACTACAAGACGCCAGCCCTGGTAGTCTATCAGCCCTCCACAAAGGGTATCAACCGCTATACGCGCTTCGTCAACGAGGACAATGCCGAGGTCAATGGCGGCGGTGGCGTGCGCTGCATGGCAGAGGACCGCGACAGAAATATCTGGGCGGGACTCAACGGTGGCCCTGTCTATCTGCAGCCCTCCGACCTGTCAACCGATCCCGGAAGCGTCGTCTTCCAGCAGTACAAGGTGCCACGCAACGACGGCAGCAACCTCGCCGACTACCTGCTCAACAACATCGACATCACCTGCATGGCCGTCGATGGCGGCAACCGCAAGTGGTTTGGCACGGGCGGCAACGGCGTCTATCTCATCAGCGCCGACCTCAACACGCAGGTCCACCATTTCCTTTCCTCCAACAGTGGCCTCGTGAGCGACAACATCGAGTCGCTGGCCATCGACCCCAAGACGGGAGAGGTCTTCATCGGCACCGACAAGGGTCTCTGCTCCTATCTGAGCGACGCCTCGGAGCCCTCGCAGACGATGGACAAGGAGACAACATACGCCTATCCCAATCCCGTTCGCCCTGACTACCGTGGCACCATCACCGTCACGGGACTGAGCTACAACGCCGACGTGAAGATCGTCACTACCGCAGGCACACTCGTGGCCGAGGGTAGAAGCCAGGGCGGCACCTTCACATGGGACGGCAACGACCTCGATGGCAAACGGGTGGCAAGCGGCGTCTATATGGTCGAGGCAGCCACGGAGGATGGCAGCAAGGGTGTGGTCTGCAAGATTGCCGTCATCAACTGATTTTCTCCTTTTCAGATTACATCACAACCATAAGAATCTGTTCGAAAGGGCCGGAAATCTCAAAGAAAGAAATAAAAACATGAAGAAAGTCACCCTGCTCATTCCCTGCTACAACGAGGAGTCGTCGCTCCCCGCCCTCCATGCAGCCCTGTGCGAGGTCATGGACAGCCAGGTGCAATACCAATGGGAGGTATTGCTCATCGACGACGGTAGCCGCGACCAGTCGCTCAGCGTTATGCGGCAACTGCGTCGCAAGGACCCGCGGGTGGCCTTCATCAGCCTCTCACGCAATTTTGGCAAGGAGAATGCCATGCTGGCGGGCTTCGACCACGCCTCGGGCGACTGCGTCATCATCCTCGACGCCGACCTCCAGCATCCGCCTGCCCTCATACCCGACATGCTGCACCTTTGGGAGGAGGGAGCACAGGACGTCTATGCGCGGCGAGACATCGCCCGCGAGAGTTGGCTTCGGCGCCGTCTGAGCCGCCTCTACTACAGCCTCCTCAACCGTTCCACCCGCTTCGACGTACTCGAAAACGTAGGCGACTTCCGCCTCCTCGACCGCCGCTGCATCCTTGCCCTGCGGCAGCTTCGCGAGTCGCAACGCTACACCAAGGGCATGTACGTGTGGATAGGCTTCAAGAAGCAGGAGATCAGCTACCACGAGCAGCAGCGCACGGCAGGCCAGTCGTCCTTCAACTTCCGCCGCCTGGCCGACTTGGCCATCGACGGTCTAACCTCCTACACCACCGCCCCGCTCCGTCTTTCCACCCTCATCGGCCTCCTCAGTGCCCTGCTGGCCATCCTCTACATGGTCTATGTCTTCATCAAGACGCTCGTGGTCGGCGAAGCCGTCCAGGGCTTCCCCACCATCGTCATCCTCATCCTCTTCCTCGGAGGCGTGCAGCTCATCTCCCTGGGCATTATCGGCGAATACCTCGGCAAAGTCTTCATTGAGACCAAGCGACGCCCCGTCTATCTAATAGACCGTATGGAAGGTGTGGACCACGTGCTCACCAAGAAAGAGGAAGAGAACGCTCAGTAGCTTTTCCTATACATTATTTATATACTGAAACCTGTCCGACATAATGATGTTTAACCATAGGAAATACACGGAAGATCATTTTGCCAAACATGAGAATAAGTGTGAGGGCAGGCGTGAGAAGATAATGGCTGCCATCAGAAGATGCGGTCAGCCTATCATGGAGTGGCTGGCCTATTCGCTGCTATTTTTCTTTCTCTACGGCATCATTTGGATTTTAGCCGACTTGCCCGATTTCAAGTTGTCCATAAGCGAACAATACAGAGAACTATTGGCCGACTTCGTGCTCTGTGGTATTTTCTCGCTATCAAGCGGATATATGAACAGATGGTTGTTTCGCCAACAACGCTTCAAGCGTGAAAGCCAAGGCCATCATGCGTTTGTGATCAATGGACTGATGGTACTGGGCTTCAACTTGCTCATAGCTGGCGGATGCGAATTGATGCTATTTTTTGTCTCGCCCTCCTTCCCTATGGAGGGTATATGGGGCACCTCGTTCTTGTTCGGACTCATTGCCAGCATGGTCGCCCTCATCCATCTTTCGATCCATTTCTCCGACCAGATCCTCCGAAAGGGAAAGGAAAACCTCGCCCTCCAAAAGCGATACTTGATGCTACAACTCGACCCCCACTTTGTCTTCAACAGTCTCAGTTCACTGGCTGGCATGATAGAAGAAAGCCCCAAGATGGCGGAAGAATATGTCGTGAAGCTATCCCATATCTACCGCTACATCCTCCAGCACATCGACAAAGACTATATGACCATTGGCGAAGGTATAGACTTCATCCAGAGCTATGTCAGCCTGCTCAACATGCGCTACGACAATGGCATCGTTCTCAAGTCAGACCACCTGTGCGGCGCCTCTGACGAATGTATCCTGTCGCTGAGTCTTCAGTTGATTATAGAGAATGCCGTCAAGCACAACAGTCCACAAGGCGGCAAGACGCTTCTGATAGAGGTAAGCCGTTTGGGCAATATGCTCGTTATCAAGAACAACCGACTATATACTGGCAGCCACAACGACCAGACTATCGAGTCCTACGGCATCGGGATAAGCAATCTGAAGCAACGCTACCGCCTGGAGGGCCAAGAGGATCCAACATTTATTGCTACCGAAGATACGTTTGAAGTGCGACTGCCCATCATCAAGAAACCAGTACAGAAACAATGAAAAAAATACTGATCATAGAAGACGATCCTTTTAGCGCCAGACGACTGCAAAGGCTCATCACGGATATCGACGATACGGTGGAAATCCACGGTCCGCTCAAAACCGTTATGGAGGTGGCTGCAGAACTCTCTGCCCACAACGACTACGACCTTGTCTTCTCCGATATTCGTCTGGCCGACAGCGACGTCTTTGAGGCATTCCGAGAAGTAATGCCTCAGTCGTTTGTTATCTTCACCACAGCCTACGAGGAATACGCCATGAAGGCCATCAAGCACCAGGGGCTCGACTACCTAATGAAACCAGTCGATGCCAACGAACTGCGTGCGGCCATAGACAAACTGAGACTACTGGACAACAAAGCGCCATCCCCCGCCGTCTCAAGCCGGCTGAGTGGCGTGATCAGCAATACAAGCCCTTATCGAGAGCGGTTTCTGATAAGCAGAGGAGACGAACTTTGCATGCTCTGTGCCGACGATATCAGCTATATCAGCATCAACGACAATCATATCATGGCCTTTACCGCAGACGGCACATCCTATCCCATGACCATGAGCATGAGCGAACTGGAACAGGCCTTGAACCCCAACCAATTTTTCCGTCTCAACCGCCAGTATATAGCCAACATCAAAGGCATCAAGAAGATCAGCCTATTCTTCAGTTCCAAACTCATAGTAAGGCTGAAGGGCTGCCCTAACGACCGAATCATCATCAGTAAGGAGAAGGCAGGAATGTTCAAGAAATGGCTGGACCAGTGACAAGGAACAGTTCTTTAGACCCACCTCTCTTAGAACGACCAGCCCAAGCCGACATACGGGTAGAAAGCAGGCTTACTGAGACCATGCTTATCGCCAAAGTTGAAGGACGGTGACACGCCAACACGAAATATGAAACCGTTGGTGCGCTGGTAGCGATAGCCGATATTGCCAAAGAAGAAATAGCCGAAGCGAGTCTCCTTAGATTCGTAGGACTCTGCCCGTCCTGTAGTCTCGGGCGGAACGGGCTGATAGTAGTACCAGCTCGTCTCCTTGATATGATACACTCCCAGGCTCGCGCCTAAACCCACCTCCAGTTTGCTCTTCTTCTCTCCGAGCAGATAGTTTAGCTCCAACGGCACACCCACACCACTGATTTTCTGATCGACCCAACTGGAATTGTCTCCATAACCATAGCCTATGCCCACTCGGTAGCCCAATCCCGAATTGCCCTTGAAACGGCTATCATAGTTAATGCCCACCAAGTTTTGAGCACCAAACAGTTCTACCGACAGACTGCGTGTCTTTTCCTGCGCAAGCGCCACCGAGCAACAGCACAATGCAAGTGCTGATAATACGATTTTCCTCATAAGATAGATAAGATCAGATATATTTGTTTGTTGTTTATTTTCATAACTTGCCATAGAATATGGCTCCTTATTCTAATTGCAAAGTTAATACGTCTGCGCTCCACCAGCAATAGCAGTTCATGCGAAACGGCAAAAAAGCGTCACGAACCATCTTTTTCATAGGGTTGGAGTAGTGAGAATCCTATCATCTTTCTATCGGACCCTGTAGCACATCAAAATGTGTGCCCATGCTTTCAAAAATGTAAAACAACGCAGGAGACAGACATTTCCATCATCCTGCATCTGTTCTTTTATGACTCTAAGGATGGTTTCAGCGCTACATGTGCGGAGTGTCGGATGGAGCGAGAGATGTTTCTTCAGATGAGTAGTGACATCCTGAGGTACATGAGACACCACAGAAGTAGATACTCATGAGTGAACGGAGATTTAGCTGTACTGATAACCGAAGGTTTTCGTTAAACTAAGTTTACTTAAGCTCTGCCATGGCGAGAAAACGTGCCATGAAATGGAACAATCTACACCTTAGACCGAGGGTTGAGTCGATCACAGAAGACAATGTAAAGTCAAATTGCTCCATGATTGAAAATATTCCTCCAAAAGGAGTGAGTTTCTCGGATTTTATTTGTATATTTGCCATGTCTTGTTGACTTTTTATCGTCTTTGGTATTGCAACACTAAGATAGGTGAAATTTCTGACATGGCAACATCCTGAGCAACTTATTCTTGCTCAGGATGTTATAAACAACGTTAAACTAAAGAGTTGCGGAATTAAGGATGAACTGAAACTGCCGGGAATGGAAGGATGTTGGACATCTCTCGAAGAAACGCACCAGCTGGACAAGATCTCACTACGTGACGGCATGCAACTAATGATACAGCATGAGCGCGACATGCGAACATCCAACCGTATCGCAAGGCTCATCAAGAATGCAGGCTTCCGTCTGAAGGCCACATTGGAGGTACTGGATATACCACGAGTGGTATATCCAGTACAGACGTAGCAGACGTGGCCTCGGGCAGTTACATCCGCGATGGGCGTACTATTATCATTAATGGCCCGACGGGTACTGGCAAGTCCTATCTAGCATGCGCTTTTGGCGAACACGCATGTCGTCAGGGAGTCAAGACGCTCTACTTCACAATGAACATGCTCATCGAGCAACTGAAGCTCGTACATCTTGAGGGGCGAGAGACCAACTTCTTCCGTAAGCTCTCTGCCCACGACCTGCTCATTATCGACGACTTTGGAATGCTCAAGCTTGAAGGTCAGATACAGCATGATTTTGAGCAGATTATCGATGACAGGTATAACTGGAAGGCTCTTATACTGGCAAGCCAACTACCAATCAAGGACTGGTAGAATGTGTTTAAAAGCGAGCTCATTGCGGAGGCCTGCCTCGACAGAATCGTACATAAATCAAAAAGATTTGAGTTAAAAGGTGAGAGTTTAAGAAAAAAATATTAACTTTGGCGCAGATACAGAAGATTATCAACCGAGTGAACGGATATCACCGGAATTGGTGAACGGGTATCACCGGAATACGCAGATTTTCAATATGCGCTATGTTATGGCGCAGAAAAGTGATGAAGTCAGGAAATAGAAGGTCAAATAGTTTTTGGGATATGTACCCTTTGTCAGCGAATAGCTTGCCATATAGGCGTTTAGCAAGAACCTTAAACACCGCAGAATCCTTGTCGCAGTCAAACTTGGGATAAGTGCTTGGAACGAAGCGGAAAAAAGGTGGCGAAGACAGAAGCCATAGCTCTAAAGAAAAGCCCTTGTCTCACGATAGTTGGGCGCAAGACAAAGGCTGAAAATAAAGGTAGATTAGGAGCGATTCACTTCAGAAGAGAACTATTGCGTTTGTTAAAACAGAGAAGGTCCTTCTGTGATTTTCTCCTTTTTCGCTTTCTTTTATTCGTTTTCTTCTTACTTTCTTTTATCTTATTCTTTCTTTCCTCCAATTGCTCTAGGGTGTAAGGTTGGTCTTGTGAGGAAGGATTGGGATATTGGTTTTCTATGTACAATTTTATAAGGCCAGCATGAGATAATGGAGTTGATAAATCCCTATAATCATAATTGGTATTAAAATCTAAAAACACCAAATCGTGAGTCTTAGCTCTTTCTGATATTCGTAAAAGAAGATTTTTCACAGAACTTATATTATCAAGCATCCATTTGTATGTTGGTAAATATATTTGAACTCTTGCTTGAAAGTAATCCAAGAGTTCTCTACTATATATGCCTTTTTGATGACCTTTAGGTTGTCCATACTTACGAACCGTTCTTTTTAGGTTTTTCATAGTGTTATTTCTAAAGGTATCAAAATCAACACCAAAATTTTCAAACACTTTTAATCCTTGCCACACCGCTTCTACACATGTTGCAGTTTCACCTTTGGAAAAAGGAATTGGTATATTTCCATGTGGATAAAAAGGACTTAATTGTTTGGCATATTCTGACTTTGATGTTAAATCTAAAATATCTGCATTAGGATATTCTTTCTGGATACTTTCTAGTTTTCTACGCTTATTTACAATATAAATCATAGTATTTGTGAATTGATTGTTAAAAACGACAAATTATCTACATTCGTTTAGTGTTTACCTCTCAATATCAAGCACCTTAAAGAATTGAGACATTGAGTTTTGATTACTCTAACAAAAATCATTAATGTTGATTATGTATTTAATAGGCACGCATGTTTTAACCATAACCTCTGCTTGTAAATATTTAAAATCCGGATCGTCTCTTTTTACATATTTTCTTTGCGTTGCAGAAAAATTTACTTTTTCTAAGTCTGCAAGATTTAATCCATGAGAATGCATTCCATCTGTCGCATTCATATCTGAAAATTGAGTGTTCTTCAATAATGCGACTTCAGTCGAAATTTTAAGTATAATTATATCAGAACCATCACATATTTTTCTATAAGCCATCGGGTGGCTTTCACAGAAACTTAATCTAACAAAATCTTGTAGTCCATAACGTACATCTAAATTTCGGTTCTTCCGTTAAATGCATAGATAGAAAAAAAATATTTATATTATGATAA